>Ga0209283_10000468_pt1 | contig 20395 bp, 11 predicted proteins | sample CZO8metaG_2_FD_188354 | JGI IMG/M metagenome (GOLD analysis project Ga0209283, IMG submission 188354) | Vadose zone soil microbial communities from the Eel River Critical Zone Observatory, Northern California, USA - CZOApr15con2H1.8 metaG... | ecosystem: Environmental > Terrestrial > Soil >...
CTCGAATGCCCCCGGACCGCGCGTGATCAATTGGCGCATCGCCAGCGTGTTCGACTGCTGCTGAATGATCAGATTGGGCCAGAGCGTGGTCATCACGACCGTGTATTCCGTAAACTCCTGCACCGGATCGAGAAGCGCCGGATCGCGCAGGCTGAAGTTGTCGATCAGCGATTTCATATCGGCGTTGTCCTCGGTCTTCTTCTGTTCGCCTCGCCACGATATCAGCGCGCCGTGGCGCCCGGTCGCGTCCATTTGCACTTTCGAGGGCTGATCGGCGCGAAACAAACCGAAGCTCACGAGGAAAACGTGCAGCAGGCTGGCATGATAGGGGTCCTTGATATTCTCGAACATCAGCTTCCAGTTGGCGGGGATCAGCTGGCGCGAGTAGCCCAGCACCCGGAGCTCCCGGCCGTCGAACACGCGATCGAACAGCGCGAGCATCGACGGCCCGAAATAGTCCTCGAGGCCCTCCAGATCCGCCGCAAAGGAGGCGAAGATCACGCCGCGGCGGCGCGCCACCTTGAGCTTGCGCAGCCCGTGGTTCTTCGGATCGAAATCCGCGGGCATCCCGCCTTGCTTCTTCACGCCGCGCCGGAACGGCACGCCGATCAAGTTGCCCTTTAGGTCATAGGTCCATTGGTGATAGGGGCACATGAACTCGGCAGCGTTGCCGAGGTGCTTCTGGCAGAACTGGACGCCCCGGTGGGCACAGCGGTTCTCGACGACATTGACCGAGCCTTCCCGGTCGCGCACGACAACGACCGGTTTCTCGCCGATGAAGGTGCGCTTGAAGTCACCGGGACTGGGCAGCTCGGCGTCGAGCGCGACGTAGCTCCAACTCGCGCCGCAGAAGATGCGCTCCTGCTCGCGAGCATAGATCTCCGGGTCGGAGTAAACCCAGTAGGGGACGCGGGCAATGCCTTCTTTGGGCCACACGTGGCGCGCGCCCATAAATTCCTCTCTTCCCGGCTTAGGCGGGCGCACGATCGCCCGGTTGCTCGGCGCCATCTTAGGCTGCGCCCCGGACTTGATCAACGCGGATGCGCGGGGGTGCAGGCGGAGGCGGCTACGACCTCGGAAACCTCGCCAGCGCCTGGACCGGTGTGCTGGCCGAACTCGTTAAGCGTTAGACCGCTTGCGGCGGAACTTGGACAGGAGATCGTCCAGGTGATCGGGATTGGAATAGCTGATCACCAGTTTCCCCGCGCCTTTTTTCCCCGGCTTGATCTCGATCGTCGTTCCGAGCTCTTCCGAGAGTTCTTCCTCGAGGCGAGCGACATCGCGGTCAGGCCTGGGTTTGCGTCTTGCCTTGACTTTGGGATGAAGGATGTCGTTCACCACCTGTTCGGTCTGACGCACGGAAAGCGCCCGGTCTGCGACCCGCTTCGCGACGCTTTCCTGCTGCCGTCCGTCGAGCGCGAGAAGGGCGCGCGCGTGGCCCATCTCAAGCTTGCCCTCGAAAACGAGCCCTTGAACCGCCTTTTGCAGGTTCAAAAGTCGCAGCAAGTTGGTGGTCGCCGCTCGTGAGCGGCCGATGGCGTCCGCCGCTTCCTGGTGTGTGAGCTTGAACTCGGTGACGAGCTGCTGGACGCCGCTCGCTTCCTCGAGCGGGTTGAGGTCTTCACGCTGGATGTTCTCGATCAGCCCCATGGCGAGCGCCGCCGAATCCGGGACTTCGCGCACGAGCACCGGAACTTCTGCGAGACCGGCGATTTTCGCGGCGCGCCAGCGGCGCTCGCCGGCAATGATCTCGTAGCGCTCGCGCTCGAGCGGCCGCACCAGGATCGGCTGCATCAGGCCCTGCCTCCTGATCGAGGCCGCGAGCTCCTGAAGCGAGTTCTCGTCCATCTTCGTGCGCGGCTGATAACGGCCGCGCTGCAACTGCTCGACCCGCAGCGTAGCTTGCCGCTCGAGGCCCGGACCCTCCTCACCATCCTTGTCGAGGAGCGCATCCAGCCCCCTGCCCAGTCCTTTCAACTTCACGGAGTCACCACGTTCATGCGGTCGCGGCGAGGCCGTTGCGGGAGAGGATTTCGCCCGCCAGCGCGACATACGCCTGCGAGCCCTTGCACTCGCCATCGAGCTTGACCGCGGGCGCACCGAAGCTCGGCGCCTCGGCGAGGCGCACGTTGCGCGGAATGATGGTTTCGTACACTTTGCTGCCAAAATGCTCCTGCAGTTGCGCCGACACTTGTTGCGCGAGCGCATTGCGCGGGTCGTACATGGTCCGAAGCAGCCCTTCGATATCGAGCTTCGGGTTCAGGTGCTGGCGCACCTTCTTGATCGTGTTGACGAGATCGGAGAGCCCTTCGAGCGCGTAGTACTCGCATTGCATGGGGATCATCACCGCGTGGGCTGCGACCAGTCCGTTTACCGTGAGCATGTTGAGCGCGGGAGGGCAGTCAAGCAGGATGAAGTCGTATTGACCGGCGATCGTTTCCAGCGCACCTTTCAAGCGGGATTCGCGGTGCTCGAGTTCGACCAGCTCGACTTCAGCGCCGGCGAGGTCGCGATTGGCGGGAATCAGGTCGTAGCCGCCGGATTCCGATCTCTGCCGCGCCGAGTCGGCGGTCGCAAGCCCAAGCAGCACTTGGTAGACCGAGGTTTTGAGCGTACGTTTGTCGATGCCGCTCCCCATGGTGGCATTGCCCTGTGGATCGAGATCCACCAGCAGCACGCGCATGCCGGACTGCGCGAGACCCGCCGCGAGATTGACGCTGGTCGTCGTCTTTCCGACTCCGCCCTTCTGATTGGTCACGGCGAGGACCCGGGTCATGCGCGCTCGATCAAGACGAGATGCCGCTCCGCACCAAGCCCAGGAACTGCGAGTCGGAGCACGTGCATGACGCGGAAATCGCGCGGCAGCCGCTCGATCTCCTCAAAGGGATGGACCCCCTTCATCGCCGCGAGCACGCCGCCCGGGGCAAGCAGATGCATGGTCAGGGTGACGAACTCGGCGATCTCGGCAAACGCGCGGGAAATGATGCAGTCGAATTTTTCCGCGGGGTGCCAGGACTCGACCCGCTCGCAGACGACGCTCACGTTCTTCAGCTGAAGTTCGGCCACCGCCTGCTTCAGGAACGTCGCCTTCTTGTGATTGCTGTCGAGCAACGCGATCTGGATGTCGGGTTTGGCTACCGCCAATGGGATTCCGGGAAACCCTGCGCCGCTACCCACGTCAAGCACGCGCGCTCCGTTCACGTAAGGGACCACCGCAAGGCAGTCGATTAAGTGGCCGCTAACCATCTTTTCCGCGTCTCGTATGGCCGTCAGGTTATAGACCTGGTTCCACTTTTCTAGCAGGGCGAGGTATTCGAGGAGTTTTGTCCTGGCTTCGCGGCCCAAGGCGAGACCGAGTTCCGCCAGCCCTTGCTCGAGGCGCTTGCCCAGTTCGGACTGCGTCCACCCTGCTACGGCTTCCGTCATGCGGCTGATCTTTCCGCCCTACTCATGCCGCGCTTCAGGTGAACCAAGAGCAACGAGATCGCGGCCGGAGTGACACCTGAAATTCGGGAAGCCTGACCGATGGTTTCAGGCCGGTGCTGGCTCAGCTTCTGCTGCACTTCGATAGACAGGCCGCGAACGCTGCGGTAGTCAAGATCGCGCGGCAGCGCGAGGGCCTCGTAGCGCTCGTGACGTGCGATTTCCTCGTGCTGACGGGCGACATACCCCTCGTACTTGGCCTGGATCTCCACCTGCTCGGCGACTGCCGCATCGGGGGCGACGGGCGCACCCGCGTCCGCAAGCACGGCCAGCGAAGCGTAGCCCACTCCAGGACGCTTCAGCAGATCCATAAGCGAGTATTCGCGCTCGATCGGCTTGCCGAGCACACGCTCGGCAACCTCGGCGGGCAGGGATTTGGGATTCACCCAGGTGGACTTGAGCCGCTCCTGCTCGCGCGCGATCGCGTCGCGCTTGCGGTTGAATGCGCCCCAGCGGGAATCGTCCACCACGCCGAGCCTGCGTCCGGTCTCAGTGAGCCGCAGATCGGCGTTATCTTCGCGCAGCATGAGGCGATACTCGGCTCGGCTCGTAAACATGCGGTAGGGCTCACTCACGCCACGGGTGACGAGATCATCGACGAGCACCCCGACATAGCCTTCGTCGCGCCGCGGGCACCAGGGAGGTTCCCCCTTCACGAATAGCGCCGCGTTGATGCCGGCGAGGATCCCCTGCGCTGCCGCCTCCTCGTAACCTGTCGTGCCGTTGATCTGTCCGGCGAAGAAGAGACCCGAGATCGACTTCGTTTCCAGCGACGATCTCAAATCGCGCGGATCGTAGTAGTCGTACTCGATGGCGTAACCGGGCCGCAAAATGTGGGCGTTTTCCAACCCCCGAATGCTCCGCACTAGATCGACCTGCACATCGAAGGGAAGGCTGGTCGAAATCCCATTCGGATAAAACTCGTTGGTGGTGAGCCCTTCCGGCTCCAAGAAAATCTGATGGCTTTGCTTGGCGGCAAAACGATGGATCTTATCCTCGATCGAAGGGCAATAGCGCGGGCCGATCCCTTCGATCACGCCCGTATACAGGGGGGAGCGGTCGAGCCCGCTTCGGATGATTTCGTGCGTGTGCGAATTGGTGTGAGTGATCCAGCAGGGGACCTGGCGCGGGTGCATTTCCCGCATCCCGAGGAACGAAAACACCGGGACCGGCTCGTCGCCCGGCTGCATTTGCATCACCGAGAAATCGATAGATCGACCGTCGATGCGGGGGGGTGTTCCGGTCTTGAGGCGACCCACCGGAAGTTTGAGTTCGCGCAGCCTCGCGGCGAGGCTGACCGAAGGCGGATCGCCGGCCCGACCGGCTTGGTAGTTCGACAATCCGATATGGACGAGCCCCGAAAGGAAGGTGCCGGTCGTCAGCACCACCGCGCGGCCTGAAAAGAGCACGCCGAGCTGAGTCACCACCCCGGTAATACGATCGCCCTCGAGGATGAGATCGTCCACCGCCTGCTGGAACAGGCTGAGATTGGGTTGGTTCTCAATCCGGGAGCGAATCGCGCGCTTGTACAGCAGACGGTCGGCCTGGGCGCGAGTCGCGCGGACGGCAGGTCCCTTCGAGGAATTGAGGATGCGGAACTGGATCCCCGCCTCATCGGTGGCGATCGCCATGGCTCCGCCCAAGGCGTCGACTTCTTTGACCAGGTGCCCCTTGCCGATGCCGCCGATGGAAGGGTTACACGACATTTGCCCGAGCGTTTCGATATTGTGCGTCAGGAGAAGCGTCTTGCAGCCGGCGCGCGCGGCGGCGAGTGCAGCCTCGGTGCCAGCATGGCCGCCGCCGACTACGATGACATCGAAAGGAGTGGGAAACTGCATCGCTTGAAGCAAAAAGAACGAAAACAAAGCCAAATTTTAAAGCTATTCGAGAGCGAGAGACAGTGATATCACGCGGAGCACGGGGCCTGGATGCAGGACCGAGGTCCGCTGTTTCTTTGGCGTTCGATCCTTAACGCTCATGTTTCACGTGGAACATCGGTGCTACTCACAGGTTCTCCACCAGAAATCCACGGCTTATACGGCCCGCAGATCACAGGACATCCACCAGGTTTCCCCAGGCTATCCACGGGAATTTCGGAGGATCCACAACTCAGAAAGTGTTTGCCAAGTAAACACTTAACGCTCTGAAATATGAATAAAAACAATAGCTTTTCTGGTTACACCTTGAGGACACCAAGAGAATACGGAAATAACAAAGCCGTCGATGACGGCTTTGTTATCCGCGAATCTGGTTTTCAGCCGAGCGAGCGTTCCAACGCTTCCCGCCGCAAGGCGAGCTCGCGCGGTAACCGGCCGCTTAAAAGCCGAAGCAACTCGTCCTGCAGCTTGAGTTCCCGCCTCCACTCGCTGCCGTCGATTGAGCTAACGCGCCTGAACTTCTCGTCGTCGAACCCCTCGAGTCCGCTCCACTCCACATCTGCAAACTCGGGAACCCTGCCGATCGGTGTTTCAACCCCGTGTGCCTTGCCTTGGCAGCGCTCAACGATCCACTTCAACACCCGCATGTTCTCGCCGAATCCTGGCCAGATGAACTTGCCGTCGGCGTCGGTGCGGAACCAGTTGACGCAGAAAATCCGCGGGCGCTTAGGCACCGAGCGTCCGAGCTTGAGCCAGTGGCTGAAGTAATCGCCCATGTTGTAGCCGACAAATGGAATCATCGCCATCGGGTCGCGCCTGACTACGCCGACCTTGCCGGTTGCGGCGGCCGTGGTTTCCGAGCCCATCGTCGCGGCGATGTAGACTCCCGCGTCCCAATCGAAGGCCTCAGTCACAAGCGGAACCGTGTCCGAGCGCCGGCCACCGAACACAAAAGCCGATATCGGCACGCCCCCGGGATTCTCCCATTCGGGATCGATCGAAGGGCACTGCGTGGCGGGAACCGTAAACCGCGAGTTTGGGTGGGCCGCTTTCCTGCCGCAATCGGGTGTCCACTCCCTCCCCTGCCAATCGATAAGCTTGGCTGGAAGCACATCGGTCATCCCCTCCCACCACACGTCGCCGTCCGGCGTCATGGCAACATTCGTGAATATCGTGTTGCTCCTGATCATCGCCATGCAATTGGGATTGGTCTTTTCGGAGGTGCCCGGTGCGACACCGAAAATCCCGGATTCAGGATTGATCGCGTAAAAGCGTCCGTCCTTGCCCGGCTTTATCCAGGCGATGTCTTCACCTATCGTGGAGACCTTCCAGCCCTTGAACGCGGCCGGCGGAATCAGCATGGCGAAGTTCGTTTTTCCGCACGCTGAAGGGAACGCCGCGCTCACATAGATCTTTTCGCCCGAGGGCGGCGTGACGCCGAGAATCAGCATGTGTTCGGCAAGCCAGCCTTGGTCCCGGCCCATGACCGAGGCAATGCGCAGCGAAAAACATTTCTTGCCGAGCAATGCGTTGCCACCATAGCCCGAACCAAACGACCATATTTCCCTAGTTTCCGGATAGTGGACGATGTACTTGTGCTCCCTGCTACACGGCCAAGCCACGTCCTTCTGTCCGGGCACGAGCGGCGCGCCGACCGAATGCACGCAGGGAACGAAATTGCCGTTCCTGCCCAGGATTTCCCATACCTTCTTCGTCATGCGCGTCATGATGCGCATGCTCACCACCACGTAGGGCGAATCGGTCAGCTCGATACCGATGTGCGCGATGTGCGAGCCGAGCGGCCCCATGGAGAACGGAACCACGTACAGCGTGCGGCCATGCATACACCCGTCGAAGAGCTTGTCGAGCGTCGCGCGCATTTCCCGGGGGTCAACCCAGTTGTTCGTAGGACCCGCGTCCTCCTTTTGCTGCGAGCAGATGAAGGTCCGGTCCTCGGTGCGCGCCACGTCGCTGGGATCCGAGAGCGCGAGGAAACAGTCCGGGCGAAGCTTGGGGTTGAGCCGCTTCAGCGTGCCCGACTTGACCATCTCGTCGCAAAGCCGGTCGTATTCCTGCTGCGAGCCATCGCACCATTGAATCCGGTCGGGTTTGGTCAGCGCCGCGATGCGCGCGACCCATTCCTTGGCGCCGTGGTGTTGAACGTAAGACGGGGCGCCAATATCAATACCTGCAGCGTAAGGTTGATTCATGCTGGGGCCTCGCGATGACGACTGGGCGGTGGGACGGATACGGCCGCCAGACGTATTTTTCAGGACAGTAAAGGCGCGAACTCTACCACGATCCGACTGGAGAAAAAAATGACCAAGAAAAACGGCGAGTTACGCGATGCGAAGGCTACGCGCGCAGCCTGCGCGTGAGGCGCTTTGCCATCCGGAATGTGGGCGCTGTCGTCGTCACGAGGATAATGACGCGCGCAACGTGCGCCGCGGTCACGAGCGGCACGCCGAGCTGGAGAACCTTGGCGGTGACGCACATCTCAGCCATGCCGCCCGGCGCGGTAGCGAGCACCATCGTTGAAATCGGCACCGCAGCGGCGAGCGCCACGCCCCAGGCGAACAGCGCCGAAGCGAAAATTGCCAGAACCACGGAGACGCACACCATCGCGATAAAACGCCGCGCGGCCCTGAGCGATTCGCGATCGAAGCCCGAACCGAGCGCGCAGCCGAGCAGCACCTGCGCCGCGTTGGACAGCCCGACAGGTATCGCCGACAATCCAACCCCGCCTACGGTCAGACCGATGGCCACCGCGAGCGGACCCAGCATCCAAGCGTTCGGCACGCGCAGCTTCGCGAGCAGCGCGCCGGCCGCGGCTGCCACCGCGAGCAAGGCGAGCAGACCCGAGGCGTCAACGTCGAGCCGCGCAGGACGATAAGGGTCGATTCCATGGACGCCCAGCGACGTAAACACGAACGGCACCATCACAACGACGATCATGACGCGCAGCGATTGCGCGAGTACCACCCGGTCAGGCTGGGCTCCGAAGCGCTCTCCCAGAATGGTCATCTCCGCGGCCCCGCCGGGAACGCTCGCGAAAAGCGCCGTGGTCGCGTCGAGGCCCGTGGTGCGCGTAAGAAACCAGCCGCTCGCGTAGGCGAGCAGCACAGCGAACACCGCAGCCGCGATGAGCAGGGGCCAGTGCGTTGCGACCTCGCCTGCGACCACCGGGGTGAAATACAGCCCGAGCGCGCAGCCTATGACGAGTTGGCCGGCGGCCCTTCCGCCCTTTGGCGACGCGAGCCTAGCGCCGGCAAATTTCCCGCAGGCCATGGCGAGCAACGGCCCGATCAGCCACGGCAGAGGGGCGCGCAGGACGCTGAACACCGCGCCACTCGCGCCGCAAATGAGCAGCGCGCTGAAAACCGGATAACGATTCATTCGGCTCCGGAGAGTGCGCTCATTTTCCGACGCAAAATCGCGAAAAAATCTCGCCCAGCAGGTCGTCCGCGGTGAACTCCCCGGTGATCGTGTTGAGCTCGCGTTGCGCAAGACGGAGTTCTTCTGCGAAGAGCTCGCTCTGCCGCATCGCGCGCCCGGCCCGCTCGAGCGCCTCTGCGACGCGTCCAAGCGCGGTGAGATGCCGCTCGCGCGCCATGAATATGTCTTCGCTGCCTGATTGCCAGCCGGCCAGAGCGAGCAGCGCCCTGCGCAGCGCGTCGATACCCTCGCCCGTTTTAGCAGAAAGATGAATCCGCCAACCCTCTGCACCCTCTTCGGCCTGCGGCGCGGCGCGGCAGAGATCGATCTTGTTGAATACGGTGACAGGCTTCAGCTTCTGCGGAAGGCGGGCGGCGATAGCGCTGTCGGCGGCGGTGACACCGGCACGCGAGTCAACCACCAGGAGGAGCGCATCGGCGCGTCCGATCACCTCCCAGGTGCGGGCGATGCCGATCGCCTCTACTTTGTCGGCGGTGTCGCGCAGACCGGCGGTGTCGATGATGTTCATGGGCACACCCTCGATCTGTATCGTCTGGCGCACCGCATCGCGCGTCGTGCCGGGAATTTCCGTCACGATCGCGAGCTCTTCTCCGGCGAGCCGGTTGAGGAGCGACGATTTCCCCACGTTGGGTTGGCCGGCCAGCACTACTTGAAGTCCGCTGCGCAGCACACTGCCCTGGCGCCCCCGATCGAGCGTGCGGGCGACTTCGCTCTGCAGACGCTCCAGGCGCTCGCGGGCGTCGTCCCTGTCGACGGGGTCGACTTCCTCCTCGGGAAAGTCCAACGTCGCCTCGACCAGCGTGCGCAACTCGACGAGCTGCTTCGCGAGGTTCCCGATCAGCTCGGAGAATTCGCCGCGCAGCGAGCGCAGCGCACAGCGCGCAGCCGCTTCGGTGGCGGCCTCGATTAGGTCGGCGACGCCCTCGGCCTGCGCAAGATCGAGCTTGTCGTTCAAGAACGCACGGCGGGTGAATTCGCCTGGCTCGGCTAGACGCGCCCCAAGCTCGAGGCATCGCCTCAGGAGCATCTGCAGCACGACGGGCCCGCCATGAGCTTGCAGCTCAAGCACATCCTCGCCTGTATATGAAGCCGGTGCAGGAAAGAAAAGCGCGATACCATCGTCAATCGGCTCGCCTGAGGCGCCGCGAAACGTCGTGCGCGCGGCTACACGCGGCGCAGGAACGCGGCCAAGCAGGTGTGACACGAGTCGCTCGAGAGGCTTCCCCGAAACGCGCACGATCCCGATTCCTGCCCGCCCCGTCGCGGTCGCGATGGCCGCGATCACATCGGTATCGGACGGCAAAGCCATCGGTTCGCCTCTCTGGCGCACCTGCCCGCAATCGGGCGGCGCCTCAGCGTTTCGCGCTGGCGGACGGTTTTGTCCCCCCGATCATGCGGGTGATCTGCCATTGCTGCAGGATCGACAGGATGTTGTTGACGAACCAGTAGAGGACCAGGCCCGAGGGGAAAAAGTAGAACATCACCCCGAACGCGAACGGCATGATCATCATGACCTTGGCCTGAACCGGATCCGGCGGGGTAGGATTCATCTTGGTCTGAACGATCATCGAAGCCATCATCAGCGTCGGCAGCACGTACCAAGGATCGGGCGCGGAGAGGTCCCTGATCCAGAGATAGAACGGGGCGTTGCGCAGTTCCACGCTTTCGAAGAGCACCCAGTAGAGCGCGATGAAAACCGGAATCTGCACGAGAATCGGTAGGCAACCGCCGAGCGGGTTGATTTTCTCGGTCTTGTATAAGTCCATCATCGCCTGGTTCAGTTTCGTCTTGTCGTCCGCATACTGCTCGCGGAGCTTCATCATGCGCGGCGTCACCAGCTTCATCTTCGCCATAGAGCGGTAGCTCGCGGCTGACAGCGGGAAAAAGATCAGCTTGATGACCACCGTGAGCAGAATGATCGCAAGACCCCAGTTGCCCATCCAGCCGTGGAACAGCCGCAGCACCCAGAAGAGCGGCGCAGCGATGACCGTAAGCCATCCGTAGTCGACCACCAGCTCCAGTCCGGGGGCCACCGCCTGCAAGTGATCCTGGTCCTGCGGCCCGGCGTACAGGGGCACCACGACCCGGGCGGAAGCACCGCGTGCGACCGGTCCAAGGGGCACGATCACCCCGGCCGAATACAGGTCTTCGGAGAGTTTCCGGGTATAGAACTCGCGTGGCATCTTGTCCGGAGGCAGGAGCGCGGCCACAAAATAGTGCTGAATGATCGCGATCCAGCCGTTGTCGGGCGTCTTCGGATAAGGAGTTTTGCCCTTGGCGATGTCCTCGAAAGTCACTTTTTTAAACTTGTCCCGCTCGGTGTACAAGGCCACACCGGTATAGGTCTGCGCCATATAGGGGTCGCCCCCCGGGGACTTGCTGTCGCGGGTAAGCTGGAAATACGCGTGGGTCGCGATTGGGGCAGCCGTTCCGTTCGAGATTTCCTCGGCGACATCGATGCGATAACTCGCGCGGTGGAAAGTCAGAACCTTGGCCACTTTGACGCCTTCAGCAGTGTCTGCATCAAGCCGCACCTCCAGCCTGTCGTGGTCCTGCTCGAGAATGAATTCCTTGGCCGCCGCCCGAAACAGCGTCCGGTGATTCGGCAGCCCGGCACCGATCAAGCCGCTTTGCGCGGAGTAGCGGTGCTCGGGTCCAAACAGCACGAAGTTCTTCTTTTCGTCATGCGTGTCCTTGTGCTTGAGCAGTTCCAGGTACACGAGGTCACCGCCTTGCGTATCGATTTCCGCAAGCATGGTGTCGGTGCGAACCCGCAGCCGCTCGCGGGGCTTCCCCGCGGGCGCGGCATTCGGGGGCATTGCCTCGACGCCCTTCGCTGCGGGCGTCACGGCTGGGCCGCTCGGCGTCGGAACCGCCCCCTGTGTCGCCGGTGCCGCCGGGGGCCGAATCTCCTTCTGCCATGCGTCCCATAGGAGCAGCAGGGAAAACGAGAACACGAAGAACAGGACTAGGCGCTGTGTGTCCATCAAAAAGGCGAGAAATCAAGGGAGCGGGTCATAGCCGCCCGGGTGCCAGGGATGGCAGCGCACGAGACGCCGCAGCGCGAGCCACGCGCCCCGCGCCGTACCGTAGCGTTCGAGCGCCTCAAGCGCATAGGCGGAACAAGAGGGATGGAAGCGGCAGTGCCTGCCAAGCAGGGGGCTGACAACATAGCGATAGCCCCGAATGAAAAGCGATAGCACTTTGTTCACAACGTTCCTGCCAGGCACCGCTCGACCTCAGCTAAGGCGACCGTTCTCGCTGACAGCCGAATCAGGATATCGCGGCTTCCCAGCCGCGCCTGATGGCTCCGGAACCATTCCCGCAGCACGCGCTTTGCGCGATTGCGGTCGACGGCGCGCGGAAATACGCGTTTGGGAACGATGAGACCGAGTCTTGGAACACCGAGCGCGTTCGCTTTGAGCAGCACGCTGAACTCGGGGCGCTTGATGGCTTGCCCCACCGATAGCAACGCAGCGATATCAGTCGTTCCGAGCCGCTGCTTGCGAGTGTAACGTCTGCGCTCGCTCAAACGCTCAAACGAGCCCGCCCCTTGGCGCGTCGCGCCCGAAGCACCGCCCGGCCTCCGCGCGTGCGCATGCGAACGAGGAACCCGTGGGTGCGTTTCCTGCGGATGACCGAGGGTTGAAAAGTGCGTTTCATGAAGCGAATCCCTGAGAGTAAACAGAACCTTGAATTAGACGATACTTTAGCTAAGATTGTCAAAGAATTAAGCTCTTCGGGCTGTGGATAACTCCATCGGAAACGGGTAAAATCAACCCGCAAGTTTCCCCCGATCTGAGCCTCATTAGAGTCCATGCAGGGTTTCTGGGCCTCGTGCCTGAGCCGCTTCGAAAAAGAGCTTCCCGCTCAGCAGTTTAATACCTGGATTCGGCCGCTCAAACTGGACGCCTCGGCGGCGCCCTCCGGCGAGTTGCGGCTGCTTGCGCCCAACCGTTTTGTTCTGCAGTGGGTCAAGGATCGCTTCGCGCCGCGCATCGAAGCGATGGGCGCTGAATTTTTTTCCTCGCCCATCCGCGTGTCGATCACCCTTGAGTCCCCGGGCACCTCAGAGCCCGCAAAGCCCCCCGCGCCCGCGGCGCTCACCGCGCGCGCAGCGCGCACGGTGCCGGCGCGAGCGCCGCACGTGGACCGCTCAAGCCTCATCCCTGAGTTCAGTTTCGACAGTTTTGTCGCCGGCAAGGCCAACCAGCTTGCCCGCGCCGCGGCGCTGCAGGTCGCCGAACATCCGGGAACGTCCTACAACCCGCTGTTCATCTACGGTGGCGTGGGTCTTGGCAAGACGCACCTGATCCATGCGGTCGGCAACCTCGTTCTCGCGCAGCATCCCAGCGCCCGCGTCCGCTATCTTCACGCCGCGCAATATATCTCCGATGTGATTCGCGCCTATCAGCAAAAATCCTTCGACGAGTTCAAGCGTTATTACCATTCGCTCGACCTTCTTCTGATCGACGACATCCAGTTCTTCACCGGCAAGGACCGAACGCAGGAAGAGTTTTTCTACGCCTTCAACGCGCTGATCGAGGCTCACAAACAACTGATTATCACCTGCGATACTTACCCGAAGGATCTCGCGGGCATGGACGAGCGCCTCAAGTCGCGTTTCTCGTGGGGTCTCACCGTGGCGATCGAGCCCCCGGAGCAGGAAATGCGGGTCGCGATCATCCTGAAGAAAGCCGAGGCTGTATCGCTCAGGCTCTCCGAAGAGGTCGCCTTCTTTATCGCCAAGCACATCCGCTCGAACGTCCGGGAACTCGAAGGCGCGCTGAAGAGCGTAATCGCCTATTCGCGCTTCAACGGCCGCGACATCACGCTCGACACGGCAAAGGAAGCGCTGAAAGACCTCCTCACCGCCCAAAACCGGCAGATCACCGTCGACAACATTCAGAAGACCGTCGCCGAGTATTACAAGATCAAGGTCTCTGACATGCACTCCAAGAAGCGCAGTCGTCATGTTGCCCGCCCCCGCCAGCTCGCGATGGCGCTGGCCAAGGACCTCACCCAAATGAGCCTGCCGGACATCGGTGACGCGTTCGGCAACCGCGACCACACGACGGTCCTGCACGCGTGCCGGACTATCGCGACGCTGCGCGAGAAGAACCACGACATCAACCGCGACTACCATGTATTGGAGCAGGTGCTCAAGGGATGAATAAGTCGATTGGAACCTGGGGACGAATTGTGATCAACCGCGATTGTCACGCGTCACCTGCTTTTCGCCCAGATTTCGTCCACGCGCCAACCCCGATCTTAATCACAACTTGCTCACAGCGAAGCATCGCGTGCTTGCGGGTCCGAGCCGAGTTATCCACCTAGAAGGCAGCCATCATCACCATCATCAAGGAAATAAAATGAACCTTCTTAAGACAAGGCGCGAAGCGCTGCTCGAACCGCTACAGGCGGTCACTGGGATCATCGAGCGACGCCATACGCTGCCGATCCTTTCGAACGTACTGCTTTCGAGAACCGACACTCACATCGACTTCATCGCAACCGACATTGAAATCGAGATCTCTGCAAGCATGACGGTAGAAGAGAGCGGCGAAACCAAGAAAATTACCGTAGGTGCGCGAAAGCTCTTCGACATTCTGCGGGCGCTCCCGGAAGGATCGGAGGTTGCTCTGGTGCTGCAGGACAAGCGGCTACAGATCAAGTCGGGGAAAAGCCGCTTCAACCTGCAAACGCTCTCGGCGGAGGATTTTCCGCGTTTGGTCATAGCCGAAGGCACTGGAACGCGCTTCTCCATGCCCCAGAAGCTGCTGAAGTCGCTGCTGGGATTGGTTCAATACGCGATGGCCCAACAGGACATCCGCTATTATCTCAACGGTCTGCTCATGGTGATCGAGGACGGGCAGTTGAAACTGGTCGCGACCGATGGGCACAGGTTGGCTTACGCCAGCCGGGAAGCGGGGGCCAAGAATCTCGCAAGGCAGGAAGTGATCCTTCCCCGAAAAACGATCATCGAGCTCTCGAAGCTCCTTGAAGACTCCGACGACCCGGTTGCGATCGAGCTGTCTGCGGCGCAGGCAAAGTTCAGCTTCGGCAAGGTTGTGCTCGTTTCGAAGCTCGTTGACGGAAAATTCCCGGATTACGGCCGCGTGATTCCGCAGAACCAGCCGAAGAAGCTCAAGCTTGAGCGAATTGCCCTGTTACAGGCTTTGCAGCGGGTCGCGATACTCACCAGCGACAAATTCCGGGGGGTGCGCTGGGTGCTGGGGGAAGGCAGCCTGCGGATCAGCTGCAGCAATACCGAGCAGGAGGAGGCGCAGGAAGAACTGGACGTGCCCTATACTGGTGAGGCTCTGGACATCGGATTCAATGTCGGTTACCTGGTGGATGTGCTCAACAATCTCGATGTCGCCGAAGTCGAGTGCGGGCTGGGCGATGGCAACTCGAGCGCGCTGTTTACGGTGCCGGGGCGCACCGATTTCAAATACGTCGTCATGCCGATGCGGATCTGAACCAAAGAGAGAAAAATGGCAGAACCAGAGAAAAACGAACGCGCGCCCGACCAGTACGATTCCGACAGTATCAAGGTCCTGAAGGGGCTGGACGCGGTCCGCAAACGCCCGGGCATGTACATCGGCGACACCTCCGATGGAACCGGCCTGCATCACATGGTGTTCGAGGTCGTGGACAATGCCATCGACGAGGCGCTGGCCGGTTTCTGCGACGAGATCACCGTCACCATTCACACCGACAACTCGATCAGCGTAATCGACAACGGGCGTGGAATTCCCACTGAGATCCACAAAGAGGACGAGCAGAAACGCTCCGCCGCGGAAATCGTGATGACGGAGCTTCACGCAGGCGGAAAATTCGACAACAATTCCTACAAGATCGCAGGCGGGCTGCACGGGGTAGGCGTATCGGTCGTCAACGCGCTTTCCGATTGGCTGCGACTCACCATCCGGCGCGACGGCAAAAGCCACTTCATGGAATTCCGGCGCGGCGTGCCCGTAGCGCCGCTCAAGGTGACCGGCAAGACAGAAAGACGCGGCACCGAGGTGCATTTTCTGGCGAGCGCGGAGACGTTTGGGGTGGTCGAGTACCACTTCGACATTCTGGCCCGGCGTCTGCGCGAGCTTTCCTTTCTCAACAACGGCGTGAAGATTCAGCTCGTCGACCAGCGCACGGGGAAGGAAGAGAACTTCGCCCATACCGGCGGGGTGAAAGGTTTCGTCGAGTACATCAACCGCAGCAAGAACGTCCTGCACGGCACGCCTTTTCACTCGGTCGGCCAGAAAGACGGGATCACCGTCGAAGTGGCGATGCAGTGGAACGACTCGTACCAGGAGCAGGTTCTTTGCTTCACTAACAATATCCCCCAGCGTGACGGTGGCAGTCACCTCACGGGCCTACGAGCTGCCATGACGCGCAGCTTGAACCAGTACATCGAAGCGAACGAAGTCGCCAAGAAGGCCAAGGTCGAGACGACCGGCGACGACATGCGCGAGGGTCTTTCCTGCGTGCTCTCGGTAAAGGTGCCTGAGCCGAAGTTCTCCTCGCAAACGAAGGACAAACTCGTCTCTTCCGAGGTCGGGCCGGTGGTCCAGGAGATCGTCGGCGAAAAGCTGAAGAACTTTCTGCTCGAGCGCCCCAACGACGCCCGCATCATCTGCGGCAAGATCGTCGACGCGGCGCGGGCGCGCGAAGCGGCGCGCAAGGCGCGGGAGATGACGCGCCGCAAAGGGGTGCTCGACTCATTTGGACTATCGGCAAAGCTCGCTGACTGCCAGGAGAAGGATCCCGCGCTTTGCGAGCTTTACATCGTCGAGGGCGACTCTGCCGGAGGCTCGGCGAAGCAAGGGCGCGACCGCAGGTTCCAGGCGATCTTGCCCTTGAAAGGCAAGATCCTGAACGTCGAAAAAGCGCGGTTCGACAAGCTCATTTCCTCGCAGGAGATCGTCACTTTGATCCAAACCCTCGGCACCGGGATCGGCAAGGACGAGTACGACATCTCGAAGCTGCGTTACCACCGCATCATCATCATGACCGATGCCGACGTCGACGGCGCGCACATCCGCACGCTGCTGCTGACCTTTTTCTACCGGCAGATGCCGGAGCTCGTGGAGCACGGGTACGTGTATATCGCGCAGCCGCCCCTGTACAAGGTGAAGATCGGCAAGCAGGAGCGCTACTTCAAGGACGACCACGAGCGCGCGCAATTCATGCTCGCTCAGGCCTTGGTGGGGGCTTCGCTCCTGCCCAAGAAGGACGGGCAGCCGATCGAGGGTAAAACACTCGACCAGCTGGCGAAGGCTTACCTCTTTGGTGAGGCGGTCGTCGCGCGGGCTTCCAAAATCATAGACGGCGACGCACTCGCCGCACTCATGCGCGGGGTGAAGGTAGACCTGTCCAGTCCGCAGGCCGCCGGGGCAAGCTCGCTCAGGTTGAAGCAGGCGATGGCCGCCAACGGAAACGGCGTCAACGTGAGTGCGCGCTACGACGGGAAGAACGAGCGCCACCAGCTCGTCATCGAGCGCACTCACCACGGCAATGTCCGAACGAGCGTGCTCGACGAAGACTTCCTCTCCTCGGGAGACTATCAGCAGCTCGCGCGCATCGCACAGCTGCTCCAGGGCCTCGTCGGGCCGGGAGCGGTGATCAAGCGCGACGACAAGGAAGAGGTAATCGCCGATTTCCCCCAAGCGATGAAATGGCTGCTCGGCGAAGTCGAACGCAATGCGGCGATCCAGCGCTACAAGGGCCTAGGGGAGATGAATCCGGACCAGCTCTGGGAGACTACAATGGATCCCCAGTCGCGGCGCCTGCTCAAGGTGCAGATCGAGGATGGGATCGCCGCGGATGAAATCTTCACCAAGCTGATGGGGGACGACGTCGAGCCGCGGCGGCTGTTCATCGAGCAGAATGCGTTGATCGCCCGGCTGGATGTTTGAATGCCGGCCGCAGGCCCGGTTTTCTCAAGCCGCCTTCTTGTTTCTCGCCGGCCGTGCACGGCCGGTAGCCCGCTTGGCGCGCGTCTTGGAGCTGCTTTCTGTCTCTGCCCGCGGGACCCCTTCGATCGCCGCCACTTTCTGCGGCGAATGCCGAGCGGCTCTTGTCGCGCGAGGCGCAAACTCGAAACCCACCTTGCCGTCGGCGCCGCGTACCAGGAACGCTGAGAACGGCCTGCCCTTTCGGGAAATGAACCGATGCAAGAGATCGGTCCTTCCCGTGGCAAGCAGCTTCTGTATCTGCTCGGGTTCAATGGGCCGCTGCAGGATGACGCGCCCCGAGCGGAAGTCGCAGCGTCGCGCCGGGCCGACGCTGTTCTCGCAGATGTAGGCGATCGGTTGCTCGAATACTCGGCCGCCGCACTTCGGGCACGGCCCGAGGGAGGTCAAGCCTGAAAAATCCACCGCTTCCGTGGTTCCATCGGCACCTACCTGCGGCCCGAAATCGAATTCGGCGCGGAACTCCGGGGAGAGGCGCACCATCGCGGCAAATGGTTTGCCGGCTCGGCTGCGGAAACCCGTGAGCGGTCCTACAGACCGCTTCACGATCAGCGTTTCGATCTCCTCGGGAGCGAACTCGCGGCTCGAGACCACTTTCCAGATCGAAAAGTCGCATTTCTGGCACTTGAACTTGCGGTAGTTTTCCTGCACCCTGCCGCCGCATTTCGGGCACGGGGTGCTCAATGTACGAAATGCCGTGTCGGGGATGTTGCCTCGCTTGATGCGCGATACCATCTCGCGGGTAAGATCGACGATGTGATTCATGAATTCGCTGCGCGGGAGATTCCCGTGCTCCATCTGCTTCAGCTTGAATTCCCAGTTTCCGGTGAGCTCCGGAGACGACAGCTCGTTGATGCCGAAGTGGCGCAGCGCAAAGAGGAGTGACGATGCCTTCGGCGTCGGTTGCAATTCGCGCCCGCTGCGATGCACGTAGTCTTCGTAGATCAGGCCTTCGATGATCTGGGCGCGGGTGGCAGGCGTACCGAGTCCCTTTTCACTCATCGCTTCGCGCAGCTCTTCGTCCTCGACGAGCTTTCCGGCGCCTTCCATTGCCGAGAGGAGTGTCGCCTCGGTGAAGCGCGCCGGCGGTTTCGTCTGGATAGCGCGAACTTCCACCTCCCGCGTGTGCACTTTCTCCCCGTTCTCGATCGGGACCAGGCTCGCGGACTCGCCGGTTTCCGTTTCCTTGCCGTAGACCTCGAGCCAGCCGGCTTCGGTCAATACCCGGCCCTCGGTCTTGAAGGCTTCGCCCTCCACGCGCGTGATGCGCGTCGTGACGAGGTACTCGGCTGCGGGGAAGAACACTGCAAGAAAACGCTTTACGACCAAATCGTAGAGCTTGGCTTCCGCCTCGGAGAGGTGCCGCGACTGCTGGATCGTGGGGATGATCGCGAAGTGGTCTGAAATCTTGTTGTTGTCGAATATGCGCTTGTTCGGCTTGACCCAGCCCTTCCTCAGGATCTGTGCAGCGTGCCGCGCGTACCTGGAGGCTTTCTGCCCGGTGAACGCATCGAGCGTTTTCTTCACCGTCCCCAGATAGTCCTCCGGCAGGGCGCGCGCATCGGTTCTCGGATAAGTGAGGATCTTGTGTCTTTCGTACAGCGCTTGGGCAAGCGCGAGTGTGGTCTTCGCCGAAAAGCCGAAACGGCCGTTCGCCTCGCGCTGCAAGCTCGTCAGGTCGTAGAGAAGGGGCGAGAGCTGCGAGGTGGGCTTTGCTTCCTCGGCGGCGATACCCGGCCTTCCCAGGCAGCTCGCACGGATGGCCGCGGCGCGCTTCTCCTCCCACACCCGCTCGGGCCTCGTCTCAGCGTCTTCTTTCGCCTTTTGGAAGTTTTCGTCGAACCACCGCCCGACGTACTCGCCCTGCGCGGCGGCAAACGTGGCGTGGATTTCCCAATAGTCGCGCGGCTTGAAATTGCGTATCCGATCCTCGCGCTCGACGAGGATCGCAAGCGTCGGGGTCTGCACGCGGCCGACCGTGGTCTTGTAGAAGCCGCCTTCCTTTGAATTGAAAGCGGTCATCGCTCGCGTGCCGTTGATGCCGACCAACCAATCCGATTCCGAGCGGCACACCGCGGCGTCGGCGAGAGGGCGCAACTCGCGGTCCTTGCGCAGCTGCTCGAAACCCTCACGGATCGCGCTTTGCGTCATCGATTGCAGCCACAAGCGCTCGATCGGCTTCTTGTTGCCGGCGTGCTGGACGATGTAACGGAAAATCAGTTCGCCCTCGCGACCCGCGTCGCAGGCGTTGATGACGCCCGTTACGTCCTTACGCTTGAGCAGCTTCACCAGAAGTCGTAGTCGCTCCGCGGTGCGCTCGATGGGCTGCAAATCGAAATGAGGCGGAATGACCGGCAGGTTGGCAAACGACCATTTGCCGCGCTTGACCTCCACGCCTTCAGGCGGAACGAGTTCCAGCAAATGGCCGATCGCCGAAGAGAGCACATAATCCCGGCTCTCGTAATAATCACCGTGGCGCGTGAAGCCACCCAATGCCCGCGCGATGTCGTTCGCGACGGAGGGCTTTTCTGCGATGATGAGTTTTTTGGCCATGGCGAGAAAGATCGCAAAGGCGAGCCATACGAATCGAGCTCGCCTCCA
>Ga0209283_10000469_pt1 | contig 20395 bp, 17 predicted proteins | sample CZO8metaG_2_FD_188354 | JGI IMG/M metagenome (GOLD analysis project Ga0209283, IMG submission 188354) | Vadose zone soil microbial communities from the Eel River Critical Zone Observatory, Northern California, USA - CZOApr15con2H1.8 metaG... | ecosystem: Environmental > Terrestrial > Soil >...
TCTCGGGTGCGACCGTCGTGAGGTCCTTCAGTGCTTCGTCTACACGATCACGCAGGGAGCGAAGCCTGATAGCGACCTGCCGAGGATCCATCGTTGTATTCGGAACAAAACATCGTGCTTCCGCCTTTCCCTCGCATGTATCACGGGTGAACGGAACTGTAAGCCCTACACGGGACGACGTGTATGACAGCGCGATAGCGTGATGTCGTTTTATTTCGAGACGTTGATCCCTCGAACACCTAGTTGGGCGTAGCCAGAAAACTCCGAATGTAACTAACTGCGTCGTCGAAGTAGAAACCCACCAAGTTTCCCGACGTCGTAATCCCCATCACCTGAGTATTGGGAGCATCGGGGAAGTCGATCTGCGTGCAACTTTGGCCCATGTCCCTGGTGAGAAATCCGTGGGTCGTGGCTGGAGTATCGTACGCGCCAACGACGACGCCATTATTATTGATCGCCACTGCGTATGTATTCGCGGCGCCGGGACACTGAAAGAGGGTTAGTGTCGTTCCATCGTAAATGGCTGCAACGCTCGTGACCCCATCGTCGCAGAAACCTACGACGCGCCCATAGTCATCGATTCCGTTTATTTGAGTGTTGAGATAGCCGGGGCAATCAGCGGGGGCGACGTAGAAGTCGCCATCGTTAATGAAACCATGCTCGTTGCCATCGCCGCCGATATATGCGCCGACAACCTGGTTCAGCGAATTGATCCCGAAAGCGAAGGAATCCTGGGCAGTCCCGGGTGGCACGATGTCTCTGTATAAGACTTCGTTGATTCGCATGAAGCCGCGGAAAAAGTCGAATTCCGGCCTGAAGTAAAAGCCCACCATGACACCCCCGAGATTGATCCCGCGAATGCGTGAGTTGGCCGAACCGGGCGGCTCGACCGTAACACATGGATCGCCATTGTAGACGAAACCATGCAGTCCCCTGAGTCCCATTAATCGACAGCCGCCAACGATCAGGTTCGAATCGTTAATGCCGAACGCGCGCGTATCGTCTGGACCAGCATCACAGGTGAATGAGGTGAATGAATACGAGGTTTGAGCGATGGCGGAACCTGCCGAGCCAAAGATCAGCACGAGTAGCGAAAATCGAAGCATGGGACCCTCCCTCTCTGAACTGCCCGCCAGATAGGATCAGGGCGTGGCGGACGTCAACTACAGGGTGTCCGAAGGAAGTGGTCAGCTAGCGATCGACGTTGTGGTCGTTTCACTGTAACCATCCGTAGCTTTCCAGAAACTCTCGAAGTCGCGGATCTTCCGATGAGAGTGCCGGAAGCCAAGGACCCACCAAAGTACGTGTCCACCAGGCGCGCTCGCGCAGGGGTGCGAACTGATAACGATAGAGCTGTGCGCGCAGAAAACGCGGCGGCGTGGCTGGGAATGGGTTGTTGCCCAGAAGGCTCAGGGCACCCGGATCATTGTGCAACAACTTCCATGCAAGATGAACCGTCCAGGGCGCCTGGTTGGGCGAAGACATCGCCGCGAACCAGATCAGCCAGTCGAGCCGAAGATGGTAAGGGCTCAGGAAACATGGCCGTCGGCCGGGATCCCCTGGTTTGCATTTGAACTCGTAAGACCTCCACTCGGCATCCTCCGTTGGCGCGTCAGCCAGCGTGCCCTCGAAGACGATTTCGTATCGGACCTTGCTGACGCTGCCAAACGCCCCGTACGAATTCACCAGCTCGAAGGGCTCGTAGGAAGTATTCATCACCTGCTCGTTCGAAAGCAGGTTGGTGACTGGCGCAATGCTCAGGGCGGCTACGCAGGTTGCGAGGACTACAGCTACCACCCGCTGCGATCGTGCCGCGATAGTCTCACGAGGCCGTTGCAGAAACCTCTGCCACCAGGCTCGCGGCACAAGGCGCGAAAGAAAGCGATCATCGAAACAAGCGATGACCGGAACCAAGGTCAACCAATTCAGGAACGAGAGGTTGCCACTGACAATCAGGAAAAACTGAAGCCCCGCCAGGACCAGCCCCGCGATGTGTCGGATCGTTCTTGGAGTTAGCAGAAAGAAGGGCGCAATCAGCTCGGCCAAATGATTGTAGAGGGCTCCGAGCTGATGAAACCAGCGGGGTAGAAAATGTAACCACCGGCTGAGAGGGTTAGGAATCGGCTGAGTCTCGTAGTGATAATAGAGGCAGGTCAGCTCGCGCCAGCACGGATCGCCCCGGATTTTGATCAGTCCGGCTCCCAACATGATTCGGAAGATCAGCCAGCGAAAGAGCCATACCACGACGACCGGAGGAGGCCGCTTCGGAAAAGGCCTGGGATCCCACAGTGGGCACAAAAAAATGGCCAAAAAACCCGTCTCGCCCAACTGGCTCTCCCAGCCGAATCCATACCAGAGCTGACCGATGTGGCGGATCGAGAGATAGAGAAGCCAGAGGGTCGCGAGCATCGGGGCATTTGCAAAGCCCAGCAGAACGACCAGCGATAGGAGGGCTCCGATCCAGCCGACGCCGAGAAGAAATCCGTCCGATCGCTTAAGCCAAAAAAGAGTAGGCATCTTCAGGAATGCCTCCCATTGCGAGCCGAACTGGTGGCCGACACGCTCGAGGGACGGCTGCACTGGCAGCAGACCATGCTCACCCAATAGGGGTATTCCTTGATTGATGAAGACCAAGAAGGCCACGAAGTAGATCAACCCCAGCAACCGGAGGATCACGAAGCGAGCCAGCCAATAAGTTTGGGCTTGTTTGGCGGCGAATTGCTCAGTGAGCGCGATCTGCGGCGTGCCGGGTTCGAGAGATGTGTCGCTCACCGGCACAGAGTAGATAGCCGAGATAAGGCAGAGCAAATCCCCTCGAGGGGCTCGGACTAGGCCACCTCGAGGGGCTGCGGCGTAGGATCCGGCCTTGCCAGCTCGGGCGGAAAGCTATGCCGCGAACGTCAACTTACTGGACGACGTAGTGGTTCACTGAGGCGGTGAACGTAACCCGCAGGCGCGAGCCCGCCAAGCCGCCTGCGATGTCCACCTCGTTGAAGCGGGAGACGAAGAGCTGCTGATTGGCGTTAACCGGGTTGTTCGTGGCGGCGATTGTGTATGAGCCTGTGTCGGCAGTGCTGATGCCATTGAAGTCGTTGGTCGAGATCGTCGCTTGCTTTGCCGTCGAGGGCGTGGTCCAGCTTACGGCCAGCGGCTGGTTCGCAGGCACGACCGCATTTTGAGCGGGCGTGTTGATCGTGTGCATGCCAATCCCTCCCACGACGACGCCCTGCACGTTATCCGTGTTCCGCGTCACCGAGAGGCCGAAGTCGCCACCGGGAAACTGGGCGATCGAGTTCAGGTACCTGCCCGAGCCTGCCTGGGCCTCGACGAGTGACACGCTACCGTTCGGCAAGCCGCTATTGGAGATTGTTACGGTGGCGGCGGGCACCCTGTTGCCAAGGCCGTCCCTGAGGGTGACCGTAAAGTTCGTCACCGGGGCGCCATTGTTCATCGAGGCTTCGATGGCTCCAGTTACGAGCAGGGTCGACGTGCCGGTGCCCGCATTGTTGTGGCTGGTGGCCGTGCCGCCACCGCAGGCCAGGGCAGTCGCGGCCAGTACGGCGAGAAGTTTGGTGTGCTTCATTTATTCCTCCTGGGAGTTGGTTTGCGCGTTGCCGGCCGCAAAGGCGCTGCTTGCAGGATCGAATCATTTCTGGCCAAGGCGCAGCTACGGCACCTTTTAGGTGGCGCGCAGGGGCGCGCCCCACTCACACTCGCTGGCGTCGTAACAACCCGCGAGGCGCGCTGATCGGCCTCGCAGGATGGCTTGATTGCGGGTCTGGGAGCGGCTCCCACTGCTAGCGGGCGGGTGTCAGATCAGCGGCAAAGGTATGGCCAATCTGGTAGTGCTTCGTCCGTGCGCCTCACCATCCGCGACGCTGCCCGGTACCTGGCTGTTCCCGAAGAGACTATCTACAGGTGGATTCGGGACGGCGAAATCCCATTCTCCCGGATCAACGATCAGTACCGTCTGAGCAGCGACGACCTGCTGGAATGGGCGACGGCCCGCGGAATCAACGTGCAAGTCGACATTCTGCAGCACGCACATCAGGACACCGCCCCGAGCTTCGTGGACGCGCTGCGCAACGGTGGCCTCCATCGGTACGACGGACCACCGGACCGAAACTCGATCCTCGCCGCGCTCGTAAAGGGGCTTGCCTTCGCAGAGGACTCCGATCGCTCCGCCTTGCTAGAGTTACTAATCGCCCGCGAGGGGATCGGTTCGACCGGCATTGGCCAAGGTATCGCGATCCCGCACGCCCGCGCGCCGGTCGTCCTGCAAGGCGCCGCGCCGTCGATCGCGCTGTGGTATCTTGAGCGCCCGGTGGATTTCGGAGCGCGGGACCAAGTTGCGGTCGCCACCGTCTTCTTCATGATGACGCCGACCCCGCGCGTGCACCTCCAGCTTTTGTCCCGGTTGGCGTCTGCGCTGCACGACAGCGAGTTCCGTGCGGCGGTGAAGGACCGCGCCCCGCTCGATCGCATTCTCGAACAAGCGCGGCGACTCGAACCGACATTCTCACGTGGCGATCGCGACGGGGCGGGATGACCGGAGTGGACACACAGCTCGTCCTGCTGCTCGGCGGGATCGCCGTGATTCTCGCGGGAGGCCTGCTTGCACTTGCACTAACGCCATGGCCACGCGTCTCGGGTACCGCCAGCACTTTGTCGGTGCTGGTCGGCGCGGGGATGGGGCTTGTCCCAGTCGCACGGGCGCTTGCCTCGGGAACGGTGCTCTCGTTCGCGGGGCCCTGGGCGATCCCAAACGGCGCGCTAATGCTCGAGTTGGATCCACTTTCGGCCTTCTTCCTGGCTCCCGTGCTCGCCCTCTCCGCGATGGCTGGAATCTACGGTCGCGAATACATGCTCTCCCGAGTCAGCCGCCGGTTGGGCCTGCCGTTCTTCGGTTTCCATCTGATGGTGGTGGGCATGGCGCTCGTGGTCCTCGCGCGCAACGGCGTGCTGTTTCTCGTCAGCTGGGAAGCCATGGCGGTCGCGGCGTTCTTCCTGATCTCCTATGACCAAGAGGATCCCGCATCCCGGCGTGCAGGCTGGGTCTACCTGATTGCCACCCACGTTGGAGCAGCGGCGCTGTTTGCGATGTTTCTACTCCTCGCTCAAGACGCCGGCGGGTACAACTTCGCGCAGTTCGCGGCAGCTCCGCCTTCCGGCCCACGAGCTTTGGCCGTGGTGCTGCTCGCGTTAATAGGCTTTGGAGCCAAGGCCGGCTTCGTTCCGCTCCACGTCTGGCTGCCCGAGGCCCATGCCGCGGCGCCGTCCCATGTCTCCGCGGTCATGTCCGGCGCGCTGATCAAACTCGGTCTCTACGGCCTGCTTCGGATCTTCCTAATCATCGGTACGCCAGCCGATTGGTGGGGACCGTCGCTGGCGGGAATTGGCCTGGTCGGTGCGCTCCTGGGGATTTCGTTGGCTTTGTACCAACGAGACCTGAAACGGGCGCTGGCCTATTCGAGCGTCGAAAACATCGGGCTGATCGCGTTTGCACTGGGGATTGCGTACTGGGCCGCGAGCAGAGGAGAAAACGAGGCGGCATCGCTTGCGATGGCCGGGGGCCTTTTGCACGTCTGGAACCACACCCTGATGAAGGGGACGATGTTTTTCGCCGCCGGGAGCGTGGTCCACGCGACTCACACGCGCAGGCTTGAGCAGCTTGGGGGAGTGGCTCGCCGCATGCCGCTCACCGCCCTAGGAATGACGGTGGCCGCGGTAGCGCTGTCCGCGCTTCCACCGCTCAATGGATTCGTCAGCGAGTGGCTCATCTACCAAAGCTTGATCCGGCCCGGTCTCGAGGTGAAGGGGCCGATCTCGATGCTCGCCCTATTGGCCGTGGGCTTGGTCTCGCTCGTCGGTGCCCTGGCCCTTCTCTCTTTCGCGCGCGTTTTTGGGATTAGTCTTCTCGGCCAACCGCGCAGCAAGCACGCGGAAGTGGCGCACGAAAGCTCCCCATGGCTGCTTTTCCCGATGGCTCTGTTGGCGATTGCCTGCATCGGCGTGGCTCTCGCGCCCGGACGAGTCATTGCGCTCACCGCCCGCGTCGCGGCGCAGCTCTTCGGTCGCAGCGGTCCATCTCCGCTCGCGCCCGCGGCAGGCTCGCTCCCGGCGCTTGCTGCTTTCAATCTGATCCTCTGGGCGAGCTGCCTTTTGCTCGGGCTTGTGGCCTGGTGGCTGTACCGCGCGAGGCCTTGGGAAGCGAAAGAAACCTGGGGCTGTGGCTATGCGGCGCCGCGGTCGCGGATGCAGTACGGAGCGTTGTCCTTTGCCCAACTCGCCGCGGAAAACATCCTTCCCCCGCTGCTTCGGCCGAAAGTGGTACGCTCGTGGCTGCGAGGTCTGTTCCCAACGACTTCACGGCTCGAGCTAGACGACGCCGATCCATTTACGCGCGGCGCCTACCAGCCGATGTTCGCGAGGTGGGCAGGCTGGCTGTCCTCGCTCAACTGGGTCCAGGGGGGCGCGCTTCACAGCTATTTGCTCTACGTTCTGCTTGCAGTGGTATTGGGCATGGTCTGGCTATCGGTGCGTGGGTGGGGCGCGCGGTGATTGCGTGGTTTGTTCTAGTGGCGATTGGCCTGGCGGGCGCGAGCGGCGTCCCCGGGCTCTTCTTCGCGAGATCGTCCTCGGCCGGAGAGCGGATCGCCGTCGGAATGCTCTCTTCTGCCGCGGCCCTTGCCTTATTCGCGATCGGCCATGTTGTCATCAGCGGCGCCGCCGCCGAGCTGTCCTTAAGCTGGGCCGTGCCCGGCGGAGCTCTTTCAATCCGCATCGATGCGCTTGCTGCGTTCTTCCTCGTCCCAATCTTTGCGATCTCCGCGCTCGGCGCCATCTATGGCCTTGAGTACTGGGCCCAGGCGCAGCAGCAGCAGAATGGGCGACGGCTGCGACTGGTCTACGGCCTGATCGTCGCTGGGCTCGCCATCACCACTGTGGCGGCGAACGGGATGCTGTTCTTGGCCGGCTGGGAAGTGATGACACTGGCCGCGTTTGTCGCGATCGGCACCGAAGACCACCTGCCTGGAACGCGCGCGGCCAGCTACCTCTATCTCGTCGCGACACGGGTTGGCACCTTGTGCCTATTCGCAATGTTCGCGCTCATTTATGGATCAACGCGCAGCTTCGCGCTGGTTCATATGGATTGGCTTACGCCGGGACCGGCCACGGCAATTTTTGTCCTCGGGCTGCTCGGATTCGGGATCAAGGCGGGCGTGATGCCGCTTCACATCTGGCTTCCGAGCGCACATGCGGCGGCGCCCAGCCACGTGTCGGCGTTGATGTCCGGTGTGCTGATCAAGATCGGCATCTACGGCCTGGTGCGCACGCTTTCGCTTTTGCCGACTCCGCCGGTTTGGTGGGCCGTGCTTCTGCTGAGCCTTGGCGGCGTCTCGGGCGTGCTCGGTGTTGCGTTTGCGATCGGCCAGCACGACATCAAGCGCCTTCTCGCCTATCACAGCATCGAAAACATCGGCATCATTCTGCTTGGAATTGGAGTGGCCGTGCTGGGGCGAGCCCTTCATCGACCCGAGCTGGTTGTGCTCGGGTTGGCTGGCGGGCTCTTGCACGTGTGGAACCATGGCCTGTTCAAAGGCCTCCTCTTCCTAAGCGCAGGCGCGGTGATTCATGCTTGCCACACGCGCGAGATCGATCAGCTTGGAGGCCTGTTGCCGAAAATGCCGCGCACTTCCATCCTCTTTCTGATCGGAGCCGTAGCAATCTGCGGCTTGCCGCCATTGAACGGATTCGTGAGCGAGCTGCTCGTTTACCTGGGCCTTTTCGATGCAGCTCGTTCGAGTCAGGCCGAGGTGTGGCTTGCTCCGTCGCTCGCCGCGGCCGCTCTGGCGCTGATCGGGGGTCTGGCGCTGGCTTGCTTCGTCAAAGTATTCGGAGCCGCATTCCTCGGCCATCGCCGCAGCAATCACAGCGCCGCCGCGCACGATGGAGGCGGTCTGCTGCTGGCTCCGATGGGTGTTCTCGCCGCCTGTTGCATGGTCATCGGCCTCGCGCCCGCGACGATCGCTCGCTTTTTGAATCTAGCGGTCGCCGTCTTCGGCCCGGTGCCGACTTCATCATCTCTGCAAGCGCTCGCTCCCTTTTCCTACTTGAGCCTTGCCTCCGCGATCCTACTGGCATGCGCCCTTGGCAGCGGCGCCCTACTGGCTCGGCGCCTCCAGAGTGGGACATCCGCCGGCCTTACCTGGGATTGTGGTTACGTCGCGCCTGGGAAGCGAATGCAGTACTCGTCATCTTCCTTTGCGGAGATGCTCGTTGGCCTTTTTCAATGGGCGCTGCGGCCCAAGGTACACCGCGAGCGCGTCCCAGGTTTCTTCCCCAGACCAACTCGATTCGCGTCGCAGGTGGACGATGCCGTGCTCGATCAGCTGCTTCGTCCAGCGATCGCCTCCGTTGGCGGTTGGCTCAACCGGCTTCGATGGCTTCAACCCGGGAGCTTGAACCTTTATCTGCTCTACGTCGTTTTCGCGCTCGTCCTGGGACTGGTTTGGGCGCGGGGAGTCCATCCACAATGAAGCTTTTGCAAATTGCGACGCAGCTCGCAGTCGCGTTGCTGCTTCCGCCGCTGCTGCTTGGCGTGATCGTCAAGGTGAAAGCCTTCTTCGCCGGACGCGTGGGCGCGCCGCTTCTGCAACTATACCGGGACGTCTGGAAGCTTTGGCGAAAGGGCTCCGTCTTCAGCACCACCACGACCTGGGTATTCAAGGCGGGGCCGGTGGTGAATCTCGCGAGCGTGCTCGTCGCGGTCCTGCTGATGCCACTGGGAACTCACCGTGCGCTGCTCTCCTTTGCGGGCGATGCGATTCTCTTCGCTTACCTGCTGGCGCTCGGTCGGTTTTTCACGATCGTTGCCGCGCTCGATACCGGCTCATCTTTCGAGGGAATGGGGGCTGCGCGCGAAGCCACCTTTTCGGCTCTGGCGGAGCCGGGCCTTTTTCTCGGCCTGATGGCGTTGGCTCGCAAATCGGGATCGGTGTCGTTGTCGCAAATGCTCGGCCCCAAGCTCTTGGACGCGTGGTTCGACAGCGGAGGGGCGCTGGTGCTGGTGATCGCCAGCTTCTTCGTTGTGCTGCTCGCGGAGAACAGCCGAATTCCATTCGACGACCCTAACACGCACCTGGAGCTGACGATGATTCACGAGGTGATGGTGCTCGATCATAGCGGTCCTGCCTTGGGAATGATTCTGTATGGAGCTGCGCTGAAGCTCTTTCTGTTGGGAGCGCTGATCGCGCGTCTGGTCACGCCGATTTCCACGGGCAATCCGTGGTTGGACTGGCTGGTCTTCGTCGTGGCGATGGTGGGATTGTCGGGATTGGTCGGGATAGTGGAGTCCACGATGGCGCGGCTGCGCCTTTTGCACCTGCCGAGGCTGCTCGTCGCTGCCTCGATCATCTCCGTCTTCGCAATCATTCTCGCGAGGTAAGCATGTCCACTGCAATCCTGGTGATGGTGCTGTTGCTCAACTTCTTCGTGCTCGGCACGAGTCGGCTGCGCGCCGTGATCAACGCCTCCGCTGCCCAGGGTGTTGCCTTAGGTGTGCTCGCGCTGTTGGTGCATCCGCATGTTGACGAGGATACTCTGCTCGTAGCCGTCGGCGCGGCCTTGATTAAAGGGCTGGTTATTCCCTGGCTGCTGCTGCGGGCAATGCGAGATGCCGCGATCCGAAGGGAAGTGGAGCCGGTGATCGGCTTTGTGCCTTCGCTGCTGCTCTGCGCGGTGGGCACGGGCGTAGCCCTCGTCTTCTCGTCCACCCTTCCCCTGGCGCCGCAACACCAAGGCTCGCTGCTCGTACCGGCCTCGCTCGCCACCGTGCTCAGCGGCTTTCTGGTGCTCACCACCCGGAAAAAAGCGATCAACCAGGTTGTCGGCTACCTCCTGCTTGAAAACGGCATCTACATCATGGGCCTTACTCTTTTGCAGGCGATGCCGTTCCTGGTGGAGATCGGCGTTCTACTCGACCTCTTCGTCGCCATCTTCGTGATGGGAATCATCATCAATCACATCAGTCGCGAGTTCGGTTCAATGGACACCGCGAATCTCTCCGCCCTCAAGGACTGACCCATGCTCCTCGCGCTCATCCTGGTGCCAATTCTGCTCGGTGGTGTCGCCTTCATCATGCCCTTCGAGCGGGTGAGGCCATGGCTGCTGCCGGTGGGCGGCGCGACACACCTCGGCTTGACTGCGACCGCCATCACCCGCGGGGCCTCACCGATGCTCGATGGATACTTGGTGTTGGACCCACTGGGAACGTTGGTTCTCGGCTTTACCAGCGTCTTGTTTTTTCTCTGCTTCCTCTATGCTCCGGGCTACCTTCGGCAGCGTCCCGAAAGGCGTAACCGCGTTTTCGTCGCCTGCCTTTTGGTGTTCGTAGGGACGACCAGCCTGATCCTGCTCACGCACCATCTGGGCTTGATGTGGGTGGCGCTTGAGGCCACCACGCTCTGCACCGCGCCGCTGCTGTACTTCAACCACAATGCCCGATCCCTCGAAGCAGTGTGGAAGTACCTCCTCGTGGGCTCGGTCGGGATCGCCCTGGCGTTGTTGGGATCTCTGTTCCTCGCATACTCCGCCCTGCACGCGCGCCTGACTCCCTCGCTGCTGCTCGAAGATCTGATCCGCGATGGACATGCGCTCTCGAGGCCGTGGCTCCACGCGGCCTTCGTGCTGCTCTTCGTCGGCTATGGCACCAAGATGGGACTTGCGCCGATGCACACCTGGAAGCCTGACGCGTACGGCGAAGCGCCGGGACTGGTCGGTGCGCTGCTCGCGGGAGGGCTCACCAACTGTGCCTTTTTGGCGATCCTTCGCTTTTTCCACATCCTGAGCGCTGCCGGGGAGGCCGCGTTCGCCAGGGAGCTGATGATCGGCGGCGGGCTCTTTTCGATTGCCGTGGCGGGCGTCTTCATGGTCCGGCAGCGCGACTACAAGCGCCTCCTCGCGTACTCGAGCGTGGAGCACATGGGGATTTTGGTGTTAGGCGTCGGCATCGGCGGGAATGCGGTGTTCGGAAGCCTTCTCCATCTGATCAACAACGGCCTCACCAAAGGCGTTCTCTTCCTCTCCGCCGCGAACATCCACCGCGCATTCGCGAGCAAAACCGTGGAAGGCACCACTGGCGCAATGCGGCTGGTGCCGGTGTCTGGAGCGCTCTTTCTGCTCGGCTTCTTCGCGATCACCGGCGCGCCGCCATTTGGTCCGTTCGTCAGCGAATTCACCATCCTCAGCGCCGCGGTCAGCGCCGGTCGCTACGTCCTGGTGGGTCTATTCCTGCTTCTTTTGGTGATTGTCTTCATCGGAATGGGAGCCACGGTGCTAGCGGTCGTGCAAGGCACTCCGGTCGGGATCGACAGGAGCGTTCCCGCCAAGCCTGAAACTTTTCTCACCGTCGCTCCGGCTGTGGCATTCCTCATCCTGGTGCTCTGCCTCGGGTTGTATTTGCCGCCGCCCTTGCAGGCGCTCATCCAGCGAGCGGCTGCTTTCGAGGCTTTGCCATGAGCGTTTCTTCGCTCTTGCGTACCTACAATGCCAAGGCGGTGCCCCGCGATGCCGTTCCACGGCTTTCCCTCGAGGCATTTCGTGGCGTGGTGATTGGCGCCCCCGAACGCGGCGCGCGGATTGCGGCGCTGTTTGGGATCGGTGCGGCGGGCGACGTCGACTTGTTCGCCGTGTTGGCGGTGGATGATGAAGGGTGCCTGGAGCTTTGTTCGACGCGCTTGGAGGACGACTCGTATCCAGCCATGACACCGGAGTGTCCCGAAGCCCACTTGTTCGAGCGGGAGTTGGCCGAGCAGTGGGGCATCCAACCGATGGGCCACCCTTGGCTAAAGCCGGTGCGCTTTGCGCCTCCGCGTCGCGTCGGAGCGGACCCCTTCGGCTGGAGCAAAACGCCCCCGATGATCGGGGTGACGGACTTCTATCGCGTCGAAGGAGAGGAGATCCACGAGGTGGCGGTGGGCCCGGTTCACGCGGGCGTGATCGAGCCTGGGCATTTTCGTTTCCAGTGTTACGGCGAGCAAGTGCTGCACCTGGAAATCTCGCTGGGCTATCAGCACCGGGGAGTCGAACGCGCGCTCATCGGAGGTCCCAACGCCCGCTCCATCCATTACGCCGAGACGCTCGCTGGTGACACCACGGTTGGACACGCGACGGCGTACTGTCAGATCCTCGAGGCGCTTTCTGGCTGCGCGGTCTCCGCGCGGGCGCAGGCGATTCGCGGCGTCGCTCTGGAGCTCGAACGGCTTGCCAACCATACGGGAGACATCGGTGCCCTGGCCGGCGACGTGGGCTACCTGCCCACCGCCTCCTATTGCGGGCGCCTGCGAGGGGATTTCCTCAATTTGACCGCCGAGCTTTGCGGCAGCCGGTTCGGCCGGAGCCTGGTTCGACCCGGTGGCGTGGCATTCGACATCGATGCTGATCGCGCTGGCCGAATGCGTCAAAAACTCACTTTCGCGGTTCAAGACGTGGCCGATGCGGCAGCGCTATTGTGGCGAACGGCGTCGGTTCAGGCCCGCTTCGAGGATACGGGTCAAGTGACCGGGGAAGTCGCGGAGCAGCTTGGGATGGTTGGACCAGCGGCGCGCGCTTCGGGGGTGTCTCGCGACGTCCGGCGCGATCATCCCGCAGGCATCTTCCGCTTCAAGCAGATTCCGGTGCCGGTTCTGCTGTCCGGGGACGTCTTTGCTCGGGCTCAAATTCGCAATCTGGAAATCGAGCGCTCCGCGGTGTTCATCAAAGAGCAGCTTGCCTCATTGCCGAGCGGTGAGACGCTCTCGAGGGTGCCTCCGCTGGCCCCAATGCGCGTGTGCGTGTCGCTGGTGGAGGGTTGGCGCGGTGAGCTGTGCCATGTGGCGCTGACCGATGAGAGTGGTCGTTTTCAGAGCTACAAGGTGGTGGACCCATCGTTCCACAACTGGACCGGGCTGGCGATCGCTCTGCGCGACCAGCAGATTTCCGACTTTCCGCTCTGCAACAAGAGCTTCAACCTGTCCTATTGCGGACATGATTTGTAGGGAGCCTTCATGCTGAAGATGCTTCTCACCCGAATACGGCAGGGACACCGCACCAGTTCGTATCCGGCAGTCCCGCCTGTGCTGCCGGATCGCTTCCGCGGCCCACCGGTAATCGATTCGACGAAGTGCGCCGATGGGTGCAAGGCATGCGCGGAGGCTTGTCCGACGCAGGCCATCCGCTTCGATCAGCTTGGGCCGGAAGTGGACCTGGGCCGTTGTCTGTTTTGCGCGGACTGTGAGAACGTTTGCCCCACCGGTGCAATCACCCACTCCAAAGAATACCGACTTGCTGCTCGAGCCCGCGACGATCTGCTCTTTCGAAGCGAGATGAAGACGCGGGCGGCGCCTCTGGATGCCGCCATGCGGCGGCTGTTCGGTAGATCGCTCAAGCTGCGGCAGGTGAGCGCCGGAGGCTGCAATGGCTGCGAAGCAGATGTAAACGTGCTGAGCACGATCGTCTTCGATCTCGGCCGGTTCGGGATTCAGTTCGTGGCATCGCCCCGGCACGCAGACGGCTTGCTGATCACCGGCCCGGTTACCGAGAATATGAAGCTTGCGCTGCAGAAAACGTATGACGCCGTTCCCGCGCCGAAGCTCGTAATCGCGGTAGGCGCCTGTGCCATTTCCGGGGGCCCATATGTGGGGCATCCGGAAATCTGTGGGGGCGCGAATTCGGTCGTGCCGGTCGATCTGTACATCCCCGGTTGTCCGCCGCATCCCTTCACCATCCTGGACGGACTCCTTCGGCTCCTGGGAAAACTCGACCAACGGTCGCAGAGTTGACACCTGTTCAGCTCCGCGCTGACATGGCTGTTTGGGGGGTGCGGTGGAACCCACAATTCCATCCTTGATTGCCGCCGCCGAGCGAGGCGACGCGTCAGCGTCTGAAGCGCTGTTTAGTGCGCTCTACGCACAGCTCCACGGCCTCGCTCAACGTGAGCTAGCCCGACGCGGCGCCGCCGCGAGCCTCGGCGTTACCACCTTGCTGCACGAAGCCTATCTGGACATGGCGGGGCGGGATGCCGCCGCGTTTCCGGATCGCGCCCGGTTCATGGGCTATGCCTCACGGGTTATGCGCGGGCTGATCATAGATAATGTTCGAAGCCGCCACGCCTTGAAGCGCGGAGAACAGTTCGAGATTACGTCGCTTCAGACCAGCGCCGTGGAGAAGGTGGTTGACGAAAAAGAGCTGACGCAAATCGGCGAAGCTTTGGATGAGCTCGGCAAAATCGATCCTTCGCTGGCGGAGGTAGTGGACCTCAAATTCTTCTGTGGCTTTTCCTTCGTCGAGATCGCGGCGCTTCGCGGTGTGTCGGAGCGCACGGTCCAGCGCAACTGGGAAAAGGCGCGCATCTACCTCCACCGCAACCTTCGCAGTCCTGCGCTTTGACGCGGCGTATCGGGACCGAAACCTCTAGCCTCTTTTGCCGTACGCGAACTGCGTCGTCGAGCTAACATCACACGCGAGGGAGGCGACATGGCGGCACCTGGCCCAGTAGCCCAATCGTTGATCGGAGTTTCCAGCGAGCGAACCAGGGACACATTCCTCAGCCGCTACGGGCTAATCCTCGGCGCACTCGCATTGGTGGTGATCGATCTGTTGCCGACGCCGCAAGGACTGCCGGTGGCCGGGAAAAGAATGATCGCGGTTCTCGTCTTTTCGGTGATCGTGTGGATCACGGATTCCATCTCTTATCCAGCCAGCGCGGCGTTGATTCTGGCCCTGATGGCATTTTCGTTGGGCATCTCACCCAATGTCGCCAATCCATCCAAGCTCTATGGAACGAGCGACGGACTGAGCATTGCTCTGGCAGGATTTTCCAATACCGCCGTGGCCTTGGTGGGCGGGGCTCTGTTCATTGCCGCGGCGATGATGCTCACCGGATTGGACCGGCGAATCGCATTGTTCGTGCTTTCGAAGATCGGCGCCCAAACGAAGCGGGTGCTCGCGGGGGTGATCGCGGTGGGATTCGTTCTCAGTTTTTTCGTTCCCAGCACCACCGCTCGGGTGTCCTGCTTGGTCCCAATGGTGATGGGGATCATCGTCGCTTTTGGCGTAAATCTTAAGAGCAAGTTTGCCGGCGCGATGATGATTGCCACTGCTCAAGCCGCCAGTCTGTGGAACGTGGGGATCAAAACCGCATCCGCTCAAAACATGATCGCGGTCGGCCACATCGAGAAGATGCTGGGCAAGGCGATCACCTGGCCGGAATGGTTCATCGCGGCCGCGCCCTTTTCGGCAATCATGTCGATCGTTCTCTACTTCATTCTGCTCAAGACCATGCCTGCGGAAACGGAGGAAGTGGCGGGTGGAAAGGAGGCAATCGACCGGGCCCTCAAAGACCTGGGACCGATGAAGGCGAACGAGAAAAAGTTGCTGGTGCTCTCGCTGATCGTGCTGTTCTTCTGGTCGACCGAGAAGATAGTCCATTCGCTCGACACCAGCTTCACCACCGTTGCGATGATCGCAATCATGCTGTTGCCAAAGGTCGGCGTGATGACTTGGAAGGAAGCTCAACCGAAGATCGGTTGGGGTACCTTGATGCTGTTTGGGGTGGGGATCAGTTTGGGCTCGGCGCTGCTTTCGACCAAGGCAGCCGGTTGGCTGGCGAAAATCATCGTCAGCCAGTTTGGAATCCAGACCACGCCTACTCTGGGGATTGTGGCGGTGCTGGCGTTGTTCTTGATTGTAATCCACCTCGGATTCGCGAGCGCCACGGCATTGTCCGCCGCGATGATTCCGATCATCATCTCCGTGCTTCAGGGGGTGAAGACGCCAGGCGTGAACGTGGCCGGAATGACGATGGTGTTGCAGTTTGTGGTGAGCTTCGGCTTCATTCTTCCGGTCAACGCGCCTCAGAACATGGTCGCGTATGGGACGGACACTTTCGAAGTGCGCGACTTCGTCCGCACCGGAATCCCGTTGACCATCGTCGCCTACCTTCTGGTGCTGATATTTGGCGCGACCTACTGGAAGTGGTTGGGCCTGGTGTAGAGCTCAATATCCCGCCGCGGCTTCGGGCGAGTGGCCGCGCTTATACACCAGCATGGTGCGCTCGAAGGTCATCACCACCGTGCCCTCCTGATTGATTCCGCGGGTCTCCACGGTGACGATGCCCTGGGTAGGGCGACTCTTCGACTCACGTTTTTGCAAGATGGTGCTTTCGGCATACAGCGTGTCACCCGCGAACACTGGAGCGGTGGCCTTGACTTTGTCCCAGCCGAGATTGGCCACCACTTTGGCGCTGACCGTGCGGACACTCATCCCGGTAAGCAGCGCGAGGGTGAAGGTGCTGTCGACCAGCATCTTCTTCCACTCCGTCTTGGCCGCATACGCCGCATCGAAGTGCACCTGCTGAACGTTCAGGGTCAGCAGTGTGAACCAGATGTTGTCAGCGTCGAGGATGGTGCGGCCTGGACGGTGCTCGAACACGTCACCGGGCTCGAAGTCTTCGAAGTAGAGACCAGAGACTTCGCGGAACCGGCGCTCGCCAACAGTCTTATAGGCGGGAAGAATCGGGTTCATCCTTGTCTCCCTGTGAAAGGTAATTCATCATCCTGCCATGGATGAGGCGGTCTATCCGTTGCTTTGCGAGTTCCTCGCCTGGATTTCAGACCGCCCCCGCACCTATGCGGAAGCGATGGAGGCGTGGCGGACCAGTTGCCCGCAGCACTCAGTTTGGGAGGATGCTCTGAGCGCCGGTCTCATCCAGTTCGAGGGCGAAGACCAAAGGGTGACTCTCACCGCGCGAGGGAGAGCCGCGCTGGTTTCCGGATAGTCCCAGAGTAAGGGCTGTGGAGCCCTGCGCCGGGTGGTCCAGGCAGGAAGGTTTCAACCGCGTACCTCAACTTCACAACGACGGTGCTTCAAGCGGCGGCGTACGGGATGACGGACTCGAGCACGCAACGGCGAGCTCCTCGATCGCCGCATCCAGCGGGACTTCGCGCTGTCTTCCACTCCGCTCCCTGATTCGAACGGAGCCCGCCGCCCGCTCCCGCGGACCCACTACCACAACGAACGGAATCCCCTGCTCGTACGCTTCGACGACCTTTCGGGCCAGCGAGTCCCGCTGGCAATAGATCCGAGCCCGAAGGTTGGCGGCTGATAGCCGCTGCAGAACGCTTTCCGCATACCCGTCGTCGGCTGCCTATCGGGGCCAAAAGCACCTGCTCTGGCGCGAGCCAGGCAGGAAGTGCCCCTCGGTAATGCTCCAACAGAATACCGATAAACCGCTCGAGGCTACCGAATAGCGCGCGATGCAAGACGACCGGTTTTCTTCGATCGCCCCCTGAGCCCACATAGTGAATGTCAAACCGCTCGGGCAGCACATGGTCGAGTTGGATGGTTCCGCATTGCCAGAGTCGGCCCAGCCGATCCTTGAGCGAAAAGTCCAACTTGGGCCCGTAGAACGCTCCTTGCCCAGGCTGCAGATGAAAATCGAGCCCGGACTTGAGCGCAGCCCCCTCCAGCACCTTCTCAGCCCGTTCCGATTGTGAATCGACGCCCTCGCTTTGATCCGGACGGCCCGAGAAGGACACGTCCAGGTCCGCAAATCCGAGCTCCCCATAAAAAGCGCGCAAAGAGCGGCAGAAACGATCGATTTCGTCGTCGATCTGGTCTTCCGAGCAAAAGACGTGTCCATCATCCTGGCTGAACTGGCGCAGGCGAAACAGTCCGTTCAGCGAACCCGATCGCTCGTTGCGATGAACCAGGCCGAATTCAGCGAGGCGAATCGGCAAGTCGCGATAGGAAGGGGCCATCCTGCGAACGATTTCAATGTGTCCGGGGCAGCTGACCGGCTTGAGCGCGAAAACGCGATCGCCATCATTCACGACGAGCATCTCTTCGCGGAAGCTCTGCCAGTGACCGCTGCTTTCCCAAAGGCGTTGGCTAAGGACCTGCGGGCTACGCACCTCGTGGTAACCCTGATCTCGAACCAGCTGCCGCAGTTGATTCTCAAGCACCTGGTAAAGCAAAAAGCCGCGCGGATGCCAGAAAACCATTCCCGGGGCCTCTTCCTGAAAATGAAACAGGTCCAGTCGTTGGCCAAGATATCGATGATCGTGTTGGTCAAACATCTTCAGGCTCCAATCGAAACGTTGCTCGGGCCGAGTGGAGCACTGTGTTTCGCGCGAATGCCCCACCGGTTTTGAGGCGGGGTAGGAAATTCGCGCGCTTTTCCTCAGTCGACCGAGTGCACGAATCCAATCCCGCCCGCGCGGGTCGTGGTAGTCGTGCTGGCCGCATTGAGGAAATTCACGGAACCGAAGATGCGCAGTTCCAGCTGAATTGTCAAACCGACGCAGACGCGAGAGAAAACTACGCCGCCCCACGCTGCTCGGAGACGTAGTGAGCCAGGCGCTCAATCATCGCGCCCATCTTCGGGTACTCAGGGACAACCTGCGGCACCACCCCCAATGCTTCCAGGGCGGTGGCGCAGGTCGGACCCACCGTGGCAACCAAGACATGGGCTTCAAGGGCATCCAACAGCTCAGCGCCCAACCCATCCTCGCAGGCGATCGCGAAAAGGTGCCGCACCTGCAATCTGCTGGTGAAAGCAATGGCGCCAACCCGGCCCGCGATCAGCTCCTTCACCAACTTGTGGAGCGGAGTGGTGTCCTCGGGAAGATGCCAGTTGCACACCAAAAGCTCCTGCAGCCCGGCACAACGGCCAAGCAGGCTCTCGGCCAAGGGAACGTTGCGTTCACCGTAATGGAGCAAAACCACGAATTGGTTCTCCAAACGCCGTGGAGCAAGGGCGGCGATCAACTCAGCGGTGGTAAAGGGCTCCTTCGCCGGGATCGCGGTATTCACTCCCGCGCGCTTGAGCGCGGCGATTGGCTTGTCGCCTCGGCAAATGACCGTGCCCCTCTCGAGGGCCGTTCGCAGATCGAACAGCCGTTCGAGTCTTTCCGCTTCGGCGAACAACGCGCTCACCCCGACCGCGCTTGAGAAAACGACGACGTAAGAAGATTCCCGCTCAAGCTTCTCCAGAAGCGCCAATACCTCTTCGCTACACGAGGGATGCTGCTCCTGAACTGCTGGGACGCAATAGGGGACGCCTCCGAACTTTTGGACCAGCAGCGCCAGGTCACTGCGTTTGCGGTTTTCCAGCAGTGCCACTCGCATTCCTTGCAATCCGATCATCGCTCCTCCAGGCAAAGCTTGATTTCACCGCGCTCGCTCACCTTTACCGGATAGGTTTTCAGAGCGGAGCACCAGTTTCCGAGTGCTCGGCCGCTGGCGAGATCAAATTTGAAGCCATGCAGCGGACACACCAGCCGCGTTCCCCCGATGACTCCGTCCGCCAGCACGCCACCTCGGTGCGGGCAGGTTGCTTGGGTTGCGAAGACTTGACCGGTTCTGGCTCGGAACACCGCAATCAAAGTCGCCGCGACCGCGAAGAGTTTGCCCTTGCCCAGCGGGATCCGCGACAACGGACCCAGATTGTAGGACCAGCTTTGAGGCAGCCTTAGGGCCTCCATCATGGCCAAGGCCGGTGCAAGGACAGCGCCAACGAGTTACCTCGCGTTCGTCAACCCGACGCACTCCGAAACAGACCCCTGGCCCGAAACCGCGCGGTCGTCCGCGTTCTACATTCTTGTCGGATTGATGGACTTTATCCGACACAAATGGATGCCTAACGGCTGACTCCTCGAGTGGCGACCCGCGCAGGGGGGACGAATTCCTCCATCCCACTAAATACAATCTTGTCCAAACGGGGCGAAGTCGTTACAAGCGTGTCGCTGTGCGCGGGGCGATTGACGGACAGAGTGGGGAAATTCAGAACCTGACGACGCTTCTGGACGTCAGCCAAGCGCTCTCCATCACCATCGATTTGAAGATGGCGCTTCACCGGGTCCTGGAAAAATTGGAGCGGCATCACGAAGTGCTTCGCGGCGCGGTGACGCTCCTCAACGAAGACTCAAAGGACCTGCAGATCGAAGCTTCGATTGGCGTCAATACCGAAGGCCAGCGGGCCCGGTACCGGTTGGGGGAGGGGATCACCGGCCGAGTGGTCCAAAGCGGCCGCCCGGTAGTCGTCCCGCAGATCAGCCGCGAGCCTTTATTTTTGAATCGCGCGGTTCAGCGAAAGGAACTGCGCGGCTCGGAGCTCAGCTTCATCTGCGTGCCGATTACCCTGCACAAACGGCCGGTGGGCGCGTTGGGAGTGGACTTGCCTTTCGAGCCGAGGCGCGACTACCGCGGGATTACTGGGCTACTGCGGGTGGTCGCATCGATGATCGGACAGGCAGTCAAGGTGCATCGGTTGATTCAGTCGGAGCGTCAGAGGTTGGTCGACGAGAACGTTGACCTGCGCCAGAAGCTCAAAGAGCGCTACGATTTCTCCAACATC
>Ga0209283_10000470_pt1 | contig 20393 bp, 22 predicted proteins | sample CZO8metaG_2_FD_188354 | JGI IMG/M metagenome (GOLD analysis project Ga0209283, IMG submission 188354) | Vadose zone soil microbial communities from the Eel River Critical Zone Observatory, Northern California, USA - CZOApr15con2H1.8 metaG... | ecosystem: Environmental > Terrestrial > Soil >...
ACGAAGCGATCTTCACTGCGTCGCCGGCGGATATCTTGCGGGTGAGATTGTTGTCGACCGCCCAGCAGAAGCAGGCGAGCGCCACGGCGAGCGCCGGCCAGGAAAGCGCGAGCTCGCCCGGCTGCCCGCCGAGGACGACGCCCCCGCAGATGATCAGGAACATTCCCAGCACGACGCGCCGGTCGAAATTCTCGCGGAACGCGAACCAGGCGAGCAACGCGGTGAACACGCCTTCCAGGTTCAGGAGCAGGGAGGCGGCCGAAGCGGAACTCGCAGCAAGCCCGTACATCAGGAGCACGGGCCCCAGCACACCGCCCGAGACGACGGCGCCGGCAAACCACTTGTAATCGCCCGGCGCGAAGCGGGCTCGCCCCGCGCCAGGCGCGATCAGGCCGCGCAAGCCGAGCCACACGCCAAGCCCCAGTCCCGACCCGACGTAGAGCAGCCCTGCCAGCAGCACCGGCTGGATTTCCCCCAGGAGGAGCTTGGCGACCGGCGTGCTCGCCCCGAACAGCGCCGCGCCGGCCAGAGCGCAATAGATGCCGGTGTTCATGCGCCCGCCCGAGCGGTTGCCAAGAAAACTTTCGCGTTTTCAGCCATTTCTGCTAGGATAGGCGGCGGTTAACCGGTTTCCGGTGACCGGATCATTCTAATAACGCGCAGAGGAGATATCGAATGAAGAAGCTCGTGTCGCTGTTCGTGGCCGCCGTTTTCGCCGTTTCCAGCGGCGCGGCTCTGGCCATGTCCCATACAGGCGCCAAGCCGATGGACAAGAAGGATGAAATGAAGAAAGGTGACAAGAAGAGCGGCGAAAAGAAGGCGAAGAAGGCCGCGAAGAAGGAAGCCAAGAAGGACGAAAAGAAGTAAGCTTTTTGATTCGCTAAAAGAGGCAGGGAAGCTTCCCTGCCTTTTTTGTTTTCCCTCGACCGAAGACATAGGGACAGCGCCCGGAGCGGCGGGCCCGTCTCGCTAGGCCTGCTTTTGCGCCCCGGCCTCGCGTTCCGCGATCTCCTTGTGCACGGTCGCCATGTCGAGCGCTTTGCCCTGGGTGATGACCTGCTCGAGCGCGGAGCCCGGAAGGGCGCCCGCCTGGGAAAAGAGGATCACCTTCTCGCGGAAGAACATCAGCGTCGGAATCGAACGGATGTTGAAGGCCGCGGCGAGCTCGTGCTGCTCTTCCGTGTTCACCTTGGCGAATACGATGTCGCCGTGTTTTTCCGAAGCCGCCTCGAACACCGGTGCGAAACCCTTGCACGGTCCGCACCAGGGCGCCCAGAAATCGATCAGAACCATATCGTTTCCGTTCACGACCCGGTCGAAATTGTCTTGGGTCAGCGCGACAGTCGCCATGCGGGGAAATCTCCGGAATTCGTCGAAGACCAAGTATAGCAGGGACGTTCCGGCCCCCTGCTAGCGAAGCGCTTTCAAAAACTTCGCAATCGAGCGCCAGTAATCCGGTTCGCCCGCGATGCCGTCGTGACTGGCCCGGGAAACCTCCTGCCAGGTCTTGGCGCCGCGCCAGGCTTCGAACAGCGCGCGCGAATGCGGGATCGGAATGACCCGGTCCTCCGTCGCCACCAGGCACAGGAGGGGCGCATCGACCTGCGGCGCGAGGGCGAGAGAGTCGAAGCGATGCCGCAGCATGAGCGAAACGGGCAGGAAGGGATAATGCCGCTTCGCCACTTCGACGACGCTGTCGTAGGGCGACACGAGTATCACGCCGCGCAAGGGGCGATGCGCCGCGAGGTGAACGGCGACGCCGCTCCCGAGGCTGCGGCCCATCGCGACGATGCGCCGGGGATCCACGTCCGGGCGTTGTTTCGCATGGTCGTGAATCACGAGCGCGTCCTCGAGAAGTTCCTTCTCGCCGGGCCTGCCCTCGCTTTCGCCGTAGCCGCGAAAATTCACGAGCAGCAGCGACCAGCCTGCGAACTGGTCTGCGACCTCGGTGAGCCAGGAGACTTCTTCCGCGTTGCCGCCGAAGTAGATGACAAGCGGCGCGGGCGTGACGGCGCCTCTCACCAGCCAGCCGCGCAGCTTTACACCGTCCGCGGCGACGAGGGTCAGGTCCTCGACATTGGGACGCGGAGCCGGGCGGGAGTCGACCGGCCTCGGAAAGAACATCATCCGCTCCTGGAAGAGCCAGGCGAGCAGCAGCGCGCCGATCGCGACCGCGAGCGCGATCTTGACGAGCGAGGCGATCATCAGTGCAGTTTAACCCGCGGCTCGGTCCCGCGTTTCAGCAACCGCGCGAGCATATCGAGCGCAACGCCGAGGGGTCCGTACAGCGCATACAGATGCATCCTGTACAAGGACAGATACATCAGCCGGGCGAACCAGCCCTCGACGCGGTAGCTCTTGCCGGAGAGAAAGCCCATCAGAGATCCGATGGTGCTGTATTGGCCGAGCGACACGAGCGAGCCGAAGTCCCGGTAATGAAACGGCCGCAGCGGCTCCCCGCGCAGCCTGCGCTCGATCGTGTCCACCATGTGCGAGGCCTGCTGGTGCGCCGCCTGTGCCGCGGGCGGCACAGGCGGCATCTTCCCCGGGCGCGGAAGCGACGAACAGTCGCCGAGCGCGAAGATGTCCGGGTCGCGCGTCGTCTGCAGCGTGGGCAGGATCACCAGCTGGTTGATGCGGTTGGTCTCGAGCCCGTCGAGATTCTGGAGGATATCCGCCCCCTTGATTCCCGCCGCCCAGACTGCGATATCGGCGGGAAAGGATCTGCCGCTTTTAGTCTTCACCTCGCTTCCGGTAACTTCGACCGCCTGCTCGGAGCACACCACCCGCACGCCCAGCTCTTCCAAGGTCTCAGTCACCGCTATTGCGATCCGCTCGGGCAGCATCGGCAGGATGCGGGGGCCGGCGTCGATGAGCGTGACGTGGAGAAATCGCTCCGGGTCGATGTTCTCGAGGCCGTATTCGGCAAACACGCGCGTAGTGTTGTGCAGCTCGGCGGCGAGCTCGACGCCGGTCGCGCCGCCGCCGACGATCACCACGCGCAGCTGCGCCGGCGCGCTGCCCTTCGGGCGGTAGTTCGCCTGGATGCAGGCGTTGATGAGGCGCCTGTGGAAGCGGTCGGCTTCCGCCGCGGTTTCGAGCGCATAGGTGTGCTGGGCGACCCCCGGCACACCGAAAGTGTTGGCGACGCTGCCGATCGCGATCACGAGCGTGTCGTAGCACAGCGTGCGGCGCGGGATGACCTCCTCGCCCCCTTCGTCCACCGTCGGCGCGACCGTGATTTCGTGCCGTGCGCGATCGAGGCCTTCGAGTGCGCCGCAGCGGAAGCTGAAATGGTGCCAGCGCGCCTGCGCAATGTAGTCGAGCTGGTGCGCGTGGATGTCCATGCTGCCCGCGGCGACCTCGTGCAGCAGGGGCTTCCACAGGTGCGTCTCGTTCTTGTCCACGAGCGTCACGTCGGCTCGCCCCCCGCGCCCGAACCGGTCGCCGAGTCGCGTCGCGAGCTCAAGGCCCCCTGCCCCGCCGCCGACGATGATGACCTGATGCCGATCGCTCATGGAAGGTTCGCAGCTCGACGCAGCCGGCGCGCTGTTATCATTTTTCTCTCTGATTATGCATGACTCGACGAAATCGTATCGCGGGCGCTTCGCGCCCTCGCCCACCGGACCGCTGCATTTCGGTTCCCTCGTGGCTGCGGTCGGGAGCTATCTCGATGCGCGCGAGCGAGGCGGCAAATGGTTCGTGCGCATGGAGGACCTCGACCCGCCGCGCGAAGCACCGGGTGCGGCGGGAGCCATTCTCCGGACGCTCGAAGCGTACGGCTTCGAATGGGACGGGAAGGTCGTGTTCCAGAGCCGCCGCAGTGCAGCCTACAACGCGGCGCTGGCGCGTCTGGAGCATGAGAAGGCGGTGTTCCGCTGCGCCTGCACGCGGCGGGAAATCTCCGACTCGGCCCTTTCTCTCGCGGGTGAGCCGATCTACCCCGGCACCTGCCGCGGCGGCCTTCCGCCGGGACGAGCAGCGCGCGCGGTCCGCGTGCAGGTGGACGATGCGGTGATCGCATTCGATGACTCCCTCCAGGGCAGGATCGAGCAGAACCTCGCCCGCGAGGTCGGCGATTTTGTCGTGCGGCGCGCGGGCGGCCTCTTCGCCTACCAGCTCGCCGTCGTCGTGGATGACTTCGAGCAGGGCATCACCGACGTGGTGCGCGGCGCGGATCTCCTCGCCTCCACGCCGCGGCAAGTCCTGTTGCAGCGCCTGCTCGGCTACCCGAGGCCGCGATACATGCATCTTCCTGTCGCCGTGAATCGAAACGGCGAGAAACTCAGCAAGCAGACGCTGGCGCCCCCCCTCGCGACCGAGGATGCGCCGGCACAGCTCGTGCGCGCGCTGCGCTTTCTCGGCCAGGAACCGCCGGCCGATCTGGCCGCCACGGACCTCGCGGAAATCTGGAGCTGGGCGCTTTCGAGTTGGCGCACCGACACAATCCCGCGGCAACGCAGCTTCCCGGAGCCCGAGGCCCGCTGAGGGCGGATCAGGCCGCCTGGCGTTGCGGCATGAGCACGACCGCGAGCGCGGCGACGACCAGGGCGAGCGCGGCGAAATCGCTCCACTGCGGGCGCTCGCCGAGCACCAGCATCCCGCTGAACACGCCCACGATCGGGATCATCAGCGTGGAGAGCGACGAGACGCTGATCGGCGCGTGGGTTGCGATCTTGATCCACGCCCAGTTGCAGAAGATCGAGCTGACGATCGCGTTGTAGATCAGCCCCCACAGGGGCCAGGCGGAGAGCCCGAGCGGAGAGAAGCTTCCTGTCTCGAAGAGCAGCGCCCCGGAAAGTATAGGCATGAGGGCGAGCAGCATCTGCCAGCCTGTAAAGGAAGTGGTCGGCAGATCGACCGGCCAGCGCTTCATGATGGCCGTGCTCACCGCCCAGCTGATCGCCGAGGCGACGAGCAGCAGCGCGCCAGTGGGCGAGCGACCGACGGCCCGGAATTCCTCCCCGAGGAGCAACAGCATCCCGAGCAGACCCAGAATCAGCCCCGCGAGTCGCCTCCCGGTCAGCGGCTCGCGCAGAAACCATACACCGAGCAGCACGCTCCACACGGGAAAGGTATAGGCGAGGATCGCGGCGCGGCCCGATTCCATGAACGTGACGCCGTAGACCGCGAGCACGTTCCAGGCGGCGACGTTGAACGCGGCGATCGCGAGGAGCCGCGGCCAGCTCCCTTTGGGTACGCGAATCGGCAACCGATTGGCCTGCGCTATCGCGAACAGGCCCGCCGCGCCCGCGATAAGACACAGGACGCGAAAATGCAGGGGCGCCATTTCGGTCATCACGACCTTCATCACCGGCCAGTTGGAGCCCCAGCCAAGGGCAAGCAGGACCACCAGCGCGATGATCGACGGCGGCAGCGCGTAGGTGCGCGCGCTCATGGTTCCGACTGGTTCATTTCCAGAGCAGAGGTTCCAGCGCCGCCCGCAGCGCCTGCGGCAGGGGCGTCGGCCGGTGGCGGTCGGTTCTCCGGGGAAGTGCGATTCATATTTAAAACAAACAGTTATACGTTAGTCTCCACTCGCTCCCTTTGCGGTTTCGAGCCGCACCCGCGCGAAGCCTTAGGCTAATGCCTTGTTTATATTTGTATTGTTGAGTTTGCGGTAGCGGATTTATTGCATTGCAAAAATTTAGCTTGACGCAGCTTGTTTTATAGGTAGAATTCGCCATGTTGCAGTGCAGTATGTACAGAGGCGCCACTGAATTTGCAGCACCGATTTTTCTCTTATGCAGCTTACTTTACGGAGATGCTCATGTACGTCACACCTGAACAAATCGCCGCCACGAACAAGGCCGGCGTCGAGGCCATCCTCGGTTTTGCCAATTCCCAGTTCGCCGCTTTTGAGCGCCTGTCTGCCCTGAGCTTCAATGCGACCAAGTCTGCGTTTGAAGAAAGCGTTGACCACGCCAAGTCGTTGCTTGGTGCGAAAGACATCCAGGAATTCGTCAACCTGAATACCGCGGTTGCCCAGCCGAATCTGGAAAAGGCGATCGCCTACTCGCGCAGCGTGTACGAGATCGCCTCCCAGACACAGGGCGAGATCGCCAAGTTCATCGAAGCGCAAGCGGCCGAGTTTAACAAGAACCTGGTCGGACTACTCGACAAAGTCTCCAAGAACGCGCCGGCCGGATCCGATGTCGCCGTCGCCGCCGTGAAGTCCGCGCTCGCCACGGCCGGCTCGGCTTACGACAGCTTCAACAAGGTGGCGAAGCAGGCCACCGAGATCGCCGAGGCGAACTTCGCCGCGGCGACTTCGACCGCGAAGGAAACCCACAAAAGGCAGCGCGCGGCAGCTTAATCTCGGCAAGTTTCGCGTCCCACAGTCCTCCTCCTCCTTTCTGTGGGCGCCCTAAAGCCCTGGCGCAAGCCAGGGCTTTTTGTTTGCGGCCGGGCCCGAGCAAGTATCGGCGACAATCGGCACTAAGGCTTTTCCTCCCACCTGCCGCCGAGCGCGGCGACTCCTGCCTTCATCTGCTCGATCGCGGGCTTCACTTCTTCCGGCAAACCGTGCACGCCGAGCTCGATGTGACGACGCACGCCCGCCTCGCCCATGCTGGGCAGGCTGAACGATTTGAGCCCCGTAAAGCGCGACTCGACGTCGAGCATGAGCGGCGTGAGGGTCGATTCGGGCAGCTCATAGACGATGATCGAGGCATCGGCCTCGGGCGTGCGGTGAAAGAGGTGCGAATAGTTCCGGTCGAGCACCCACTCGACCATGGGCCAGGCCATGACCGGGAATCCCGGCACGAAGTGATGGTCGGCGAGCGAGAACCCCGGAATGCGGTTGTACGGATTGGGGATGATGCGTGACCCGCGCGGGAACTCCCCCATCTTCAGGCGCTGCGGCGTGACCTCCATGTCGGTGCGCGAGCGGATCGCCGCCTCCGCGTCGGGGTGCAGAGCGAGCTCGACGCCCGCCGCGTCCGCGGCGCACCGGCGGGTATGATCGTCGGGCGTCGCGCCGATGCCGCCGAAGCTGAAGACGATGTCCTCGGAGGCGAGCGTGCGCCGGAGGGTCGCGGTGATGAGCCCCGGCTTGTCGCCAAGGTACTGGCACCAATCGAGCCTCATTCCGCGCGCGCGAAGGATCTCGATCAGCTTGGCGAAATGCTTGTCCTCGCGCTTGCCGCGGACGATCTCGTCGCCGATGATGATCGTCCCGATCCCCATCTCACACCCGCGTGGCCGCACCCTTGATCGGCTCGCCGCGCAGCTCGCCGAGGCGCTCGAGGCCGTAGTGGACGAAAGCGAGCCCGCCGTACACCGGCATGAAGAGCCCGAGAACGGGGACATGACCGATGAGCGCGAGCGCGACGCCCAGCAGAAGCAGCCCGCCCCGATGGCGGTGGACGATCTCGGCGATCTCGGCGGCGGTGCCGTGCTCGGCGAGGGCGTCGTAGCGGAACACGCGCTGGTTGAAATAGCCGAACAGAACGATGGGCAGCACCGGCCACAGCAGCGGAACCAGCCATAGCGGCAGGGTAACCGCAAGGAGCAGCCCAAGCAGGACAAGCGCCGCGACGGCGTTCCAGATGCTGCCGATCACCGTGCCTCCCTTTCGCCGGACAAGCTGCGGATAGTCCCGTTCGCCGACATGGGCGACCATCGCCGGCATGGAAACGACGCTGATGATCAGCACCGCCGTGATCAGAACCACGGGCACGAACAGGAGCAGCAGCAGGATCCAGCCGAACCATGCCGCGATGAGCCTGAGGGGCCAGACCGAGACCGCCCATTCGTACGGCGGCCACTGGTGCAGCTGGGCGGCGATCCACTGCGCGGCCTCGCCCCAGTAAAGCACGGCGAGCGTCACCCAAATGACGAGCGCGACGATCACCGGCCATACCATGAGCCAGAGCATCTTCGGATGCAGCAAACTGACAAACGCCCGCGCAAGGGCGTTGACTATCGCGTTCATGTGGAGAGGACCCACCGCCCGAAGCGGTTACCGTCAGCGCTGAATAGTTTGCCACATCTTCGACAGCCGTTTGACCGAAACCGGCACGGAGGTCTTCAGCTCCTGGGCGAAAAGCTGCACGCGCAGCTCCTCGAGGAGCCAGCGGAACTGCTCGAGCTGCGGGTCGCGGCTGTTCGACTTGAGCTGCCTCGCCTGGTCCCTCTGCCACTGGGCGGCGAGCGGCGCAAATTCCGCGAGGAGGCGCGCGTCGCGCTGCGGATCCGCGCGCAGCTTGTCGAGCCGCAGGCCCGCCGCCTTGAGATAGCGCGGGAAATGCTGCAGGCGCTCGTAGGGAGTCTGTTCGATGAACCGCTTGGACAAAAGGCGGGACACGTATTCCTGAACGTCGCGGCAGGGCTCGGGAAACGCCTTGGAGAGCTGCTGCAGCTTCTTCTGGAGCGCCGTGTGCTCGGCGAGGATCGTCCCGGCGAGTCGCGCGATCTCCTGGGCGAGCAAGGTCACCCGCGAGCGCGCCTCGTCGCGGCGACGGTCGAACTCAGCCCGGATCCGCGGCCAGGGCTCCTGCATGCAGGCGCGGTCGAACGCAGCCGCCAGCAGTTGCTCCTTGAGTTCAGCCGCGTCGCCGAGAGTCGTGAACTGCATGGCCATCGCCTGCAGACCGGGCAGATTCTTCTCGATATGGCGGGCCTGTTCCTTGAGCTGCAGCATGAACAAGCGCCGCAGCCCGGCGCGGTGTCCCTCGCGCGCCTTATCCGCGGAGTCGAACACTTCGAGGCTGACCGAGTCGCCGTGGTCGACTAGGCCCGGATAGCCGATCAGCGTCTGGGAGCCTCGCCGGATCTCCATCACCTCCTCCAGATCGCCGAATTCCCAGGCGGTGACTTTTTCAGGCGGCGCGTCGGCCCGCGCCAGCTCGGCGAACTGCTCTCCGGCCTTCTGGCCGAGCTCGGCACGCAGCTGCGCGAGGTTGCGGCCTGCCGCGAGCTGCCGACCGTGCTCGTCGACGATGCGGAAATTCATCGACAGGTGCGCAGGGAGCGTCTCCGGCCGGAAGGCATCGAGCGGAACGGCGAGGTTCAGCTCGCGGCGCGCGTAGCGGGCGATGGCCTGCGCAAGAGGTGCATCCTGCGCTTCATTCGCCGCGAGGAAGGCGTCGACGAACTCCGGCAGCGGGCCGAGCTGGTGGCGGAGCTTCTGCGGCAGCGACTTGGCGAGCCGCGTGATCTTCTCGCGCGCGAGCCCCGGCACCAGCCAGTCGCATTTCGCCCCATCGACCTGGTTCAGCGCGAGAAGCGGCACGGTGAGCGTCACTCCGTCGCGCGGCGAGCCCGGCTCGTGATGGTAATCGAGCGCGAAGCTGCGTCCCGCCATCTCGAGCTGGTGCGGAAACTGCACCGTCGTGATCCCCGCCGCCTCGTGGCGCATCAGGTCCTCGCGTTTGAGGAAGAGCAGCTTCGGATTCGCGCTTTCAGCTTCGCGGCGCCAGCGGTCGAAATCCGCGCCGTTGTGGATGCCTTCGGGGATGAGGCTCTCGTAGAACGCGCAGATCAGCTCGTCGTCCACCAGCACGTCGGGCCGGCGCGACTTGTGCTCGAGCTGCTCGATCTCCCGTACGAGCCTGCGGTTATGCAGAAAGAACGGTGCGCGCGTGTCGTAATCGCCCTCGACCAGCGCCCGGCGGATGAATATCTTCCTCGATTCGACCGGGTCCGTCGATCCGTAGTGCACGCGCCGCTTTGCATAGAGCAGCAGCCCGTAGAGCGTTCCGCGCTCGAACGCGGCGACGCGCGCCGGCTGCTTCTCCCAATGCGGCTCGTATTGATGCCGCTTGACCAGATGCGCGCCGATCGACTCGAGCCATTCGGGTGAGAGGGTGGCGACGCAGCGCGCGTACAGGCGCGTGGTTTCGGTCAGCTCCGCCGCCATGACCCAGCGCCCGGCCTTCCTTCGCACTCCCGAGCCGGGATGAATCCAGAAGCGGATGCCGCGGGCGCCCAGATAATTCCCTTCCTCGGTCTTCATGCCGACATTGCCGAGGAGGCCCGCTAGCAGCGCCCGATGCACTTGCTGATAGGTGGCGGGCGTCTCGGAAATGCGCCAGCCGAGCTCGACGACCAGCTCCTTGAGCTGGCCGTGGATGTCGCGCCACTCGCGCATGCGGTTGAAGGAAAGGAAATGCTCGCGGCAGGCGTCGTGCAGCTTGCGGCTGGATTTCCTGTGGACGAGCGCTTCCTCGAAGAACCCCCAGAGCTTGAGCCACGAGAGGAAATCGGACTTCTCGTCGTCGAAGCGCTTCTGCGCTTCGTCGGCCGCTGCAGCGCGCTCGCCCGGCCTCTGGCGAGGGTCCTGCACCGAGAGCGCCGCGGCGATGATCAGCACCTCGCCGAGCGCGTTCTCCGATTTCGCAGCGAGCACCATGCGGCCGATGCGCGGGTCCACCGGCAGCCTCGCGAGCTGCCTTCCGATTTCGGTAAGCTCGTTGGCCTCGTCCACGGCGCCCAGCTCGGCGAGCAGCGCGTAGCCGTCCTGTATCGCCTTGGGCGCCGGCGGATCGATGAAGGGAAACTCCTCGACCGTGCCCAGGCCGAGCGACTTCATCCGCAGGATGACGTTGGCGAGCGACGAGCGCAGCACTTCCGGATCGGTGAACGCCGGACGCGAGTTGAACTCCTTCTCGGCGTAGAGGCGGACGCAGACCCCGCTCGCGACCCGGCCGCAGCGGCCGGCGCGCTGCTTCGCCGAGGCCTGGGAAATGTTCTCCACGCGCAGCTGCTCGACCTTGTTGCGGTAGCTGTAGCGCTTGACGCGCGCAAGCCCGGTGTCCACCACGTAGCGGATCCCGGGCACGGTAAGCGAGGTCTCGGCGACATTGGTCGCAAGCACGATGCGCCTGCCACCGTGCGGTTTGAATATGCGCTCCTGCTCCTCAGCCGAGAGCCGCGCGAACAGGGGCAGGATCTCGGTGTGCGGGGGATGGCGTTTCTTGAGCGTCTCCGCCGCCTCGCGGATCTCGCGCTCGCCCGGCAGGAACACGAGGACGTCGCCCTCGCCTTGGCGCGCGAGCTCGTCCGCCGCGTCGCTGATCGCCTCGTTGAGATCGTAGTCTCCGTCTTCCGGCTCGACCGGGTGGTAACGGACTTCCACCGGGTAGAGCCGTCCCGAGACCTCGATGACGGGAGCGCCGTCGAAATGCTTCGAGAACCGCTCGGCATCGATGGTCGCCGAAGTGATGACGAGCTTGAGTTCAGGTCGCCGCTGCAGGAGCTGCTTGACGTATCCGAGCAGAAAGTCGATGTTGAGGCTGCGCTCGTGCGCCTCGTCGATGATCAGCGTGTCGTACTGGGCGAGCATCCGGTCGCCCTGCGTCTCGGCGAGCAGGATGCCGTCGGTCATGATCTTGATGTAGGAACGCGGGCCGACACGGTCGGTGAAGCGGATCTTGTAGCCGACCGCGCCGCCCAGCTCGGCCTTCAGCTCGTGGGCAACGCGGGCAGCAGTGGCGCGCGCGGCGATGCGGCGCGGCTGGGTGTGCCCGATGAGACCGTTGATACCGCGACCCAGCTCGAGGCAGATCTTCGGCAGCTGCGTAGTCTTGCCCGATCCGGTTTCCCCGCAAACGATGACGACCTGGTGCGAGGAGATGGCCTTTGCGATCTCCTCGCGCTTCGCCGAGATCGGCAGCTCGGGCGGAAACTCGGGACGCGGCGCAAGCGCGCGCCGCTGTTCGATCTCGGCCGGGGAAAACGGCATCAGAACTCGAACCCGCCGGAGTCCTTGTCCGCGCCGCTCATTTCCGGCGGAGCAGGCGTTCCGCGTAGCGCGCGAGGGGATCCACTTCCAGATTGACGCGGTCGCCGACGCGCAGATGCCTCAACGTGGTCGCGGCCAGCGTGTGCGGAATCAGGTTCACCTCGAATTCAGCGCCCCGCACCGCGTTCACTGTGAGGCTCACGCCGTGCACAGCGATCGAGCCTTTGCGCGCGATATAGCGCGCGAGTCCCGCCGGCGTGCGGACGCGAAGCAGCCGACTGCTGCCCGCCGGCTCGAAGCGCGTTACCTTCCCGACTCCATCGACGTGCCCCGAGACTAGGTGGCCGTCGAGCCGGTCGGAGAGCCGCAGCGCCTTCTCCAAGTTGACCTCTCCCGGTTTGTCCAGCCCGGCGGTACAGCGGAGCGTCTCGCGGGAAACATCGACACCGAAGCTTTTCTTTCCGCCCTTCACCACCGTGAGACACACGCCGTTGACCGCGATGCTGTCGCCGACTGCAACGTCGCTCAAGCCCAGTTCGCCCGCGTCGATGGCGAGGCGCAGACCGCCCCTTCCCGACTCGACCCGGCTGATTTTTCCGACGGCGGCTATGATTCCGGTAAACATGGAGAGAATTCTACTTGGCTTTGTCCGGTGAGTATCCCGGGATGGTTCGGACGATGATGCGCGCCTGCTTGACGGCGTTCGTGCTCCTCCACGCGCTGACCCTGCCGGGTGCGCTGGCAGGCGAAGCCGCCGGTCCCCGCTACGGTGCCGTATCGGCGAGCCCCGACGGCATCGGCAAGGTCTATATGGGCCGCGAGATCGCGCAGGTGATGAGCTATCACGGCGCGCCGTGGCTGGAGCGCGCCGAGCGCATGGAGGAGGAACGGCCGGACCTAGTGCTTGCCGCGCTCGACCTGAAGCCCGGCATGACGGTTGCCGACATCGGCGCGGGCAGCGGCTATTACTCGTGGCGCATGGGAGAGCGAGTGGGCTCGGGCGGTACGGTGTACGCGGTCGACATCCAGCCCGAAATGATCAAGGTACTGCAACGCCAGATGTCGCAGCGCGGCGCCGCCAACGTGAAAGCGCTGCTCGGCACAGCCACCGATCCGCGCCTGCCCGCGGGCAAGCTCGACCTAGCGCTGATGGTGGACGTCTACCACGAGTTCGAATATCCGTACGAGATGCTCGCCGCCATCGCGCGTGCGCTCAAGCCAGGCGGGCGGCTCGTGTTCGTCGAGTACAGGGCGAATGATCCGGCCGTGCCGATCAAGGCTTTGCACACCATGACCGAAGCCCAGGTGCGCAAGGAGGCCGCCCTTCACCCCTTGGAATGGCTGAGGACCTTGAGCGATCTGCCTTGGCAGCATGTCATCGTTTTTCGCAGGAAATGATGCCGCAAGGTGACGCGAACCGAACCTCCCGCTATCGTATTGAACCAAAACTCACTGCGTCCGGAGGCAGATCGACAATGACGAAGACCACTCCCATCCTCATCTCGGGCCTCGCCCACATCGGCATTCGCGTGCACGACCTCGAGCGCTCGGTGCGCTTCTACGCCCTGCTCGGCTTCGCGAAGACCGCCGGTCCGATCGGTCCGGAGCCCGTCGCCATCCTCGATCACCCGTCGGGAGTGGAGCTGAACCTCGTTCTCAACGCGCCGAACGCGAGCGAACCGAACGTCCTCATGGACGTCCCCGAGAAGCACCCCGGAATCACGCACTTCGCCCTCTTGTGCTCCGACATCGTGGCTGCGAAGGAGCGGCTCGAGGCGGCCGGCATCCCGCTGAGCGGCGGGCCCGTCCGCTTCGGACCCGGAGCGCAGGCGATCTTCGTGCGCGATCCGGATCGCAACGTGATCGAGCTGCACCAGCGCGGCTGATGAAGTTCCTGAAGGCAGTGCGGCTCGACGCTTCCGACGACCATCTCCATTCCCAAGGGGCCGCCCGGGACCGAGAGTGGCTGGTTTCGGGCGGCTATGCGGTGTGCGATCCCGCAGGTATCACGCACCGCCAGCCCAAATGCCATTGCCTCACTTCGTTCGTCGGCGTGGAAAGCCACGGGCGCTGCACCATCGCCGAGGTCGTGGAGATCGATGAGACGGGGTATCGGCAAATCATCGAGCACCTGACGCGGCATTTCACAGACGACCTCGGCGCCCCCACCGTGGAGGCGGCACGCGCCGCAGCGGAAGACGAGGCCGAGTACACCGCCGACTTGTGCGAAAGTTTCAGCCCCGAGGTCTGGATCACGGTGGAGCGAACCCCCGCCGATGACGGCGTCAAGGAGCACTATTCGGTGTTCAAGCGGCTGATGATCGGGGGTCACAAACTTTGAACCGGCCCCAAATGGCCGGGAAGCTCGTGTCAGCCAAGGGCCGGAGAAAACGCAGCTTTTTGACAGTCCAATTGATTGATCGGAAATCATCACCTCACGGAGAGAGACCATGAAAAAAACCATCATTTCCCACGCCGCGTTTGGTTGCGCAACGGCATTGTTTGCTTCTTGCGTTACCTATCTGGCGCTCGTGCCTGAATCGATGTCGCCGTTGCAGGCGCACGCGCAGACGCCGCCTCCCGTCAATACCGGAGCCCGGCAAACAGAGCTCTTCAAGACGACGATGAACGACGTGCTCGGCCGCGTGGTGACAATCCGTCGAACCGAGCGCGATCCTGGAAATGGCAGCGGTCCACACCGTCACCCCGGCAGCCACACGTTCGGCTATGTGCTGGAAGGCACCTACGAGGTGAAAGTCGACGACGGTCCGCTGCAAAAGCTCGGACAAGGCGGAACGTTCTACGAGCCACCTGGTGCACTGCACGCCGTCTCACGCAACGGCAGCTCGACCCAGCCCGTCAAGTATCTGGTCATTCAGATCTCCGATCCGACGAAACCGCAGACCGTACCCGAGTAAGGGGATAAAGCCAGGAGCGAGAACGAGGAGGCATCTTGAAGAAAATCATTTTGCCCGCCGTATTCTTCGCAGCGGCGATCCCCGCCGCACAATTTGCGGCGGCGCAGACCGAGGTCTACCCGGCCAGGCCGGTGCGGCTGATCGTGGCTTTTCCTCCGGGCGGCAGCGTCGACGTGGTCGCACGCCTCGTGGCTCCGCGCCTCTCGGAGAGCCTGGGGCAGCCGGTGGTCATCGACAACCGCAGCGGCGCCTCGGGCAATATCGGAACGGAGGTCGCGGCGCGCGCGCGGCCCGACGGCTACACGCTGCTGATACACACGATCCCCTTCGTGGCGAACGTGCATCTGTACAGCCCGATGCCTTATGACGCGCTCAACGATTTCGTGCCGATCGCGTTGCTGTCCTCGTCGCCCTCCGTTCTGGTGGTGCACCCTACCGTGCCCGCTCGCTCGGTGGGCGAGCTTCTGCAGCTCGCGAAATCCAAGCCCGGAGCGTTGAATTATTCGGCTGCAGGCGCCGGCACTAACCCCCATATCGCCGGCGAGCTGCTCAACATGCTGGCAGGCGTGGACATCGTGGCCGTCCAGTACAAGGGAGGCGGCCCGGCGCTGGTCGCGGTGCTGGGCGGGGAGATCGGAATCACCTTTCCGAATATCTCGGAGGCGGCCCCTCACGTGAATTCCAAAAGGCTTCGCGCGCTCGGGGTGACCAGCGCAAGACGTTCCGCGGCATTGCCGGAGGTTCCCACCATCGCGGAATCCGGAGTGCCGGGGTATGAATTCGTCACCTGGCACGGCGTGCTCGCGCCCCGGGGAACGCCCGCGGAAATCGTCGCCTTGCTGAACCAGAAGCTCAGGGCAGTCCTGCGCTCGCCGGAGCTTTCGGCGAGGTTCGCTCAAATGGGCCTGGATGTCATCGCGAGCTCTCCCGAGGAATTCTCGGCCCACCTGAAAAGCGAGCTGGAAAAATGGGGCCGCGTCATCAGGGAAAGACGCATGCGCGTCGAGTGACGGCGCTTGGGCGAACGGGCGCGCGCCCCGGTTCGCGTTGAAAAACAGCTAGGGGGATTTCGGGGCGCCCGCAGCGGCCGTCTTCGCGCTTTGCTTCCTCAGCTTCTTCGCTCGCTTGGCGATCCCCGTGAAGTCCTTCTCCGCTCTTTTCTTCCTTCGCCTGGTCTCCAGCATCTTGGAGTGAGTCACGTGAGTCAAGATGGGCCTCCGGTCGATGCGTTGTTGAATTGCACGGTAGTTTGACCCGTTTTTGCGCGCTTGGCCAACCCGGAGGCACCTTCCGCGGCGGGAAGTTTTGACGTATCGTGGGAGCCTCCAACAAATCGACAGGGAGAGACCCATGTCACGGATTTCGACAGGACTGCAAGCTATCGTGTTTGCTCTTGCGGCCGGCGTCGTCCAGGCCCAAGGGCTGGTCACCACGCACAAATTGTCGGCTGCGCTCGCGAACGAGCTGGTGGGCGACTCGGTCGCAATCTGCGCTCAGAAGGGTTACCCGGTGGTCGCGGTAGTCGTCGATCTGGACGGCGTTCGCCAGGCCATGCTGCGCGGCAACGGGGCGCCGATCCACTCGGTCGACAACGCCTACTTCAAGGCCTACACGGCGGCCTCGCTCACGCTCGCGCGCAAGGAAGACAGCACCAAAGCCGTCGCCGAGCGCATGGCCAAGGCCGCTCCGACCACGGTGCCGCAGACGCCGCTGCCCAATGTGACCTATGCGGTCGGCGGGGTGACCATCATGGCGGGCGGCGCCGCTATCGGCGCGATTGGAGTGAGCGGCGCTCCCGGCGGCCGATTCGACGAAGAGTGCGCCCGCGCGGCCCTCGCCAAGATCCGGGACCGGATGAAATAACGCGCGTTCGCCCGGCCGCACTTCTACGCCCTGTAGAGGAACGTCAGGCTCGGGTTTCGAGAGCGCTACGGAATGCCCGCGGTCTTCACCCGGATCTTGTAGACGCTGGTGCGCGCGGCGATATACAGGGTCTTGCGGTCGGGGTCGCCGAACTCGACGTTGGCGACGAGCTCGGGCGTCAGGATCGTGCCCAGATGCTTGCCTTCGGGCGAGACGATCCACACGCCGCCCGCCGCAGATTCATAGACGTTGCCCTTGACGTCGACCTTCAGGCCGTCGGTGATTCCGGGAGTCGGATCGCCGCTGATGTCGATGAACATCCGGCTGTCGGTCACCGTATCGTCGGGCAGGACCCGATAGCGCCGGACGTACTTGTCGCGGCTGCCGTTCGCGTAGAGAATTTTTTCGTCTGGCGAGAGCGCCAGGCCGTTGGGGTTCGGGATGTCGTCGATGATCCGGCTCACCTTGCCGCCCTTGATCATGTAGACGCCCTGGAAGTCCAGGCCCTTGCGCGGGTCTTTCTCGCGCAGGCGCAGGCCGCCGTAGGTGTCGGTGAAGTAGATGGTGCCGTTCTTCTTGACGATGACGTCGTTCGGGCCGTTGAACTGCTTGCCTTCGAAGCGGTCGGCCAGCACCGTGCGCTTGCCGTTCTTTTCGATCCGGTCGATCGACCTTCCGGCCCAGGTCGCGATGATGAGCCGGCCCTGGCGGTCGAGGGCGAGCCCGTTCGAGCCGATCATGTAGAACTTCTCGAACAGCGGATCGTTCGGATTCTTCCCGTTGGTCTGCTCGAAGCCCACGCGCCAGATATCCGGCTTGGTATAGCCGCTGCGGTGCATGTAGATGGACGCCTCGCCCTTGGGCGCGAGCTTGTAGATCACGTTCGCGGGGATGTCGCTCAAGAGCAGGTAGCGGCCTTTCTCGACCCAGATGATGCCCTCGGTAAACCCGAAGCCGCCCTTCACCCGTTGCAGCTTGGCGTCGGGGGACACCAGCGCATCGAGCGCCGGGTCGAGTCTCACGACGGCGGGCTTGTCGCCCTGCGCCTGCGCGCCGGCTGCGCAGGCTCCCAGGGCTGCGGCGAACAGGATTGCAGCGGAAATCGACGATTTTTTCATAAGGCCTCCTTCAAACCCGATCAGGCAAAAGGCACGACACCCGTCGCCGGCTGCCGGTCCCACCTCGTCTAAGCAGAACGGCCGCTCCAAAGGGGCGGAGGTTACGATCACGCGTCCGGTTTGGATGCATGCGTTGCTGGCGCTAAGATAGTCGGAAATGCGTCTGTTCATCAAGAATAGGACCCCCGCGCAAGAAACGGTGGGCGGGGGCAAGCTGAATCTCCTGCTGTCGGGTTTCTCCCGGCAGGCCCTCGTTCCGGTCGACGACATCGTGCGCTCGATCGATCTGCTCCCGAGTTTCCACCTGGAAGGCCTGCGCGAGATCGTGTATCTGCCGGACTACGCGCCGGCCGCAAGCGGGTTTTTCTGCAACGGGTTTTTCCGGGCCGAGCCGAAGGGCGAGTTCGTCCAGCGGGAGAGACGGATTTTCGTTTACCGTTTCGACAGCCCCGCCATGTTTTTCCAGATGCTTCACCACGAGATCGCGCATTTCGTGTTTTTCCTGGTGATCGGCAGCCGGGTGAAGAAACGCTGGGTCACGGAGGTCTTCCCGGGCTCGGCATGCGTGACGGCGTACGCGAGCGTCAACCCGTGGGAGGATTTCGCAGAGACTTATGCGTACTACGTGCTGCACCGGCGCGTCCTGGAAAAGGAGCTTCCGGAAAAGCACGCGTTCATGCGCGAGTACGTGTTTTCCGGAAGTCCGGAGAACCTGAAGGAAAGCGATCGGGAGGGGGCGAGCTAGCGTTTCCCGGGAAGGCGCGCGGGGAGCGGGCTTCGGCGACGGCTTGACGCCCAAAAAGAAACGGCGGCCGAAGCCGCCGTTTCGAAGTCCTGCCGCCAGAGGCTCAATAGCCGAGCCACTTGGCGAGCACGGCGAGCTGCTGCTCGTCGCCGCTCTCGTAGCCCTTGTAGCCGATATTCTCGAGGATCTTCCGGCCCGCATCCGTCTTGTCCAGGCCGAGCATCAGCTCGCGCACCTTGTGCACGTCCTTCTCGCTCATCTTGCTCGAGGCGATCATGTGCTTGATCGGCACGGGCTTGGATTCGACCAACACCACCCCACCCTTCTCCTGCCACTGCTTGACCACCGCGGCGGAACCCGTCACGCCCACGTCGCTGAACCCGTTTTCGACGAAGAACGGCACCGCGTCCTGATAACGGGTGGTGCGGATCTCCGCCTTGTTGACGTCGACGCCCAGGTCGCGAAGCGTGGCGCGCGTCATCACCGCGGTGATCGAGTCCGGGTCGGGCATGCCGATGCGCTTGCCCTTGATGTCAGCGGCCTGCTTGATCGGCGCGTCCTTCCTGATGAAAAAGCGCGCCTTGTATTCTGTGTAACCCTTCGTCAACACCACCAGATGGTATTTCCCGTCGCGCAGCGAAACGAGCGAATGGTGCGCCGGGTGCACGAAGGCGAGATCGTATTGCTGCTCGTCCAGCCCCTTGCGCAGGACCGGATATTGGTCGACGGGAACGACCTTGACGGTCGTCTTGAGCGTCTTGCCGAGCAGGTCGGCGAGATCCTTGTATTTCACGCGGATCTCCTGCGGCGTGACGTAATAAGTAACGCCCTCGTTCACGGCCAGCGTGAGCTCAGCGCGTGCAGGCGCGGCGATCAGCAGCGAAAAAGCGAGCGGTGCGGCAACGGAAAGCGTCGATTTCATGGTAGATCTCCCGATTTGGGCTGCAAGTACCCCCTGATGAGCAAATAGCGTGCCGCCCCCGGGGCCGGCGAAAGCTTGCTCCAGGCTTACGGCCGAATCGGAACGGCCCGTAGCGACGTTCTTCCAGGGGCTTTTAGGTACATCAGGCGGAGGCGCTTCGACGCCCCGCCGTCGGCATTCCGTCACGGGGTGACATATTCACGTCAGCGCCTGAACGATCGGCGATGCGCCCGGCACTTGCTGCTACACTTGATTCCGAGCGCTTCGAGCACCGATCACTGCCGGGAGGACCCTCGTGGCGACCATTCTCCTGATCGAGGATGACCCCTTTTTCGTCGACCTGCTGCGTCTGTATTTGACGACGGCCGGTTACTCGGTTCAGGTTGCAAGGGATCCGGCGGAAGGTTTGCGCTCCCTCCTCGAAGGCGCGCCCGACCTGATCCTGCTCGACCTGGACCTTCCCTATCTGAGCGGCGTTGAGGTGCTCGAGGCGCTGCGCTCGGATCCCGCGTCCCGGAAGATCCCGATAATTATCGTTACGGGGCACACGGACGATGAGACCTACACCCGGTGCGCGAAGATCGGATTCGACGGTTTCTTCGCGAAGCCCTTGGTGGGCGACAAGTTATCCAAGGCGATCGCCAAGACGCTCGCCGAGGGCGCGAAATAGGCGGGCGCGCCTAGTCGAATACCGGCCGCACGCGAGCGAGGTAACTGTCGAGCCGCGCGGCAAGCTCCCGCAACCTGTCCCCGTCGCTCTCACGCGCGGCGCGCTCGATCTCGCCGCCGAGCGAGCCGATATCGTAGAAGCCGTAGCTGCTTCCCGTGCCCATGAGCGAATGGCCGATCTTGCGCGGGACCGCCAGGTCGCCCGCCTCGATTGCTCCGCGGATTTCGTCCGGCATCTGCCGGCAGTGCGCCAGGAACTTCGGAACAAGCTCGGCCAGCCTGCGATCGATCTTCACCGGGATTTCTTCATCGCTCATCGCCCTGGCCCGGCCGCTTCAGCGCTGCGCCGCCGTCATCCGGGAAATGCGGCGGGCGGCGAGCAGCGGTTCAAGCGTCTCGCGCAGCTTTTCCATCGTGACGGGTTTCCTTACGACGCCGTCGCACCCTTCGCGCCTGGCCCGCTCGATCGCCA
>Ga0209283_10000471_pt1 | contig 20393 bp, 14 predicted proteins | sample CZO8metaG_2_FD_188354 | JGI IMG/M metagenome (GOLD analysis project Ga0209283, IMG submission 188354) | Vadose zone soil microbial communities from the Eel River Critical Zone Observatory, Northern California, USA - CZOApr15con2H1.8 metaG... | ecosystem: Environmental > Terrestrial > Soil >...
CGCCCCGGTGCAGCTCGCCCCACCGGCGCGAGAGGATGAGCCCGGTGCCGCGCGACTTCGGCTTGCAGAGCCGGCGCAGCTCGGCCAGCGCCTCGGCGTCCACGGCCGGCCAGGCGCGGTCCTCGAGCACGACCACGTCGGGCGCTCCGTGCGCCGCCACCGCACGGCGCGCGTCGCACGGCGAGCTGCACACTGCGACCTGCGCCGCCGCGCGCCCGTAGGAGAGCAGCCGGCGGACCCGCTCACCCTCGTGGAGGTCTCGGCCGACCATGAGCACCCGCGGGGACTGCGGTGTCTGTCTGAATGCTGTCCCGCGCTCTCTGGACATCGTGCTGCTCCTTCCTGAAATCGCTTGCGGTCACGATCTCTACGAAGTCACACAGCTCATGAAGACGAGAGTAGATGCGTTGGCCGACGCGTTGCTCGAGGGTCTCTTTGATCTCCCCCTCGACACCGAACTGCCAGGGCGTCGACGTTTCATTCGTCGAGTCCCTGCGCGGAGGGTAATTCGTCGCGAATAGCGTCGGACGGTTGGCGTTGTAGCGAACGGAAATGATCTCATCGAGAACACCCTGCTCCCAGTCGCGGTTCTTTCCGCCCTTGCCGATCTCGTCGATCGCAAGCACCTCCACCTCACGGAGCGGCTCGAGCCACTCCCGGCTGGACAGCCCCCGTGAGAAGCCGTCGCGAATGTCGGAGAGGAGAAGGAAGAACTCTTCGTAACGGCAGCGGACACCCTTCCGGAGCGCGAGCTCACGGAGCACTGCGGTGAGTAGGTGCGTCTTGCCCACACCTGGCGGACCGCACAGCAGCAAGGCGCGAGCGCCTCGCGATTGCGGGACGAACTGATCGACGAAGAATCGTGCCCGGGCGTGGGTTCTTCTCTGGGCTTCATCGTACGTCTTGAAATTGTCCAGCGTTCGATCTCGGAACTTGAGCGGGAGGCGGAGCCCGGTGAGCAGGGCCAGCCGCCGCGGGTCGGCGCCGCACGCGCAGCCCCGCAAGACCGAGTAGCCCCGCTGGTCGGTGGCGAAGACGCGGCCCGTGCCGCCGCACGAGGCGCAGTCGCGCGTGTGCGGGCACGGCTCGGCGACCGCGCGGCCGTCCTGGACGCGGAAGACGGCGCCGTCGCCGCCGCAGGTCGCGCAGATCTCCGGAGACGGTGCGGTGCGCGCGAGGTCCATGGCTCTCCTAGAGGAGGAAGGCGCGGGGGGGGACGCCGAGCCGCTCGCTGGCGGCGGCGAGGAGCTGCAGCTGGAGGCTCTTGCGGTAGCGGGCGCGAGGCATCGCTGCCGGGCGGGGCGCCATGCGGGCGCGCAGGTCCTGCCCGAGCTGCAGGACGCTCTTGCGCGGCAGCTCGCGCAGCGCCGCCCGCAAGGCGGCGAGCGCGGCGGCCCAGTACGCGTCGCCGCCCGAGGCGAGCAGCTCCTCGGCCCGGCTGGCGACGGCTTCCCAGGCGGCGCGCGCGGCCAGGCGCGGCGAGTGGGCCGCCCGCAGCAGCTCGGAGGCGAGGCCGGGGGCTGGCGCGTGTGCGCGCGGCTGGCGGCGCACCTTCGCGGCCATGGCCGCTTCGAGCAGCTGCAGCGACAGGCCCACCTCGGCGGCTCCGCGCGCGGCGGGCGGCTTGAGGCGCCGCGCACGGCGTAGCTCTGCCTGGACTTCCGGGAGCGGGATTCCGGCCGCGTGCCACGACAGGGCGAGCCGGGCGTCGGCGGGCGAGAGGAGGAGCCCTCGCCCGCGCAGCCGCGACAGCTCCGCGGCGATCTCCTCGATGTACTCCCGCGGCGTCACGTCGAGCTCTCCATCGTACGTTTGGGGTCTGACTCTCCGGGGGAAGAGGCGCCTGCCTGCCCCGAGTGGGGATGCGGTCTATCAGAGCACGCAAGCCAGCGTCAACACTAAGGAATCTCCCACCGGAGCACCACAGGTTGTCCACAGCCGGGCGCCCGTCCGGACCGCGGAAACGGGGGGCGCTTTTCTCCGCGGTCCACAGCCTTTGGGCAACTCCGCGATCGGCGCTGTGGAGGAATTGGGCGCCGGGATTTCCCGAGCGCGAAGACGAGCACGAGCACCGCTCACTCGTCCGGAGTGCTCCAGCGGGGGTGACGGAGGATCTGCGCCAGCGGGCCCTCCCGGCGCGCTCGGCGGGCGCGCTGGGGCTGGCGGGCGCGTCGTTCCTCCTCGAGCACGACGATCTCGTCGTTCAGGGAGACGTAGCCCTGCGCCCGGCAGAGCATCTCGACCGTGGCGGCCAGCTCGCGTCGCGCGGCGCGCGGGAGCGCCTCGACCCAGCCCAGGATCTCGACGCCTTCGTCGGAGATCCCGCACTCGTCCTGCCACCCCTTCGCCATGCCCGCCCCTCCTGCCGCACTACCATCTGCACCGCGCGGGCCAGACGCCATGAGGGGGCCACGGGCAGCAGGAGCACGCTGGCACGGCTGGTCGGCGGGCGGACATGCGAAGGGCGGCCGGGCAGGATTGCCTGGCCGCCCTCCGGTCGCCGCTCTGGGGGGAAGCGGCGAGCCGGTCCGGAAAGGGGGTGGTCCGGACCCGGCGTCCTTCAAGACGGGCTCAGCTGCAGCCCATCGAATTCCCGCAGTTCAGACACTTGTAGCAGGTGCCGTTGCGCACGGTGATGTGGCCGCAGGCGTCGCAGAAAGGAGCGTCGCCCGAGAGCTTGCCCAAGAGCTCGTCCTGCGGCGAGGCAGCCTTCCGCCCGGGAGCGTCGCCGCCGTTCGGCTTCTGCAGCGCCTTGGCCGCCGCCGCCGGGCTCGCTGCCTGCGACCCTGGCTCCGCGCCCATCGAGGAGGTGGGAGTGGACGCCGCCGCCTCGGGCGTCACGTGCGCCAGGTCGTCGCGGTTCAGGTACTCGACCCCGACGGCGCGGAAGACGTAGTCGATCACGCTGGTGGCGAACTTCACCCGGTCGTGGCCCTGCACCGGCCCCTGCGGCTCGAATCGGGTGAAGACGAACTGCTCGACCAGGGTCTCCAGGGGCACCCCGTACTGGAGCGCGATGGACACCAACATGGCGAAGCAGTTCATCACGCTGCGAAGGGCGGCGCCCTCCTTGTGCATGTCGATGAAGATCTCGCCCAGCGTCCCGTCCTCGTACTCGCCGGTGCGCAGGAAGATCTTGTTCCCGCCCACCTTCGCTTCCTGGGTGAGCCCGTGCCGCTTGGCCGGCAGCCTGCGCCGGGAGCTCGCCGACAGCTGCGGCGCGGGTCCCGCCGAAGCGAAGCAGGCATCCGCCATCCGCTGCGTCTTCTCGGGCGTCAGGTCGGGGAAGAGCGTGAGCAGGGCCTCCGCCATTCCCTTCGCATCCTTCGGCGCCGGCATCTTCTTCACCGGCTGCGCATCGCCGGCGGACAGGGGCTGCGACTGCTTGCAGCCGTCGCGGTAGATGGCGATCGCCTTGAGCCCCAGCCGCCAGGACTCGCGGTGGATCCGCTCCACGTCCGGCACCGTGGCGTCGTGCGGCATGTTGATGGTCTTGGAGATGGCCCCGGAGAGGAACGGTTGCGTCGCCGCCATCATGCGCACGTGGCCCATCGGCTCGATGTACCGCGTGCCCAGCGGGCCGCAGCGGTTCGCGCAGTCGAAGACCCCGTAGTGCTCGGGCCGGAGGAAGGGCGCTCCTTCGACCGTCTGGCGGCCGCACACCACCAAGGTCGCCGCGTCGATCTGCTCGATGGTGTAGCCGAGCTTCCTCAGCACCGCCTCGCCCTTGGCGGTGGCGGACAGGCCCAGCCGCGACAGGCACGCGGCGCCGAGCACGTGCGGAGCGAACGCGGCCCGCAGGTCGAACACCGACTCGAGGCTCTTTTCCACCTTGGCGATCTCCGCCTCGGTGAGCCCGCGCGCGAGGAGCTCCTTGGGCGAGAACTCGGCGGTGGTCTTCAGCGTCGCCGTGCCGCGCACGTAGTCGACGATGGCCTGCACCTCGTCGGGCTTGTACCCGAGCTTCTTCAAGGCCCGCGGGACGCTCTGGTTGACGATCTTGAACGACCCTCCGCCCGCCAGCTTCTTGAACTTGATGAGCGCGAAGTCGGGCTCGACGCCGGTGGTGTCGCAGTCCATCAGGAGCCCGATGGTGCCGGTGGGCGCCAGCACGGTGGCCTGCGCGTTGCGGTACCCGTGCTGCTCGCCCAGCGCCACGGCGCGGTTCCACGCCTCGTGCGCCGCGGCCAAGAGCTCCGCGGGCGCCAGGTCGCGGTCGATGTTCTGCACCGAATCGCGGTGCATGCGCATGACCTCCAGCATCGACTCGCGGTTGTGCGAGAAGCCTTGGAAGGGCCCCTTGCTGGCGGCCATCTCGGCGGACAGCGCGTAGGCCTCGCCCGTCATCACGGCCGTGACCGCGCCCGCGTAGGCGCGGCCGGCGCCCGAGTCGTAGGGCAGGCCCTCGACCATGAGCAGCGTGCCCAGGTTCGCGTACCCAAGGCCCAGCGGCCGGAACTGGTGGCTGCGCTCGGCGATGCGCTTGGTCGGGTACGAGGCCAGGTCGACGGCGATCTCCTGCGCGAGGAAGAAGATGCGGCAGGCGTGCTTGTACGCCTCGACGTCGAACCTTCCCGTTTTCTCGTCGAGAAACTTGAGCAGGTTCAGCGAGGCCAGGTTGCAGGCCGTGTCGTCGAGGAAGACGAACTCGCTGCAGGGGTTCGACGCGTAGATCCGGTCGGTCGCCTTGCAGGTGTGCCACTTGTTGATCGTGTCGTCGAACTGCAGCCCCGGGTCGGCGCACTTCCAGGCCGCCTCGGCCATTTCCATCCACAGCTCGCGCGCATCGAGGCGCTCGACCAATTCGCCCGAGGTGCGCTGGGTGGTCTCCCAGGGGCCGTTCTTGTCCACCGCGGCCATGAACGCGTCCTTGATGCGCACCGAGTTGTTCGCGTTCTGCCCGGAGACCGTGCGGTAGGCGTCGCCGTTGAAGTCCGCGGGGTAGCCGAAGGCGATCAGCGCCTGGACCTTCTTCTCCTCGCGCGCCTTCCACTGGATGAAATCGCGGATCTCCGGGTGGTCGGCGTCGACCACCACCATCTTGGCGGCCCTTCGGGTGATGCCGCCCGACTTGGTGGCGCCGGCGGCGCGGTCGAGCACCTCGAGGAAGCTCATCAGGCCGCTGGAGGTGCCGCCGCCCGAGAGCCGCTCCATCTTTCCGCGCAGCTTGGAGAAGTTGGTGCCGCTGCCGGAGCCGTACTTGAAGACGCGCGCCTCGTCGTGGACGAGGTTGAAGATGGACTCCAGGTCGTCGTTGCAGCTCTGGATGAAGCAGGCCGACACCTGCGGCCGGCTGTAGGCGTCGCCCGTCTGGTAGGCGGTGCCGGTGGCGAGGTCCACCGCCCAGTTGCCGCCCGACCCCTTGATCTCGTACTCGTGCCAGAGCCCGCAGTTGAACCACACCGGGCTGTTGAAGGCGCCCACCTGGTGCACGAGGTAGTAGCTCAGCTCCGCCTCGAAGGCCTCCGCGTCGGCGGGCGTGGCGAAGTAGCCGCCCTGCGCCTCGCCCGCGCTGCGCAGCGTGTGCGCGACGCGGCGGACGATCTGGCGGACCGACTCCTCCGCCCCGCTCCCGCTGGGTACGCCGGCCTTGCGGAAGTACTTGCTGACCGCGACGTCGGTGGCGAGCTGCGACCAGTCGGAGGGCACCTCGGCGTCGTCCATCTTGAAGACCACTTCGCCGTCGGCGCCGGAGATCTTCGCGGGCCTGCGGGTCCACTCGACCTCGTCGAGCACTTCCTGCGCGGTCGCTCCGTCCCGGGTGACGCGGCGCTCGATGGACAGCCCCTTGCCGCGCCGGGCGGACCGGGGAGAAGGATGGTGGCCGTTGCCCTGCGCGACGGGAGACGCGGCGGGCGCCGCTTGCAAGCCGGTCTGCTCCTTGTTCCCGCTCTTCGCCATCCGTACCCCTCCTTGTCGACCAGGCTCTGGTGTGGGACTTGGCCCGCCGGACCGGTGAGCTTTCGTGCGGACAGGTGTGCCACAGCGCCGCCGCGGAAGTCAAACGGATCCTACCAGGGGTTGTATGCACGCAGCGCGTCATGCGCAATGAGTAGTGGCATGCCCACAGGTTGTGGAGGGTCCGAAGGGACGCACAACGGCCCGCCGACAGGGTGGTTTTGCCTCCCGGCGCACAGGTCCTGCCCGGTGCTCCACAGGCGATCGAACTGTGGTATGCAGCGCGCCCCGTCCTTCGGAAGGACCGTTCCCCATGAAGACGCTTACAGAATTCTCGGGCACGCTCATCCGCATGGCCGCCAGGGCGGTGGCCGAGGCGCGCAAGCAGCTGCCGAAGGAGGCGTTCACGCTGCGCGTGCCGCCTCCGGTCCCCGACCCGCATCCCGACGTCGAGCCGCACGACAACCGGAACGAGGCGCCTCCCGAGGGTGGGCTCGACAGCGCAACGGACGCGGCGGACGACGAGCTGGCGAAGGACGCGGTCAGCCACATCCCCGCGAGCGCGCAGCCCAAGCCGCACGAGTTCCGGCCAGGCGAGGCGGAGATGCCGAGCGACCGCGACACGCACGAGGACCCCGACGTCCAGTTCCGCCGGGAGGAGAAGGTCGTCGGCAAGGACCTCGAGGGCCAGGCGCAGGACGGGCCGCCCGCCCAGGATCCGGAGGCGGAGCAGCGGCCGCCGCCCCGGGCGGATCCCGAGGAGGCGGAGAACGACGCGGCGAAGAAGATCCTGGACGAGGCGGTCGCGAAGGCGACCGGCACCACCGGCGAGCGGCTCGAGCGCCTGCGGGACGCGCTCAAGGCGGCCGGCAACCAGGCCGAGCGCGTCCGGCTGGTGCGCGTGTTCCCGGCCGACGAGCCGGTACCCGGCGCGAAGAAGATCGGCGACTTCCAGTACGTCGTCGACCTGATGCCCCAGTCGATGAAGCAGGAGTTCCGCCGCGACGAGAAGGGTGGCCGCCCGCGCGGCCCACGCCGGCCTTCGGGCGGGGGCAAGCAGAAGGGCGACACCCTCGAAGGCTCCTTCTCGATGGAGTCGCTGGCGCAGGACCGCCGCAGCGAGCGCGGTCCGGGCGCGGGCCGCCGCCCCGGCGGCGGCCGCGGCGGCCCTGGCGGAGGACGGGGACCTGGGGGCGGGCGTGGACCCGGCGGTGGCCGCGGTCCCGGTGGCGGGCGTGGCCCCGGCGGCGGCCGCGGCCCCACCGCCCCGAAGGGGCCCTGAGACTCGTCCACTCCCGCGCGAGCAGATCGCGCTCGCGGACGAGATGTCGAACCGCGCCATCGACGAGCAGCTGAACGACTCCTGAACCGCGCCGCGTCCCTCAGAGCGGACCCGGGAGTGGACCATTCTTGGGAAAGCCGCCACGTCCTTGGTAGAACCGACGCGGGGAGGGCGGCATGCTCCAGGATCCCTCGGAGATCCTCAACCGTGTTCCCGAGTTGGAGTCACTGGCCGGCGAGCCTTCCATCCGCAGGGCGATCGAGGCCGGCGACCCCTTCAAGATCTACCGCGCGCTCTTCTGGACAAGGCTGCTGGGCCGGCTCGCATCCCAACGCGACACGCTGAGCACCCTGCTCCGCAACCGCCGCCTCTTCGCCAAACCGATCAAGGGCAGCCCTTGGTTGGGGACGCTCAACGGCGTCGGCGCGACCCTGCTCGGGGAGTCCGAGCGAGACCCGGATGGCACACACGTCGCGACGCACGCGGTGGTGATCTTCTTCGTGGTGCCGCTCCTGCCACTCGGAGCCTACCTGGTCCGGAAGCAGGAGTCGGGAGTGCTGCGGACCTCGTGGCGGATCTTCGCCCGGGTGCCGATGGGCCCCGTGCCGTGGCTGTGGAGCCGGCTGGTGGCGCTCGGCGCCCTCGCGAGCGTGCTGTTCGGCGCCTTCGCCGCGGTGCACTCCGCTCGTTACGGGGACGTGCGTGTGGTGAACGCGTTCGAGGTTCCGATGGCGATCACCGTCGGCGGCGAGAAGGCCACGGTGCCCGCCCAGGGAGACCTGGTGGTCAGCGCGAGGGTGGGCAGGCACCCGGCCCGCGCGGCGACCGCCGACGGAATCGAGGTCGACGCGCTCGAGCTCGAGGTGACCAGCGGGAAGGGCGTGCTCGTCTGGAACGTCGCCGGCGCAATGCCGGTGTTCCTCCTCGACGTCGTCTACTCCAGGGTGAAAGGGCCTCCCGACGAGACGGAACCGCCGCCGCGCGCAGTCTACTGTGGCCAGCGCCTCATCCAGCTGCCATCGGTCGACTACGCATTCCGCGCACCGGACAAGTCGGTGAGCATGCCCGAGGGCCCCAGCCGGCTGGTGAAGTCGTATCTCGACTACGAGCGCGGCGCGAAGGACGCCCCCCGTCGATGCTTCTTCTACCTCGCGCAGAAAGGTCGGGAAGCCGACGCCGCCGCGTTCCTCGAGATCGCCGCGCGGATCGCGAGATGGGATCCGGACGCCGCGACCGCGGCCGTGCACGCGCGTCTCTCCAATTCGGTTGCGCAGGCCTTGCGGATCGCGAAGGAGGCGCGCGACGCGCGACCGACCGACATCGAGGCGCACCGGCTGTACCAGGTCACCGCCGAGGAGGCGGGCGGCGGAAGCGAGCTGGTCGACGAATACCGGAAGCGGGCAGAGGCGGAGCCAGCCTCCGCCGACGCGCAGTACCTGTACGCGCGCCTCTTGCGCGGGACCCAGGGCCGCACGCTCATCGACAGGCTGGCTGCGCGCTTTCCGGATCACGTTTACCTGCTGCGCGCCTCGTTCTACATGCGTTTCCGGGGCGGCGACTGGACGGGTGCGCACGAGGCGTGGGCGAGGCTTCGCGCCAGGTCGGCCGATGCCGCCACCGAGACGGTTGACGAGGAGATCCGTGCGCTGGTGGCGATCGGCAAGTTCGCGGACGCGCTGAAGCTGGCGGGCGCCACCTTCGAGAAAGGTCCGCCCTGGGTGCGCAGCACGATGGCCCAACGATTTGCCCGGATCTCGGCGGTCGGAGGAGTGGGCGCTTCCGACGTCCTGATCGCGAGAGTCGAAGCGGATGCCCACCTGCGCACCGGCGAGAAGCTGTGGCTCCTCCGTCAACAGAGCGGGTTGAAGGTCCCGAAAGAGATCACCGCCCCGGGGCTCGCGCTCGTGCGGGCGCTGGCGCAGGATCCGGTGGGCGCCCTCCGCCTGGTCGGGTCGGCCTCCGACCTCGATCTTCGTGCGCTCGACCGCGGGGCCTGGGCGCTCCTCTATTGCGAGGCGGCGCGCACCGGAAATGCGGAGGTGGAGCGGTCGCTCCTGCGCTTTGCCGGCGCCTCCGCTTGGGGGGAGCTGGCGGCGATGCGGAAACTGGCTCGCCTCGAGCTCGCCGTTTCCCCGGACGTCGAGCTCGATCCAGAGATCATGGCTGCCGCTTTGCTGGTGCGATCGAGAAATCAGTCGCTCGCCGCGCCGGAGCGCAAGATGCTGGTCGACGAAGCGCGGCGCCTCGACGTGCTGCGGGGGCCGGTGACCAACGCGATCCCGGCCTGGAAGATTTGAGGCGGATCGCGCTCACGCTCCTGCTCTGGGCGGGCTTCTGGGGCCTGGGCCTCGCGCTGGGGAGCGCGCTCTTGTCGCTTCCCATCGCCCAACTCGTCTACCAGGGCACGATCAGCTTCCCCGGCGTGCTCGCCGGCCTGGGCGGCGTGACGGTGCTCGGGGCTCTCCGCCCGCGCGGTCGGTCCGGCAAGCCCAAGGTCGCTCCCCGCCAGCCGCTGCGCCGGGAGCAGGTCCCCGCGCTTGCAGAATTCGTCGACGGCGTGGCCCGCCGCGCAGGGGCGGTGCGGCCCGATCGGCTCGTGTTCGCCGACTACGCCACGGCCTATGCATCTACCGAGCGGCGCTGGGGAATCCCGTGGCGCCGCGAGGTGGGCATCGGCCTGCCGCTCTTCGCCGTGCTCGGGCGCGACGAGCTCGCCGCCGTGCTCACCCACGAGTTCGGGCACCATCTCGGCGGCGATACCGCGCTCGGACCGTGGGTGTACCGCACGCGGCGCTCGCTCGGCGGAGCGCTGTTCACGCTCGACGAGTCCTCGTTCTTCCTCGACCTTCCCTTCCGGGCCTATGGCGAGATGTTCCTGCGCGTATCCGCGCACATTTCGCGCGAGCAAGAGCGGGCCGCCGACCGGCGGGCGGCGGACGCCTTCGGCGCCGGGGCGATGGCAGGAGCTCTCCTCAAGACTTACCGGCTGGCGCCGCTCTGGGACGTCTACTTCGAGGCGGAGGTGGTTCCTCTGTTGCAGCGCGGGATCCGGGTGCCGCTGCTCGACGGGTTCCGCCGCTTCCTTGCCGAGCCGGAGCGCCGAACCGAGGTGACCCGGCGTATCCACGAGGCGCTGCACCGCGAGCCCTCGCCCTGGGACTCGCATCCCTCGCTCGAGAAGCGGCTGGAGGAGCTGGGGTTCGGGAAGGCGGCGCCCGCTGCGTTGGAGAGACTGGATCCGGGTGGTGGGTGTCTCGACCTCCTCGGCGGTGAAGGAGCCGCCGAGGATGCGTGGTATGGAGTGGCGGTCAGCGGCTCGCCCACGCCGATGAGCTGGGACGAACTGGGCGACAAGGCTATCCTGCCGGCGCTCAGCGGGGCACTCACCGGGGCCCGGCTGCCCGATCCGTCGACGACGCCGATCGCCTCGCTGCCCCGAATGCTCTCCTCGGGCGCCGCGCTCTGGGACCGCGCCCGGGCGGACGCGGTCGACGTGTTTTCGCCGGAGGCCAAGCGACAGCGCGCCCGCAGGCTCCTCACGGATTGGCTGGCGGCGTCGCTCGGGGCGCGGGGCTTCCAGGCGCAGGTTCGCCCGGGCGCGCACCTGCGACTCCGTCGCGGCGCTCTGACGGTCGAGCCGGCCGATCTGGTGGAGCGGCTCGCGGCCGGAACGTTGGCCGAGGTCGACTATCTCGCCTTTTGCGAGGCGGTCGAGGGCGGCGGGGAAAGCTAGCGGAGGGCTGAGCAGCCGGCGTCGCTCGGCGCATCGCCGGCGGCGGACTTCAGGACCCGTGCCGTGAGCTCAGCGGCGGTGCACTTTGGTCAGCGAACCTTGGTCGGTCGGGTTGAGCAGGACTTGCGAGATGTTCACGTGCTGCGGGCGCGTCGCGACCCAGACGATCACGTCCGCCACGTCCTGCGCGGTGAGAGGCCGCATGCCCGCATAGACCTGCTTCGCCTTCTCGGCGGACCCCAGGCGGACGATGGAGAACTCCGTCTCGGCCAGGCCCGGGGCGATGTCGGAGACGCGGATCTCGGTGCCGTTCAGCTCCACTCGCAGCGTGTCCGACACCGCGCGCACCGCGTGCTTGACCGGCGCGTAGATGCCGCCGCCCTCGTAAGTGCCGTACGCCGCGTAGCTGGAGATGTTGATGATGTGCCCCGCGTTGCGGCGGATCAGCCCGGGAAGGAGCGCCCGGGTCATGCGAAGCAGGCCCGTGAGGTTGGCCTCGATCATCCCGAGCAGGTCCTCGTCCTTGAACTCGGCCAGCTTGTCGCGCCCCAGGGCCCCGCCGGCGTTGTTGATGAGGAGGTACGGCGTCTCCAGCTCGGCGGCGGCGGCGAACTTGTGGATCGACTCCGCGCTGCGCACGTCCAGGGGCAGGGCGAGCGCCCGCGGCGAGCCTGCCTTGCGCGCCGCCTCCGCCACCTTCTGCAGCCTGTCCATGCGCCGGGCGCCCAGGACCAGGGGATGCCCGAGCTTCGCGAAGGCGAGCGCGGCCGCCTCGCCGAACCCCGCGGACGCGCCGGTGATGACCACCGTCCCTTGCGGCATGATCAGATCTCCAGCACGTCCAGCGAAAGCGGCAGCTCGCGGCTCCCCTCCGCGCTGGAGCGGTAGCAGGTCTCGATGATCTGCACGCAGGCCACCGCCTCGCGCAGCTCGCGGCCGACGAAGTCTCCCGACTGCATCGCGGCCTTGAACTGGTCGAAGAGCGAGTCGAACCACTGCGTGTGCGAGGCGTCCATCCAGTGCGAGGCGATGGTCCCCTTCTCGACCCGCGGCTTGCCCGACAAGACGCCCGTGGTCAGCTCCCAGTCGTCGTCGTCGATCACCAGCGCGCCGTCGGTGCCCTGCAGCGAATACACCACCTTGCGCACGCCCGCCGTCCAGGTGAGGAAGCAGTGCGCGTAGCCGGTGGGGAAGGTGAGCACCGCGTTCAGGTTGTCCTCGGTGTCCCACTTCTGGTCGAGCGTGAGCGCCTTCGCCGTCACGTGGGTGGGCAAGGACCCAAGCCAGGCGAAGGTCAGGTAGAAGCTGTGGCTGCCGTGGTCCATGGCGATGCCGCCGCCCGAGGTCTTGCGGTCGCGGCGCCAGTCGGCGCGCCACTCCGCGACGCCCTTGGCGTGCGTGGTGCGGAAGGTGTTCAGCGTCACCGCGCGGACCTTGCCGAGGCGGCCGGAGCGGATCACCTCGAGCGCGAACTTCACCACCGGCGCGTGCTTGTAGTTGTGCGCGGGGAAGACGACGCGCCTGTGCGCGCGCGCGGCTTGGGCCAGCTGCAGCGCCTGCGCGGTCGTCGTGGTGAGCGGCTTCTCGCACAGCACGTGCGCGCCGCGCCGCAGCGCCGCGAGCGCGATCTCGGCGTGCGCGTCGGGCGGCGTGCAGACGTCCACGAAGTCCAGGCCGGTCTCCGTCTCTAGAAGCTCCTGCCAGGTCGAGTACAGGCGGGCGTTGGGCGAGACCGCGCGCGCCGCCTCGAGCCGGGCCGGGGAGACGTCCGCGACGGCGGCGATCTCCACGTCCTTGCGCGCAAGGTACGCGGGGTGGTGCCCCTTGCCCGCGATGAACCCGAACCCGACGATGGCGCCCTTCAGCATCTGTCCTCCGCGGCGCGTGCTTATCGCAGGAATTCGACCGGCGCGGAAGGAAAACGCTCACCTGGAATGGCGTGCAAAGTCGCTGGTGGATAAAAGGAGGCGGTCAAGGAGACTCCATGTCCCGCGGACTGCAAGTTGCCCTGGCGTTGCTCCGGATCGCGACCGGCATCAGCCTGCTCGGGCCGGGCCTGAACAAGCTGGGCTGGTTCGCGCATCCGGCGCTGGAGCCGATCCTGGCCAACTGGGCGCAGCACGCTCCGAACGGGATGGTCGTCCGCTACCTGCACCTCGTCACGCCCCACCACGCGGGCCTGGCGCGCATCGTGGCGGTGGGAGAGCTGGGGCTGGGCACCTTGCTCGTCCTCGGGTTCTTCACGCCCATCGCCGCGCTCGTCGCCGTGGTGATGGTCGCGCAGTTCCACTTCGCCAGCGGCGCGATGTTCCAGGCGAGCTACCTGATGGGCCAGAACGGGCTCGTGTACCTGCTCATCTTCCCGGTGCTCATCGCGGGGCGGGCGGGAGTGGAGCTGGGCCTGGACGGGATCCTGGGGCGCTCGATGAGGAGCGCTCCGCGACCGATCTAGGATGACATTCCGTCAGGTCGCGCTCGGTGGGGCGCGCGACCGGGTCCGCGTGGCGCATCCCGGGCACGATCGCAAGGCGGGCGCCGGGCTTTCTGGCCGCGATCCTCTGCGCCATCTCCACCGGGAACAGCTCGTCTTTGTCTCCGTGCTCGACCAGGAGCGGCGGACTCAGGAGCGCCGCGCCCCGCGCCTCGCAGCCTACCGCGCGGCGGTGGCGGGGGTCTGCGGCGGCGGCGGCTTGGCCGCGGGGGCCGCTGGCTCGGCGGACTTCGCGCCGGCGGCGGAGGGCTGGGCCGCCTTCGACGCGGGCGCGGCGCCGTGCGCGGTCTTCGCCTTCGCCTTGCGGCGGCGCTTGGCGGTCTTCTTGCCGGTCTTGTGGGCCGACTTGGACGCGGTCGCCGCGGCGGAGGCCGGAACGGGGGCCAACGCGGCGGCCGAGGTGGAGGGCGGGGTCGAGGTCGTGTTCGAGGCCGGGTTCGAGGTCGACGCCGGCGTGCCCGGATGCCCCGGCGCGCCCGCTTGCGCCTTGGCGCGCTCGAGCCGGCGGAGCGCGTCCGCCGCCTCCCGCGAGCCGCACCGGCGCCTTTCGGCCGCCGTCTTGGAGAGGAGCGCCTGGGCACGCTCGGTGCCCGCCACCACCAGGACGCGCACCGCGTTGAGGACCGCAGGGCAGGGCGCGGCCTTGTCGGACAGCTCGGCGCTCGCCAGCGCCAGGCGGTCCTCGTCGCGCGCCTGGCCCATCAGCTCCAGCGCCTCGAGCGCCTCGCGCCGCGGCCGTCCGTGCTGCGAGCGCACGATGCCCCGCAACGCCTCGGCGGCGGGCGCTCCCACCCTCTCGCCCAGGATGCGCACCAGCGCCGGCCGCCATTGCAGCGGGAACGCCTCGGACTCCAGGTCGTCCACCAGCGCGCGCACCACCTCGGGGTCGGCGACGGTGGCGTCCGCGTCCAGGGCGGCCGCGAAGTCGGCGAACGCCATGCCCAGCTGCCCCAGGGCGTGCTCGGCCTTGCCGCGCAGGACCTGCACCTGCGCGCTGCGGGAGCGCGGGCTGTCGGACAGCTTGTCCAGCTCGGCGAGGGCGGCGAGCGGCGCCTTCCCCACCAGCATCTGCTCGGCGCGCAGGACCGGATCGTTCTCGCGGCGCACGCGGACTCGCCAGCTCGCCGCTCCCAGGACCGCGCAGAGGGCGAGGACGGTGAGCACCGGCCAGCGCCGCGCGACGAACGCGGCGGCGCGGGTGGCGAGCGGGAGCCTGGGGTCGCGCAGCTTGCCCAGCCGCTGCAGCGCGCGCCCGTCATAGGGCAGCTCGCGCGGGCCCACCATTCGCGCGCGGTGCAGGCGCGTCTCGCCCGCCCGCAGCTCGCGCACCGGGAACGGCTCGGTGGGCACCTCGCTCTTGTTCATCGCCAGGTAGACCGATTCGGTCAGCACCACCTCGCCCGCGTCGGCGAAGGCGGAGGCGCGCAGCGCGAGCTGCACGGGGTCGCCGGTCACGTCGTCGGCGTCCATCCGCACCTCGCCCAGGCTGATGGCGATGCGCACCTCGATGCGTTCCCGCGGCGCGCGCCGGGAGTTCCAGGCGGCGAGCCGGTCCTGCATCGCCATGCCGCACAGGACGCAGTCGGTGGGCGAGCGGAAGGTGACGAGCAGCGCGTCGCCGATCGACTTGACCTTGCGTCCGCCGAACCCGCGGATGACCGGCAGCAGGAGCGCGTCGTGGAAGGCGAGCATGCGCGCGTTCTCCTCGCGCGTCTGCTGCGAGGTGCGGGCGGTGAAGCCCTTCATGTCGCTGAGCAGGATGGCGAGGTTCTGCGTCCGGTGCGCCGGACGGAGCAGCTCGACGACGTTCTTCACGGCGCACCCCGGATCTGCTCGAGCGCGTCGTGCGCCGCCACCCGCGAGTTGCAGCCCAGCACGTGGGCGAGGAGGCCGTCCTGCGGCTCTTTGCGGGCCTCGGCCTCCATCGACTCCAGGACCTTCACCGCGTCCTGGTCGCCCAGCCGGCCCAGCGCGCGAGCGGCGCCGACCCGCGCCTCGCAGGGGCCGGACTGCGCCATCGTCAGGAGGTGCTCGAACGCCCGCCGCTCGCCGGCCCGGGCCGCGGACTCGAAGCTGCGCGCCGCGCCCTCGTACTCCTTGCGCTCCTCCTGCAGCCGGCCTTCGTAGTAGGTGCGCCGCGGGCCCACGCGCATGCCCTGCACCTCGCGCGAGACGGCGGACAGGTCCCGGCGCGCCAGCGCGCGGTCCACCGCGGCGGGGGCGAGCAGGGCGGCCGCCACCGCCAGCATCGCGCAGACACCCGCGATGGCGAGGATCCGGGCCTGCTCGGTGATCCAGGGGAACGCCTCGGCGATGTGCCCCGCCGCCGACTCCGCGGCGGCGCGCAGGTGGCCGCGCACTTCCGACGAGGTCAGCCGGGTCAGGTCCACCTTGGCCAGCTTGCCGGCGCGCTGCAGCGCCTTGCCGCCGTAGGGCCGGAGCGAGAGATCGCTCCCCGGCTTGACGCGGAAGACGCGCACCGGCTCGGGCACGCCCTTCAGCTCCTGGTAGCCGCCGTCGTCCGCCTCGATCTCGTTGCGGTTCATCGAGAGCCAGATCGCCTCGGTGAACAGCACCTCGCCGGCGTCGGCCAGCCCCAGGACCCGCGCGGCGATGTTCACCGGCTCGCCGAAGACGTCGCCCTTCTCGAGCCGCACCTCGCCGACGTTCACGCCGACCCGCACCTTGATGCGGTCCCACTCGGGGACGCCCTTGTTCCACTCCCAGATCCGGTCCTGCACCGCCGAGGCGCACAAGACGGCGTCGGTGGGCGACTCGAAGGTGACGAGCAGCGTGCCTCCGATGCTCTTCACCCGCCGCCCGCGGTACGCGCGGAACACCGGCAAGACCAGCGCCTCGTGGAGCCGCAGCATGCGCTGGCTCTGTTCATACGTCTGCCGGCTGAGCCGGTCGGCGTACCCGACGATGTCGGTGAACACGATGGCGAGGTTCGAGGTCCGCATGGTGGCAGCCTGAGAGCTAGGACCCTCCAGACTACTCGGCCAGGGTGAAGGTAAAGAAGTGTTCTACGGGAGTTGATGTAGGGGCAACGGCTACCCCGGAGTCCGGGGCCCGGCGGCCGCGGTGGGCGCGAAAGTCCAGTCGGGATGCCGGCCCTGGGCGTAGCTCATGTTCCATTCGCTCTTGAACAGGGCAATGGGGTTCTTGTCCCGGTCCTCGACGCAGAGGGCATCGACCTCCAGCTCGAAGGCCTGAGGATCGAACCCGGGGCCCGAGATCCAGCGCGCCACCTGGTACGGCAGGCGGTCCAGGGCGATCTCCGCGCCGTACTCGTGCCTGAGCCGGTACTGGAGCACTTCCAGTTGCAGCGCGCCGACCGCCCCCAGGATGGGGTCCTTCATCCCCAGGCCGCGCTGCGAGAAGATCTGGATCGCCCCCTCCTGGCTGAGCTGCGACAGGCCCTTCTCCAGCTGCTTGCGCTTGAGCGCGTCCTTGCTGCGGACCCTCGCGAAGATCTCCGGCGAGAAGCGGGGCAGCTCGGCGAACTCGAAGGGCGCCCCTTCGCACAGGGTGTCGCCGATGCGCAGCGCGCCCGTATCGAAGAGGCCGATCACGTCGCCCGGCCAGGCCTCCTCGATCACCTGGCGCTCCGCCCCGAAGAGCTGGTGCGGCATGGAGAGGCGCAAGCCCCGGCCCTCGCGCACGTGGCGCACGTCCATGCCCCTCTCGAAGCGGCCGCTGCAGACGCGCAGGAAGGCCAGCCGGTCGCGGTGCGCGGGGTCCATGTTCGCCTGGATCTTGAAGACGAACCCGCTGAAGCGGGGGTCGTCTGGCTCGATCGCCGCGCCGTCCACGGTATGGCGCGCGGCCGGCGGGGGAGCGAGCTTCACGAACGCGGCGAGGAACTCGTCCACGCCCACCTCGGTCCACGCCGAGCCGAAAAAGGCGGGCGACTGCTCGCCGCGCAGCACGCGCGCGTGGTCGAGCGCGTCGCCGGCGTGCGCGACCAGCTCGATCTCGTCCGCGACGTGCGCTCGCAGCTTCGGGTCCACCGCCGGCAGCTCCGGGACGATGCGCCGGGCGGCGTGCCCCAGGTCTTCGAAGAGGGTCGCCACCCCGCCGAAGTCCGCGCCTTGGCCCACCGGCCAGGTGACCGGCACGGTGCGGATGCCGAGCACTTCCTCCACTTCGTGCAAGAGGTCGATCGGCTCGCGGCCGGGGCGATCGAGCTTGTTCACGAAGGTGAAGATGGGGATGCCGCGCCGGCGGCAGACCTGGAAGAGCTTCTTCGTCTGCGCCTCGACGCCCTTGGCGGAGTCGATCAGCATCACCGCGGCGTCCGCCGCGGCGAGCGTGCGGTAGGTGTCCTCGGAGAAGTCCTGGTGGCCGGGCGTGTCGAGCAGGTTTAGCTTGTGCCCGCCCCAGTCGAACGGCAGCACGCTGGAGGTGATGGAGATGCCGCGCTGGCGCTCCAGCTCCATCCAGTCGCTGGTGACGTGGCGGGCCTGGCCGCGCGCCTTGACCGTGCCGGCCAGGTGGATGGCGCCTCCGTGCAGGAGGAGCTTTTCCGTCAGGGTGGTCTTCCCCGCATCCGGATGCGAGATGATGGCGAAGGTGCGCCTCCGCCCCACCTCGCTGCGCAGCTTCTGCCGATCGGCCTCTTCCACCGCGCGGTGTCTAGCACGCGGATCTGCTCCCGCCAGCGTGAAATCAGTCGCCGCCGTATTCGGCGCTGCGCTTTTCATGGCGCGGCGCTCTTGACGCGCGAACGGCAGTCGTGATCCTGCGGCGGTGGAACACGCGAACGCCTTTCTCACCAATCTCGCCGTCGTGCTCTGCGTGGCCGCGGTCACCACCGTGGTCTTCCAGCACCTCCGCCAGCCGGTGGTGCTCGGGTACCTGCTCGCCGGGCTGATCGTCGGCCCCTACGTCCCGGTGCCGCTCGTGGCGGACCGGGAGATGGTGCGCCAGCTCTCCGAGATCGGCGTCGTCCTGCTGCTCTTTTCCATCGGGCTGGAGTTCACCATCGGCAAGCTGGTCCGCGTGGGCGGTACCGCGGGGCTGGTGGCCGTGGTGCAGGTCAGCGTGATGCTGGTGCTCGGCGGCCTGGCCGGACGCGTGCTGGGCTGGACCGGGCGCGAGGCGCTGTACGCCGGCGCGATCGTCGCGATCTCCTCGACCACCATCATCGCCAAGGTGTTCGAAGAGAACCGCATCGCCGGGCGGCTGCGCGAGCTGGTGCTCTCGGTGCTGGTGGTCGAGGACCTGGTCGCGATCCTCCTGCTCGCGGGCCTCACCGCGCTCTCCTCGGGGCGGATGTCCGCGGCGGAGCTGGCCCTGACCGCGGGCCGGCTTGCGCTGTTCCTGGTGGCCGTCCTGGCCGTCGGGATGCTGCTCGTTCCCCGGTTCGTCCGCTCCACGCTGAAGCTGGACCGCCCGGAGACGACGGTGATCGTCTGCGTCGGCATCTGCTTCGCGGTGGCGCTGCTCGCGCAGCACTTCGGGTACTCGGTCGCGCTGGGCGCCTTCCTGGCCGGGTCGCTGGTGGCCGAGTCGGGTCAAGGCGAGCGCCTGGAGCACCTGCTGCAGCCGGTGCGGGACCTCTTCGCGGCCATCTTCTTCGTCTCGGTGGGGATGCTGATCGACCCGGCGCTGGTCGCGCGCCACTGGGTGGCGGTGGTGGTGCTTACGGCCGTGGTGATCGGCGGCAAGCTCGCCGGCGTGGCGCTGCCCGCGCTCTTGGCCGGCACCGGCGTGCGCACCGCAGTGCAGGCGGGGATGAGCATGGCCCAGATCGGCGAGTTCTCCTTCATCATCGCCGGGCTGGGAATCACCCTCGGGGCGGTCGGGGACTTCCTCTACCCGGTGGCGGTCGCCGTGTCGGCCATCACCACCCTCACCACGCCGTGGCTGATCCGCTGGTCCGGCCCCGCGGCGGCCTGGGTGGACGCGAAGCTGCCGCGCGCCCTGCAGACGTTCCTCGCGCTGGAGGGCGCTTGGACCGAGCAGCTCCGCGCCCCGCGCCAGCGCAGCGGCAGGGTGCGCCGGCTGGCCGGGCTCCTGCTCCTCGACACGGTGCTGCTCGCGGCGGTGGTGATCGCCTCGGCGAGATTCTTCGATCGGGGGGTGGGGCTCCTGATGCCGCGCGTCGGCCTGCTCTGGGCCCAGGTGCTGGCCGCGGCGGCGGGCGCGCTCTTCGCCTCGCCGTTCGTGCTGGGGATCGTGCGGCTGGTCGGCGCGCTGGGCGCGACGCTGGCGGCGCAGGCGCTGCCGCAGGCGGGTGGGGGGATCGACCTGGCCGCCGCGCCGCGCCGCGCGTTCGTCGTCTCGCTGCAGCTCGCCGCGGCCATCGTCCTCGGGCTGCCGCTGGTGGCGGCGACGCAGCTGTTCCTGCCTCGCTACGTCGCGCCGCTCGCCTTCGCGGCGGTCCTCGTCGCTCTCGCGGTGCGGCTGTGGAAGTCCGCCGAGCAGCTGCAGGGCCACGTGCGCGCCGGCGCGCAAGTGCTCGTCGAGGCGCTCGCGAACCAGGCGCGCCCCGATGGGACGCCGCCCTCCGCCCAGCCGGCGCTGTCGGCCCTGTTCCCCGGCCTCGGCTCGCCGGTCCCGGTGGTGCTCGCGCCCGGGAGCCCTGCGGTTGGGAAGACTCTGGCGGGGATCAACTTGCGCGGCCGGACCGGGGCGACGGTGCTGGCGATCCGCCGCGGCGGCAAGGGCCTTCTGGTTCCCACCGGCCGCGAGCTGCTCCAGGCGGACGACGTCCTGGCGGTCGCCGGGACCCACGAGTCCGTCGATGCGGCGCGCGCGCTGCTCTCCGAGCCGGGAAAACCTACGGGGGCCGGCTGAAGAGCTCCGCGCATGCACCTTCGTGGGGACGAAGATGGCGCTCGCCGGCGTCGTCAAGATCCGCCAGTGATTTCGCTAGCGGTGGTCGCGGCGATGCTCGCCGCGTCTATACTGGTGTCCGTGGCCAGCGCCGATCCCAAAGCGAAGGACGTGCTCGTCCATGCCGGCGGGTGGGTGGTGCTCGG
>Ga0209283_10000473_pt1 | contig 20363 bp, 21 predicted proteins | sample CZO8metaG_2_FD_188354 | JGI IMG/M metagenome (GOLD analysis project Ga0209283, IMG submission 188354) | Vadose zone soil microbial communities from the Eel River Critical Zone Observatory, Northern California, USA - CZOApr15con2H1.8 metaG... | ecosystem: Environmental > Terrestrial > Soil >...
ATGTCGAGGCGCGAAGGTTTTATCAGCGGAGCCTGGATCGATTCCAGGTGGCCGGTGAACAGCTAGGTGTCGCTACATCGATCACCAACCTTGGTAGCGTTGCGGGACTCCAAGGCGATCACTCGGAAGCCTATGCCTTTCATTCGCAGAGCCTCGCCATCCATCGGCAGCACGGCAATGCGCGGGGCGTTGCGACGTGCCTCCACAACCTTGCCAACGCGGCGGCCGGAATGGGCGACTTCGACCGGGCAATATCCCACCAAAAAGAACGGCTGACTCTGGTTCGGCAGTTGGGAGATGAATGGGGCGAAGCGCTCTCCCTCAACAACCTGGCGCTGATAGCGCGAGATCGGGGTGACCTCAGTGCCGGGATTGAGATGACCCAGGAGAGCATGGCCATCTTCAGCCGCCTCAGGGACAAGTGGGGTGTTGCGATTTCGCTGTACAACATCGGCACCATCACCATCCTCCAGGGCTTGCTCCCGCCGGCGGTGACGGCGTGCACAGACGCTTTGGTCCTCTTCGATCAGCTCCATGCGCCGGCACATGAAAACGAATGCCTCAGGCTCATGGCACGAATCGCCCATGTCGCGGGCCATCCCGAGGTGGCAGCGCGACTGCTGGGAGCGGCGGAGACGCACGGAGCGGTGCCGGAGTCTGAAGTTCAGTCCGTCGCCTCCGGCTTGGACCGATTGGCATTTGAAGCGGCGCGCGGCGCAGGCCCCGGTATGCCGATCGCGAAGGCGATCGCCATCGCAGTCAACGCCGCAACCTCGTCCCCAGAGAGGGCCGTTCCCAAAAGGCGGACCGCCATCGACAAGGATCCCCTCACCCGGCGCGAGCGCGAAGTAGTGTTCTTTGTAGCGAGAGGTCTTACCAATCGGCAGATCGCCGAACATCTCTTCATCAGCGAACGGACCGTCGAGAGTCATGTGGCAAGCATCCTTGGCCGTCTTGGCCTGGCCTCGCGCTCCCAGGCAGCGGCCTGGGCCGTCGAGCATGGACTCCTGACTCCAAAGCAAAGCTGACGACACAAAGTTCAGTACCGACTTCCGGTGTTTCCACTGATGTTGGAGCGCCGGGCCACGCCTACTCTGCCTTCTGCCAGCCCTGAGATGGGCCGAAAGCCAAGGAGATTGTCATGCCAAAGTTCGTGGACTACCACGCCGACCTGAAGCTCCCTGCCGAGGCGATCCAGATGCTTCGCGAGGCGGCGAAAAGCGGAACTTACGACAAGTTTCAGTCGCGCCAGCTCGAGGTCTTCTACAACGCCGACGGCAAGGTTTTCTGCATTGTCGAAGCCCCGAACGAGGAAGCGGTCCGCCAGCGCCACGCGTCGTTGGGGGTGGACTGCGGAGATGTCCACCAGGTCAAGAGCCTGCTGTAGCTCAAACCAGGGCGTTCGATCAGCGGACATCCCTGCGACGCGCCCGTCGTGAACCAGTTTCAGATGTTTGGAAATCTGCTCGGTATGGGAGAGGTCAAGATGGTTCGCCGAATTCCGATTTACGTTCGTGCGTTCAATCGATCGAGAATCGGCTCCGCGTCAGCTCTGGCGGGGAGCATTCTGATGCTCACGGGGATCATCGCCGTCGCGAGCATCCCGGACGCTGCGGGAGTCATTGACGGCTGTTTCAGTCCGATTAGCGGGGCTCTCCGTGTCATCGACACGGCAGCCCCTAGAAACAACACCTGTCGGGCGGATGAGACCGCTATATCGTGGAGTCAGGTCGGGCCGCAAGGACCCCAGGGTCCGGTCGGCCCGCAAGGCGCTCCCGGACTGACGTGGCAGGGCGAGTGGTCAAGTTCCGCCTCATACAACGCCAGTGACGCCGTGCAGTTCAATGGCAGTGCCTACGTCGCGACGGCACCGAACACTAACGTGACGCCGCCCGCCTCACCGTGGCAGCTACTGGCGTCGAAGGGGGACACGGGCGCCCAGGGCCCGCGTGGTGACGCCGGACCTTCGGGACCACCCGGGCCAACTGGACCGCAAGGCCCGCCAGGACTCAACCCGCTTCAGGTCGCGACTCTGCACTGGTACCTCGCAAACCGCAACGCACCAGCCTTCTCCGTGGGGGAACACCCTATTAGCGTGGCGTTTGACGGAGCCGACATCTGGGTCGTCAACACTTCGGCAGCCGGGACGGTGACCAAGCTGCGCGCCAACGACGGTGGGGCGCTGGGCACCTTCGCCGTGGGCGGTTATCCACGTGGTGTGGTTTTCGACGGAGCCAACGTCTGGATCGCCAACGGCGGCAGCGTGACCGAGTTGGGCGCAAGCGATGGCCGCTTCATCGGGACGTTCGACGTCGGCGCCGCAGCCGACAACCTTGCGTTCGATGGATTCAATATCTGGGTGACGAACCCAGCCGCGGGCACAGTGACCAGGATGGCCGGCGACGGCCGCCGCCTGACGGCCTACCATGTGGGCCACGACCCTATCGGCATCGCTTTTGATGGCGGCAGCATGTGGATCGCCAATAGCGCTGACGATACCGTGACCCAGATAAGGGCTAGCGACGGCCGGCTGATTGGAACCTTCAACGTCGGCCGTAGGCCTGAGGGCCTGGCTTTTGATGGGGCCAACATCTGGGTCGCAAACGACCTCGACGATACGGTGAGCAAAGTTCGGGTCAGTGACGGCAGCCTGGTGGGCACCTTTCCGGTCGGTCGTGGCCCTACTAGCGTTGCCTTCGATGGTGCAAACATCTGGGTCTCGAACCTTACGGACGAATCGATCAGCGTGGTGCGCGCATCCGATGGCAACGGCCTGGACACCTTCTTGCTGCCCGTGGGCAGCGGGCTGGCGCGCCTGGCGTTCGACGGCACGAGCATCTGGGCCACGAACTATTCCGTCAACACCGTGACCAAGCTGTAGCGGCATTGCAGACGGGGGAGGCTCGTCAGCCTCCCTCTCGCCTGCGGCGTCTCAACCGTTGGGCCAGGTGTCGGGTTCGAAAATGACGTCACGCGGCCACCGGCATATGGCGATAGTCGCTGAGCAAGCCTCCGAGGCGGGTCCGCCGCTCGATCTGACTACCGACCACCTGCACACGATCGCTACGGGAGGCGGGCGGTCGTAGGTTGCGGCTCCGATGCGGGCGCTCGTCGTTGTAGTGCAAGCGATACTCGTGGATAACCGCCTGCAGGTGGCGCTGGTTGACGACCAGTATCCAGTCGAGGCATTCTCGACGGCAACTCCCAATCCAGCGCTCGGCGTACGCATTTGCCTTGGGCGCCATCAGCGGTGTCAAGATCACCCGAGCTCCCTGCGATTGGAAGACCCGATCGGCTTGGAACGCAAACTTCTTGTCCCGATCGTGGATCACGCCGCTGAGCTTGATCCCTTCGTCCTCGAGCTTCCAGCTGAGATTGCGAGCCTGTTGGGTGATCCAGGCGGCACTCGGTTTCGATGTACAGCTCGCCAGCAAGACTCGACGCGATGCCAGATGCAGATATATAAGGACGTAGAGCCGCTCGAAGAAGATCGTGTCCACACTGAAGAAGTCGGCGGCAACCAACGTCTCGGCATGGGCGCTCAGGAATTGCCTCCAAGTCAGCTGAGAGCGTCGGCCGGAAGGCGGAACCCCGGCGGCGAGCAGCACCGAGCGGATCGTTGTCGCGGCAACTTGATGGCCAAGCTTCAAGAGCTCGCCACGGATCCGAAAGTAGCCCCAGCGTGGATTATCGCGCGCCATCCGCAGAATCAGCTGACGGCGCTCGGCTGAGATGGGCGGCCGGCCATGGCGGGGTCGGCCCCGGTAGGCTGCCCACTTCCTTCGCACCAAGGCGCGGTGCCAGCCGAGCACTGTCTCTGGTTTGACCAGCAAGCCTGCCCAGCCCGATCTCGGAATGCGTTCGCGGAGGGCCGCCAGAACCATCCGATCGCCTGGACGCCAATGCACCCGCTTGATCTGCCTCTCGAGTACCTGGACTTGGCGCCTTAAGGCCAGCACTTCGGCCTGGAGCTCGGCTTGATCGCCACGGTTGGTCGCCAACACATCCAGCAAGACGCGCAGTAGCGAGTAGATGAGAGAGCCAGCCACCCGGCCGGGAATCCTATCTGGCCGAGGTCATCGCTCGCTCACGGGCTCGTCGATGAGTTCGACGTATTTATTGAACCGCACAGGCAGCGGGGTGTCGGCCTCGCCTTCGTCGAACCAAAGACAGCCCGAAGTCGGCGAGCGGTGCCGCTTCCGCCTGAAACGATGGCGGTGCTCAATGAGCATCGGCGTTCGCTGGCCGAAGACCGTGAACACGCCGGCGATCAGTGGCAGGAGCGTGACCTTGTCTTCCCGAATCCGGTTGGCCGCGAAAGGGATATGGCCTACCTTTGCATCAGCTTTCACAGGGCGCTCGAGCGTGCCGGATTGCCGCGAATGCGGATCCACGACCTCAGGCATACCGCTGCCACACATCTGCTGACGAAGGGCGTCCACCCAAAGGTCGTGCAGGACCTGCTTGGGCACTCGACGATCGCGATCACGCTCGATACCTACAGCCACGTCCTGCCCGCACTGGCGAAAGATGCCAGCGCTCTGATGTCGAGTCTTTTACCAAGTCAGTAGCTGATTCGCAAGCATCACAACGGTTGTCCAAACCGTTGAGATTCCGACGTCGATACGCCCACGTGTAAATCGACTACAAACTGTCCAGGCGCGAGTCGTGCGGGTGGATCTAGAACAAACGTCCTAGAGACGTGGCGGTTGACCGCCGTTAGGATCTCCTTGGGGACGAGCGTCGGAGCCAAGATCCATCTGGCCGTCTAGCACGCGCCTCGGGAACTGGGAGGGGGCGGTCGTCCCTACTCTGGCTGGCACCTTTCGTCCCAAATGCGCCCTGCGGGCTCCCGACTCGATCTTCGTAGGTGTCTGCCACCACGCAGGTCCCGGCTACACATGGACGGCGGTTGGCAAACCCCTGCGATCCTGTCGATAGGGCTGGATTATCGAAATCAATTTCGCCCGACCTGCAGTTCCTGCTTGGGAAAACGACTTGCAACGATTGGCGGACCCCCAGCTCGTAAGCTTGCGGACCTCTACGTGGGGAGATCGCGGGCCAAACGCGTCTGTCTTGCCCTGAACCAGCTGGCCGCGAGCACGAGGATTATCACAGCGGCGCCAACCACCACCGCCAGAGCGATGTCGCGCATGTGATCTAACGGCGCGGCAACGCAAGCAATTAGCGAACAAATCTGATTCCCAGTGCACGGAGATGGGCACTTCGGGCGCGTCTCCACGCGGACCAATTGCGTGGCACCGGCCGCACCGAAGCCAAGCACGATTGCCAGAGCAGCGCAGGAATCCCGCAGACGAACCTCCCCGGATCTGCGATCTATGCTCAGCTCGCAATGGTCGGTCGCAGGTCGCCGAGCGTGTGCGTCGTACTCGTCTTGCTCGGTCTGATAGTGGCAACCGTTGGATGTGGTGAGACATCCTCGACGCCCGGCAGCGCAGAGCCCGCCAATACTCCCGGGGCGTCGCCGGATGATTCGGCCAGCGTGAATTGTCCGGCCAGCGGTGGCCCATCCAGTGGCAGCCTTTCAGGCCTCGGCGCCACAATCGGGCAATTCCGCCAGGCGCACCCACAAGACCCCAAATACACGAGTCAGTTCGGCGCAACAATCACCGGAGGGGTGAACAACGGGCTGCCGGAATTAACAGCGCGCTGTTCCACCGGCGGCGTGATCGTATCCGTGAACCAGAACTTCGATACGGTGATGAGCGCCGCAAAGGTGAAGGCGTCCATGATGTCGCTTGGGATCGCACCAGCGGACTCTGTGTTCCTGTCGGCAACGACCATGGCAACCTGCGAGATCTACTACTACGTGTCAGCTTCCATCGCCGGCGATCCCGGCGCCAACGACACCGCAGGCAGCTTTCTGGTTGAGCTAGAACCGCCCGCCGCGGTCACCGGCTGGGATCCGGCCAACGTCGCTAGCGTGATTTACGATCTCGACGAATCGGGCGGCTGCTGACCGTGTTGTCGTGGTTGCGCAAGTCGCTCGGCATTCCACCTGCCCGCGGGGCTGGCGCAGCAGCGAATCTGGGTATTGGTGGCTTCGACTTCGAGATCGTGGGGGAGCAGTCCTATCAGGACCGCTTACGGCAGATCAGCGCCGGGCGCGTGGAGCGAGGTGAACGCGTCACTTTTCAATGCCATCTGCGCTATGAAATCAACTCTCATACCCATGAACCCGCGGTTCGCGTTGACGCCAGCGGCGGGCGCACGGTGGGCCACTTTCCCGCGGAACAGGCCGCCGTCTACGCCGCTCTGATCCACGCGCTCGAGCAGGCCGGCCAGAGCGCGGAATGCAAAGGCGTTCTGGTTGGCGGCCGACCAAGCAAGCCTTTCTTCGGGGTGTGGCTGGATTTCAAGCCGAAGCTGCTAGGCGCCTAGAGAGTCGCGCTTAACTCTCAGCGACGCGACGTCAGCCACGATGCGCCGGCCCATGTGCCTGAACGCTGCATTACTGGCGCGAGGCCGGTTTCGTGGCGATGGGGTTACGTCGTGCCTGACGTCGTGCCTCGGCCGGCGGGTGCTCCACGTCGCGCCACGGCTAGGGGTGGCAGCAGGCCAGAGAGCGGCCGCTCGGGGGCGGGCTGTCGAAAAGGTTGTGCGCCTCACGCACGCCATGGACGCGAGCTAAGCGCACTACAGTCGAAACGTGAGCTGGCAGCCACTCAGCTTGCCCCTATCGCCCGTGGAGATCGCAGTGCTTCAGGATGCTGCGGTCAGGCTGCGTGATTACGTGGATGGTGCCGAGCAAATCATGGCGAGAGCCAAGGCCAACCCGGCTCCAGCCAGCGAGGCGGCACATCTACTTGCTCAACAGCAGACCCCACCTGAAATCGAGCACGCGGAGCTGCGGTTCTCTAGCGCCCTTGAGCACTTGAGGACATTGGCGAACGCGCTCGTACCCGGCAACGCGCCGCTGCTGTTTGCACCTTTCACGTTGATGCGCACTGCCTTGGAAGGAGCCGGCTACGCCGCCTGGGCGTGGGAGACGCGGCTTTCGTCTAGCCAGCGCGCCGAGCGCGGCCGGCGTCTGCGCTGGAAGAATCTCGACGAGGTCGTCAAAGCCACAGGGGATTCGGAGCGCAAGGCGACGCGCGATGGCCTTGGGGTTGGGGGACTGGACGCGGCCGTCGAGGTCTTGGGCGCCCTACTTCCGGAGGTTGACCATGGAAGGCGTCTGGGAGAAAGGATTTACCGGCAGCTTTCGGGCCGCGGCCACGCCATGCCCTGGGCTGTCGTGGCTGCTGGGGAGGGCCGGGTCGTGGCCAAAGACGACTATTCCGAATCGAGACTCCTGAAACCGGATTTGCCACAGCTGATCGGCGCACTGGAGCCGACGCTCAAAGTGGTGCAGATGGCAGTGGATCGCTTCGGCGAGCTAGCTGGCCTGGGCCAAACCGATTGGTGGATCGCCCGCCTGACGCCACCTACCTGGTAGGACCTTGCGCATCATGTCCAGCGTCGGGCTGGATAGTGGCCCACTGAATCGCAGTACCACCGCAGCGGCTCGATCAGAGGTCAGGTGACGTCGAGCAGGTTCTGTCCGCAGCGGATTGCATCCCGGGCATCGGCGAGAGACACTGTCACTCGCTGACCGAGCGCCGTAGGGAAGTGCGGGAATCGCTTCAGGTGACGGGCGTCCACCACCCCATTGTTGTGGGTTAGGAGGTGGCGGATTCCATAGAGCACCCGCAGACGTTCCCAGTCGGCCCGCAGCTCTTTGGCTAGGTCGATCCCCAGGTGGGCTCGGTAGAGGTCAGCAGCATCGTCAAGACGCTGGAAGATGTTCCCCCGTCCGGCCGTCAATTGGTCAGCGCCGGGGACCCGATTGGTGAAGGTGCTTTTTAGGTACGTCTCCAGGGATGACACGACCGCACCGAGTGTCGAAGACGCTGTCTGCTCAACAGAGCCAAGCTCGCGGAGCTCGTCGAGAGCTTCGGCCGGGAGTTGATCCAGTGCGTTGAGGATTGCCGCCTGTGCGGCGAGCACATCCTCAGCGACGACCTTGGGGGTCAGCGGTCCGCATACCGGGCACGAGACGTGCTGGCCGAATACGGCGTATCGGTTGCGACACCTCACACACTGCCGCTCCCTGATCGGAGCCTGCTCAGTGATCATGGGCAGCGGCGACGGCAGGTATGGTCGGCTGGGACTGCGCGAGGCCGAGAAACTGATCATGCCGCCACCCGACGATGACCGGTTGATGCTGCGGACCATGTCGTCAAGAGCCGTTCCGATCTTGTCGGCAACCAATTGCTTAGCCCACCCCCCTGCCGCGGCCCGTGCCCGCTCCAACTGCTGGGGCGTGATGAACTCGCTGTGGTCGGCGCTGAACCCGCAGTACGGGCAAGTCATCCGCTGATCGTCAGGGAGCGCCTTGTAGTCGCCGGCGTGCATGCGGAATAGCTGCTCACAGGACGGGCACCGTCTGCCTATGTGACCCGCATCGTCGGCCGGCATTGTCACCCGGAACGTCACCGTGGAACCCTGGTCGCTTTCGACTTCCACGCCGTCGGGCAGCCGGTAACGGCGGAATCCGGTCATGCCACCAGTATGTCGCGGGCCTGAACCAGAGGGGCTGCCTGCCTTCAGCTTGCACCCAAACTGATGCGTTCTTGGAGCCCCCGTTTGTCAGTTCGGAAGATGCGGGGGGTACGCTCAGGCGGCTTTACTTGATTCCGATCTTCAGGCCCTTGTCAAACATGACACTTGGCGTCACGTACCACCTTCCTGCATAGCGAATCTCAAGCGTGCGTCGAAGGGGCAAAGCATTGTCGGCTGTGGCTACGACATCAACCTCGAAGGTGCCGCGCTTCCTCCTGGTCGGCTGGGCCCCGCCGATTTGATTAGGCACGGTTTCGGTATCGAACTCCATCAAGAGTGGAGTGGTGCCCCTGATGACGTGGCAGAGGTCGCAGTGACGCGGGACGTTCTCGTCGATTTTCGGAATCCGGACGAGTCCTCGCCCACTACCGGGGTCAAAGGAGTTGGCCCAAATCAGGCTGAGCGGGTGGAATGTGGCGTCAGCCTGAAATGTGCCGTTAGGCTGGTTTGACCCGGAGGGCAGTAAGGCGAAGCTCGACTTGTCTTGCAGCTGCCCGCCGGTCGTTGTCGACGAGAAGCCGGAATCGGTAGTCGTCTGCTGAAGCACTGGGCCGGCGGGCGAGTTCACAATGCTCGTGACGACTGTCTGGATCTGCACGCAGTCGGGTTCCTTCATCCTGATTGAAAGGACCAGATGGGCGTTGAAGATCCAAGCCCTAAGGGGCTCACCCCAGATCGCCAAAATGGCGACCGCGATACCACCAATACCTGCGACGACTGTGCCGACTGCTATCCAATCCTGGTCAGTCCACTCCCATGGGGGAACCATCGGCCCGGATCGTACTCAGAAATCCGCTTCCTTCAGGCAATCCGAACTCGGTACAGCCAATCAACGGAAGGCACCCCTCCCTTCCCTCGGGGGAGTTGAGCGCTTCGAACGTCCGCTAGCGTGCCCTCTTGTTCGCGGATGGTCGCTGCTGTGGCTGTCATCTTGGCTGTCACGACGCCTGAATCTGGCGGGGATGGATGAGAATCGAACTCACCCGGGACGCCTCAACAGCGCCCCGCAAACAGTTTTGAAGATCGCGGGGCTGCGGTCCACGCTCATCCGTCGGCGTCCGCACCAGTTCAGTCGTGAGCGCTTGCTTTCCCTGATCGTCCGTCTGCATCCGCCGTCATCCGCCGTGTTGGCTGTCATCTTGGCTGTCAGCGAACCCGGTTGACGCGCCACCCCGAAGGCTTATGCTGCCGAGGTCCGTTGCTGCTTGACCTGTCCCAATAGGTGTCTCGCAACACCGACTGCCAGCTTAGTGCTCTACGTAACGGCGCTACAGGCAAGGCGGTTCGAGTCCATAGCGGTGGGCCGTAGCTTCCGTAACGCGAACCGGCCCGCGATCACTCTTCGAGGTCCGAAGATTTGCATGTAGGCATATCCGAATCTGCAATTCAATCGTTTCACCTGAAGAGCAGTGCGGACACCGTTGGCAGCCGGATTGGTGGTGCTTGCCTTTGGGATGGCCGGATGTAGCACGGGCGGTTCCGTAGCGACGTCGTCGCCGACGCCATCCGCCGCTTCGCCGACGCCATCTCCCGCGTCAACTCCACCAACCTCGAACACACTGCAGCTTCAAGGCCCACTGGCCACCGATACAAGCCGTGAGATCGTCGGAAGTGGTCGCGGATGCGGCTTCGGACCGCCGCTGATATTCCAAACGAACGCAATGAGCTTGTCGAATGGGCGCGTCGTGCGAGTGGCTTTTGAAATAGCAGCGCAGGGATCGTCCGGGGGCAGCTACAGCGCCACATCGCCGCTCCAGCAGTACGGGTTTACGCCGCTAACCCTCAGCGTCGCAAACAACGCCACGACCGGAGCAGGGAACCGGATCAATGCCACATCCCGCGAGGTCACGGTTACAAGCGCCGATGCAGTCAACGGTCTCTTTTACGGAACCATTGATGCACAGTTCGCAGATGGGACGCGATTGGCCGGAGGGTGGTTGTGCCGTGTCGGCGAATAATCGGCTTTCGCGCGTCGGTAACCTCTACTAACGCCATTGCTCACGCAGGTGATCGAGGTCAGGGTTGAGAGCGGGGATAGCGGACACCGCAGCGGCTTCCGACGACTTCGGTTCGCGTTGTAGAAAGCACGCCGAATTGAAAGTGGGCCGTGGTTTCCGCAACGCGAACCGGGAGTCAATCACTCTTGCCGGGCCGCGAATAAGCCTCGGTGGATAATGCCCGGTCAGACTCCAAGCGATCACCCCGTCCAGCCGCCGTCGAAGGAGCGCCCTGCTGAGCGAGACGAACTTTCAGCCTGTACGCGACGAGGATGACTGCCATCACAGCGATTGTTGGACTGGCAAAAACGCGAACCAGGATTCGTACACCGGCAATAAAGCAGGCCCTGTCCGTGACTGTGAGCAATCCATGATTGTTGAAGACGTACTCGTGGCCGCAGGCCGGCGAGCCAAGCGTTCCGCAGTGGGGTCGGTCCGCCTGGAATCGTGAACAAGGCGATGAACCAAATCGCGGTATAGATCGCCCACGCCACCCCGAGCCACTTGAGCCAGTGAAGTGTTGAAACCGGCCACCTGCGGATTGCGGTTAGCTCTGGCGCCATGAAGAAGGCGCCCACGGCCGCGATCAGAAAGGATGACCCGAACAGAGCTGCGGTCGTCAGGAGCGACCACTGCGGGTCGACGGGAAGGTAGCTGCCGACCTCAATGGCCGCAGCGGCGACAAACCAGACAACGGCCAGAGCCGCGGCCAGGTGCCTCACCGCCGCAATCGTCTGAAGACTAAGGTGTGTGTACCTTCGGGTGGGCCTCAGAGAACTCGAGGCGATCACGCTCGATACCTACAGCCACGTCCTGCCCGCACTGGCGAAAGATGCCAGCGCTCTGATGTCGAGTCTTTTACCAAGTCAGTAGCTGATGCGCAAGCATCACAACGGTTGCCCAAACCGTTGAGATTCCGACGTCGATACGCCCACGGGTAAATCGACTACAAACCGTCCAGGCGCGAGTCGTGCGGGCGGATCTAGAACAAACGTCCTAGAGACGTGGCGCTTGACCGCTTATAGGATCTCCTTGGGGACGAGCGTCGGAGCCAAGATCCATCTGGCCGTCTAGCACGCGCCTCGGGAACTGGGAGGGGGCGGTCGTCCCTACTCTGGCTGGCAACTTTCGTACCCAAGTGCGCCCTGCGAGCCACGAGCCAAGTGGCCGTGCTCGGTGACGCGGGTCCTCTAGACGCTAGTTTGAACAGGCACGAGATGTCGCGACAGTCGCGGCTCATCGTGGGCGCCGGCCGGTGTGAGTGCGTTCGAAGTTGTAGTAGCAACTCCTGCTCGCGGATGCCCAGCGTGCAGGCCTCATGGCGTCTTCGATTTCATCGAGGCCTGGTAACAACCCTGGCGCCGGCACTCCAGCCTGGGTCAGATTTCACCCGCAGAGTTCGAGCGTCAAATGGCGAGCAGCACGTCAGACTGAGGAGGTGATGGCCTGAGCTACGATCCCGAAGCGTTTACCTGTCCACCAAACCGGGTCAACTCCACGGACGGGTAGCTCATGCCGCTAGGTGACGCGTGACGGGATATTTGCATCCCACAGGTTCGACTCCCTGCGCGAGCACGATCGACGGGTCTCCGAATTGCAGAACCGGCCGGACTTTCTAGCTGGGGTCATGTTCGGCCACAAGAGAGCGTCGCACGCGCTCAGAGGCGTTGGCGTCGAAGAGGTATCGAGCGCCTTCTCCTAACTTAGCCGCTGCGTCGTCCGGGTTGTACAGTCGGCACCTCTGGAGAGAAAGGCAGCCGCAGCCAATGCAGCCCGTTAGCTCATCACGCAATCGCTCGAGGTCGTGGATCCGTTCGTTGAGCCGGCCGCGCCAACTCTGAGAAAGCACCGTCCAGTCCGCACGGTTTGGCGTCCGATTGTCGGGTAGGGTGGCGAGCGCCGCACGAATCTCCTGCAGCGAAAGCCCAACACGCTGACCGGCCTGAATGAAGGCCACCCGGCGGAGAGTGCTGCGCATGAAGCGACGACGGCCGCCGGAATCCCGTTCGGCCTTGACCAGGCCCTCGCTCTCATAAAAGCGAAGCGCGGAGGTGGCCAGCCCACATCGCTTCGCCAGCTCTCCGATCGTGAGGAGATCGCTCTTCGCAGCCACTTTCTTGGCCATTATCCTTGACTTCAAGTTAACTTGAAGTTATAGGGTTGCCGCCGTGAGTGCTGCAACTCTCGGTTACGCCGACCTGCCGGCGCTGCTGGCCCGGCTCACCGGTGACGAGAAGCACAGCCCCAGCGCGCATTCCACCCTCGACGTTCTGTGGGTGCTTTACGACCGTGTCCTCCGCGTGTCTCCAGCGTCGATGGACGATCCCGACCGGGACCGATTCCTGCTTTCGAAGGGACACGGGCCGATGGCCTACTACGCGGTGCTGGCGGCGAAGAGATTCGTCCCCGTCGACGAGCTCGAGCGCTTCGGCGACTTCGAGGGGCGGCTCGGCTACCACCCCGACCACGTGCTCGTCCCTGGCGTCGAGATCTCCAGCGGATCTCTAGGCCATGGTCTCGGGCTCGGCGTCGGCATGGTGCTCGGATTGCGAGCCCAGGGCTTGACCCGGCCACGCGTTGTGGTCCTATTGGGCGACGCCGAACTGGACGAGGCAAGCAACCATGAGGCGATCCACTTCGCCGGAGCGCTCGGACTTGGCGCGCTGACCGCCGTGGTTATCGACAATCACTCGCGGTCCTATCCCCTCCCGCGTGGCCTCGGCGGCCTATTCGAAGTAGCGGGCTGGGAGGTGCGCGCGGTTTCGGGAAGGGATCACTCAGCAATCCAGTCCGCCCTTACGGCGAGCCCGCGCGGACGGCCGCTGTGCGTCGTCGCCGCGGTGGAGCCTGCGCGATGACAGATACTATGCGCGACCGATTTGCGCGGGTCGCAACCGATCTTCTCGACGAAGACCCGCGCCTCGCCCTCGTCCTAGCCGAGATCTCGGCGAAGCTGTTTGGTGCCGCTGCCAACCGGCACCCGGACCGCGTCATCAACGTCGGCATTCGCGAGGAGCTCATGATCGGCGTAGCGGGAGGGATGGCCCTCACCGGGATGCGCCCCATCGCGCACAGCTACGCCCCGTTTCTGGTCGAGCGACCATTCGAGCAGCTGAAGCTGGACCTCGGACACCAGGCCGTCGGAGCGGTGCTCGTCTCGATCGGCGGGTCTTATGATGCGACCTTCGAGGGCCGAACGCACCAGTCGCCAGGCGACATAGCGCTTCTAGATTCGTTGCGGGGCTGGACCATCCACGTGCCAGGCCATCCGGATGAGGCCGAGACTCTGCTGCGCGCCGCAGCTGCTGCGGACGGCCGCGTCTACGTCCGGCTTTCGACCCAACAGAATCGAAAGCCGCGCCCGGTGGTTCCTGGCCTCTTCCAGGTCGTGCAGCGAGGCCGCCATGCCGCCGTGGTGGCCGTCGGCCCCGTGCTTGATGCAGTGCTCGAGGCAACAGTTGGGCTCGACGTCACCGTCCTCTACGCCACGACCATCCGCCCATTCGACGCCGCCACCTTACGCGAGACCCTCGTGGAGCCCGAAGTCATCCTGGTCGAGCCTTACCTGGCCGGCACGTCGTCCAACGAGGTCGTCCGAGCGCTGATCGATCGGCGACACCGCGTGCTGGCACTCGGAGTCACGGACACCGAGCTGCGCCGGTACGGAACACCGGCCGACCACGAGCGAGCGCACGCTCTCGACGCCGCGGGCATCCGTTCACGAATCGAAGAGTTCATCGCACCGCCCCGGGCAAATCGGCTGGCGACAGCGATCTGATCCGGTACAGAGAACCTTCCAGCTCGACCTCGCCGGTCGAGGTACCAGTGAGCACGGCCTCCAGAGGATGCAGTTCTGCAGGCCTCCCCGTCGGCCGCCAACCGCGCCCTGGTCGCGACAGGATCAGCGAACGAGCCCTCTCCCCAACGAATGCGGCCGCTCCGGGACGTCGAGAATTCCATCCCACACGTAGAGATCCAGCCCCTGAGAGAGACGATGCGCCATCTCGCGTTGATCGCCGACCAGCCCGAGCTCCGACAGGCCGACGATCTCGCGCGATAGAAAGTCGCCAGCGGAATCAGTCTCCTCGAATCCTCGATGAGCGATCAGCTCGACGATGTTGCCGGCTGGATCGTGGAAGTAGCAGGCGCTCGCGGCCCAGTTGTCGAAGTCGATTCGCAGTTCACTCGAGTCTGGGTCGGGCAGAAGAGTTGCCTGACCATTGATCCAATCGAGCGCTTGGTCGAAACGGTTTCCCGGGATAAGGACCGCGAAGTGGTAGAAAGGTTCACCAGGTCTGGCGACGAACTCGATTGTTGTTTCCCCTAACCCAAATGCAAAACCCTCGGCGCTTCGGTGCCCGATGTTGAGTTGCAGGTCGTCCCCGTAGAAACTAGCTAGCGACTCAAGGCTGAGAGCCGATGTCTCGAGCGTCACGCGGCTAAACCACACCGTTCAAGGCTTCATAGCCCGAGTTGCGGAGGCACTCCTTTGCTGTGCCGCGCTGACTCGGTTGTATGCTGTCGCCCGTCGGGCCAAGCTGCCTAGCGCTTGATCGCACTGGTTCATAGAGTGAGTCGACAATGCCACCTCTCTTTCCCTCTCGCCTTGAAGAAGTAGTCTTCTGGGTTGCCTTCATCGTCGGGATCACAGTGCCGTTGATCTACTTCAGCCGATGGAGTCGCAAAAATGCTGCCTCCACGAAGGCGAAGCCCGGCAAAGATGTGTCCACCCTGACAAATTTTGCCGTGCTCCCGGCGGCTGTCATTGCGATCTTGCTTGGATACGCACGCGTTGGGCCGCTCCCACACTGGCTCTTCTATCCGGGATTGACCTTGTGGCTTCTGGGTCTGGCACTCACGGTATGGGCTTACAGCACGCTGGGGCGTTTCTTTTCGCTCGATGTGCAAATCCAAAACGAGCATAGAGTGATCGACACAGGTCCCTATCGACTGTTACGTCACCCTGGCTACGCCGGAGTCATGTTCGGCCTCGTCGGGCTCGGCCTAGCCCTTCAATCTTGGGCTTCAGTGCTCGTACTACTACTAACAGCTATTGCTGCCTTCGCGTATCGCATGCAGACAGAAGAGAAGTTCTTGGTGGCCGAGTTGGGGGATGCATACCTCAATTACATGGCGAGAACCAAACGGCTCGTGCCATATGTCTGGTGAGAACACGAAAGAGCAAATGGCCCGAATCGCCCGTCTGGTCGCTCACAGCGAAGTGGCACTAAGCATGTGCGTTACACAAGCCAGGACGAGAGCGGAGGCGATAACACCATGCGGTCTAGCTGGTCCTTAAGCCTTGGTATTTCGTCCAAGACTTCACTGAAATGTACCGGGTCCTACCAGGCACCGTAGAGACCATTCCAGGCAATCCGTCCGGGTCGGCAGCAATCCACGCATCCCCGCTCTTAGGACCACAAACAGTTTAGAAAACTGTCAGTGAGGGCAGTGCGATCCGGGAATGGGTCTGCCCTGGGCTGAGGTCAAGTGGCCGATCCACCGAACGAACTTGGCTGTCAATGGCTGTCAAGGTCAGCGAGGACGAACGCCGGCGGACGAACTCGAACTTGGTTGGACGTCTGTGGACACCCCACACAGTTTTGAAGATCGCGGGGTTGCCATCCACGCGCGTCCAGAGAGGTCCGCTGTAGTTCGACCGCGCGCTTGCACATTCCAGGATCGTCCGCCTTTGTCCGCCGCTGTCCGGCCAGTTGGCTGTCTTCTTGGCTGTCAGCGACACGTCATGGGGATTCTTAATCCCAAGGTTCAAGGTTCGACTCCCTGCGCGAGCACCATCATGTGGCCTTGTTCACAGAAGGTCTGCGCGCAGAGCGGCCGTTCGCCTCTGTGCTGCAACGTTTCCCTTCAATCCAAACAGGCCATGCGCAGCGTCGAGCACGGTGACAGCTTCGGCCTTTCGATCAGCATGCGACAGCACTTCGGCTAGCGCTAGCCGAGCATTCCCGCGGCGACTGAAATTGTCCTCTTCATCGGCAAGCGCAACGGCCTCACGCACCAGAGCTTCGGCCGCCTCAAAGTCACCTCGCCGAGCGAGAAGTTTGGCTCGAACGTCCCTCATCGCGAAACGCTCGGCCTCTTCGTATCTCTCCTGGCGGTACGGAGCCTCCGCCAGTTGAGCGGCGATTCCACGCTGATCCGCACGTTCACCCATTGCTTCGAGCCGTTCATAACCCCAGCGAAGCTCTGGTTCCGCCGAAACCGGGTTGTCCGCCAACAGTTCGATCGCACCCGAGTTGGTTCTTCGGGTTGCCATGCCATTGGCGAAGAGACTGCGCGCTTCGGGAAATCTTCCCTGCATCGCGGCGAGGCCGGCCAAGACGCCAAGCGTCCCCGCTTCCACGCTGCGATCGCCCTCGGGGGCGGTTCGGCGAATCTCGTCGCAGCGGCGGATCGCTTCGTCGGCCGGAGTCGGGCCAAAGTGATACGTCACGCCGAGCCACCACAGAATGTCAGCAATCTCCCGCTGATCGCCCGAGCGGCGTGCGTGGTGTAGCGCCCGCTGGAGAGCATTCGTTCCTGCTGCCCAGGACGTGCCCACGTGCTCATCCCTAGTAAGTGCCACGCTTTGGCAAGCCCAAGCTCGTCGCTAAGCTGTTCGAACTCAGGTATGGCTGACGTCGCCAGCTCGACTGCCTCTTGTTCGTCCGCGCGACGAGCCTCAAAGCTGCCAGATCAGGCGCTCGATCAGTGCTTGGGGCTCAGCACCGCGCTTGCCAGAGTTTTCGCAGCCTCGACCGCTTGGGTAAGAACCTCGTCCGCTTCGGCAAAGTGCCTGGTCCTGGCAAGCGCACTCCCGAGGCGCTCGAGGATTTCCGCGCGCCGAGCGACCTCCCGGCCAGGGCGAGCAGCTTCGCGTAGTTGCGGAAGCGCTACTGACATGTCTCCGTGAGCGAACGCATTCAGGCCATATTCGAGCGGGTTTGGGAGCTCACTGCGACGAGGTTATGGTTCAAAGCGGTCAATCGCAAGCTCGATTTGAGGAGCCGGCAGGCTGGCTAGACTGCTGCCATGTCGGCAGTGGCGCGGAAAACCGTAACGATTGTCTTTGCCGACATAGCCGGATCAACCACCCTTGGCGAAAAGCTCGATGCCGAGGCCATGCGCGACATCCTGGATCGCTATTTCGCCGAGATGCGAAAGGTCCTTGAGCGGCACGGCGGAACGTTGGAGAAGTTCATCGGCGACGCCATCGTGGCGGTCTTCGGTGTGCCGAAGCTTCATGAAAACGATGCGCTCCGCGCGGTTCGAGCTGCCGCGGAGATGCGAAACGCGCTCGAGGAGCTCAACCGCGGTATTCAGCGAGAAACGAGTGTTCGACTCGATGTGCGCATCGGAGTGAATACCGGCGAGACTGTGGCGGGCGATCCCTCCAGCGGCCAAAGCTTTGTCACCGGTGACTGCGTCAACGTGGCTGCTCGCCTCCAGCAGCACGCCGCCTTAGGCGAGATCCTGTTGGGTGAAGCAACGTACGACCTGGTACGCGAGGCTGTCGACGCGCAAGCAATCGAACCGTTAGTCGTGAAGGGAAAGGTGAATGCGCTCCGTGCGTGGCGTTTGCACGATGTACGGCCCGGAACCGATCGGATCCCGTGGTCAGCAGGCAGCAGCATGGTCGGACGTGATCTTGAGCTCGACCACCTGCGCGGTTGGCTGGAAGAAGCGGTGTTGAACCACGACTGCAGGCTGGTCACATGTATTGGTCCACCTGGCATCGGTAAATCGCGATTGGCAAACGAATTCCTCGGCCGTATCACGGACCGATCGTTGATTCTTCGAGGCCATTGCCTCGAATACGGCGAGGGCATCACTTACGCGCCGGTATCGGAAATGGTCGAGCGCCTCGGAGGCGTCGAATCTTGCGTCAGCCTAATTGCCGATCCAGATGAACGTAACGTCGTTCGGCGCCATATCGGTCGGGCGATAGGTACGCAGATCGGTGGCAGTTCGACCGCGGAGATTTTTTCAGCCATCCGAAAGGTCGTCGAGGCGCTCGCTCACGACCGACCGGTGGTCGTGATGCTGGACGACATTCACTGGGCCGAGCCCACGCTGTTGGACATGATCGAGTACCTCATAGGGACTGGCACAGACGGATCTGTAGTGCTCCTATGCCTGGCGCGTCCAGAACTCTTCGACTTGCGGCCAAGCTGGACAGCCCTGGGACCGTCTGCGCACACCTTGTTTATCGAGCCGTTGAGCGAAGTTGATTCATTGGCGTTGCTCGCGGCTCATGGAGCGAGCCACCGTCTCGATTCCACACACACAGCTCGAATCATGCGTGCGGCCGCGGGCAATCCTCTCTTCCTGCAACAAATGCTGGCGATGATCGGCGACGACCCCACATCGATCGATGTTCCCCCAACGGTGCACGCGCTAATCGCCGCTCGATTGGACCGCCTCGACGCATCAGAACGGGCGATTTTGGAAGTTGCAGCTGTAGAAGGCGAACATTTCGATTCCGCTGCCATCAGCGCGCTAACGCCGATCGACGACAAGAGCGCCTTCAATTCATATCTGATGGCGCTCGTGCGAAAACAGTTGGTCCGGCCAGAGCGCACTCGGCTCGTCGGCGAAGGTTCATTTCAATTCGTTCACGTCCTCGTGGGTGACGTCGCCTACGAAGCAATTGCGAAATCGAGGCGTGCTGATCTTCATGAGCAGCTGGCGGAACGATTCGAGAGCCTTCACGGGGAGGCCGACGAACTTGCCGGATTTCATCTCGAAAAGGCCTACCGTTATTGCGTCGATCTGCGCAGACAGTCGCGAGCCGACGACATTGGGAAACGTGCGAGTCGGTGCCTCGCAGAGGCTGGAAGACGCGCCTTCGCCAGGGGAGATATGGCGGCGGTCACAAACCTTCTCGACCGCGCGACCTTGCTTCCCGGAATGGATCCGTCGGCGCGTGGTGACCTCCTCGTCTTACTCGGCAGCGCTTTCGCGCGCAGCGGCGACTTCACACGATGTGACGAGGTGCTTGCACGCGTCATCACCGGCGCGGCGGAAGCTTCGGACCGCAGCCTCGAGTCTCGTGCGTTGGTTGAGCGGGCGGCATGGCGATTATGGCGAGAACCAACAACCGCCAGTGAAGCTCATGGGATCGCCGAGGATGCGATCTCCTACTTTGCGCAAAGTCATGACGATCGCGGCCTTGCCCAATCGTGGCGGTTGCTCGCCGATGCAGAACCTACCTGGCAGGCAAGCCTCGATGCGCTTGAGCGAGCGGTCATGTTTGCCCGCGCGGCTGGCGATCGGCGCGAGGTTTCGGACGCCGTGTGGTGGGTCGGAGTCGCGATGCATTTTGGCCCGATGCCGGCCGATGAGGCGATCGAACGTTGTCAAGAGATCCTGAATCGTGTGGGTGACGATCGCACCCTCGAGGCAGGGATCCGCGGCATTCTTGCCGGCCTTCTCGCAATGAAAGGCCGATTTGACGAAGCTCGCTTCCTTTATGGAACGGGGTTCGCGATCCTCTCGGAACTCGGTCTGAAGCTGCGTATGGCAACTCGACGCACGATCTCAGGTGCTGTCGAGCTGCTGGCTGGGGATCCGGTCGCTGCAGAGCGCGAGCTTAGGTGGGCAATTGAGCGCTTGGACGAGATGGGCGAGCGCATCGATCAGCCTGGTATTGCCGCCCAGCTTGCCGAAGCGCTATATCAGCAAGACCGATACCAGGAAGCCGAACGGTTTGCGGAAATCAGTGAAAAAGGCGTTCATGGC
>Ga0209283_10000475_pt1 | contig 20344 bp, 22 predicted proteins | sample CZO8metaG_2_FD_188354 | JGI IMG/M metagenome (GOLD analysis project Ga0209283, IMG submission 188354) | Vadose zone soil microbial communities from the Eel River Critical Zone Observatory, Northern California, USA - CZOApr15con2H1.8 metaG... | ecosystem: Environmental > Terrestrial > Soil >...
TACACATGATGTCCTCCTCCATGAAACATTAGGAACTTCATCTTGAAAGCTTTAATGAATAAAGCTTAATGAGCGCCTCCCGTCTTGACAGGCTCCCCCTCCGCCCAGTAACGGCCAGGGTGTGGCGCTACTTCAGGGGTACTTTATTTACAAAAGTCAAACCAGTCTCTTTCCCTGTCGCGCATACTTTAATGGAACTTCTTTGCAAAAGTCAATACCGGCCTCTTCCAATGTAGAGAGTTAATGACCTGTCCGGGTTTCTAGCACGTGATCTGTCCGGTTTAGGGTGCCTCCCAAAGGGGGTGCAATTTGAAGCGGACGCATTGGGATCTCATCGTCACCATGGACGATGCCACCAGCGAGCATTACTCCATGTTTTTCGAAGCTTCGGAAGGCACGCAAAGCAGCTTCCGGAAGCGCGGCCAGGAGGTCATCGACAAACGCGGACTGTTCAGTTCGTTCTACAGCGACCGCGGCAGGAACTCATGGCATACGCCGCAGGCGGGCGGCCCGGTCGACAAGAACAAGCCAACACAGTTTGGGCGGGCCATGGGACACCTGGGCGATGATCGCGGCCTATTCCCCGCAGGCGCAGGGGCGCTCGGAGCGGGCCTTCCGTACCCATCAGGACCGGTTGCCCAAGGAGTTGGCGCTGGCCGGGGTGACGGACATGGAGGCGGCCAACCGGTATCTGGCCGCGGTCTATCTGCCGGCCTTCAACCAGGAGTTCATGCAGCCGGCCATGGAAGAAGGTAGCGCCTTCGTGGCGTGGATCGGCGGCGATCTGGACGACATCCTGTGCGAGCAGTTCGAACGCGGGCAACGACAACTGTGTGCGCTTCGAAGGACTAACCCTGCAGATTCCCGCCGACCGCCACCGCTGCCATTACGTCAAGGCAAGAGTGCGGGTGCATCGGTACCTGGACCAGCTGCTTGCCGTCTTCCATGGCCCGCGACAACTGTCGCTCTACGATGTTCAGGGAGTATGGCAGAAACCAGGATTGAAGGCCGCCGCGCGTTGAGGAAGTGCGCTACGGGCTACGCCCCGCGCGCACTTCCCCACGCAATACAAAAAGCGGACAATCTATTTGCTACAGAACCGGACAGTTCTATTTGCTCGTAACAGACTTAGCAGAAGAAGGTAATGGGTCAGCTTGAAAGTTAACAGCCATTGACACGCGATGAAAGCGCCGACGTTTCATGCCATACTGTCGTATGGCACAGAAACGACTCAACGTCCGCCCGCCTAACCCCGGCTATGGCCGCTGGGGCGTACGGATAAGCTATGGGCGCGGCAGGATATGTGCGGATCGTGGACGAATGAGAGGCCGCCGAAAATGACCAGCGCGGCGATGCAACCTGACCGCAGCGCCCTCGTTCAAGCAGCATTCCGGATTGAGTGGCTAACGGCCGCGTGGATGGCGATAGAGGCCGTCGTTGCTATCTGGTCGGGCATCGCCGCGCACAGCCTCTCGCTAATCGCCTTTGGCGCAGACAGCGTTATCGAACTGCTCTCGGCGGTCGTGCTGCTCTGGCGGCTCACGGTCGAGATAAGGCATGGCGAGGAGTTCTCGGAAAAGATAGAGCATAGGGCAAGCAAGATCGGCGGCGCCCTTCTATTTGCTTTGGCCATCTACGTCGTCGGCAGCGCGGCATGGGCTCTGTGGAACCGCGAGGGCCAAGAGTTCTCGGCGGTTGGTCTTGGTCTCACAGTCGCGGCGATCCCCATCATGGTTTTTCTCGCGAAGGCCAAACTGCGGATAGCGGCGCAGATCGGGAGCCGGGCATTACGCGCAGACGCGGTCGAATCCATCACCTGCGGCTATCTCTCATTCGCCATCGTGGTAGGGCTTATAGCGCAATTGGCTTTGGGCGCATGGTGGGTGGACGGCGTTACATCGCTTGTCATCGTCGGATTCCTTATCAAGGAAGGACGAGAAGCATGGCAAGGCGATGACGACGATTAACCTTCAAACTGACCCACTACCCAGAAGAAGCAGTCCCTTTATTTTAGAGTCGGACGCGGAGGAATGAATCGTTTGTAGTGCCTTAGGGCGCTTTTTTTTGCTCAATGAACTACGGCTAGGGCAGCATGTCCAATCAGCGAGCTGCAGGATATCGCATGAGCTTTAGCTATGTTCGGCTATCGTGATCTTGATTCTGAATCCTCGCCATAACGGTAGCAATTAGTTATCGGCCACGGACGAGCCTAGGTATAGGTGGGGCCTAAGGCGCCTTTGCCTTGACTCTATCCTTAGGTATAGGGTTTATACTTTCGGTACAGGCGCGGAGGAAATATGGCCAACGCGGGCTCATTAACGATCGGGAAACTTGCTAATCAAGGCGGGGTAAAAGTCCAAACCATTCGCTATTACGAGCGGCGCGGACTACTGCCACGGCCGCAGCGGGCCCCTTCCGGTTATCGCGTGTATTCCGACGAGGCCGTCCGCAGGCTGCGGTTCATCAGGCAGGCAAAAACCTTGGGATTCTCTCTTAGCGAGATCGAGGAACTGCTGTCGTTACGCATGCGGCCCGGCACGACCTGCGGCGACATCCGCCAGCGTGCGCGTCAGAAAATGACGACCGTGGATCAGAAGATCGAGGAGCTTAACCGGATCAAGGACGCATTGGACAAGCTTGCCGTAGCGTGCCGCGGGAAAGGACCAATGAGCGAGTGCCCCATCTTGGAGGCGCTCGAGCGCGAGGAACATTGACGATGAATGTCGAGTTAATCTATGACGCCGACTGCCCGAACGTCGCCGCGACACGGTCTTTACTGATTAAGGCGTTTGCCGAGACCGGGGTCTCGGCCAGGTGGCGCGAATGGGAGCGTGGCACGCAAGAGAGCCCCGCACATGTACATGGGTTCGGCTCCCCGACAATTCTCGTAAACGGCAAGGATATCGTTGACGCCAATCCCAGTAACACCGCGGCCTCGTGCCGCGTCTATTCCGACGATAATGGACGTTTCGTGCGTACTCCGCCCTTCGAATTAATCTGTTCGGCTTTGCGTAAGGGTGCTTCGATACATACGACAGCCATCACCAAGGGCCGCTGGCAAACGATGATGGCGTCCTTCCCGGCGATCGGAACCGCGTTGCTGCCGAAGCTCGTGTGTCCGTTATGTCTGCCCGCTTATACCGCTCTGCTCGGTGCGTTAGGGTTGGGTTTCGTCGACTATACGCCTTACTTGCTGCCCCTGACCGTGATTTTCCTTGCGCTCGCTATCGGCGTTTTGATGATACAGACACGACGGAGTGGGCGTTGGCTCCCCTTGATGATGGGCCTCGCGGCTTCAGCAGTCATCATGATCGGCAAGTTTCTTGCCGATCTCACCTGGCTCACCGCCGCTGGAATCGCCTTACTGATCGTGGCCATCGTCATGACGATGCGGAAGAAAATTACACCCACCTCCCCCTGCCCTGCCTGCGCCTCAGCAGGGGGCACACCACAGTCCGAGGCGCATTAAGGAGGCTCTATGCCTACAACTCGGAAAATTGAAGTCTTCAGCGCCGGATGCGCGGTATGCGAAGACACCATCGTTCTGATCAACCGGATCGCGTGTCCGTCGTGTGACGTGGAAATCCTCGATATGCACAAGCCGGATGTTGCGAAGAAAGCAAAACGCTATGGTATCCGCAGCGTTCCCGCCGTTGCCGTTAACGGCAAGCTTGTGGATTGCTGCGCTGATCGCGGCCCGAACGAAGGTGCGCTGCGCACCGCCGGGATTGGTACGCCGATCTAGGCAGGTGGAGGCTAAGTGGCAGCCAAAACCTGGTCAGCAACGAAGGTGGCGCTCTAGGAGAAACCGCAGGACTGCGCAAATGTAACTGCGCCATCCCCTAACGATACCCCGAGTGAGTCTCCACGCAAGACAGCAGTATTCTTTCCTTCTGTTGATCGGAGATCCAATACGGGACTGCACCGACTTATCGTGAGGTAGAGGGATATGATTCGAGGACGTAGTTGTACTTCCGTTATAGTGCTTGCATGGTTGTTACTGATCCGTGCTCATCCAGCCACGGCTGCCGGGGACCCGGCACGCGGGGCGTCTCAATTCCAGGCGTGCATGGCTTGTCACTCCACGGAACCAGACCATCACATGACAGGACCGAGTCTCGCCCATGTCTGGGGAAGCAAGGCGGGCACAGCCCGCGGGTTTCCGCGCTACTCCGACGCGCTGAAAAAATCGGGCATCGTCTGGAATGAGGAAACACTGGATAAATGGTTTAGCAATCCGGAGCGCTTCGTTCCTGGTAACGGCATGACCTTCCCCGGTATCAAGGACGCCAAAGCCCGCCAAGATTTAATTGCCTACCTACGGGCTGTCGGCGAAGGCAAAGCCCCTAAAATACAGGCATCTGGGATGGGCATGATGATGGGGGGGAGTAAATCGAGCCTAAAAGAAGACAACCCTAAAGATCGGGTAACCGCATTACGTTATTGCGGTGACACTTATTTCGTTACTACCGCTGACGGTCAGGTACACAAGTTTTGGGAGTTCAATCTTCGGTTCAAGACGGACTCAAGCGCTGACGGCCCTGCCACAGGCAGACCCGCGATCGTCGGTGCCGGGATGCGGGGTGATCGCGCGTCAGTGATATTCACCTCGCCTAGTGAGATCAGCACGTTTATAAAGACATCCTGTGAATAGGCAGCGAGTGGTGCATTGGACGGACAGATACGCTTAGCGCGGCCAAAAGCAGAACAGGTTTTGCCATTTCAGGTTTTGTTTTGCGTGTTGCCATGGGCCAAAAGGTTGAGCACAGCACCTTCTTAGCGGCACTACTTACGCGAGAACTGCACGCTATGTCACCGGTTATTCCGGCCGAGACGTCGTGAATTGCGATCGTCGCGAAACACGATGCGCTTAGTAAGCGCGTGATCGCGTTGCGCACTGTCGATCGCCTCCTGCACGATGTGATGGTGCGGCGCGAGATCGCACACCGGATCGGCATTGGCGGGGTCACCCGTAAGGAGATAGGCTTGGCAGCGGCAACCACCGAAATCCCGCGTTTTCTCCGGACACGACCGGCAGGGCTCCCGCATCCACTCGTCGCCACGGAATTTGTTAAACGCCGGGGATTCAACCCAGATCCATTCCAGACTCGCGCTGCGCACGTCGGAAAAGCTAAGGCCCGGCAGCATGCGCGCCTCGTGGCAGGGTAGCGCAATACCGTCAGCGGTGACCGTAAGAAACACCGACCCCCACCCGTTCATGCAGGCCTTGGGCCGGTTTGCATAGTAGTCCGGCACCACAAAATAGATCTTCATCTTGTCGCCGATGCGTGCCCGGAAGCGGTTCGTGGCTGCCTCCGCGCGCGCGAGCTGCTCCGGGGACGGCAACAATTGGTCCCGATTGAGCAATGCCCAACCATAATACTGGGCATTGGCCAGCTCCAGGTACTCGACCCCCATGGCTTCCGCCATATCGAGGATTTTTTCTATATGATCGATATTCAGCCGATGCAATACGACGTTCAACACCATCGGATAGTCATATTGTTTAACGAGTCGCGCCACTTTCGATTTCAGGTCGAAGGTGCGCGCGCTGCTCAAAAAGTCGTTGAGTTCGCGCGTGCTGTCCTGGAAGCTGAGCTGTATATGATCGAGCCCCCCCTGTTTGAACGCGGCCAGCCGCTTCTCGGTGAGCCCGACACCCGAGGTGATCAGGTTCGTATAATAACCGAGGCGCCGGGCTTCCCCGACCAAAATTTCCAAATCATCGCGCACGAGCGGCTCGCCGCCGGAGAATCCGAGTTGTACCGCACCGAGTTCGCGCGCTTCCCGCAACACGCGCAGCCAGTCTTCGGTCGCGAGCTCCGCGCCTGAGTCTGCGTAGTCCACCGGATTCGAGCAATAAACGCAATGCAGCGGACACCGATAGGTGATTTCCGCGAGCAGCCATAGCGGCTTACCCGGCTTGGTGCTTGCGGACCCAGTTACGTTCATGTGCCACACCCAGAAACTCCAGCACGTCCTGGCGCAAGGCCGCGCCAGGAAACGCTTGCTCCAAACTCCGTACGATTTCCGCAACCGATACCACGCCATCGACGCGTTTGAGTATTTCGCTGGCGCTCATGGAAAGCTCTACCATTCCTTCCGGATACAGGAGGACGTAGCGCTGCTGGGCATCTTCCCATTGCAGGCGGAAATGGCGCGGAATCTCCATCACGTCGCTTAGATCTATCGTCGTCGTCATGCCTGCGCGTCCGGCTGCGTACCGTACGCTGTCTGGATTGCATCGAGCATCGCCCAGAGAATTTCCAGTTTAAACTGCAATATATCCAATGCCCGTTCCTGCTGTTCGCGCGTCCTAAAAGAATCGAGCGTGATTTGCAAGCCAACCTCCACGTCGCGGCGTGCCAGGCCGACGCGATCGCGGAAGTACTGCAAACCGTCGGACCTTATCCAGGGATAGTGACGCGGCCAGCTCGCCAACCGGTCCTGATGAATTTGCGGCGCAAACAGCTCGGTGAGCGAGGCACATACGGATTCCTGCCAAGGACGGGTACGCGCGAAATGCACGTACGCATCGACCGCGAACTTGACCCCGGGCAGCACATGCTTCAGGGAAGTTATTTCCTCGCGCGTGAGGCCACAGGCCTCTCCCAACCTGATCCACGCCTCAATTCCGCCCTCGTCGCGTTGCGTTCCGTCGTGATCGATGATGCGCTTTATCCACTCACGCCGCACCTCCCGATCCGGGCAATTCGATAACACGGAGGCATCTTTAATTGGAATGTTGATCTGATAATAGTAACGATTGGCAACCCAGCCGCGAATCTGCGCGGGATTCAACTTCCCCGCGTTCATGAGAATATTAAACGGATGATGCACATGGTAACCCGCGCCCTTGTCGCGCAACTTTTGCTCGAACGCCGCCCGGCTCCAGGGTAACGGCTCTTTCGCACGCATTTGCATCATTGTTACAGTTCGATTTCCATGCCGTCCCAGCCAACCTCGATGCCGTGACTAGAAAGTTCGGCGCGCTCCGGTGAATCTTCATTCAGAATCGGGTTGGTGTTGTTGATGTGCACTAAAATCTTGCGCGGCCGGGATAACGACTTTAGTACGCTAATCATGCCACCTCCACCCGATTGCGGCAAATGACCCATAGCATGTGCCGGCTTCAGCGAAATACCCAGCTGTTTCAACTCGTCTTCGGTCCAAAAGGTCCCGTCTACCAGCACGCAGTCGGATTCCGCCAGATACGGCTCGACATGCGACTCGATTTCACCCAAACCCGGCGCATAGAACAATACCTTTCCGCTGCTCGTGTCCTGTACGCGAATACCAATAGTGTCCCCCTCCTTAGAGTTCTCACGGTGTGGCGAGTACGGCGGCGCCTTGCTTCTAAGCGGCACCGCGGTAAAAGCCAGCGACTCCGCGCCGGTGACGGTAAAATCGCGGTCGACCGCCGTGCGAATAGGATGGCGGTTCACGCCGCAATAGTGTTTTAGGATATTGAACAAGGGCGCCCCGGTGGTGAGGTCTTCGTGTACCGCGTCGGTGCAATAAACCTCCAGCGCTCTTCCCTCACGCAACATTAGCAGGCCGACAACGTGATCGATCTGGCTGTCCGTGAGCACGATTCCGATAATACCCGTGTCGCGAATTGCGCGCGCCGGCTGCAACTCGGGGGACGCGCGGATTTGTGTCAAAATATCCGGCGACGCGTTGAACAGAATCCAATTTACATCATCGGCGGAGATCGCAATCGATGACTGGGTGCGATGCACAGTGCGTATCGTGCCGTTTCGCGCACCGTTACAGTTAACACAGTTGCAATTCCACTGTGGAAAGCCGCCACCCGCCGCCGCGCCTAATATCTTGATTCGCATCGCTCAGATTTATCGCCGTATGCAGAAGATTTGCCATTGGGTATACTAGCACGCGTGATGCTAGCATAACCATGTCGGCAGATGAGTAACGATGGCGAGTGGTCTCTTTCCTCGAGGCTTGCTGGACTCGGCATTGATCGCGGTAGAGTTGCTTCATTCATACCCCCTGTCCAAATAACAATAATCCGGAGCTCACATCAGTGACGACGCGGAAGCGCGTGAAACTTTATGCCGCCCTGGAACCCTATGCGCACGGCCGGCTGCCGGTGGGACACGGGCACGAGCTGTATTATGAGCAATGCGGCAACCCCGCGGGGGCGCCGGCGGTGGTTCTGCACGGGGGACCGGGCAGCGGCTGCAGTCCTACCCAGCGGCGTTTCTTCGACCCGGCTTACTACCGCGTGGTTCTGTTCGACCAGCGCGGTTGCGGCCGCAGTCGCCCGTCGGGCGCGACGCAATGGAACACCACGCAGGATTTGATCGCGGACATGGAGCAACTGCGGGCGCATCTGAATATAAATCGCTGGCTGGTTTTTGGCGGATCGTGGGGCAGCACATTGGGCTTGGCGTACGCACAAGCCTATCCCCAGGCGGTAGCAGGTATGATCTTACGCGCTATTTTTCTGGCTACTCCCGAGGAACTCGACTGGTACTTAGTGGGATTACAAAGATTCATACCCGAAGCGTGGAACCGGTTGGCCGCGTGGCTGCCGGAGCTGGAAAGGGCGGATCTACTAGCGGCTTATTATCGGCGTGTCCACGGTGCGAGCCCGGAGCACGCGATGTCCGCCGCGCGCGGTTGGAGTGCTTACGAAACCGCGGTCATCGGCTTGAATCGCACGGCGGCAGCCGAAACCGCGGTCACCGGCTTGGAGCGCACGGCGGCAGCGACCGGAGATAGGGACGAATCGCTGCTTGCCAGCGTAAAAATCCACACCCATTACCTGATGCGCCATTGTTTTCTTGAACCGGACCAGCTTATGCGCGGACTGGGGTCGATAAGATCGCTCCCAGCCGTCATCATCCAAGGGCGGCGCGACATGATGTGCCCGCCGGCTACGGCCTACCGGCTACATGGCGCGTGGCCCGAAGCATCTTTGGTCATGGTCGCGCAAGGCGGACACTTGGCCTCATCGCCCCCCATCGCGGGCGCCCTGGTAACCGCCACCGAACGTTTCAAGCAGGTTGTTACCGCCGGAAGCGCGTCGCGCTAGCAAACCGAATGCGGCTGGGACTAAGCTCCCGGTACTTGCTCAATAACCGGGAAAACGGCGTATTTTCTTGCGAAAACCGGAACCGCGAGGCCGGCAATGGCAGATCATTGGGGCGGTTATAGTGACCCTGGACAGGGGTCCCTGTTTCATAGTATGGTAAAGCTCGTATATAAACCACCGTTCACCATGAGGAGGCAAATATGGCCTGGAGCAAACCAGAGTTCGTCGAAATGCGTTTTGGTTTTGAAGTAACGATGTATATCTTCAACCGCTAATTTATTTACCCCAGCTCGTGAACGGCCGCTATCAGCGGCCGTTTTTTCGGGCGATGCTCGTCCAGCGCGATCAATCTAGCTGGTGCGAATTAATCTCAAGAGATGCCTCGTGGCGGTTCTGCCGCGTGCGAGTGATATTCAATGCCTAACCCTACCCCGTGCGGCGCGTCCGGCGAGCGAAATTGTTCGCGGTGGCGTTCGCCGGCGGTTTTCTTCCTCGAGATACTCGATCATGTCCTGCTGGTGCCGGTTGATCCAGCCAGAGAACATCATGAGCAGCAGCTGCGGGGGTGGGGGTATGGGAGGCATAGTAGGTGATTATATCGAGTAATTCGTCACCGCGTCTTATCCAGGATCATGGCTCTAGGATACCTTGAAGTGCCGTTCGGATTTTTGGATACTACGCGCTAAGGCAGTGCCATTGGACTATGACCCGAATGGCACTACCTTAAGCATTTCTGGCCAGTGGTATACCCCAAGAAAGGCAGAAAAAGCGAGACCAGCTCTCCTAAGTTTTGCTCATCGTGAATGACAGGGTGCTTACGGTAGCGCCATTGTGCGCTGACATGAATTCCCTGCTAGCAGGGAAAAATACAGGGAATTTCGTAATTATTGACGCCTCCATTTACGCCCTACCCGGCGGAAACCCGCGCCCAGAGCCGATCTCCAGTCATCCAGCCCATTTTGAATACGCATAGGAACAGGAGATAACAGGGAATTAACAGGGAAATGTCACGCGGAGCCAAAAGGCGGTTCAGATAGGAATGGCACTACCTACCTTAAGCATTTCTGACCAGTGGTGTACCCCAAGAAAGGCAGAAAAAGCGAGGCCGAATCTCTTGAGTTTTGCTCATCGTGAATGAACCGGGTGCTTAAGGTAGTGCCATCGGACTATGACCCCTTTAATCACTGAAAATAGACGAAGGGGGTTAACCACTGTCTTCAAAGTCAGCCGCTTTCGTTACCACGGCTTTGTAAATAGTCCACGAGCCATGTGTCGCGGTGTTCGCACGGTAGACTCTGGTCGTTCAGTAATTTGATTAGCGGCTGATCGGTTGTAATTATGATACTACCTGGGACAGCGTGTTGGGCCTGAACAAGATACTGGTCCTCTTCTTTACAATTCTCCTGAAGAGCCAGAGGAATAGCAGGTAACTCATCTCGGCTGATTTGAAGACATTTAGATGAATCAAAGAAGATGCTTCTAAATATCTTTACCGCATCTCTCTGAATGCTATCGTTCGCGGTCTTGCAAAGATCCCAAAACTTTTTAACGAATGGGCTTTCAATAACTACAATAAGGCGATCGGGAGTGTTCTGTAGGGCCAACAATAGTGCTACTGATTCTTTTTGCTTAGGCAGCCCATTCGTGAGTTTTAGATCTGACCATAGCCATTCATCGAGAATGAGAGCTGTCATCCTATTGTTAAGATTTTTTTGACAGAAACACTTTCAAATCTTCGATTTCCGCCTCGATGAAAGATGATAAACCACCTTCGATCTGGCCATTTTCATCAACTCGTTGTTGTTCGAAGGTAGTATTCTTCTTGTCGCGCATAACATGATAACAACGCACGTCAGCCGGAGAAATTGTACCCTCTTTTATGCACGTCAAGATAGAAACCAGGAATTGTTCACTATGAGTGGTTAGTATAACCTGCTTGTGTTCGTCTTTAACGAGTACGGAAAGTGCACGCGCGAATTTCCGAATTATACTCGGATGCAAGTGAACTTCAGGTTCTTCAATGAGAACAGTGTCCACATCTACCCTGTTAATCTTTGCGAGGATATAGATTATCTGGTTAACTCCGAACCCATCGTTTACAAGGTAGACAGGTACCCTAGCCCGCTTTTCTGTGGTTTGAAGATATGCCATCGCGGTGCCCGGAGGCACGTAGAGGCGAAAATCACGTCCAAAAATCTCTTCGGTCAAAGCCGATATCCGTGGCGGAAGGTGCATGTCATTCATTATTAGTGATGCTACTTCGTCTTCCGTTGTTGGAGTTGGAGAGAGGGGAACCACTGTGTAGCTAGGCTTGAAGAATCCTCGCTTATGTGGTGCTACGTCTATTCTTCTTATGGCCTCCACAGAAAGATTCAAGGATGTGGCGATCTCTTGAGCGCGTGCCTGTGTACTGGCAGTCGGAGAGGCAGCTACAACGGAGCTAGTGATCCCATTCCATGTTATGTTATAAGACGCGTCGGTTTCTCCGTATTCTAAAGTGGATGTCTGATTCAAGGCATATGGGAGGGACACTTGACATGTCATTTTTAATTCTTTTGTTTTCAATGAGATAGTCGCCCCATTTTTGGACAAATTAATTCCATATACGCCACTAGCATTTTCTTTGTTATACCGGACTTCCAGTGACATATGTTTGGAGCTGTCATGATTATAGATACAGGCGTCATATCCGCCTAAATTTTGGAAACCTAGATTAAAAAGACCATCTACTGCTTGGTTCGGGTTCAATACAAAGTTTCTTAACGCGAGCGCGGAATACAGCAGCGTCGACTTTCCAGCCGCTGTGGGGCCGAATAGAACGGTAATCGGCGCGAGTTCAACATCGCATTCTTCTATTGAGCGGAAGTTCTTAACAATTATACGTTCTAGCATAGAAACAGCCCTAGCTTGCTTTTTGAGTACATGTATTCCCGCATATCCGTGCAATAATGTCGATAGGTCGTTCAGTTAGCCCAAAATTCACAATGATCTACTTTATGAGACTTTGAACTATTTTAACTGACCCCTCTTCGTTTTTCGACCGATTTATGATGCGATGTCTAGAAACCATAGGAGACAGACTACGTTTTCTGTGATACTTGGGAGATATTTGTCCACCGGCAACCAGTTGCGTGATCAGCAATTGCCCGAGGGCAGCGGATTTATCACCCGAGTAACCTCAATTTGTATAAGAATGAAAAACGTGGTCTGTCCCTGACGGCTTCTCAGCGCGTTGACCATCCTAGGGATAAAGAACCGTAGGTAGGTGGTTGCCAATGTACCCTACGATAATTGATTGGTGAGGAAAGTCGACTAGAAAGTGGATGCGATGGCGCATGCTAATGTGCGTGTGCCATTCAAATACCGCCAATCCACCCTCGGGCATAGGAAACTCACGTGCACGAGCAAGTTCTTGTCGCGCCATTGTGGATTTACTCTCAGGATTGAAACCGAAAAGGTAATCAGGTTGAGGTTTTCCGGAGGCTTTCCACTGTCTTACGGTTTCATCCATTACCTTCAACTTGGTAACAGCACGCTTAAGAGTCTCTCGGTCGAGCTGCCTAATTTGGTTTTCGACAGCGGGTGAGAATCGCAAACATGGAAATACGTCTCCCCTTTTTGCGAGGAAGTCATTCACGGATTCGATATCGCCCTGTGTCCGTGCTCGTAGTTCGGCAGCAATTTCCTCAACATGTGTGGGTTGACTCGCATGAGGAACATAATACGCATCCGCCACAAGTGGTGGCGCCAAGCGATTCTCACGATAAAGAACAAGCCGTGTTGTATTCCATCGAGTAGAAAATTGGAGACTAACTGCTACCCCACCTGCCAGCAGTGCAATGGCTCCAGCCCAACTGCGATCTCCGATCGGGCTGTCCATACAATAATTATAATTAAGAAGATTAGCTAAAGCCTCCTCCTCTAGGTCGATTTCCTCTTCTATTGGGACCTTTGTCGTTATTATATTAAAAAACACTCGTGTGTCGTGGTCCACCTATGGTCACCTCGCCAAAGCGCAAACCCGTAGACTTCTGCGTCAGAGGTTGAGTAGCTAAGCTCGTCGAAATATACGCTGCTCCTTAATATAGCTGCAACATTGGCTGACTTTACTAATTCAGCCAATGTCTCGACAAAAGTGGTGAGGATTTGTCGAACGTAAGCTTGGGTGGGGTAATGTTCAATCGTGGCGGAAAGATCGTTGAAGAACAACTCTGACCTATCCATGACTCCTACTTCTTAGCGACCAATGCAGCGAGCATCTGCTCATATTCGTCGAAAAAACCTTCGGGCCAAGAATCTACCCTTCCATTACTATCGAGAATCATCGACTTTACCTTTGCTACTGCCCCTTCGCGTTCGAAGTAGTGAAATAGCACTGACTCCGCCCGAATGTCGCCTTGTTTAACAGCAACGCGAAGGCCGTTCATAATGTGATCACTATGCGTTTCCACTATGATCTGGAGTCTTTTCGACGCTTGGGCGATAAGCTTCGCGATTTGTGTCTGGCCTCTTGGGTGCAGGTGAGCCTCCGGGTTCTCGAGTAACACAATGGAACCAGGTTTTGCGCTAAGCAAAACAGCTATGATTGGCAGGCTGTAGCTCAAGCCAAAACCAACATTTGTTGGACGGTAGAAGCTTGAGGGCACGTCGCCACTTTGTTCAAAGCCGAATTTCGGAATCGCCAAGTCGGCCTCCGGAACTTCTTTGATATCGATTCTGGTTCCCGGACTAATTTCCCCCAACCAAGCTTGAACTTGGCCCAATAATCCATGGCTTTTGGCCCTTGGATGTCCCATTTCCGGGTCTGCAATAGGCGCATCCCGATGTAGCAACAGATAGTGAAAAGCGAGTTCTCCGCTGGCCCCCACACCACGCTCCGCCTCGGACTTTGAGAGTGGATAGATGACCCTGGGCCCCCATCGCTCGGCGCAGAGATAGTGAACGTCTGTAAGTTGTGCCATAAAAGGCACACTCTCAAACTCAGGTGCTGGGGCAGTAAGCCGGTCGCTGCTTGGATCATACGCGAAGACCCACTGGCGTGCGGCACTATTTTGTAAGCCAAATGAAATTTCGAGCTCATCGTCTTCGGCAAACTCGTGCAATACATCGCGTCCTGTTCCAAGCGACACATGACTACCCTGTAAATTGAGCGTCACCCTTTTAGGATCTATCGGGTCCAACTCTATCTGTTGCATGAGTAAGATCGCCTGAATTACTGAACTCTTGCCGGAACTGTTTAATCCAGCAAGCAACGTTACTGGGCGAAGCGGCAGCTCGAGTTGTGCAAAACCCTTGAAATTACGAAGCCGTAGAAAGATCAGCATTGAGGACTTCTCGAATCAATTTCGCGACTGTATTGAAGCGGATCTTCACATTACTAGTCGCTCCAGTTGTCACTGAGATCGACTGCTGAAAATTTCCATCGCTTTTCATCACCGAGGCGAATCGCTCGAGGAGCAGCTCTCGGCGTGTAACCAGGGCATCTAATTCGGCACTTGCAAGTTTCGCGAAGTTTACCGACCAGACTTCGAATAGCGCTTTGTTTATTGGGAGAAGGCGGTATCTCTTCCCGAAGTATTTTCGGAAGGCGTAAATTTTAAAAATCTCCGCGGCTACTTCCATAGCCTGCTGGAATTTAGCTGTAAGTTCATCGACTTGTGTCTCATCCCATTTATTTATTTGTCGCATGGTCGCCGCGAGAAAGCTGTCTAAGTCATTGCCTGAATATAAATTTGGGTCCTGTAGATAGAAAGCGCAGAACCTTAGAATACATTCTCTATCGCCCATGCGTTCGTCTCGAATTTTGTTCCGAGTAGCTCGCTTAAATCCCTCAGATTCCGCTAGCTCCTTTAATAGCGTTGTTGAGCGACCCAAGAAAAGTGCGTGTCTGATTTCTTGAGCGGAGAGCGGCATACCACCTGTATTGATGCGCTTGAAAATATTAAACATCACAGTGGGCGGAGTACCTGGTTGGATCACATGTACCGTAATCTCCGTTTCGTTGATTCGTCGTTGCATTTGTCGGCTTAGTTGTGAGAATCGAAGTCCCTCGAATGTGCTTAGAAATTCCAAACCTTCGAGCGCGAAAGATTCATTGATGATAAATTCTTTTAGGGTGAAAAGGCGCTGAAGGCCATCGACCACTGCCCATTTTTCGTCATCCCAGGCCGACATATATAGAACCGGCAGTGGTATACGAAGCAATAGCGATTCGATAAGTTGCGACTTACGCCTAAAGTCCCAGATACCCGCACGCCGCTGGAAATCGGGCATTAGATCGATTTCGTTTTCGCGGATGCGCTTCATGAGCAAATCAACCACCATGCCGCGAGTTTTAACGTCGATCTTTTCGGGGTCGAAAGGCTCGTGAATCTTGTCCGGTACGTGGCCGAGAATTTCTGCCTCAATGCCGCTTGGTTGATTCTCAGAGGTTAACTCTTCCGGAATCTCGGGAGCCACTTCCTCCACTGGGTTTTCGACGATCTTAGCCATCGCTCCTCATCTCATTGACCTTGGCTTTTTAGACCTTCTCGGACGATTGTCTGGCCAGCTTAACCAACGCTCTAGAAGCGGGGACGATAACGGTCGCCACCGGGCGTTACCGCCGCTTCTCACGTGGCACTCGTGGTTAATTGGAAGGTGTCATGCGTCAATTTACGTACTCACCTTTCAGAATAGTGTGTTTTTTACCATGTAATCACTATAATGGGTAGGCCCGGAGGGATTCGAACCCTCATGATGGCCAATGGCCATCGCAGCCGCAATCTGCAGAATTAATGGGGTCAGACTGAGCTACCCCCAGTTTCCCGGACACTCTTGAAAGTAGACAATACCCTAGGAGGTGTCAGATGGGCAAACAAAACGAGAAGGTTAATCCCGAGCGTAAACGAACCCACTTCCCAAAAGAATTCAAGCTCGAAGCTGTACGGCTGTTAGAGCTACCGTCCGCAGCGGCGAGCGGATCATGAGGTCGCGAGCCGGGCGTGGGTACGACCCATTCCTTAATGTTGGCCTTTACGCTCCCGGCAATTACCACCGCGGCCGGCTTCGGCTTCTCCGGGAAGTTGTTGGCCAAATACTGGGTGACCACAGCGATCTGATCCTGCGGCAGGGGAGCACCGACATTGATCATCATGTTGATAACGTTTTGCCATCCCTGTTGGGTATATCCGGAGCGGGTCACCTGGTTGAGGTCGTGGCACTGAACGCAAAAAGTCTGGACCGTTTTCTTGCCATTGCCTTCGGGCAATCCGCTTTGACTGCGGGCGGGAAGGACTAAGCAAAGGAAAGCTGCCGCCATTAAGGTCAAAAGGGATTTTTTCGACATAGTTCCTCCGTCAAGCAAAGACTGGGACAAGGTGCCCGGTAAACGGTGTCGGTGATAATCGGGCATTGTGCCATCATGGCATGTGTTGGCCTTCGGCGGAAGGCGCTGCGCTTTTCCGCCCTACGCGCTGGGCTTTTCCGTGCTACGTGCTGGCCACGAATTAAGCCCCGTGGCGGTTCTGCCGCGTGCGAGCGCTACTCAATCCCTAACCATACCCCCGCACTACCGCCCGGCGAGTTTCTTTGATCCACGCAGTTAGATGGACTATCATGAGTACGCCGCCAAACCAGGCGCGAACCGATTCAACCTGACACCATCGGCGCTTTCAGGTTGCCAATAGTTTACCAGCCAAGCGGAGGAGTCACATGCGTACGTTAAAAACTGCGTTAGCGAGTGCGTTTGTTATGGCATCACTGGCAGTCCCGCCGGGGATTGTTGCAGCCCAGACGCCTGCTGCAATGCCAAACATCGAGAAGCTCAAGCAAATGAAGGTGTCCGGGGTCGATCTCAACATCCCGCCGGTACCGCAGACCGGTAAGAACGCTGACGCCATCAAGGAGAACCTGAAACGCGTCAAGCTGCCGCCGGGCTTCAAAATCGACCTTTATGCGATTGTGCCCGATGCGCGTCATATGGCGGTGGCGCCATCGACCAATATGTTATTTGTGGGTACGCGCAAGACCACCGTCTGGGCCGTCACCGACCGTAATAGCGATGGCGTGGCGGACGAGGTAAAACCTTTTGCACCTTCGCTGAAATTCAACACGCCCAACGGCGTCTGCTGGACCAAGAACGGGTTTCTGATCGTCGTTGAGCAAAACCGGGTGCTCAATTTCCCGGCGGCGGAGTTCTTCTACGAGGGGCCGGACGTGGCTGTGATCGAAGTCGCGGCGCAAGGCAAGCTGATTCCGGTCGAGGAAGAGTCGTATAACCACGGTGCGCGGGTGTGCCGTATCGGCAAGGACGGCAAGCTCTACATTGCCCTCGGCCAGCCTTTCAACGTACCGCCGCGCGAGAAGCTCAAGCTGTTTAACGATGTCGGTATCGGCGGCATTGTGCGGATGGATCCCTTCACCGGCGATGGCCGCGAAGTATTCGCGCGCGGCATCCGCAACTCGGTCGGTATCGAGTTCAATCCCAAGAATACCGATTTGTGGTTTACCGACAACCAAACCGACGGCATGGGTGACGATATTCCACCCGGCGAGCTCAACCGCGCGACCAGGCCGGGCCAGCACTTCGGCTATCCATGGCTGGTGGGCAAAGTGCGCATCACCGAACACGGCTACGACAAGGATCCGTTGCCGCCCGGCATGACCGGACCGGAGGTGGAAATGGTTGCCCACGCGGCGGATCTCGGGCTCACCTTCTATACCGGCAAGAAGTTCCCGGCAAAGTATCGCGGCGGCATTTTCTCCGCCCAGCATGGCTCATGGAACCGCACGACGCCCGTGGGCGCGCGCGTCATGTTCACGTCTTTGAAGGTCGACGGGTCGGCAGACAAGACGGAAGTGTTCGCGGACGGCTGGCTCGATCCGGAAACCCAACAATATCGGGGGCGGCCGGTAGACGTTGCAAATCTGCGTGACGGATCGTTGCTCGTGTCGGACGATTTCGCGGGCGCGATCTATCGCATCAGCTACGTCGGCAAATAATCGTTTTGACCTGGGCGGGGGAGCGTTGGCTCCCCCGCTTTGGGGAGTTGATCAGAGGTTCTCTAACACTACGTATCCAAGGTGAAACCATGGCGCGGCAGCACACTCGTTTGGAAAAAATTGCTTTGGGCGCAGGATTTTTTATGCTCGTGTTCCACGCCGCAGTCGCAGGCGCGGCCGAGAGTGCGCAAAATGCAGGAAAGGCGAAGGCGCGGGTTTGCGCCACCTGCCATGGGTCGTTTGGCATCAGTCAACTGCCGAATGCGCCGCACCTCGCCGGGCAGCCGAAGATCTATCTCGTTGAGCAGTTGCGCGCGTACAAATCGGGCAAACGCAGCAACGAGGTCATGTCGGTGGTCGCCAGGGGGCTAAGCGAAAACGATATCGACGACCTCGCCGCTTGGTATGCCTCGATGGAGATCAGCGTCAACGTCAAGCCATGAATCCCAGCGGCGGAAGGCGCTGCGCTTTTCCGCCCTACGCGCTGCCTGCAAATCGGGAACCTTACCTGCCCAATCATTTGGATATAGCGTGGTTAGTACTTCCCTGTACGTCAGCCGCTCCCGGCATCCTGCCTCCCGCGGCATTAGTACTTCCCTGTACGTCATTAAGACCAAGATTTTGTTGGGGATCATTTCATTCACCGCAACCTACGGGCGGAGTAGGACGGGCGCTATAGCTTGTCCGGGAAGCGGATGATGAATCCGTCCCGGTTCGGCATCCGCACCTTCGGCAGCGTCTCGGCGTTCATCGGGTCGTTCTCGCCGATGAGCTTGTTGAGCGCGAGAATGTAGGCGGTCAGAGCGTAGACTTCGTCGTTGGTGAGCGTCTTAGGTTGCGGCCACGGCATCGCCCGCCGAATATAGTCGAAGACGGTCGTGGCATAGGGCCAAAAGTTGGCGATGGTCTTCACCGTCTCGATGCTGGTGAGCGGGCCGCCGCCGACCACCGCGGCGCTGAGTCCGCCTTTGCCGTTTTCGCCGTGGCACATGGCGCACTTCTGCGCGTAGATGCGGGCGCCCAGGGCGAAGGTGCCGCTGCCGGGCGGCAAGCCGGCGCCGTCCGGCAAGATGCTGATGTCCCAGGCCGCGATCTCGGCCGGATCGATCGGCTTTCCAAGATTTGGCCCGTCGGCGAAGGCAGCGCTCGAACCGAGCGCGAGAATAACGGCGGAGCTCAGAAGCTTACGCGTAAACATGTTTGACCTCCCCCTTGCGGTCGATCGCCCAGCTGGTGATGCCGTTGTAGTGCTGACTCGGGAACGCCGTTACCGGTAGGACCGCCTTGGCCTCGCCGCGCTGGGCCACGATCTGGGCGCGGGTCGGCTGCACGTTGCCGGCCTCGTCCCACGCGCGGCTTTGCAAGATCGCCGGCCCGCCATGCCAGTTCCAGGCAATGCGGAACCGGGTAAACGCCTTGCTCAGCACCGGCTCTTGCAGCGCCGCTTGCGCCCAGCTCTGGCCGCCATCGGCCGAAACCAGGACTTTCGCTATCCGGCCGTTGGCCGAATACGCGACGCCGGAAATCTCGTAGAACCCCGGTCCCTTCAACATCAGCCCCGGCGAGGGGTGGGTGATGAAGGATTTGACCTCCTGCAGGAAGAAGAACTGGTACGCCTTTCCATTCGGCAGGATCGGCGCGTAGGTCCTGGCCTCGTAGTAGCTCATGGCCGGCGCCTCGACCAGCTTGATCCGCCGCAGCCATTTGACGTTCATGTTGCCTTCCCAGCCGGGCAGCAACAGGCGCATCGGATAGCCATTCCCAGGCATGAGCCGCTCGCCGTTCTGGTAGAGCGCGATCATGGCGTCATCCATGGCCTTGGCCATCGGCACGCTGCGGCTCACGGCCGGCGCGTCCGCGCCTTCGGCGATCAACCACTTCGCCTTGGGGTCGATACCCGTCTCCTCGAGCAAAGTGGAGAGCCGCACACCGGTCCATTCGGCACAGGAGACGAGGCCGTGCAACGCCTGGACGCCGGCCTGGATGGGCTCTTTGGAAAAGAGCGGCGCGCTGTTGCCCCCGCATTCGACGAACGTCACGCGCGACACCATCGGATAGCGCGCAAGCGCATCGAGCGTGAAGACCAAGGGCCGCTTCACCAGGCCGTGGATCACCAAACGGTGCTTGTCCGGGTCGATGTCCGGGGTGCCGGCGTGCACAATCGTGAAGTGCAGACTGTTCGGCGTGATCGTACCGTTGAGCAGATGGTGCGGAGTGCGCGCGTGTTGGGTGCGCGGCTCGCCCTTCGGATTAGTCAGCGTGCGCACCACCTTTTCCTCGAACCGCGACCGCTGCTCAGTAGCC
>Ga0209283_10000480_pt1 | contig 20258 bp, 16 predicted proteins | sample CZO8metaG_2_FD_188354 | JGI IMG/M metagenome (GOLD analysis project Ga0209283, IMG submission 188354) | Vadose zone soil microbial communities from the Eel River Critical Zone Observatory, Northern California, USA - CZOApr15con2H1.8 metaG... | ecosystem: Environmental > Terrestrial > Soil >...
TGAAAAAGTCCATCCGTGGCCTTTTTCAACACGCAAAGCAAAAAGCGCGGTTTTTGCTTTGCTTCATTTTTCAAACACTTAGTGTGTTTGAAAAATGGCGGTACGTCCCTATACCGCACCGCAGGGTGCTGAAAAACTCGTTTTTCAGCACCCTGCTAAGCAAAAAATAATTAGCGCGCCAGGTAGTACGCACACATCGCTCGCTTTAAAATTACTCCATGTCAATGCGTTCCGAAGTGCTTAAAATCTTGGCGGACGGGCATTTTCATTCCGGGACGGAATTGGGCCGTTCCCTGGATGTGACCCGCGCCGCCGTATGCAAGACCGTGAAATTATTATCCCGGTCTGGATTAGAGATACACCGGGTGCCGGGCCGCGGCTATCGGCTTGAAGCCGCATTTCTACCTTTGCAGAAAGAATTAATTCTGCGGCACCTGGATGCAGCCGATCGATGCGCAGTGGAATTGGTCATTTTTGCAGAAGTCGATTCTACTAATCAATATTTGCTCAACAGGATCACGATAGAAAATTCCGGCCCGCTGATTTGTCTGGCTGAAGCGCAAAGCGCGGGACGTGGCCGCCGCGGACGTACATGGGTAGCGACACCTTACCGCAACATCATGCTTTCCTTAGCTTGGCGTTTTGAAGCTGGGCCAACAGTTTCCTCCGGGTTAAGTCTTGCGGCGGGTGTAGCGGTAGTGCGCGCGTTAAATGAATATGGCGTTACCGGCTTAGGCCTTAAGTGGCCGAACGATGTAGTATGGCGAGAATGCAAATTAGCCGGTGTTTTAACAGATGTCCGCGGCGAAGCTTCCGGGCCATCCCTGGTTGTGCTTGGCGTTGGCGTCAATGGCTATATCAGCGCCGAAGATGCGGCTCAGATCGATCAACCCTGGGTCGACTTGCAGCGCATTCACGGGGAGGCGTGTGACCGGAACCGGCTGGCAGGATTATTGCTCAAGCATTTGTTCCGCATGTTTCGGGTATTTGAACGCCAGGGGCTGGAGGCCTTTAGGCAAGACTGGGAAAGCCTGCACGTATTTTCCGGTAAACGCGTGCGGCTACGCCGTGAGTCCGAGGAAATAGCAGGTGTCGCGCGCGGCATTGATAAACATGGCGCGCTGTTGGTGGAGGATCCGCTGGGCAATCTGCGGGCTTTTTATTCCGGCGAAATTAGTGTGAGATTAGCGCCATGAACCTGCTGGTGGATGTCGGCAATCATCGCATTAAATGGGCCGAAGCATCCCCGGGTAAATGGCAAGTGGGTGATGGCGCGCCCTACGGCGACGGAATGTCGGCAGTGTTAGATAAAATCTGGCGCGATCTTTCAGTGCCGGACAGGGTGGTAATTTCGAGCGTGGCCGGCGGAGAATCCACGCAACAATTGCAGCAATGGATTGCTCATCATTGGTCATCACGCATGCATGTTGTGCAGGCGCAGGTGGAATTGTTGGGCGTGAAAAATTATTACACTAATCCGGTATCGCTCGGCAGCGACCGGTGGGCGGCCCTGATCGCCGCGCGCGCCATGACGCAAGGCCCGGTTTGCATTGTCGATTGCGGCACGGCGTTGACGCTTGATGTTCTATCTGCACAAGGCGAGTTTCTCGGCGGTGTGATTTTGCCGGGGGTTGCGAGCATGCGCGCCTGTTTGCTTGCGCATGCGCAAGGTATTCGCGAGACTAAGGGTAATGCGGCAGATTGCTTCGCGCGCTCTACCGCAGATGGTGTGGCGGCCGGGACATTGTTCGGATCTATTGGAGCGATTGAACGGATAATCAAAGAATATCGGCGCGCGCTGGGTAAAGCGATGCAGGCCGTTATCACCGGCGGCGACGCGGCGGAATTGATACCACACTTAGGTTTTACGGCGATTGTAGCGCCCGATTTGGTGTTGAAAGGGTTAGCCTTGATTGCGGAGCAACTGCCATGAGATGGATGTTTGCGTTATTGCTGTTGCTTAATGTCGGTTTAGGGATGTGGGGCGCCTGGTATAAAAACGCAGCCAGCGAGTATGCGAGGGCACCGCGTCCCCCCATTAATGCCGAAAAGATGCGGCTTTTGTCCGAGCCGGGGGTGATACCTCATCCACGTACGCCGGCGGAACCGGCCAGTGAGCCGTTGGCGCTGATTGATTCCGCCTTATCCAAGCAAGCCGCCTGCTATACTATCGGGCCCTTTTTAACGCGTGATACCGCACTTAAGGCGAGCGTTAAACTGCGCGAGCTCAACTTGGCCTCTGTGCCGCGGAGTGAGAGTCAAACGACGCCGTCAGGTTATCGTGTATTCTTACCAACGCTTATGACACGCACAGCGGCGGAGCAGAAACAAAAAGAACTCAATAGCCTCGGCATTAAGGATTATTCTTTGATCGAGGCGCCGGAAAAGAAGTACGGAATTTCACTCGGCATCTTTTCACAAGCGGCAAACGCGCAGAAATACCGGCAGGAACTGGCCAAAAAGGGCATAAAGGCGGAATTGGAGAGGCTTTATCCTGTGTCCCGGCACTGGCTGGACTTGCAAGCCATACAAATCCCGCCGCAACGGCTTGATGGCATAAAACACCTATCCTGGGGTGCGCCTGAGGTACGGGTTAGCGAGATTGTCTGTTCTGCGACCAAAAACAATGCCAATCCAGAGCTTAAGAAAAATAAAAAGCGATGAAAGTTGCCCTTGGACCCGGATTTTCCTTACAATCCCATTGCCGAACCGCAGTAGATTTGAGGTTAGGTTTAAAACAATGCCCGCATAGCTCAGTTGGTAGAGCATCTGATTTGTAAGATTGCACCTTCCAGCGGAAACGCTGGAAGTGGAGGTGGCTAAAACGGGGAACCCTTCATCGCTTTATTTTAGGAGAGATATGGCAATCCCGTGCTAGGTGCTGTTGTTCCTGGCGCCGAGTGTAGAGACTTTACACCACCCGCCTAAACCGCCCCTTTTTTACAGGGGGGGCGGCAAGGTGAAGAGAAAGTCCAGACCACAAACCGGCTTAATCGCCGGCGCTGCGAAAGCAGTAGGGGTATGAATCAGAGGGTCGGGGGTTCAAGTCCCTCTGCGGGCTCCATTAATAGTAATAGCCGGTAGCGTAACAGCCGTAGCACAAACGCTGGGCTGGCATGGAAATTGAGTTGACAAGGCTGGGCACCCTCCAGCACAATTAGCGGTTTACGTTTTGGAGGGGTTCCCGAGCGGTCAAAGGGATCAGACTGTAAATCTGACGGCTCTGCCTTCGGAGGTTCGAATCCTCCCCCCTCCACCAGAGATAACGCAAAATAACCGATACAGAAGCTCAGGTTAGCGACATTTTGTAGAGTCAGCTGATTGCCGCGAGGCTTGCGGGTGTAGTTCAATGGTAGAACTTCAGCCTTCCAAGCTGATAACGTGGGTTCGATTCCCATCACCCGCTCCAGTTTGCTAAGGTTGAAGTAAAGAGACGCCCATGTAGCTCAGTCGGTAGAGCACTTCCTTGGTAAGGAAGAGGTCACCGGTTCGATTCCGGTTATGGGCTCCAGACTAATACTGAACCCATAGGCGGCTAAAAACTTAACAACGAGGCACCCAAGATGTCCAAGGGAAAATTTGAACGCACCAAGCCCCACCTAAATGTGGGCACCATCGGCCACGTCGACCATGGTAAAACCACGTTGACCGCCGCCTTAACCAAGGTATTATCGAGCAAATTCGGCGGCGAGTTCAAGGCCTATGACCAGATCGACAACGCCCCGGAAGAGCGCGAGCGCGGCATCACCATCGCCACCGCCCACGTCGAATACGAAACCAGCAAGCGCCACTACGCCCACGTCGACTGTCCGGGGCACGCGGATTATGTCAAAAACATGATCACCGGCGCCGCGCAGATGGACGGGGCGATCCTGGTCGTCTCCGCCGCCGACGGCCCCATGCCCCAGACCCGCGAGCACATCCTGTTAGCGCGCCAGGTTGGCGTTCCTTACATCGTCGTGTTCTTAAATAAAGCCGACATGGTCGACGACAAAGAGCTATTAGAGCTGGTCGAAATGGAAGTGCGCGAGCTGTTAGACAAATATGAATTTCCGGGCGATAAAACCCCCATCATCATCGGTTCTGCGTTAAAGGCATTAGAGGGGGACAAAGGCGAACTGGGCGAGATCGCCATCATGAAACTGGCCGATGCCCTGGATTCTTACATCCCGCAGCCGGAACGCGCCATCGACGGTCCTTTCTTAATGCCGGTCGAAGACGTATTCTCCATCTCCGGCAGAGGCACCGTCGTCACCGGGCGCATCGAGCGTGGCGTAGTGAAGGTAGGCGATGACGTCGCCATCGTCGGCATCCGCGACACCCAGAAAACCACCGTCACCGGGGTGGAAATGTTTCGGAAACTCTTAGACCAAGGCCAGGCCGGGGACAACGTCGGCGTGCTGTTGCGCGGCACCAAACGCGAAGAAGTCGAACGCGGCCAAGTCTTAGCCAAACCCAGCAGCATCACCCCCCATACCAAGTTTGAAGCCGAAGTCTACGTATTAAGCAAAGAAGAAGGCGGAAGACATACCCCCTTCTTCCAAGGCTACCGGCCCCAGTTCTACTTCCGCACCACCGACGTTACCGGCAGTGTCGAACTGCCCCAAGGCACGGAGATGGTCATGCCCGGGGACAACATCAAAATGGTCATTACCCTCATCAACCCGATCGCCATGGAAGACGGCTTACGCTTTGCCATCCGCGAGGGGGGTAGGACCGTAGGCGCCGGGGTGGTGGCAAAGGTGGTGGAGTAATCAAAAGTTTTTCAGTACTGGAGCTCCGGACGGATAAAATCCTGGAGAAGGCAGTCAATACTCATAAAGGCCAGTAGCTCAATTGGCAGAGCGTCGGTCTCCAAAACCGAAGGTTGGGGGTTCGATTCCCTCCTGGCCTGCCAGAGAAAAAACGAAGACTTGGTAGTGTTTGCAGCGGATAGGCTCAAGTTAATTTTAGCGGTGCTGATTGTAGCGATCGGCATCGGCGCTTTTTATTATCTTGACACCAAGTCGGACTGGATCCGTTACTTAATATTGCTTGGCGCTTTGACGGCGGCGGTGGCAGTGGCGGCGACCACGGTACAAGGTAAATCAGCTTGGGAGTTCACCAAAGAGGCGCGCGTCGAGCTGCGGAAAGTAGTGTGGCCGACCCGTAAAGAAACGGCGCAGATGACTTTGGTAGTAATTATCATGGTTATTGTGGTGGCGTTATTTCTTTGGATAGTCGATTGGGGTTTGATTAAAGCCGTACAAGCTTTGACGGGACAGAGATTTTAAAACTATGGCGATGCGTTGGTACGTGGTTCATACTTTTTCCGGCTTTGAGAAACAGGTGCAGCGTTCGTTAAAAGAGCACATTACCCGCTACGGTATGCAGGATAAATTCGGTGAGATTCTGGTGCCGATGGAAGAGGTTGTGGAAATGAAGAGCGGCCAGAAGAAGACCAGCGAACGGAAGTTTTTCCCCGGCTATGTGCTGGTAAAAATGGAAATGAACGACGATACCTGGCATCTGGTGAAGAATGTTCCCAAGGTAAGCGGCTTCATTGGTGGATCCGGTACCAAACCGACGCCGATTTCCGAGAAGGAGGCGCAGGCGATTTTGCAGCAAGTTCTGGAAGGCGTAGAGAAACCGCGGCCGAAGTTTTCATTTTCTGCCGGCGAGCAGGTGCGTGTAACCGACGGCCCATTTTTGGATTTTAATGGCACGGTCGAGGATGTGAATTATGAAAAGAGCAAGTTGCGCGTTTCGGTCTCGATCTTCGGCCGCCTTACGCCGGTCGAGCTGGACTTTAGTCAGGTGGAAAAAGCCTAGCAACCAGGCTTAAGAAATACAGAGTTAACTTGGTTAAGGGCGTTAGTTAGGAACATTTTTAAAGTTTGCGGGGAGCGCTTAGTTATCAGCGCGATCGTACCCATTCCGGAGTTAAAGCATGGCAAAAAAAATTGAAGCTTATATTAAGTTGCAAGTAGCCGCGGGGCAGGCTAATCCCAGCCCGCCGGTAGGCCCGGCCTTAGGTCAACGCGGGTTGAATATCATGGAATTTTGCAAGGCATTTAACGCCCAGACTCAGGGCATGGAACCTGGCACGCCGGTTCCGGTCATTATCACCGTCTACAGCGATAAAAGCTTTACTTTTATTAAGAAGACGCCGCCGGCAACGGTGTTACTAAAGAAAGCGGCGGGCATCACTAGTGGCAGCAAAACGCCGCACACGCATAAGGTCGGCGTCGTTACGCGCGCGCAATTGGAAGAGATTGCGAAGATTAAACAGCCCGACCTCAATGCCCACGATTTAGACGCGGCGGTGAAAATTATCGCCGGCAGTGCGCGTAGCATGGGCATAGAAACCGAAGGAGTATAACGATGGCCGCGCCTAAACTCAGCAAGCGTATGCAGGCCATCACCGGTAAATTCGAGCGCGGCAAGGCCTATCCCTTAGAGGAAGCGGTCAAGATTGTAAAACAAACCGCCAGCGCTAAATTCGATGAGTCCGTCGATGTGGCGGTTAACTTAGGCATCGATGCGAAAAAATCGGAACAGAATGTGCGCGGTTCCGCGTTGATGCCGCGCGGCACCGGCAAAAGCGTGCGCGTGGCGGTATTTGCCGAAGGCGAGCAGGCGACAGCCGCGAAGAAGGCGGGCGCCGATCTGGTCGGGTTCCAGGATTTAGCCGATCAAATTAAACAGGGCAAGCTCGATTTCGACGTGGTCATCGCCGCTCCCGATGCGATGAGAATTGTGGGGCAATTGGGCCAAATTCTAGGCCCGCGCGGTTTGATGCCAAACCCTAAAGTAGGGACAGTAACGCCAAACGTCGCTAAGGCAGTGGAAAATGCGAAGGCCGGCCAGGTGCAGTACCGCACGGATAAGGCGGGCATCGTGCATTGTTCCATCGGCAAAGCCTCGTTTAATCCGGACGCGTTGAAGGAAAATCTGGTGGCGTTGTTGGCAGCCTTGAACAAGGCCAAGCCCGCGACTGTCAAAGGAATTTACCTGAAAAAGGTGACGTTATCGACGACCATGGGACCGGGGGTGCGTCTCGATCAAGCGTCACTGCCGCAATGATTTATGAACGCACGAACTTAAGTGCGTAGTTGACTTTGGGCTATCGGTGGGATGATTTGCCGCCAACCGATGGGCTATCAAAGACCGCTGGTGCGCTTCCTCCACTTTATCAAGTGGCGGGAGCGCTTAATAGGTTTTGCGGCCTGCCCGCGTAGATGGTGTACCCATACGGAATTTCCATCGGATAATTCTGGACGGTCACCGCAATTATGGTAATGGAGGTGACTCGCATGAGTCTTAATCTTGAAGAAAAGAAAGCTGTGGTGGCCGAAGTGTCTGCGGTTTTGGCAGAGGCTAAGGCGGCGATCGTAGCTGAATACCGCGGCTTGACCGTCGCACAAATGACCCGGCTGCGCGCCAATGCGCGCAAGGCCGATGTTTATATGCGCGTGGTCAAAAATACGCTGGTGCAGCGGGCCATCAAGGATTCTCAATTTGCATGCCTGAAGGACCATTTAATCGGACCTTTGGTGCTTGCGGTTTCCAAGGATGCGGTGGCGGTAGCAAAGATAGTGAGCGACTTTGCCAAAGATAACGAGCGGTTCCTCGTTAAAGCCGGCACTATGTCGGGCCGCTTGATATCGAATGGCGAAATGCAGGCGTTGGCAAAATTACCGAGCCGCGAGGTGTTGCTTGCGATATTAATGGGTGCGATGAAAGCCCCGGTACAAAAATTTGTCCAGACCTTGAATGAGGTACCGGGCCGGTTTGTCCGTACGTTGGCCGCTGTGCGCGATAACCGCGCCGACTCCGCTGCAAGCTGAGGCAAATACTTAATTTAAGACTACGTTCAGGAGAAATAGTATGGCTTTATCTAAACAAGAAATTCTTGACTCTATCGCCAGCATGTCGGTGCTCGATCTTTCCGAGTTAATTAAGGACATGGAGCAAAAGTTCGGTGTTTCGGCCGCCGCCGCTACGGTTGCAGTAGCCGCTCCGGCCGCAGGTGCAGCAGCTCCGGTCGCCGAGAAAGAAGCGTTTGATGTGGTGCTTGCCAGCGTCGGCGACAACAAAGTCGGCGTGATCAAAGCGGTGCGCGCGGTTACCAGCCTGGGCTTAAAAGAAGCGAAGGATTTGGTTGAATCGGCGCCCGCCACCGTCAAAGAAGCTGTCGCCAAAGCCGATGCCGAAACCATGAAGAAACAATTGGAAGACGCCGGCGCCAAGGTTGAGCTCAAATAAACCGGACGGCGAGATTAAACGTCGAAAATAGGCTGGTGATTCCACCGGCCTATTCCTGTCTATACCGTTTTACACGGACATGAGACGGTCCGCTAAACGAGAAGGTGATGCGGTGATTAGTTTCATGGAACTTGAAGAGCTGAGGAAGATCAATGACTTATTCTTTTACTGAGAAAAAACGCATTCGTAAGAGTTTTGGAAAACGCCCGAGCATTTTGCGCGTGCCGTATTTATTGGCGACCCAGAAAGAGTCGTATCGCAATTTCCTGCAGGCCGACGTGCCGCCGGAACAGCGTATCGATCAAGGGTTACAGGCCGCCTTTAAATCGGTGTTTCCGATCGAAAGCTATAACGGCAATGCGGCGTTGGAATTCGTCAGTTATCGCTTAGGCATGCCGGCATTTGATGTAAAGGAATGCCAACAGCGCGGATTGATTTATGCCGCGCCCCTGCGTGTCTTGGTGCGCCTGGTGGTTTTCGCCCGCGACGAAGCAACCGGTATGAAGTCGGTGCGCGATATTAAGGAGCAAGAAGTCTACCTCGGTGAAATCCCGCTCATGACGGAAAACGGGACGTTCGTGATCAACGGCACCGAGCGCGTCATTGTTTCTCAGTTGCACCGCTCGCCGGGAGTATTCTTCGATCATGATTACGGTAAAACCCATTCTTCCGGCAAGCTGCTGTTTTCCGCGCGCATCATTCCCTACCGGGGTTCCTGGTTGGATTTCGAATTTGATCCCAAAGACTACTTGTATGTGCGCATCGATCGCCGGCGCAAGCTGCCCGCGACCACGCTGCTACGCGCCCTGGGCATGTCGGCGCAAGAGATATTGGCCACGTTCTTTGAGACGGATACGTTTGAGATCGGTAAGGAAGAAATCAGGCTGGAGCTTATCCCGGCCCGCATGCGCGGTGAGCAAGTCGCGTTCGACATTAAAACGCCGAAGGGCGAAGTAATCGTCGAGGCCGGGCGGCGCATCACTTCGCGCCATGTGCGCGAGCTGGAAAAAACCAAGCTCAAGCATTTAGCCGTACCCGATACTCATCTTATCGGACGCGCGTTGGCGGAAGATATTATTGATAAAACCAGCGGTGAATTGCTGGCCGCCGCCAATGAAATCGTTACCAAGGATTTAATCGATAAATTGATCGCCGCCGGTATTAAGGAAGTCAAAACCTTATACACCAATGAATTAGACCGCGGGTCGTATATGTCCGATACCTTACGCATCGACCCGACGCGTGATCCGTTGGAGGCGCAGATCGAGATTTATCGCATGATGCGGCCGGGCGAGCCACCGACCAAAGAGGCGGCGCAAAATCTTTTCAATGGCCTGTTCTTCAGCCTGGACCGTTATGATTTATCGGCGGTTGGGCGGATGAAATTTAATCGCCGCTTGGGGCGCCCCATCGATGAAGGTCCGGGTATCCTCAGCAAAGAGGATATTGTCGATGTCATGAAGATCCTTATCGGTCTTAAGAATGGCTATGGCGAGATCGACGATATCGACCATCTGGGCAACCGGCGCGTGCGCTCGGTCGGCGAGCTGGCGGAAAACCAATTCCGCATCGGCTTGGTGCGGGTCGAGCGCGCGGTCAAGGAGCGGCTGTCGCTGGCCGAATCCGAAGGGTTGATGCCGCAGGAGATGATTAACGCCAAACCGGTTTCCGCGGTAGTTAAAGAATTTTTCGGCTCGAGCCAGTTATCGCAATTCATGGATCAGACCAATCCGTTGTCGGAGGTTACACATAAGCGGCGCGTCTCCGCGCTCGGGCCGGGTGGACTGACACGCGAGCGCGCCGGGTTCGAAGTGCGCGACGTGCATCCCACGCATTACGGGCGCGTATGCCCGATTGAAACCCCGGAAGGCCCGAACATCGGCTTGATTAATTCGCTCGCGGTTTATGCCAGAACCAATGAATACGGTTTCCTGGAAACGCCTTACCGGAAAGTGATGAATGGCAAGGTAACCGATCAAATAGAGTATCTCTCCGCGATTGAGGAAGGCAAATTCATCATCGCGCAGGCTAACGCCGCGGTAGACGAGAAAGGCCATCTTTTGGACGAATTGGTTTCCTGTCGCCATAAAAATGAGTTTACTCTTTCCACCTTGGACAAAGTCGATTATATCGACGTCGCCCCCGCGCAAATCGTGTCGGTCGCCGCTTCGCTGATCCCATTCCTCGAGCATGACGATGCGAACCGCGCGCTCATGGGCTCTAATATGCAGCGCCAAGCGGTGCCGACCTTGCGCACGGAAAAACCGCTGGTGGGAACCGGCATGGAAGCCACGGTTGCGATCGATTCCGGCGTCACGGTAATCGCGCGCCGCGGCGGTGCGGTGGATTCGGTCGACGCCGCCCGTATCGTCGTGCGCGTCAACGACAACGAAACCGAGAGCGGCAAGGCGGGCGTCGATATTTACAACTTAATCAAATACACGCGCTCCAATCAAAACACCAATATCAATCAGCGGCCGTTAGTGAAAGTCGGCGACGTCATCGCTAGGGGTGATGTGTTGGCGGACGGGCCTTCCACCGATATGGGTGAGCTGGCGTTAGGGCGCAATATTCTCATCGCGTTCATGCCGTGGAATGGCTATAACTTCGAAGACTCTATCCTGATTTCCGAGCGGGTGGTCGAGCAGGATTATTTCACCACCATTCATATCGAAGAGCTGTCCACGGTGTCGCGCGACACCAAGCTGGGGCCGGAGGAAATCACACGCGACATCCCCAATGTCGGTGAAGCGGCATTAGCCAAATTGGATGAATCCGGCATTATTTACATCGGCGCGGAGGTCAATCCCGGCGATATCCTGGTCGGCAAGGTCACGCCCAAGGGCGAGACCCAGTTGACGCCGGAAGAAAAATTGTTGCGCGCCATCTTTGGTGAGAAGGCGTCAGATGTAAAAGACACCTCGTTACGCCTGCCTTCGGGCATGTCCGGTACGGTCATCGATGTGCAGGTATTCACCCGTGATGGCGTGGAAAAAGACGCGCGTGCGAAACAAAACGAAGAGCAGGAACTTGCGCGCATTAAAAAGGATCTTAACGATCAATACCGTATCGTCGAAGACGATACCTATGCGCGCATCGAGAAACTGTTAATTGGCAAAGTGGCCGATGGCGGCCCTGCCGGTCTTAAGACCGGCGATAAGGTCACTAAAGGCTATATTTCCGAGTTGCCGCGGCAAAAGTGGTTTGACATCCGCCTGCGCAACGAAGAAGCGAGCGAGGCCCTGGAGCAAATCAGCGCTCAGCTCGCACAGCAAAAGAAAGAGTTTGATGCGAGACTGGAGGAGAAGCGAATCAAGCTGACTTCCGGCGATGATTTGCCGCCCGGCGTGTTAAAGATGGTCAAAGTGCATGTGGCGGTTAAGCGGCGTTTGCAGCCGGGCGATAAAATGGCCGGGCGCCATGGAAACAAAGGCGTGATTTCGCGCATCGTTCCAATAGAGGATATGCCCCACATGGCCGATGGCACTCCCATCGATATTGTGCTGAATCCGTTAGGCGTGCCGTCACGCATGAATGTCGGCCAGGTGCTGGAGACCCACCTTGGCTGGGCGGGGCATGAGCTTGGCCGCAAGATCGAGCGGATGTTGAAGCAAGAAGCGGCGGCACAGGAGTTGCGCCGGTTTATCGATAAGATCTACAACCATAGCGGCAAAAAGGAAGATATTAAATCTCTCAATGATGAAGAGATTGCGGAGCTCGCGCGTAACCTGTGCGATGGCGTGCCGGTGGCAACGCCGGTATTTGACGGCGCCACCGAGAAGGAAATTACGCAGTTGCTGGAGCTTGCCGGCCTGCCGCGGTCGGGCCAGACCATACTTTATGACGGCCGGACGGGCGAGTTATTCGATCGTCCGATTACGGTGGGCTACATGTATATGCTCAAGCTGAATCATTTGGTTGATGACAAGATGCATGCCCGTTCCACCGGCCCCTATAGTTTGGTCACGCAACAACCTCTCGGCGGTAAGGCGCAATCCGGCGGCCAACGCTTCGGCGAAATGGAAGTCTGGGCGCTGGAGGCGTATGGCGCAGCTTACACTTTGCAGGAAATGCTGACCGTGAAGTCGGATGATGTGACCGGCCGCACCAAGATGTTTGAAAACATTGTGAAAGGGGATCATCGCATGGAGGCGGGTATGCCGGAATCCTTTAATGTGTTGATTAAGGAAATCCGGTCATTAGGGATCGATATTGAGTTGGAGCAGAGTTAAAACGTCTTGCTGAGGCTTTTTTGAATAACGCATTTCACAACATCGGTCTCAATCTTAACCAATCGGCCGTTTTTGTTCAGGAGATAACACATTGAAAGACTTGTTTAACCTTTTTAAGCAATCCGGCAAATCGGAAGATTTTGACGCCATCCGCATCGGTCTTCCTTCGCCGGAAAAAATCCGTTCCTGGTCTTATGGTGAAGTTAAAAAACCGGAGACGATTAATTACCGCACGTTCAAACCGGAGCGCGACGGCCTTTTCTGCGCCAAGATTTTTGGCCCGATCAAGGATTATGAGTGCCTTTGCGGCAAATACAAGCGCCTCAAGCATCGCGGCGTGATCTGCGAAAAATGCGGCGTCGAGGTCACACTTTCCAAGGTGCGGCGCGAGCGCATGGGGCATATCGAATTGGCAAGTCCGGTCGCGCATATCTGGTTCCTGAAATCTTTACCTTCGCGTATGGGCCTGATTTTAGATATGACTTTACGCGATATCGAACGCGTCTTGTATTTTGAGGCCTATGTCGTGGTAGATTCCGGGATGACGCCGCTTGAGCGCAAAACGTTGCTGTCGGAAGACGCTTATCTCGATGCCATCGAACAATATGGCGATGAATTCGATGCACGCATGGGCGCGGAAGCGATCCGCGCCTTATTACAAGCCATCGATCTGAACGTAGAGGCAGCCAAGCTGCGCGAAGAATTAGCCGCCACGAATTCCGAAACAAAGATCAAGAAACTGGCGAAACGCCTGAAGGTCATCGAGGCATTCCTTCATTCCGGCAACAAACCGGAGTGGATGGTGCTGGAAATCCTGCCGGTGTTGCCGCCGGAGCTGCGCCCGTTGGTGCCGTTGGATGGCGGCCGGTTTGCGACCTCTGATCTGAATGATTTATACCGGCGCGTTATCAATCGCAATAATCGCTTGAAGCGGTTGTTGGACCTGAACGCCCCCGACATCATCGTCCGTAATGAGAAGCGCATGCTGCAGGAAGCGGTCGATGCGTTATTGGATAACGGTCGCCGCGGTAAGGCGATCACGGGCGCCAATAAGCGCCAGTTGAAATCGCTGGCGGATATGATCAAAGGCAAACAGGGACGTTTCCGTCAGAATTTGCTCGGCAAGCGCGTTGATTATTCCGGCCGCTCGGTGATCGTGGTCGGTCCCACGCTTAAATTACATCAATGCGGCCTGCCGAAAAAAATGGCGCTGGAATTATTCAAGCCCTTTATTTTCAGCAAGCTGGAGATGCGCGGCCTCGCCACGACCATCAAGGCGGCGAAGAAGATGGTCGAGCAGGCAAGCCCGGAGGTGTGGGATATTTTGGAAGAGGTTATACGCGAACATCCGGTGCTGTTGAACCGGGCCCCGACCTTGCATCGATTGGGCATTCAAGCGTTTGAGCCTGTGTTGGTGGAGGGCAAGGCGATTCAGTTGCATCCGCTGGTATGCGCGCCGTACAACGCCGACTTTGACGGCGATCAGATGGCGGTGCATATCCCGTTATCGCTGGAAGCGCAACTGGAAGCGCGCGGCCTCATGATGTCGTCCAATAATGTGTTGTCGCCTGCCAATGGCGAGCCGATTATCGTGCCTTCACAAGATATCGTGCTGGGTTTGTACTATATGACCCGCTCCAAAGTGAATGCCCAAGGCGAGGGCAAGGTATTTTCGGACGTAGCCGAAGTGCACCGGGCCTATGAAACGCGCCAGGTATCCTTGCATGCACGCATTAAAGTCCGCATCCGCGAAGTGCAGCTTAACGGCGATGACCGCGCTGAAACTTTCAAAATATACGATACCACCATAGGACGCGCCTTGTTGTCCGATCTGCTGCCGGAAGGCATGGCATTCAGCCTGGTCAATCGCGATTTGAAGAAGAAAACCATTTCCGAGCTTATTAACGCCTGCTACCGTCAAGTCGGCTTAAAGGCAACCGTGATCTTCGCCGACCAATTAATGTATACCGGTTTCGCCTATGCCGCGCGCGCCGGTATCTCTATCGGTGTGGATGACATGGTCACGCCGGCGGAAAAGGGTGCGATCATTGCCGCGGCCGAAGCCGAGGTGAAAAGCATTCAAAACCAATACGCCTCCGGCCTGCTGACCGACGGCGAACGTTACAACAAAGTGGTTGATATCTGGACCCATACCAGCGAACGGGTGGCAAAATCCATGATGGATAAGCTCGGTGTGGAAGAGGTGACCGACGCAAGCGGCAAGAAGGTCACCCAGGATTCGTTTAATTCCATTTATATGATGGCGGATTCCGGCGCCCGCGGCAGCGCCGCGCAAATCCGCCAACTGGCCGGCATGCGCGGCCTCATGGCCAAGCCGGACGGCTCCATCATTGAAACGCCGATTACCGCCAATTTCCGCGAAGGGCTGAATGTCTTGCAATATTTTATTTCCACCCACGGCGCCCGCAAAGGCCTGGCCGACACCGCTTTAAAGACCGCTAATTCCGGTTACTTAACCCGGCGTTTAGTCGACGTGTGCCAGGACCTGGTGGTCACCGAACCGGACTGCAAGACGCACCTGGGTATTACTAAATCAGCCTTGGTCGAGGGCGGTGAAATCGTGGTGCCGTTGCGCGATCGCATCCTTGGACGCGTGATCGTCGGCGATTCTCGCGATCCTCTCGATAATAAGCTGCTGGTCCCGGATGGCGAAGTGTTGGATGAACGCAAGGTGGCGTTGCTGGAAGAAAAGAATATCGATCAAGTGCTGGTGCGCTCGCCGGTCACCTGTGAGACCCGCTACGGCATTTGCGCCAAGTGTTACGGCCGCGATCTTGGCCGTGGACATCTGGTCAATCTGGGTGAAGCGGTTGGCGTGATCGCGGCCCAGAGTATCGGCGAACCCGGCACCCAGTTGACCATGCGCACCTTCCATATCGGCGGCGCCGCCTCGCGTGCAACCGCGATCAGTAATATTGAAGTGAAATCCGCCGGCAACATCAAACTCAGTAATATTAAACTGGTGAAACATGCCAGCGGCACGAATATCGCCGTATCGCGTTCCGGCGAGCTGGTGGTGCAAGACGAGCAGGGACGCGACCGCGAACGTTATAAGGTCCCGTACGGTGCTGTTTTAAGCGTGAGCGACGGCGATAAGGTGAAGGCCGGTAAAGTCGTGGCGAATTGGGATCCGCACACGCACCCGATCATTACCGAAGTCGCCGGTAAGGTCGCGTTCGCCGATCTCATCGACGGTGTCACGGTGAATAAACAAACCGACGAAATCACCGGCTTAAGCACTTATGTGGTGCTGGATCCAAAGCATCGCAGCGGCGCTAAAGATATCCGGCCGATGATCAGTCTGGTTGATAGCAAAGGCAAGGGTTTATTTATCGTCGGCACGGATATTCCCGCGAAATATATGCTGCCGCCCGGCGCCATCATTACCGTGGAAGACGGCTCGAAAGTGGGTGTGGGTGACGTGCTTGCCCGTATCCCGCAGGAGACCTCAAAGACGCGCGATATCACCGGCGGTCTGCCGCGTGTGGCTGAGCTGTTCGAGGCGCGTAAGGCCAAAGATCATGCGATCTTAGCTGAAACCAGCGGTGTCGTGTCGTTTGGTAAAGATACCAAGGGCAAACAACGCTTGTTGATCACAGATAAGAATGGCGAAGAGCATGAATACTTAATCCCCAAAGGCCGTCATATTATGGTGTTCGAGGGCGAGACCGTGGAGCAGGGCGAGGCGATTGTCGACGGCCCGCCGGTGTCGGCCGATATTCTGCGTCTTTTGGGCGTGGAGGCGATGGCCAATTTTATCGTCGACGAGGTGCAGGATGTGTATCGCCTGCAAGGCGTCAAGATCAACGATAAGCATATTGAAGTGATCGTACGGCAGATGCTGCGCAAGGTGCGCATTATCGAACCTGGCGATACCCATTTCTTGCCGGGTGAGCAAGGAGAGCGCGCGCGTTTGCTGGATGAAAACGAAAAGGCCGAGGCGGAAGGCAAAAAACCGGCGACCGCGGAGCGTCTGTTGCTTGGTATCACTAAGGCGTCGCTTGCGACCGAGTCCTTTATTTCCGCCGCCTCTTTCCAGGAGACTACGCGTGTGCTTACCGAAGCGGCGATCAGCGGCAAGAGTGACAAGTTGCGCGGCCTTAAGGAAAACGTCATTGTTGGCCGCTTAATTCCAGCGGGAACCGGTTTGGCGCATCATCAGGACCGGCGCAGAAAAAGATTGGACGCGCAACAAGAAGCGGTGGATTTGGAACAATCTCTGTCCCGGACTCAGGTTAAACCGGCGAAAGGCGACGATCAGGCGGCATCCGGTTAAAAAATCAGTGTGGCCGCACTTTCAAATAGCGCGGGGTTTTCCTGAGAAAAGCGGAACCGTTGCATCAGGCTCGCTTGACACTGACGGGCCCTATGCCTAGAATCGCGCACCTTCCAAAGATAATCCAATCTTTGGCGTAGTTAAAGACGGGCGCTTGGCTTAGGCCTGGGTAGAGTTCAATATTGCTAAAGACAGACAGGCCGTCTGCAAAGATGAAAGACGGCCTGTCGTTTATTTTGGGCTGGTAGGGTGAGAGTAGGAGAGGTAGGAGTGTTAAGTGCCGACGATTAATCAACTGGTGCGTAAGCCCCGGGTGCGCGCGGTTAAAAAGACTTCGGTACCGGCGTTAGAGGCGTGTCCGCAAAAGCGCGGCGTGTGTACACGGGTATATACCACTACGCCGAAGAAGCCCAATTCGGCATTACGCAAAGTGGCGCGCGTGCGCTTGACCAATGGTTATGAAGTCACTACCTATATCGGCGGTGAGGGGCACAATTTACAAGAGCACTCGGTGGTTTTAATCCGCGGCGGCCGTGTTAAGGACTTGCCAGGTGTGCGTTATCACACTGTGCGCGGATCGCTGGATACGGCGGGCGTGAATGACCGCCGTCAGGGCCGCTCTAAATACGGCGCTAAACGACCAAAGTCTTAATTAAATCGAAAGATTAACACCGCCGCACAGATTTTGTGCGGCGTTTTGTTCTTAAAGAAGAGTTAACAGAGTTACCAGGCCATGCCTAGAAGAAGAGAGGTACCCAAACGACCGACTTCGCCGGACCCCAAGTACGGCAGCGAGACGCTCACCAAGTTTATGAATGTGGTTATGCGACGCGGCAAGAAATCGGTTGCGGAAAAAATCGTTTACGGCGCTTTGACTACCGTCGCCGAGCGCAGTAAGCAAGATCCGCTAACAATATTTGACCAGGCGCTCGATAACGTGCGCCCCATCGTGGAAGTAAAAAGCCGGCGCGTTGGCGGCGCGACTTATCAAGTCCCGGTTGAAGTCCGCGCCGCGCGTCAAACCGCACTGGCTATGCGCTGGATAGCGGAGGCGGCGCGCACGCGCAATGAAAAATCCATGGGCGCACGCCTGGCGTCGGAATTACTTGAAGCCGCGGAGAAGCGCGGCAACGCCGTGAAAAAACGCGAAGAAGTGCATCGCATGGCCGAGGCGAACAAGGCGTTTTCGCATTATCGCTGGTGACCGGAGTTTAATTTAAGTTATTTATTAAGGATATAAGTCGTGGCACGCAACACCCCAATAGAACGTTACCGTAACATCGGCATCATGGCGCACATCGATGCGGGCAAAACCACGACCACCGAGCGGGTCCTGTTCTATACCGGCGTCTCGCATAAAATCGGCGAGGTGCATGAGGGTGCGGCGATCATGGACTGGATGGAGCAGGAGCAGGAGCGCGGCATCACCATCACCTCCGCCGCCACCACCTGCTTCTGGAAAGGCATGGGACAGGATTATCCCGAGCATCGCATCAATATCATCGATACGCCCGGCCACGTCGATTTCACCATCGAAGTCGAACGCTCGTTGCGCGTATTGGACGGCGCCTGTGCAATATTCTGTGCCGTAGGCGGCGTAGAGCCGCAATCCGAAACTGTCTGGCGGCAAGCAAATAAATATGGCGTGCCGCGGCTTGCCTTCATCAACAAGATGGATCGCGCCGGCGCCAATTTCCTGCGCGTCGTCGATCAACTCAGAACCCGTTTAGGGGCCAACCCGGTTCCCATCCAATTGCCGATCGGTGCGGAAGAAAAATTCAAAGGCGTAGCCGACCTGATCAAGATGAAGGCTATTTATTGGGATGAGGCCACCCAGGGGATGAAATTCGAGGAGCAGGATCTGCCTGCGGATATGGTGGCCGAATGTAAACAGTGGCGCGAAAAAATGATCGAGGCCGCGGCTGAAGGCTCGGAAGAGTTAATGAATAAGTACTTAACCGGAGGCGACTTAAGCCCGGAAGAGATTAAGAAAGGATTGCGCCTGCGCAACCTGGCGTCAAAAATCATCGTCGTTCTGTGCGGCTCGGCGTTTAAAAACAAGGGTGTGCAATGCATGCTGGATGCGGTGATCGATTACCTGCCGGCGCCGACCGACAAGCCGCCGATTATGGGCCACTTAGACGATAAAGCCGGCACCCTCGCTCAGCGTCATCCCGATGATAGCGAACCTTTTTCCGCACTTGCATTTAAGATCGCGACCGATCCTTTTGTCGGTCAATTGGTTTATTTCCGGGTCTATTCCGGCGTATTGAGCTCCGGTGATAGCGTGTATAACCCGGTAAAGAGCAAAAAGGACCGTATTGGCCGCCTGCTGCAGATGCACGCGAACCATCGCGACGAAATCAAAGAAGTGCACGCCGGCGATATCGCCGCCGCAGTCGGATTAAAGAACTGCACCACCGGCGACACGCTGTGCGACCCGGATCATATCATCACGCTGGAGCGCATGGAGTTTCCGGAGCCGGTTATCTCTCAGGCGGTGGAGCCCAAGACCAAGGCCGACCAGGAAAAGATGGGTGTTGCCCTGTCGCGCTTGGCGCAGGAGGACCCTTCTTTCCGTGTGCGCACCGATGAGGAATCCGGCCAGACCATTATCTCCGGCATGGGCGAGCTGCATCTGGAGATTATCGTCGATCGCATGAAGCGCGAATTCGGTGTCGAGGCCAATGTCGGCAAGCCGCAGGTGGCGTATCGCGAGACTATCCGCAAGGCGGTGGAACAAGAGCACAAGTTCGCGAAACAGACCGGCGGCCGCGGCCAATATGGCCACGTGTTCTTACGGCTGGAACCACAAGAACCCGGCAAGGGGTTTGAATTTGTCGATGGGATTAAAGGCGGGGTAGTGCCGCGCGAATATATCCCGGCGGTGGAGAAGGGCGTGAAAGAAGCTTTAGAGCGCGGCATCCAAGCTGGTTATCCCGTGGTCGATGTGAAAGTGACTTTGTTTTACGGCTCTTACCACGAAGTCGATTCATCGGAAAACGCCTTTAAGATGGCCGCCATCCTGGCGTTCCGTGACGGTGCGTTGAAAGCAAGCCCGGTATTGCTCGAACCGATCATGTCCGTCGAAGTGGTGACGCCGGAAGAGTATATGGGCAGCGTCAACGGTGATTTAAACTCCCGCCGCGGCGTAATTCAGGCGACAGAAGACACCCCGGCGGGTAAGATCGTGCGCGCCGAAGTACCGCTCGCGGAGATGTTCGGTTACGCCACGTCTGTGCGTTCGGCCACACAGGGACGCGCGACTTATACCATGGAATTCAAGAAATATGCGATAGCCCCGAACAGTGTCGCTGAGGCCGTTATTAAGAAGGCTAGTTAACTCTAGAAAATCAACAACGAGGCACCCAAGATGTCCAAGGGAAAATTTGAACGCACCAAGCCCCACCTAAATGTGGGCACCATCGGCCACGTCGACCATGGTAAAACCACGTTGACCGCCGCCTTAACCAAGGTATTAT
>Ga0209283_10000486_pt1 | contig 20121 bp, 21 predicted proteins | sample CZO8metaG_2_FD_188354 | JGI IMG/M metagenome (GOLD analysis project Ga0209283, IMG submission 188354) | Vadose zone soil microbial communities from the Eel River Critical Zone Observatory, Northern California, USA - CZOApr15con2H1.8 metaG... | ecosystem: Environmental > Terrestrial > Soil >...
CCATTGGTGCTGCCTGGTGGTGTAAGGAAAATCCTGATAGAGTGCCAGCCAATCAAAGCTCTGCTGACGAACGGTCTGAGCAAAGTCGAGGAGCCAGGCTTCACCGGTGCGCTCGTAGAGCCAGTACACGCTCAGAGCAAGCTCGGTACTGCGCAGCATGGCCCACGAAGTCAACGGTTGCTGTGCGAGCAAAGCCCGCAGTTTCTGCATACATCGCTCTATGGCCGCGATGACATGGTGATCGCCCGTGGCCTCCTGGTACTGGGTCATCGCCTTGAGGAGCACAAAGACAGGCCAGGGATCGTATGGATAGCCATAGTTCGCATCCTGGAAAGGACCCAGCCAGCCATCGGATTGCTGGTGATGGAGGATAGAGGTGATCCAATGCTGTGCCTTCTGTTTCAGCCGTTCGTCATCCAGGAGAAAGGCTAATGGAACCAGACCATCCAACCAGTAGGGGCCGCGCTCCCATCCTTCGCCCTTTCCTCCAATCCACGCGCTGTCGGCAAGATCAGGCCAGAACTCATCAAGGTGACCGGTCAATCCATCGGCCTGGATGCGCAACTGTGTGCTCAACCATCCCGCTGGACGAATGCTCCCTAGCGGCAGCGTCGTAAAAGCATTTTCAACCAGTCCACGAGTGGATTTCGTTTGTTTCGCCATGTGCATGCCTCTTGTTGATCCGAGTGTGCCGGTGTAGTGAACCTATCTTACCATAGAGAGGGCGCTAGAGTAGTGGAGTTTTTCATCTCACGATTGGCTGTATTCTCGTAAGTGTAGTACACTTAGCTCACGGAAGGAGGGAACACAAGGCTCTACAAGGAATTCGGAGATTCGCCCCCTGGACCAGTGCAGGACAGCTAGCCGAAGTGTCAAGTAAGAAGATTTACTTTACAGGACGCACTTCGCCGGTTATCTCCTGGCGTTTTCGCACCTGCGCTACCCCTGCTCTCCGTCCCCATCGTTGCGTTCTCGGGAGTGATGGACCGTTACATTTTCGACAAGCACTGTATCGAAAACCTCCAATAAAGCTGTGCCCACAATGCTCTCGATGGTAAGCTCGGTATGCTCCACATCACCTACAAGCACCTCAGAGAACGTATCTGAACATTGGACGCGCATGTGTACAATGCACATAGCCTTTTCCTTTCCTCTTGGTAGTGAGATCCTAGTTGTCCAGTACCAACAGACAATTGTGATCGCGCATATATTGGATGAGCAAGGATATCTGGTCGTCTATCTCCCCTGGCAGATCGAGATGTTGTTGATCCGAGACAAAGCTGATACACTGCCTCAAGAATAGCTCTAGCGGGGGGGCGTTTTGGAGAGAACGCCAGAAGACATACTCAAAGGCCACCTTCATTTGCATTGCTACCTTTGCAGCTACGACCGTTTTCCCGACACCCCCCATGCCCAGTACTGCCGCAATTTGACAGTGATGCTCTTCTACCCAGCGCTTTAGCTCGGCGCATTCCTCGTCGCGTCCGTAAAGGTTGACAACATAAGGGGCCTCACCCCAATCTGCTCGAGGGAGCGTGGGAGATACGTGATCACTTGCATGTGCTTCTTTAAGCAGTAGTGACTGCGATGAAGCAGTGGTAGACATTGGAAATAGAGATGCTTCCGGAATAGTAAGCCTATGGCCAGGAGGGGAGAGCGGCTTGATATTCCTCGGTTCCCCCTTCAGCAATCCTAGCTCTTCGGCATTCTTTCCAAAGATTTCGCAGAGTGACTGACGATGATATGGGCGGGGGAAGCGATCACCGCTCTCCCATCGACCTATGGTTTTTGTATCGCATCCCACCTTCTCGGCGAGATCTGCTTGTGACCAGCCCCGCAGTTCGCGCTCATAGCGCAATTGTTCATGAAATGGAAGGCGAGTTGTCACGTTTTGTCTCCGTATATGCATGTAAGCAGTACGAATGATGGGGGATCTATATGCCACTCATAATATACAATAAAACTATTATTTTCTCCAGTTATTAGAAAATACGTTCTCAGAAAGAAGAGTTGTTATAACAAAATATAATCTGAAAATCTGCTTGATATCCATTATCATTTTTGCACTTATGGTGGTCCCAAAAGTCAAGACAGTTTTAGGGCAAGTATAGTTTGTCTGGTAGTTCGGATCAAGCGAATGGTACCATGGCCACTCATTCATGATAGAGGTTGACCTGGAGAAACGGCCGCACAGGACGCTAGAGGTGTTTAGACTGCCTTGTGGTTACGACTGTATCTCAGATCTCTCAGATCTCTATTTCCACTCTCTGCCGGCTCACGCTTCCACTGGATGTGCAATGTCCCTTCCTTTCTCTTCGGAAGTTTATCGGCCGAGATGGAGTAACGAATAGAAAACCCTTCTTTCCCGTCAGGAAAAAGAAAGGTCACAACCGGCCGCATAGGCCAGAAATCCTGATGTTGCAGTTTGGGAGCTGTGTATGTAACGATATGAGAGTCTTTCGTCGTGTTGCAGAGCGGCCCGCGACGCCGGAGCTGGGTTTCATAGTAAGCATGTACCAGGTGCCATGTGGGATCGGGCTGAATCGCAAATGTACTGGGGCTGATGATCCCTCCAACCCCTAACCAGTCGCGCGGTGGATCCATCCATGCTGCTTTCGGCTCATCTGGAATCTTGATTTCTTCCTCAACGTCGTCGGCGTCTATCGCCAAGGTGCCCGGAGGAAAATAGAGCTTGATTTTGAGATCCTCTGCAGGAGCAGCCCCAACATTTTTCAGCACAAACGAGAGGAGGCACCTGTTTCCGTACTTTTGCATCCACAGCTGTTTGAGGGCTGGCTCAAGCTCTTTTAGATATTTCTCGCATGCTTTGACGTATTCCTGGAACTGGTACTCTGGCGTCTTCCCCCTGGACTGGTTGATGATGCGTTCAATATGTTGCCGCTGCTCGATGGCTTGTAGGTGAACGTACTCATCAGTAAACACCTTGGAGAGCACCTCCGCGTTGAGTGCATCGTCACCCTGGGCCGGGCAGGTCACCGTCGTAGTCAGTTCCTGGTCATTACTGAAGCCAAATTCGAGCTTTGACCGGCTGTTTTTGTAGTCCTGGAGCTCACGTTCTAATTCTCGTATGCGCTTCTCCTCAGGAGAGCGCTGCTCAAGCTGCACGAGTTCTTTCCCGTCCGGCTTCATCGTATCAATGCCATTATCGATTGCATTCCTCCGAAATGACATATCATTTGAGAGAAAACGGATGTGTCTATCTGGGTACTGCTCCTGGAATTGGAGGACGCAGGCAAGAATGCGATCGTCACTTACTTCCGGGTCTAATGTATGCTTCCTGATCCACTCCGCATTCGGTTCGCGTGGAATATCGAGCAGGAAAACGGTATCTACGCTATCCCTGATAGGGACAGGTACTCCTGTAGCGGATTGCGGCAACAGCCCGTCTATTTTCGACAGGAGCATGTGTGCCCGGCTCCGACGCCATGCGACAGTTCCATCGTCCTTAAATTTATCCAGCTCTCTTAGAACAGAGCGCGTCAGCATGAGGTAGACCTGGGGAACGTTCAGGAACTTTAGCCAGTTAACCTCATCAAAGGTAGTAAAGTGCAACAGGATATTGGTATCAAAAAAGCAGTAAAGTGCGTCTGGGTTTTGAGTAACTTGCATTGCGATCTGCAGTTTCTCCATTCTTTTTGCGAAAACGGCATGCTGCTTGGGCAGCGTGCCAAGCTTTTCCAATGAGTTTATATGCTTCATTTCCTGCAGTCAATGGATAAGGCCAGGTGTAGTACTTCTTCCCCATCGCTCAATATGTTTCATGGCATTGAACTTTGTGTCTTGGCGCCCTATCTTGTTGAGCTTATCAGATATATTGAAGCTAGAAAGCTGGCGGTACCATGGTGTGTGGTTCATCTTTTGCTTAGCGGTTTGAAGGCTCGTTCATGACTTGCCCTGGCTACTCAGGTTTTGCATTGTGATGCAAGTTATAATGATGTATTTGGGGGCTTTACCAGGATTGGTCGTTTGGCAGATATTTGTGATGGGATCGTCATTGGAATGCTTGGCTCGGAATGGATAATCGGGCACTCACTATGTAGGTGCATAGAGTTCTGAGGCGGCTGGAGGGTGAGGAGTAAAAAACATGACACCCGACAGTTGTAACATACTTGTCAGGTGTCACACTGTAAGCTTGCGACGGAACCGACGGGCGTCGGATTATCTGCAAGATTGCCAGCGTGACGGGCAGACATATGCGGCCAGTGAAGTCTTTCTTGAAAGGAGGTTCGCCTCCTCATGGATAGTTGTTAGGATTTTCAACCTGCAATCCCACGACGCCAGCGATATCGAGCAGACCTCTATCAGCACAAACAAAGATGGGGAGAGGTGCTTGATTAACCAGTGCATAAGTAGGGGCCCCGGTCTTCTATTACCATATCAGACGCAAGCTTGTCGCTGGCAAACAGGTGGGCAAGTCGTTCTCTTTCAGCCTGCTCCTCTGGAGTCAAAGGGTGATTTGTGACGAGGTTTGCGAGTTTCCCTTCACGATAGAGCTTCTCAGCCAGTTCGCGTCCTGTCATCGCATGTTTTGTGGCAGAATCTGATGGTAAACGTCGTATCAGGTCACGTAGAAGCTTTTCCGGCGGCTCTCCTCTTCTGGTAGCTTCTGCGGCAAGTACCCGGTATTCTTGATCGCTCAGCGTGACGGTCATTTGGTAGGCCATGAAGATTACCTCTCATCCTTCTTGAGAATCGTGCATGTTTTGCTGATTATCTAGATTCATCTTGTTGCTATTATATAAAGACCAGAGCTTTTCAGCAATAGAGCCTTCAAGTTACTTTACAACTTCGCTGTACCAAATAGCAATGATGGTTTCCTCACTCGTCTTCTAACTGCTGTGTAGAGCCGAGTTCTTTTAAAAAGCGATTGACCACAGCAAGATCGCCAGGTTCCATCTCGTCATAGACACTATCCTGCATTATGTAGGCGACCTTGTCTTGCTCCTGATCGGATAAACGCTCCGCTTCTATCAGAAGCTCTGCCAACTCTTTACAACGTAGTTCTTGCTCACTCAGCGAGTGGAGCCCGTTTGCCTCATAGATCATGTGTTCTGATTTGTCACGTATATATTTTCTCTTGGTGGAATGAGCGTAGCAGGGCGAACTGACACCTGTTCAAGCTTGTGCTTTTGTGTGAGGAGGAGATTAATGCGAGAGCTTTTGTCTTTGAGTAGAAGTGTCCAGGCAAAGTTCTCACTCATCGAGTCCGACGCTTCTTTTTCTTGAAGCGCGGTTTCAGTGGAGGCCGCTGTTGAAGCTGCTTTTGTCGTGGATACTGTTCAGATAACAAGTGGGCGACATACTGAGCGCGTGTGCCGCTCGTATTTTTAAGTCCCCGTTCCTGGCAGTATTTTTCAAGGGCATCCAGGTCCACAATCACTTCAATCAAGTCCATGCCTAGTTCTGCCATTTTTTGCCTGGTTTCCTGAAAAACTGTGTGCCATTCCTGCCATGCAGGCTCTAAATCACTCGCATCTTCTGCTGCGGCTAATAGCCTGACATATTGTTCAGGAACGTCAGCCACGTTTCTTGCTACTTTTCTTCCGCGCGCTCTTCGGTGGCCGGGAGAAGCGAACCGAAGAAGGCATGGGGCCACCGTAGCTGTCTTTCTTCATTTGGTCTTCTATCTCCTGCACCTGCTGGGTAAGCAGCGTTGTCTCCCGTTGTAAAGCAGCAATCAACTGGTCTTTCAGGCCGATTTGTTCTCGTAGCAAGTCGATGGTCTCTTCCTGCAAGTTGGCCTGATCTCTTAGCGTTTGATTCTCTGGTCGAAGCAGCTTCAGTTCTTCTTCATTGTCGATGAGGTCAGCCATGGCATCTATCGTGCCTTTCCTTCCAGGTGTGATGTATCGCCTGGATAACTTTGGTGGATCAGCACCATTATAGCATAGCGCGTTCTGTACCGAGGCGATCAGAGGGAAAAGTAGGGATCGTCTCGGATTGTCTCTATGCATTCGTCCACCGTCAGGTCCGTATACAATTGTATCCACTGGCCGGTATGGCGCATAAAGGAGAGATGAAAACGCCGGTTCCTGGCATATTGCATCCGCGCAAATTTTGCCTCGAAGCTCGGCTCTATTGGATTGGAGCCTGCCACGCGATACTCGGCACTGAAGTAGAATGCCTTGTGGTACCATTTACCGTAGATATCGACAATATAATTGAACTGCGGATTCTCCGGCGGTGGCTGGATATATTTCGGCTTCAGGACTATCTCAATGAGTTCATTCGCCCTGCTAGTGACTTCCATTTTCAGCGCTTCGGGGAGAGAAGCCGTTGATGTTTTGCGCGGGTACATCGCCCACGGATTGATTTCCTTTGGCATCCCAGTTCTCCTTGTCATGTAGGCGTGTCTAGAGTGTTCCTGAGTAGGTCGATGACCAGCCAAAAAGAGCGCGCAGCCGCTGACCCGGATTAAATTTGAAGACCCAGCTTTCGGATTCCGGACGGACGTAGAAGCCGCCAAAACCTGGTAAGGTGACGCTTTTCCCAGCTTTAAAGCTCTCGTAGAGCGTCTCGATAACGCCATCTACCCAGGCTGTGGCTGCTGCCTCATCGGTGTTCATCCGTGCAGCCAGCAGGCGAACGAAATCTTCTTTTTTGAGGCGATCAGTCATTGCGTTCCTCCTTACAAACCGGCGTCCACCAGTTCTTGCTTCAACGTGGAAAGTCGGCTATGCCGTTTGCGTAACCAGACGATGTAGGTTGTCCACTGCTCAGTTTCATCTAACTTCTCATAAAGAGACCGAATTTTTGCGAGATAACTACAAGCAACTTGATAATTGGATCGTCCACGCCCAGCGATGAGACGCTCAACATGTTGCTGATAGAGGTCTATCGAAGCGCGGGGGTATGCCTCTTCCGTGCGTTCAGCGGCTTTAAGAGCAACTTCAGGAGTGCGCGCATAGTCGTACTGCCACTGATAGCTCTCAGGGCCAGGGGGCTTTGTAGCTTTTAGTAATTGAAGCGCTCGCTCAATAGCTCCCTCATCGAGTGCAGCTTCTACCAGTGTAGAGATATTTTTGGTAGTCTCCAGGAACATATGCGCTTCTTGTCGCACTGCTTCCCAGTTTCCAAGCTCCATGGAGATCTCACGCATTTTCTGATACTCCGCGAACCAGGGTCGTTTATGAAAGATGAGTTCGGCCATCTCAAGCGCGGCAGCAAGATTGTTTTTCGCCAGGTAGTGGTTCTTCAGCCATTCAGCAGTAATGGTGTACATTTCCTGCTGAGCCTTTTCATCCATCATGCCTTCAACTGCGGCATCCTGCTCGTACTGGACAAAGAGGTCTGCAATCTTCAGTAACTGCCAGCCATTCGCCTGGCTAGCATCCTGAACGGCTTCATCCACCCGGTCCAGTTCCAGCAGCCGGGTGACTACTTCCTGGATGCTCTTTGTCTCACGACCGATGCGCAGGAACTCCTCGTCGCTCAGTAGGTCTGCCTCCAATGCTAACAAGAGGCCACCGAAGCGCTTACGATGCCAATCACTCTCCGACTTCTTTTCCTGAAGCTCGGCAAGTGTAGTGCGAACCCATTGCGCAATCAGGTGCTTTTCCTCAGGAGTCGTACCCTGGAGGAATTCAGGTGGAATATCCTTGGTCAGACCAAATCCACCATGGTTGACATCAAAGCGATACACTGCAAAAATGGCCTCTAGAATCCGCTCGCGGAGGATCGCATCTTCTCGTTCGCTCTCCAGGCAAGCGCCCAGACCCTCGACACAAGCTTGAACAACGCGACCCAACGCCCCATCCTCATCATGATAGGAGAGGTAATGGCTCAGTGTTCCCATCGCCACCACTTCATAGATAGCTGCGGCGTTGGTATAGTCCCGCTGTCGAGCGAAGCGAGCGGCAGTCTCGGTAATGCTGTAGAGATCGGACGAGATACCATAGACGGCATCCCACTCGCGACCACCATGTCGAAAAGCTGCATCGACCTGGCGGCGATACTCTTCGGTGTCGATGGGCACACTCTTATGACCGGGTAGAGGCGGCATGGTGAGTTGCCATTCCACCTCTGGCTGTTTCTGGAGTAACTGTTTGATGAGTGCAATCAACTGGGCTTTGCTCTGTCGTTCCAGGATGGTATCGATGTCGTCCATTTGGGTGAACGCTTCCGGCTGCTCATTCCATGCGAGGAGCAATGCAGCCGCGTGTTCGCAGCCGCGATTCCCATATGCAGGTGTCCCTCCTGAACAGGAGCAGAGGGATGCAGTGATACCAGAGCCATCGAATGTGACCTGTACACGGAATGGCTCGGGAAGTGAGCCATAACAATATGCCTTCAACATCATGCCTTGCTGCACCGGATCGACGATAGCTCCATCACGAACACCTTGCTGGCCTTTCAGAAAGTTCTGCTCGCCTACGAAAGTGCGAATTTTTTGTTCGGTTAACATTGGGATGGTACTCATAGCTAATTGGCCCGTTCTAAAGCGGCTAGAAAAGCTTCGTTTTTCTCGCGTTGTTCCAGACTTTTCCTCAAATTGTCCATACCTGCTCCCTCTAATGGGTAAGTCTTTACTTTTTCGTCGAGAGGTACCTGTACTATAACTTTGCTTTAGCCATTTCATCTTTCAGCGCTGGCAACCTGGCGTTATGTTCACGTAGGTCTGCAATATAGGTTGTCCACTCATTGCTTTTACCGATCTTCTGATAGAGCTTACGGATGCTGAGAAGATACTGGCACGCGGTATGATAATTTTCACGGCCTCGCCACTCAATGCGCATTTCGACATACCTTTGATAAATCTCGATGGCCTCTTGTGGATAGTTCTCTTCAGCAGCTTTCGCGACTTCAATGCCTGCGTTCAAGTTAGTAGAACCATAGGGTCCATTCTTGAGATCTTTCGTCTGCTCTCCAGCCTTCAGCAGTTCTAAGGCCAGGTCAATATGGTCTTCATCAAGGGCGATCTCGATCTCGACATCCGTCTTGCGCAATTGCTTCACATAAGCCAGCAACTCCGACCGCACTTCATCCCATCGATCAAGTCGTTGCGCAAGCTGGCGTATCTCCCGGTATCGCTCAATGGTTGCTCCAAAATGGTAGGTAGTGAAGGTGCGTTTCGCCACCTCCATCGCGCCCGCGAGGTTTCCTCCGGATTGATACCGTTGCTGGAGCCAGTGCAAGAGGTCTGTATCGTTGTATCGCTCGACCCGTTCCTCGATCAGGCGCTCGGCTTCGGCGTCATATCCGTGTTCGCTGAGGATATCAGCTATTTCAAGGATGTCGTAGTTTTCTACGTGTTTTGCTTCCGCCAGTGCCTCATCCAGCCTTCCCAGTTTGAGCAGCCGATCGACCACATAGTGATAGCTCTCCATCTCGCGACTAATGCGCAGGAAGGTCTCATCATCGATGGCATCGCTTTCCAATCCGAGCAAGAGTACGTCGAAGTCCTCGTAATCTTCTCCCGCATCGTCGGCATGCCAATCGATATCAAGGTCAAACGCTTCGCGTACCCACTTCGCAATCATGCTCCGTTCCTCCGGCGTGGTGTATCGCACGAGAATGGCAGGCACTTTATCGCTCATCACCGGCATATCGTTTTCCAGGTTCGTGTCAAAATCATATACATCAAAGAGCGTCTGGAGTATTTGCCTGCGCACCGCCGTGTTATCCTGCATGCCTCGAAGACAGTTACTCAATCCCTCGACGCAGTCTTCAACCACATCATCTAACTGGCCCTCGTCAGCGTGCCAACGAAACGAATCATAGTTGTCGAGGATACCCCGGATGATGATCTTATAGAGCGCGGCAGCATCTGTGAAGTCATGGTGCTCTACATACTCATCAGCGATATCCACAATATCCAGTAGTGGTTCTGCCGCTCTGTCCTCAGATCCCCACGTATTTCTGTCGGTGGTGTAGAAAATCTTCTCAACTTGCAGGTGGTAGACCTCTGCGTTGAACGGTGCGCGCGGCTTCCTGGTTGCCGTCGGCTGTTTCGACACAATCAGCCCAGCCAGATCAGGATGCTGTCGTACCATGCGTTGGATGAGCGCCAGCAGATCATCTCTGCTGAGTTGCTCTACCGCTGATTTGATGTCCTGTTCGTCAGGTGTTGGGGTGGCGTTCATAAGCATCCTTCTTCAGTTCGCGGGCTGCCTTCTCATCCAAGACCTTGAGGCAGGCGGCAGCGTTCGCTGGGCTAAACTCACGTTGCAGGAATGTCCAAAAAGCCTGCAACTCCTGGACGATTTCTTCTGCCTCATCGGCAGAAGTCGATACCTTGGGCGGGACGAGATCAAACATGCCATCCCTATCAAACACTTGCTGGTGAATGTCGAACGCCATAGATCACCCCCTGCGCTCATTTTTTCAATCCTATCATATCTGTCTAGACGGAGACTCAGGTATCAAAGGGAGTAATGGCGGGATATTTTCTCTGTTATACGATATATACATATAAGCAGATAAATGATTCGATAAGATACCCAGCGTGACAGGCAGACATGTTAGGCCATTCATGGCCTCTCGCTGTGAAGATACTTCAATCTACGAAGAAAATAAAGAGCGCATCTTTCCTGATACTCAAGGCCTCAAGACACTCCCCAGGCTCATGGAAGATGTAGGTTAGAGGACAAGCGGTAAAAGAAAAGCGCTCCTTTTCCCTCACCTTTTCTTGCTCAGGTCAGGCCACAATTACATAAAAATAGTGTAATTTACTATCGATAGTAAATTACACTATAAAATGACGGAACCGACGGGCGTCCGATTATCTCCAAGCATACCAGCGTGACAGGCAGACACAATCGGCCAGTCCTTCTTTAACTAATGTAACGTGGTTGTGCTGTACTCACGGCTTGTTCAAGAACGGATATCCCAGGTAGACTGTCGCATATTCACAAGCTATCGCTGAGTCGGTACCCGAGATGCGGCTCTGTGATGATGTAGCGCGGGTGAGCAGGATCAGGTTCTAGTTTGACGCGCAAACGACGTACGACCCCCTTGACATAGTCGGTTGCGTCACTATATTGGGGGCCCCACACCCGTTGCAGAAGTAGATGGGTGGTTAACACCCGTCCAACGTTTTTCGCCAACTCTTCCAGCACTGCATACTCGATTGGTGTAAGGGTGATGGTGCGATCGGCAACAGTAACTTTGTGTTTCTCAGTGTCGATCTCTAAATCACCACATATAACGTTTGTTGCCAGGGTCTTGCTCCCACGGCGCATTACAGCTCGTACGCGAGCAAGTAGCTCAGCTAAGCGGAAAGGCTTCACCAGGTAGTCATCAGCACCCAAGTCAAGCACAGTCACGATGTCAGCTTCGCTGCCCTTGATGCTCAGTACAATGATCGGAGTTGTGGAGTGTTCACGGATGTGTTGGCAGACTTCCAAGCCATCGCATCTAGGCATTACCAAGTCCAGCAAGATGAGATCCGGTAGTTCGCGCTCAAACGCAGCTAAAGCTTCCACCCCATCGGTGGCCGTTGTCATCTTATACCCGTAGGTAGACAGGGAATGCTTAACCGCTGCCATAATACCGGGGTCGTCATCCACCAGTAAAATGCGCTCTTTTGCATGGCTCATAGTATCACTTCCCTTAGTGCTGATGGTGCACTGTTCACATAGTACTCGCAGTGTGTAGTTCAGGCTCGCCTAGTCCCTCAAGAACGATGGAATCTGGCGGCAGAGGCAATGCAATGCGAAAGATGCTACCGCCACCCGGTCGATCCTCCACCCATATCCGTCCGCCATGAGCTTGCACTATACCTCGGCAGATAGCTAGACCCAAACCACTGCCTTGTGTATGCGCCCTATAGTCTCTGTCCAGACGATAGAAGTGCTGGAAAATCTTCTCGCGCTCTCCTGCAGGTATTCCTGGACCACGGTCAGCCACCCCAATCAACACCTCCGTCCCTGTCCATCTCGTCTCCACCTTAATCGATGAGCGCGGCGAAGCATATTTGTTGGCATTCTCCAATAAGTTCCACAATACCTGTATAAGGCGATCAGGGTCGACGTAATGCAAGGGCAAATCCGTCGACAGATCCCGTTCCACCTGGCACCCATTGTTCAGTTCTTCAAACTTCGCTAAAGTATCTGCAATCAATACCGGGAGTTCCGTCCAGTCACGATCGAGCGAGAGAACTCCAGCCTCGATACGTGAAAGGTCGAGCAACTGATCGACCAATCTTCCCAGCCTGCTAGTCTGGCCTGCAATATTGTGCAACAGGTGCTCCTGCTCCCATGCCGATTGAATCTCTCGTCGGTCAAGCAAGCTCTCAACAGAAGCTCGAATAGCGGTAAGAGGTGATCGCAAGTCGTGAGAAACGGCGGCGAGGAACCCACTCTTGAGTCGGTCAGCTTCACGCAAGGCATCCATTTCGGTCGCAGAGCGCAGTAACTGAGTGTTCTTCAAGGTCAAGCCTAGTTGTTGTCCAATGGTTGTAAATAAGGCAAGATCTTCATCCGTGAGCCCCCGAGGGCTATGGCTTGCAACGAGGAGAACTCCGAGGATCGTTTTACCAGCTAGCAGCGGAACAGCCATCAAATCGCTGAAGCCTATGGCTTGAAGAGGTTCATATATAATGCGTCCACTATTCTCCTCACAGCAAGCCAGGAGCGCTTCTCTCGAGGCAGCGACCAGGCAAGCTATCTCATAGAGTGGTCTCAATGGAAGGTCGCAGAGGTCGAGAGACACTGCCTCGGGCAATCCACAATGAGCGACGAGGGTCAGACTATCTGTATTCTGGTCGAGGAGCAAGACTATACCTGCATCCAGATCCATGATCTCTGCAATGCGCTTCAAAACAAGTTCGAGATGCTGGTTGGGATCGGGCAAGCTGCTAAGGAGTTGTGCCATAGCATTGAGGACCTCAATGCGCCGGTTGTGCTGTTGAAGGATGCTATAGAGGCGAGCATTCTCAATAGCCGTTGCTGATTGGGCCGCAAGAGCCAAACCTAGCCGCACATCATTGGTTACCCAGTGGTAGGGCATAGACCTGGGGGCAGCAATGAATCCAATAACTCCACGCGCTGTCACCAGGGGAAGCAATGCTAACGAACGGATTCCCATTAACTCGCTAAGGGCGACTGCCTGGGTGATAGAGGAGAGAACATCGTCAATAATCACCGGCTCGCCACGTTCCCGGACGAGTGAGACTACATCGGTTCCCCCGAGCATTGCTTCTAGATCGCGCAGCGACTCCAACCGTGATGAGTTGTCTCTGGACCAAATGTGAGGGGACATGGCCTCCCCTGTCTCGTCGAATAAGAAGACCGCAGCATTTTTGAGCTGTAACAGGTGGCCCGCCTGCTCGGCCACATTTTCGAGCGTGACTTCTAAGTCCAGACTGGCACTGATAGCACCTGCTGCTGCTGCCAGGAGCTCTGCATCGCGTGTTCTGCGTTCCTGGAGGTTGAACTGCGACCACATGTCACCTAATGTAGGGGATTTCAATAATTTCTCGCCAGTGTGCCCGTGTACTTCATTATTTATGTCCACCCCAAGAGATTTCGTACCATTGAGAAGCCCTACTGTGACTGGTGGGAGTTTCGTCTGAGATTCTTTAGCATTCGTTGATGTGAGAAGCGTACACAACTCCTGTTGGACCTCTAAAGCGGCTGCAGCCAGGGAGTTAGTAAGAAATGAACGAATGAGGCGATAATCGCCCGTGACATCCAGGACACCCATAACCTCACCTGTAAATGGATGCCGAATAGGTGCCGCTGTGCAAGTGAGGTCTGTCCATCCATCACAATAGTGTTCTGCCGCCATGAGTTGCACGACATGACGATCGGCGAGGGCCGTGCCGATGGCATTGGTGCCGGCAGCAGCCTCACTCCAATCGCCGCCAGGAACGAAGTCAATGCGAGCAAGTCGACGACGGATGCCCGCATCACCAAGCACATCCAGTAGACACCCTTTGGCATCGCTCAGCACAATCACATATCCTGAGTCGGCGAGAAAATCCGTGAGGCGCCCCATCACAGAGTGTGTAGCCCGTATGAGCAGTTCATTGGCCTCACGCACCTGGTAAAGCTGAGACTCACGGGCAACAGCGAGCGGAGCAAAACGCCGCGAGGGATTGACATTCATGGCGTGGCAACGCTGCCAGGATTCCAAAATCAGTGAGCGAGGAGTATGTGTAGCCAGGCTTCCCGTGGTCAAAAAGCCCTCACGAATCGCTCTCAACTGCCGAGCAGTACGTTCGATCTCCGACGGTGAGGCAATAGAAAGGTTTACACGATACAGTTGGCTTGTCATACCCTCACCTCAGTGTAAGTAGGTGTGGCATGGCAATGGCAACTCTGCCATTACCTGTCCTCTGAAGTTACGGACACTCTAAAGGCTGGACGAAATATCTTGATAGCCCGATTACAACCATATATTGCGGTACAGATTATGGCACTATTATAACATACTGCTTTGAGTTTACAGGTGGGAATAAGGAAGAGGTTAAATATTTTCACCAATTTTTCACCGAACCCCCTGTCGATTATCACTTTCCCCTCACTGACTCTATGTTACCATTTTACTAAGTGTGGGTGTAATGGAGGTATTCTTCGATCCTCCCCTGATGTGGATACCTCGATGCAGGAGTACGTCGCTCTATCTTAGACAGTAGAGGCACGACAGGCAACGCAGGCATCTGGACGGAGTCACCGATGCTGCTCGAAAATGCCGCCAGACAGCAAAAGCGTATTTGCATGCAATGTAGATTAACCAACGTAGTGTTTCACTCAGAGGAGTAGGTTGCTCAAGTTGGACAAGTTAGAGACAGCCTTGTGGCCGTCAGACAAGGAGAAGAAACATTATGGCTCGTGAAAGCCTCACCAAGGCATTCCAAAAGATCCAGGAGCTTTCCTGGGAGCCAACATTTGCCACACCGGTCAAGAAGTATCCCACCGACTACAAGTTTACCAAGGCTCCGAAGAAGGAACCGCTGAAGCAGGTCTTGCAGTCCTACTTCCCCATGCAGGAGGAGAAAGACAATCGGGCCATGGGGGCTATGGACGGAGCACTCCGCGGGAATATGTTCCGCTCGACACAGCCGCGCTGGATGGAGTGGATGAAGCTCTTCCTGGGCATCAGTCCGTTCCCCGAGATTGCCGCCGCCCGCGCTATGCCTTTGCTCACCTCAGCGGTACCCAACCCAGAACTTCACAACGGCCTGGTACTTCAGATGATTGACGAGGTGCGTCACTCTACAATCCAGATGCACTTGAAGCGCTACTACATGAAGAACTACATCGACCCTGCCGGGTTTGACACGACCGAGAAGTCCTTCGACAGATGCTATGCGGGGACTATCGGACGGCAGTTCGCTGAGGGCTTCATCACTGGCGACGCGATCACGGCGGGCAACATCTACCTCCAGGTCGTCGCCGAAACCGCCTTCACAAACACGCTGTTCGTGGCAATGCCATCGGAGGCTGCTGCCAACGGCGACTATCTCCTGCCCACTGTATTTCTGTCGGTCCAAGCCGACGAGTCACGACACATCAGCAACGGGTATGCCACACTGTTGATGGCTCTGGCCGACCCCGATAACCAGCTGCTGCTGGAGCGCGACCTCCAGTACGCCTTCTGGAACAACCACGCTCTCGTCGATGCAGCGATCGGCACCTTCGTCGAGTACGGGACCAAGGATCGTCGCAAGGAGCGGGATAGCTACGCCCAGATGTGGCGGCGCTGGATCTACGATGACTACTATCGCAGCTATCTGATGCCGCTGGAGAAGTATGGTCTGAAGATCCACCACGAGGACATTGAGGAGGCCTGGAACCGCATCGCAAACAAGGGCTATGTGCATAAGACGGCACAATTCTTCGCCACTGGCTGGTTCGCCAACTTCTGGCGCATCGATCCATTGACCGAGGAAGATTTCGAGTGGTTTGAGTTTAAGTACCCCGGCTGGTACAACGAGTACGGCAAGTGGTGGGAGCACTACGCTCGTCTGTCCAAGCCCAATGGGCACAAGCCCATCGCCTTTGAGGATGTTGGATACGTGTATCCGCATCGCTGCTGGACCTGTCTGGTCCCGTGCATGATCCGTGAAGATACTATCATGGATACTGTAGATGGTCAGGTGAGAACGTACTGCTCCAAGACATGCCACTGGACTGATAAAGAGGTATTCCGGCCTACCTACCAGGGCCGCCCAACGCCTGCGATGGGTAAGCTGGTTGGTTTGCGCGAGTGGGAGACCTGCTACCACGGGTGGGAATTGACCGACGTCATGAAGGATCAAGGGTTCGTTCGCCCCGATGGCAAGACCCTCATTCCGCAGCCCCACGTCATCTTCGACGACAAATACATGTGGACCCTGGATCACCTCAAGGGCATTGAGTTCCAGAGCCCGAATGTGCTACTCAACAAGATGACACCCGAAGAGCGCGATGCATGGTTGGTCGGGTATAAACAGGGTTTCACCATCAAGTAGCAGTGAGGCAGGGTGTTTGCCTTATGCGCGAGGGGTGTTGTCCTCTCAGGACTTCGTCCCTCGCGACTGAGACCTCTACATAGATGTAGAAGCAAGGACGGGAGGCACGTGCTCTTGTCTCCTCTCCTGCAGCCCAGTATGGCGACCGCAGGGTTGCACCTAGTTTGAGAAAGAACCGGTGTATGCCTACACACAGAGTTCGATTTCAACCAGTCGGCATTGAGATCGAAGTGAACGAAGACGAGACTGTGCTCAATGCAGCGTTTCGTCAAGGTGTGTCGTTGACCCATGGGTGCAGGGAGGGGCAGTGTTCAGCCTGCAAGTCGTTCCTCCTTGATGGCGATATAGAGATGGAGAAATACTCCACCTTTGCACTGCCAGAGTACGAGAGCGAAGAAGGGTATGTCCTGCTGTGCCGTAGCCACGCGTACAGCGATTTGGAAGTTGAACTTATCAACTACGATGAGGACATACTGCGGCTAGGTATCCCCATTGTGACTTTGCAGACTACTGTTGAGGAAATCGAATCACTCACTCATGACATCAAGCGTCTCGTACTCAAGATCATCGAGCCTGGGAAGAAGATGCTATTTACCGCCGGTCAGTACGCTGATATCCTTATTCCCGGCAGCGATGAGCATCGCGCCTACTCTATGGCCAATACCCCACGCACCAGCGACCGCCTGGAATTCATGATCAAGGTCTTCGCGGGTGGTCGGTTTTCGAGTCTATTGGAGGGCGGTATCACTCTTGGTCAGGAACTGGAGGTGAAAGGGCCGTACGGTGTCTTCATGCTCCGCGAGAAGTCGAACAGCGACATTGTCTGCATCGGTGGTGGCTCTGGAATGGCACCGCTCTGGTCGCTGCTTAACAGTATGGCAGAACGCGGTATCGAGCGCAAAGCCACCTATTACTACGGAGCCAGAACACGGAAGGATCTGTTCTACCTGGACCGTCTGCAACAGTTGGAAGAGCGCTTACCCGGCTTCCGCTTTGTGCCAGCCCTGTCAATGGCTACGCCGGAGGATGAGTGGGACGGGGAGACAGGACTGATCACGCAGGTCCTTGACCGTAACCTGGAGGCCGGTCAAACCCAGATGCAGGCCTATCTCTGTGGCCCACCGCCTATGATCGATGCCGCAATTCCAGTACTTGTCCGCAAGGGCATTAGCGAAGACCGGATTTTCTTTGATAAATTCACCCCCACAGGTAAAGTAGAGTAGCTCACTATAGAGCTCACAGTAGTAGGGATGCCCCTTGTGGGTACCCCGCTCAAAATGGAGGAAAGGACCTATGGCAAACCCAACTACCGGGCCAGCGATTCATATAACGAATGCGGATGCGGGTGCCGCCACGTTTTCGGGATCAGACAGCCGGAACTATAACTATTTCACGCCTAAAGGACGCCACGCCAGCGTGTACGAAGATGTGACGGTCGACGTTCAGCCCGACCCCAAACGATATCTCTTGCAGGGCTGGCTTTATGCCTTTGCCGATGGGGTTGCAGGGTTTAGCGAGACGTGGACGAAGGTGAAGTCGTCTGACTGGCATGTATTCCGTGACCCCAATGAGCAATGGCATCGAACCATCTACATTCGCCAGGCGAACACGGTTCGCCAGATCCAACAGACGCTTGCTATGGCGAAGAGCCAGAATGTGTTTGCAACCTGGGATACGAGTTGGGTCAAGTGTGTCGAGACGCATGCGAGTACATGGATGCACCCAGAATTTGGGCTTGGCATGCAGGTCTTCGTGCCAGCGCAGCGGGATGCTATGACGAACATGATCAATAATGCCATCTGCGTGAATGGCATGGACAAACTCCGCTTTGCTCAGGACCTCGCACTCTACAACTTGGCGCTGAGCGAACAAATCCCCGGCTTTAATGGAAGTGCGCATAAGCAGACCTGGCTCAACGATCCGGTCTGGTTCGGTGTGCGGGAGAATGTAGAGCGCCTGACTGCCGCCCCAGATTGGGCTGAGCAGGTCTTTGCCACCAACGTCATCTTTGAGCCTCTCTGTGGGGAGCTATTCCGCAGCCAGTTCGTGATGCAGTTTGCAGCACCCCATGGTGATTTCGTCACGCCAGTTCTGTTCGGAATAGCTGAATACGAGTATGAGCACAACCTTGCGTATACCACGGACTTGTTCAAGCTGCTCGTCGACGATACTGAGTATGGGGAAGAGAATAAGCGTGTCATAGGAGAGTGGCTTAGCCATTGGGTTCCGTACAGTGTCGCAGCAGCTCGTCAACTTCAGCCCGTCTGGTCGCAACCGAAGCTAAAAGTATTGCGCTTCGTAGATGCGTATGAGAGGGCCAAGCATCGCTTCGAATCCATTCTGTCGAACCTTGGATTAGAGTTGCCAAAGGAGGTACAACTTTGAGTAAAAAACCGATTACCGGTACTCATTCCGCCTACGAACTCACGTTCTCACGCAAGCCATCAAATCATTGTGGAGTGACCATGAGTGCGAGCGTCGAAGGGAATATCATCGCGGATGTCATGAGCAAGAAGCCGAACGTGAAGATCACAAGATTCCCTGCGATCATCCGCATCGATGGAGAGCGCATGCTCGAATTCGACATGGAAGAGATCGGTGCCGCCCTGGGCCTGGAACCGGGTGAGTACGGTGTCTATGATTTCGAGGTTGAGACATCTACCCACTATGGGCGGCAGGTGCGGCTCGACGATAGGGTGCTCCTCTTCGCTAATCCTGAAGACGCAGCCGATTACCTCGGCTTTGACCAGGCGGTAGCTAAGCATTAGCTTGCTTAGTCAAATCTCATCGGGTGGACGAATCTTAGTAGAGGTCCATCCTCCCTTATTGCCACCACGCGAAAGGATCGATCAATGAAGAACGGATCATTTGTGCTCGATGCACACACTGGCTTCTGGGATGCCAGCAAGGAAAACTGCAAGAACCGCTTTGGCGATGCCTTCATCGAAACCTTCTATGCCTTCCACAACGGCTTCAATCCCCCAGACAAGCGTTGGACGATGGACTACGAGAAACAGTTCCGCAAGGTTGACCCCGACTGGTATCTCGAAGAGGTCTTTATCAAAGGTGACGCCGACATGTCCATCCTCTCCACCCAGGTGCTCATGGACTTCTACCACACCGGTTTCGCCAACGCCGACCGCAATGCCCAGATGCGTGCCCGGGCCCCCGAACGTATTATCTCTCTGGGTGGAGTCGATCCTCGCATGCCCAAGGCGGTGGACGAGGTAGCCCGTCAGATCAATGAGTGTGGTGTGCGCGGCTTCAAATGGTATACCGCTGAATGGCGCGGCCAATCACGAGGCTGGAGTGCCAACGACCCCTCTGTCTTCCCACTGTATGAGAAGTGTATCGAACTCGGTGTGAAGAATATGCACTTCCATAAGGGACCTGCCGTGGAGCCGCTTTCGCTCTCCAAGTTTGATGTACGCGACATCGACGAACCAGCCTGGCTCTACCCTGAACTCAACTTTATCATCGACCATGTGGGTCTGCCCCGCCTGGATGATTTCTGCTGGATTGCCGCCCGCTGCCCCAACGTCTACGGTTCTCTGGCAGTAGCGCTTGCCTTCGTGCATAACCGCCCGCGCTTCTTCGCCGAAGTGATGGCCAACTTGCTCTTCTGGCTCGGTCCCGACCGCATCATCTATGGCACGGATTTCCCCATCTGGTATCCGCACTGGCAGCTCGACGACTTCATGGCC
>Ga0209283_10000487_pt1 | contig 20114 bp, 20 predicted proteins | sample CZO8metaG_2_FD_188354 | JGI IMG/M metagenome (GOLD analysis project Ga0209283, IMG submission 188354) | Vadose zone soil microbial communities from the Eel River Critical Zone Observatory, Northern California, USA - CZOApr15con2H1.8 metaG... | ecosystem: Environmental > Terrestrial > Soil >...
CGTCAAGCGGATGTCCTTCCACGCCTCCGAGACGTCCCCTTTCTGGATGTGGAAGATGCCGTCTCTGGGAATCGTGGACAAGTCCCCGGTGACGTACGACTGGTACCGCGTGTACCACGTGTTCGTGAGCCAGAGGCCGTCCTTGACGTCCGAGAAAATCTCGTCGCGCGACCGGTCGCCGGGTTTCACGAAAATCGCGTGTGGATCCGGGGAGACGAGGCCCGCGTTCCCGGTCGTCTTGGTCCGGAACTTCTTCGCCGTCGAGGTGTTGTGAAGGTACGTCTTCAACATCCCTTTGTTCACGAGGACGTTCCTTCGGGTCGGGACGCCTTCCGCGTCGAAGCGCTTGCGGGCGATCGACTCCGCGGACCCGTCATCGTAGAGGGTGAGTTGCGTCGAACCCACCCGCTTCCCGATCTTCTTGCCGAACGGGGAGAGGCCCGCCATCACGAACCACGCGCTCAGACGTCCGCCGACCTGGTCTGTCAAGGAGCCAAAGATGAGGGGATCGAACACGACCGTGTAACGGCCCGGCTTACCCGACTTCGGGAATTTCGCGAGGGCCGCGATCCGTCCCGCCTTCTGCCCCGCCTTCTCCGGATCGAACTGGGAGAGTTTCGTCGCGCACGCAATTCCGTGTCCGCTCGACTCGAGGGACACCAGGGCGCGAATCGACAGGTAGAGGTTTGCCCGATGGTCGCGGCCCTCCACGCCGTTCGATGTAGCGAGGGAGTGCTCGTCGTCGTATTTCCAGAACGACCCCGCGCATTCTTTCGCCCCTTGGTCCAGCGCCCCACTGATCGCGGCCTCGACGTACTTGCCGCCTTCGTCGAGGGCGAGGACTTTCGGATCCGGCCGGACGCGCGCATAGTCGAACGGCCCTTTCGCGATGCCGGCGTAGTCCGGGTTCTCCTGCGAGGTCTTGGCGATCTTGACGAGGCGTTCGACCGCCTCGCCGGTCTTCGAAAGGTCTTTGATGTCACTCGCGAGGACCCTCTTCTTGTACACGAAGAAAACCGAGGCGGTCGACTCCCGCCAGCGGTTGCTGATCACGGCTTCGTTCTGCGCGAAGCGGATCTGGTAGGAGCGGTTCGTGACGATGTCCGCGATCGCGTCCTGGCATCCGAGCGCGATGGCCTTCTTGACGATCCGGGGGGCGAGGTCTTCCACGGGATCACCTCAGGTACACGTTGCGCAAGCGGATTGTCGGCCCGCCGAGGCTCGCGTCGAGCGACTGGCCCGGGTCGGATTTCCCGCAGAAGCCCGCCTCGAAATCGAGGTCCTTCCCGACCGCATCGACGGCGGACCAGAAAGCCGGCGTCGTGAGTTCGATGACCGTGTTCCGCACGGGATGTTTGACTTCCCCGTTCTCCACGAGGTACGCTTCGCGGCCGGCGTACTTCGCGTTGTACCGCTTGTCATCGATATTCCATTCCATGAAGCTCTTCATGTAGACGCCGAACTTCACGTCCTCGAGCAACTCTTCGACGGAGTAATCCTTCGGCTCCACGAACGTGTTCGCCATCCGGACGATTGCTTCGACGTTGTAGTTGACCGCGCGCGCGGCGCCATTGCTCCGCGTATGGAGGACCGCCGCCGTCTCGCGGTTCTGCAGGAACTCTGTCACACGGCCCTCCTTGTAGAGGTACCGGCGGCGCGCCTTGACCCCTTCGTCGTCTGTGACGTAATACGCAATGGCGTTCGGGATCGTCGGGTCGTCGACGACGTTGACGACATCGGAGCCGACGCGCATCCCGATGCCGTCGGGTGGGATGAACGACTTGCCGGCCTGGCTCGCTTCGCGGCCGAGGACGCGGTCCGCCTCAGTGGGGTGACCGCACGATTCGTGAGAAGCGATTCCCGCCACCTGGGGTCCGGCGACGAGGTCCATCTTTCCCTCAGGAGACTTCTTGCCTTCCGTGAGGGACTTGTGCATCGAGCGGGCCTCGTCGAGGACGCGCTTTCCAAGGTCCCATGCTTGGATACCCTCCCACCCCCCGGACCATCCGTAGTTCCGGTACGTCTGCTGGGCCTCGCCGTCCTCGACGACCGTGAGGAAGTAGAATGTCCGCAGGCGGGGGCTGTACGACCGGATCCGGGAGCCTTCCGAGTTCCCGAAGTGCTTCACGATGCGGTTGTCGCTGAGCTGGAAGTACCGCGCGGGGATCTTGAACCCGAGCGCCATGAGGTCCCGGTCCACGGATTGGACCTCGGCGATCTTCTCCTCAATCGGGACATCCGCCAGCTTCCGTTGCTCTGGGACAGACCAGTTCATCGTGATCGCGTCTTCATGGGCGAACGTGATCTTCGTCTTCCGACGCGAAGCTTTCGCGACCTTCACCGCGTCGTCCACGATGGCCCTCACGTCGGACTTGGTCCGGGAGTTTGTCGCAGCAAATCCGAGGGCCCCATCGACGAGGACGCGCACTCCGATTCCGCGGTCCTGGCCCACGTAGAGCGCGTCGAGGACCCCGTTCTTCAGGATGAAATTTTCCTGCTCCTGTTCCTCGTGACGAGCCTCCGCGTATGAGGCTCCCTTCTTCCGCGCATAGTCAACCGCAAAATCGACGAGGTCCATCTCCGTATCCATGCCGCTTCGCTCCCGAGAAAGTAGCCCCCTGAAAGCGGGTGCGAGAATGAAGGTATCGGACACAACCCATCGCCGCCAAAATCCTTAATGGGGGGCGCGAGTTCGTGCCGCCGCGATGCCGAAGGGAGACCGACCAATCGTCCTGTACCCGGCGTATTTCGACCTCGGACGATCACGGGAACAGGGGCGGCGGGTCGCAAAGAAGTGGGCCGTGGAGTCTCCGACCGCGCAGGAGGTGACCTCCGCGGCGAAGGCGCTCGGGCTGCAGCCCGAGCTCGAGGAGGGCAAGGCGTTCCCGTCGACGCCCTGGCGGAAGGAGGGCCGCGTCCTCGTCCGAGCCGATTACTACAAGACGTCCATCGTCCAGAAGGTCGCCCAACGGATCAAAGAGGCTCGGTAGACCGGATCAGCGGTGGTCTTGGCCCGTCCGGACATCCTCGACGAGACGCTTCCCCGACGAGACGAGGTCGACGGAGTGGATGACGGCGCCCAGCTCCCGGAGCGTGTCCTCGACGCTCGGATAGTTGATCGACGGGCCTTCGATCGTGACCTTGACGTTCTCCGTGTCCTGGTCGACTTCGTCGAGGGTGCAGCTCACGCCATCCACGCCTTTGAGTGTCGAGAGACGAAGCGACATCTCGACGAGGGACGGTTTGTGGGGCTTCAGAACGTCCAAGACGATTCGCTTGATGTCGCTCAACGGGTTGCGGCTCCGGAGACGGTGTCAACGGGGACGTTTGATAATAAACGTTCGCTCGCGTCACCCGGTTGTGACTTCCGCGCCGGTGGCTCCCACGATCATCGTGTGCTCGGTCTGCGACACGATTCCGCCGCCAACGTCGAGCAGGGCTGGGTACGTCATCACGGCCCCGGTGCGTACGAGCCCATTCAGCAAGGCGGGCGCGTGAGCGTCGAGGCGGTACGCCCATCGCTCCGCGAACGGAAGCGTCTTGAACTCCGCCGAGAGAATTTGCAGAAAGCCGTTCAGCGCCGCTTGTTTCACCGGCTTCGTTTTGAGGACCCGATAAATGTTGCCGGTCCGGCGGCCGTCCACTTCGCCCGCGCCGGACGACGCGAACGGTTCGATCGCGACGACCTCGCCGGCGTGGAGGGTGTCGTGCCCATGCGCGATGTTCGGCACGCTCTTGCCCGCGTGCAAGAGGTACCGCTCAATCGTGTGGCCGGTGAGGTTGCGGATGGGACGAAACCCGTGCGCTTCGATTGCCCGCTGGATCCCCTCGCCGAGGGCTCGCGTCGACACGCCACCGTGGACCGCCTCGATCGCCGTCTGTAGGGCGAGCTCGGAGGCACGCGCGAGAGCCGTCCAGTTCCGTGTGCCGACCTCCACGGTCACCGCGGTGTCGGCGATCCAGCCGTCAAGCTGAGCTCCGAGGTCGAGCTTGACAACATTTCCGCGGCGGAAGCGGAACGCGTCATCGTGGGTCGGGGAGTAGTGGGCCGCGATATCGTCGATCGAGATGCACGTCGGGAACGCAGGTCGGGCGCCCTTTTTTCGCATCAGGTCCTCGACCTCCTCGGCGACGTCGAGCAGCAATACGCCATCGCCCACGAGCGCGACCGCGCGTTCGCGGGCCTCCCGCGAGATCCGCCCTGCCCGTAAGAGGGATTCGCGCACGTCGGGGTCCATCGGCCTAGGCTCCCGTCGGCAGCACGCCTGGGCGAAGGATCTTGGCTCGTTCTCCCGACAAATCCACGACGGTCGACTCGCCGCCCAGGGGCGTAGGTCCTCCGTCGACATACAGATCGACGCCGTCTCCAAGCTGGCCCTGCGCGTCCGCACAGGTCACGGGGGAAGCGGAACCATGGCGGTTTGCGCTCGTCGCAGTGATGGGACCGTACGCCTTCGAAAGGAGCCGGGGAATCGGATGGGCCGGCACGCGCAGGGCGATTCGGCGGTCCTTGGAGAGCACCGCGGGGGGCGCTTGCGAGCGGGCGCGCAGGATGACGGTATACGGGCCCGGGAGGTTCTTCTCGCAGAATGCCTGGGCAATCGGCGTGGGCTCCCCGAAGTCAAAGACGTCCGCGATACCTGCCAGCGCAATCGAGATCGGTTGGTCGCGGGGTCGCCCCTTGACCTCGAAGACGCGCCCCACGGCTGCGGGCTGGAACGGATCCGCCGCGAGCCCGTACACAGTGTCCGTGGGATAGACCACCAGTCCTCCGTCTCGGAGAATGTTGCGGATGCGGCCCAATGCTTCGGCATCGAGCAAGTACTTGGTGCCAAGGTTCTGCGCTACGATCGTGTTGGCCACGAGTCCGAGGAACGACGGGTCCACTAAAGCCTTTGGCCCCTCAGAGGTACAGCAAATACGCGAGGGGTGTCCCCGTCGTATCCGGCGGCGGCACGTACTCGTCACGCCGCAATCCTGGTTTGGGAGTGAGCTTCGGGATGATGGTGCGGGTGAAGGCGGCCGAGTCCTTGGACGACCTCAACTCGGCGAGCGGGACGAACGCCGCTTCGCTCACCTCCACACCGTCGGGCCGCGGTTCGCCGCTCACGTAGTCCATCGAGAAAATCAGGAAGGTGTCGTTCGCGGCCTCCGTCACCCGGTTCCGGACGGCGAGGATGTTTCCTGCGCGGCCCGAGATGTTCGTCTCCTCCTTCACTTCGCGTTCGACGGTCCGGACGATCGACTCGCGCGGCTCGACGTACCCGGTCGGAATTGTCCAGAGACCTTTCGAGAGACCGTACGTCTTGCGGACGACGAGGAGCGCGTCCTCGCGGACAAGGAACGCGCCCACGCCGACGGTGATCGGCAACGTCGCGACATTCACGGCCATGGAATCCTCGAGTCCGTAGGGCGAGATGGCTTTATCCATCGCTCCCTTCCCGAGCCGCGGTGGACCGATGGGGAGGAAGGTCACGTTCACGCCGCGGCGATTCCTGCGGAAAATCTGGCAACTCGGGAACTTCGACGTGTCCCGGGACGGCCGCCGGCTCGCCTACGCCGCGAACAAGGGCAAACAGTGGTCCGTCTACGTGATGGATCTCCGGACGAAACGGACGAAAGTCCTGTTGCGCTCCGAGCAGTCCGTCGTCCAGCCCGAATTCTCGCCCGACGGCGATTGGCTCGCGGTCCAATCGGACTTCGAGGGCGACGAGAATTACAACATCTACGTGACGCCCGCGAGCGGAGGCAAGGCCCGCAAAGTCACCGATACCCCATGGGACAGCGCGTCCCCCCGTTGGTCCCCCGACGGGCGGCGAATCGCGTTCCTGTCGAACCGCGATGGGGACCGCGACAACGTCTTCGTCGTCGACGCCTCCGGGGGCGAGGCGAAGCAGCTCACGAACGTCGACGACATCGTCACGGAGATCGCGTGGCGGCCGGACGGGAGGACGATCGCCTTTTCGGCCGGAGTCGGCCTCCTCGACTACGTCGGGCTCGTGGACCTCGCGGGTCGGATGGAAAAACTCGTAGCGTTCCCGAACTCGGAGAACTCCATCGGGGGCGAACCGGGTCGTCCGGAACCTTGGTCCCCAGACGGGCTTGAACTCGAGTTCGTCTCGAACCTCCACGACCACCTGGACATCGGGGTCATTGACCTGGAGACGCGCCGCGTACGGTGGGCCGTTGAGAGCCGATGGGACAAGACGATGCCTCAGTGGTCTCCCGACGGAAAGAGGATGGCGTACCTCGAGAACCACGATGGGAACATCCAGCTGAGGAGCGTTTCCCGCGACGGGAGCGGCGTCCGGCGCGTCTCCCCCGCACGGGGCTCTGCAAGCCACGCCGCCTGGAGTCCCGATGGTGCCGGTCTCCTCTATTACCATTCTTCGTTCACGCAACCGCACCGTCTTCTCCTGCGGCGGAGTGGGCGGACGACCACGCTCGTCGACAGCTTGCAGGAAAAGTTGCCAACCTCAGAGCTCGTGGACGGCGAATTCATCCGGTACCGGAGCTTCGACGGTCGCCAAATTCCCGCGTGGCTGTTCGAGCCGCGGAAGGGGCGCAGCCGCCATGCCGCGGTCGTCGATCCGCACGGGGGCCCCGAGTCGCAGACCGTGAACGAATGGCGGCCTCGGCTCCAGTTCATGGTCGCGGAGGGGTTCACGATCCTCGCCCCGAACTACCGCGGAGGGACGGGATACGGGCGGGCGTGGCGTCGGCTGAGCGACCGCGATCTGGGGGGCGGCGACATGCAAGACATCATCGCGGGCGGCCGGTGGCTCCGCGAGAGCCGGGGCGTCCTACGGGAGCGTCTCGGGGTCTTCGGCGTCAGCTACGGCGGGTACGCGGTCGCCCATGTCCTGGAACAGGCGCCCGAGCTATGGGCGGTCGGCGTGAGCATCGTCGGATACTTCAACTGGCTCACCGCGACGACGAACGAGCGGGGCTACCTGCGTCGGTACGACCGGCAGAAGATGGGCCACCCCGACACGGACGCGGACCTCTACCGCAAATTCTCGCCGATCTACTATTTGGACCGGATCCGCGCCCCGGTCCTCTTCACGGGCGGCGCCCACGACCCGCGATGCCCCGTCACGGAGGCCCGCGGGATGGTCGGCGAGATGAAGAAGATGGGGAAGGTCGTCGACTACCTCGAATTCCCCGACGAAGGACACTGGCCTCGGAAGATGGCGAACCAGATCACGTTGAACGAACGGGTGCTCGACTGGTTGAAACGGTACTTGCCGGATGCGTGACTCACAGGCTCAAGCGCATCGCCTTGAGGAGCCACTCCACGACTTCGGGCTCCGCTTGCGTGCCCATCGTGCCGATCCGGATCGTCTTCCCGCGCAGCGGGCCGAGGCCGCCCGAGATGTAGATGTTGTGGTCGTCCCGCAGCCGCCGGACGAGACGGTTCGGGTCCGTGCTCGCGGGGGGCATGAAACACGCAACGGTGTTCGACAACAGGTTTGCCGGTCCGAGCGGCGTGAAGCCGAGTCCCGCAAGCCCGGCTCTCAGCTGGGCGGCCACCTTCGTGTGGCGGGCGATTCGCGCTTCCAGGCCTTCCTCCTTCAGGAGGCTGAGGGCGCGATGGAACGCGTAAAACACGTTGGAGGAAATGGTCGTCGGGGTCGGATGCCACTCGCCCCACTCCCGCTCGTAGCGATCCCATGTGTAGAGGTTCAGGTACCAGCCGTCGACGGATTGGGGGTCCGTCGACTCCCACAGGGAGTTCGCGACGGCGATCGGCGCGATGCCCGCGGGGGCCGCGATGCACTTCTGCGAGGCCGTGAACGCCGCATCGATCCCGAGCTTGGAGAAGGGAAGGGAAATGCCCCCGAGCGACGAGACGGCGTCAACGAGGACCGCGGCGTCGACCGCGTGCGCGGCTTCGACGATGGGCTCCAAGGGATTCGTGATGCCGGTCGAGGTCTCGTTGTGGATCACCGCGACGGCCTTCGGCCGCGTTTTCAGGGCTTCGCGAAGAGCGGGGATGTCGGGGCCTGCTCCCCACGGCGATGCGACGACCTCCGCCTTCACGCGATGGGACAGGAGGACCTCGCGAACCCGGTCCCCGAAGAAGCCGTTCGACACGACGACCACCCGGTCGCCCGGGCGGAGGAACGTGTACGCGATCGCCTCGAGGGCGGCGTGTCCCGGTCCCGCGATCGGGAACACATGAGCGTCCGGAGCGGACCAGAGGTACCGGAGCATCTCCCGGGTCTCGGCGTGGGCCTTCACCCACGCGTCGCCGTAGTGCGGCCTCGCGGGTTTCGAGAATTCTTCGAGGACGCGGGGCGGGAGCGGCACAGGCCCCGGAATCAGCAGGAACCCCGGTTCCATGGAACCGCACCAACGATGGGTTAGAATCTACTTCAATCTGTCCCGACACGCCGTGTCACGGAATGGAAGAGCACGGTCAATCCCGGATTCCGTCTTCCGACACGCTGAACACGGCTTCCGCCTCGGGGAGGTTCGGAGAGTCGATCAGCCGCGCAATCCGCTTCCCGCCTTTCGACTTCCGCAGGTACACCCGGAACGTCGCGCTGTGGCCCACGATGTGGCCGCCGACCGGGCGGGTCGGATCCCCGAAGAAGGCATCGGGCTTCGCGTGGACCTGGTTCGTCACATAAATCACGGCGTTGTGGATGTCCCCGAACCGCATCAGCTCGTGGATGTGCTTGTTTAGGAGTTGCTGCCGTTCCGCGAGCACCCCGCGGCCGATGAACTCCGCGCGGAAGTGTGCCGTTAGGGAGTCAATCACGACAAGCCGAATTGGGAAGTCCTGCGTGAGCTCCCGGGCTTTCTCGACGAGGAGCATCTGATGGTGGCTGTTGAACGCGCGGGCCACGTGAACTCGCTTGAGGATCGCCTCGGCGTCCAGCTCCATGGCCTCGGCCATCTGCCGGATGCGTTCGGGACGGAACGTCTGCTCCGTATCGATCCAGACGACGTCCCCGTTCATGCCGCCGTCGTCTTCCGGACGCGTGACGTTCACCGCGAGCTGATGACCGAGTTGTGACTTGCCCGCGCCAAACTCGCCATAGGCCTCGGTGATCGCCTGAGTTTCGAGACCGCCGCCCAAGAGTTCATCCAAGGCCTTGGAGCATGTGGTCAGCTTCGCGACGGACTTCCGGCGCTCCAAGATCACGTCCCCGGTCTCGAAGCCGCCGATGTCGACGGCCTCGCGGGCCGCGATGATGATCTTCTGCGCGACGTTCGTCCCGAGCTCCGCGGCGTCGGCAATCATCTGGGGCGAAGCGACGGCGAGCCCCATGAGGTCCGTGAATCCAGCCTCCCGCAGCTTCTCGGCGGTCGCGGGGCCCACGCCCGGGAGCTCTTCGATGGCTTTGGCTGAAACGGCCACCTTTTCACCTATCTTCTCATCCCGGGCCATACTTAAGGCCGTAACGCGGGGGGATGGGTGAAACTATCGCACAGGTAGGCTCATTGGCTGCGAGAGAACCGCTGCCAGCGTACCGGCGCGGTTGATTTCTGACTCGATGCTCTTTCGGCCTGCCGCATGGTCGCTTTGCTGTCCTTGCCTCCACCGTCGAGGGAGGCGGTTTGGCCCTAACCGACGAGTGATACGGGATCACCCAGCGGACGCGACCAAAGCGAGCACGAAGTTCTGCGAAATCGCCGTGTCCATGCGGAAGTCGTAGCCGGGCCCATCGAAGAAGAAGCTCGGGACGCCATTGCTGTGGATGGCCACTACATATTCGGTTCCGTCGAGGGTGAGCAGAGCGGGTCCTCCCGAGTCTCCAATGATTAGTGTACCATCCGACGGCGTGATGGTGGTCCATCCAAGCCAGTTGAGGTAAAGCGGGCCCTTGAAAGTCACATTCGTGGTTCGGCGATCCCCTGTCGTCAAGATCTGCCCCTTTGGGCTGATGGATTCTCCACCGTACCCCACCATGGTGATTTTCGCGTGCTGCAGGCCGCCCGACGCCGCGAGACTGTCTAGGAATCCGAGAGGGGCGAACCGGCCAGGGGTGATGTCTGATTCCGGTTGCGTGAGCATGACCACGCCCAGATCGGAGCCATTGGAATGCAAATATGTGATACCCTTGGCGTCGACAAAGATGGAGAAGTCGGGCTGAAGGAAGGCCGAGGCGACCGATCGCCACGAACTCCGGTCCGCGAGGATGTTCAGGGCGAAGCTGACCCATAGGTGCTCCATGGGAATGGGAGTTGACTGGATGTAATCGGCGCAATGACCCGCCGTCACGAAGATTCGCGATGACGCCAGCCACCCCGAACACCACGCGTAGTTGAGTCCCGTGAACGGGAAAACGACATCCGGGTTGTAAATGATCAGGGCTCCGGCGTACGCGTGTGAGGTATCCAGCGTTCCGTTCCCAACCGCAGCGACCGGCGCGGACGCAACAAGCGGCGCCGCAATCAACGAGGCCGCGAGGGCAACCAACCAGACCAGGGCAAACTTTGGATGGCTCATGAACCCACCGAACAGCAAGCCGCCGAGCAATGGGTAGAGGTCAGGTTGACCGAAAACTGGTAAACCTAGACGGTCGATGTCGTCTTCAGAGGGATAGGGGAGGCGAGATCACGGAGCTCCTGCGCTTGATTGGAAACCGGAAAAATCTCGTACTGCTTTCCAGTCTGGCCGCGAGTCCTGACTATCCTCGAAGGCTCGCGGCGCGGCATGGCCTCCGAGAGACTCATGTTGCCAGGCGCCTTCAGAGCCTCGAGCGCGCGGGTGTGGTTCACAGCGCGTGGACCCGTGAACGTGGCAGAAACGTCAAGCTTTACCGGCTTAAGACGAGGGTATTCACCATAGAACTAAATCAACAGGGGTACCGGTTCGAGACGCCCATTCTGGCAGTCGACCGAGAGCCCGCCGATCTTGAACGACCTCCACCGCACCGCCCTGTCTTCGGCCGGGAGCGGGAGCTAGAGCGGTTGTCTCGCCCCGAAGTTCGCTTTTCCATGGTCATCGGATTGGCCGGAATGGGCAAGACAAGCCTTGCGACAGAACTCGCACATCGACACGGAGCAGACCGAGTCATCTGGCACACGTTTACACCGTTCGACTCGGCACTGCGCCTCCTCGGGTTGGCAAGGCGATGGCTTGCGTTCCTCGATCCTCCCAGACGCGAGGAATACGAAAGCGGAACCTGGGACATCGCGGAGCTGCTCGACCGCGTGAGCGAGGGTCTTTCCACCAACCGAGCCCTAATTGTCCTGGATGACTACCAGGAGGTCCGCGACGACGGGATTCACGAGATTGTCCGCCGCTGGCAGCGGACCCTCGCGAACGCCAAGGTCGTCGTCCTTTCTCGCGACCGTCCTCCGTTTGACTTGGACGCGACCACACAATTCATCATGCTATCTGGTCTGGATCGTGCAGCGTCCATTCGGCTGCTGCGAGAATCCGGGCTCACCGCCTCTCCGGACGAACTCCGTCGGCTGGACCGCGCATTCGGAGGACATCCACTCTCCCTTCGTTTGTACGCGCAGCAACCGGGTATCCTGCCCGACCATGCCCGGTCCGTGATTGAGGACGTGGGACGCGAGGCTTTCCACGCTCTGGATGGAAACAGCCAGTACGTGCTCCTCGCCCTTGCCGCCGTAAGGCGACCCTTGGGCTTGGAGGACATCCGGTTCCTCACCGGCTTCAAGGACCCCGGCGTTCCATTGGCCGTTCTCGAGCGTCGCGCAATGATTCGATCCGAAGGACGCGTGTACAGAATCCATGACGTCCTTCGCAAATCACTCTCTACGGCAGTCGCGGCCCGCCCCGAGATACACCGGCGAGCAACCGCCCTTTTCCTGCCTTCGGAACACGGCGACGACGTGGTCGAGGCGCTTTACCACGCAACGAAGGTCGGGGATTGGTCCGTCGCTGGAAATCTCCTGGAACAAGAGCTCGAAGGGGAACGCGAGATGCCCTCAAGCAGTGTCAACGCGACAGTGTTCCTTGAAATTCTGGACGGGATTCCGGCCGACAAGCTTGATGCCCGCCACCGGGCCATGTATCACCGGAGCCACGCGCTCGCCCTATTGGGCATCGCCAAGACGGCCGTAGTGATTCGGGAACTCGACGCTGCGCGCCGAATCGCGGAACCCACGGGCGAGCCTCGGCTGCTTAGCCATATCCTGTCTCCGCTTGGGTACTACCTAGGCAACACCGGCCGTATGGCGGCCGCGGAGCGTACGCTGTTGAGGAACCTGTCCCTCGTGAAATCCGACGGTACTCTGCTAGATCAGGCCGACGCGTTGTTCATGCTCGCTCTGCTCTACGATCGACAGGGAAAACACGAACAGGCGAAGGAATACTGGCGAAAGGCAGTCAAAGTCGCACGCCGGATCCGGAACAGGCGACTAATCTTCGAATTCTCGACATGGCATGTGGCCTTTCCGTCGGATTGGCGACGGATGCTTCCAAGCCTACGGAGGTGGCGTGCCAATTTCCGCCGATGGGGGATGACTCGCCAGGTCCACGACATGGATATTCTCTCGGGGGAGATTCTGTGCCGCGCAAATCGGTACCGAAAGGTCCACCGGGAGCCCGATCTACGGAATGCGACTAAGCTTTTCAAGAGGGCAATCATCGGCTGTGACGCCATCGGCAATCGTTATGAGGCGCTCTATGCAAGGTCATGGCTGTCCCTTGCGTTGTTCTTGGCAAAGGAACTTGAAGGCGCTGAAGCTGAGGCCAAAGCCACGCTCGAGGCCGACCGCAAGATCGGACCGAGCCACTGTTCCATACTTTGTCACCAAGTTCTCAGTCGGGTCAGCTTGTCCCGGGGCGACGTGGAGGCGGCACTGAAACACTCCGACATTGCACTCCGTCACGCCAGTCGGCAGAACTGCGGGTGTACTGGAATCGCATCGCTGGAACGCGCGGTCCTCGAAGCGGCGTCTGGCAGTGAGATTGCTCTTCGCGACCTGATGGGGCCGGCCGTTGCGGAGACCATCTCGAAAGGATACCCCGACGAAGTGCGCTACGCCCGTCGTTTGGCGCGCCAGTACCGCGTCGGTCTCCCCGAAACCCGCGGTTTGAAGGCCTTCCTCCTGCCGGAGAGGACCGACCCGAGGAGCGACGGATGACCGGGGCACCGGACACATTTTTTCCTTCGGAACGCCATGCTCGATTCCGATGCCGGGCCGGCTGTCGTTCGATCGCATTGCGACAATCTACGACGAGACCCGCCGCTTGGCCCCTCGGACGATGGCGCGCCTCCTCGCGGTCCTCGTGGATGAGCTCCACGGCAAGAAGGTCCTGGAGGTCGGGGTGGGCACGGGCCGAATCGCCGTGCCGCTCCAGAAGAGCGGAATTCCCGTCGTCGGAGTCGACATCTCGCGCCGGATGGTCGAACTCGGCCTCGCGAAAGGCCTTCGGGACGTCGTCTTCGCCGATGCGGCGCGGCTGCCGTTCGCCTCAAAATCGTTCGACGTCACCACGACGAATCATGTCTTGCATCTCATTCCGGACTGGCGTGACGCATTCGCGGAAATCGCCCGCGTCACGCGCGACTCCTACTTTACGGTGATTGAGCGCTCGGAGCGCGACGGTTCGATCCTCCGGGAATATGACGCCCTCGTCCGCGACGCGGGCCATCGCTGGAACCATCCGGGATTCCACGAGCGGGACCTCCCGGGATTGGTCAAACCGGACATCGTGATGCCGGTGGGGCCGTTTCGCGAGTCGATTCCCGCAAGCTCGATCCTCGAGGAGTTGGCCGGGCGTGCGTACAGCTCGCAATGGGAAGTCCCCGAGGCGATCCACCGCGCTGCGATGGAGAAGTTGCGGGCCGCGTGGGCCGGGAAAGACGTCGACCGATCCTACACCCTGGAAGTCACGTTCTGGCGGGCGGAGCGGCTCCCAGAGATTGCGAAGGCGTCCGCTCAGAGGTTCTGAGGAGCGCCAGCGAACGCGACGAGCGCTTCTTTCTCGAGGAAGTGCAGGCTCCCCGGGACGACGATGCAATGGGGAGGCGGCCCGAGGTCGCGCGCCGCGAGGCCCGCAATGGGCCCCGCGAATGCGTGGACGTGGGGCGAGCCGACCCGACTCAGGACGGCGGCGAGGATATCGGGGCCGAACTCGGACGATTCGAGGCTGGAAGCCATCTGGAGCAACGAGGCAACCGCATCTCGAGGGGCGAGGAACGACCCGTCTTCCCGGAGGTCGAGGAGGACGAGCGAGTGGAGCCCCGCCCGGCGGTTCTCGACAATCGCCTCGAGCGGGCTCGTGGGAGCGAACCCGGCCGAGGAAAATGGCACCGTCGTCGTGCGCCCGAACTTGTAGATCTGGAGCCCGAGCGCTCCGGCCGCGGCCGTGAGAATCGAAACGCCGTGGACAATCCGCGTGGGGATCTTACGCGAGGCCGCCCGGAGCCGGAGATCCACGTGCGTCGTGGCGGCCATCGGATCTCCGGCGACGAGGAACGCGACCTTGCCGCGCGCCGCCGCGGCGAGAATCACCTCGCCGTCCTCCACCTCCTTCCGCGTCAGCCTCTGTACTGCCTTTCCGACGAGCCTCTCGATTGCGTCGAGGGACGTGTCGGACAATCCGGACGTGTACCGTTCCGCGTACACGATGTCGGACGATTGCGCCTCATCCAGTCCACGAAGAGTGACTCCTTTCTCCTGGTCCAGTCCCAGGCCGATGAAGATGAGTTCCCCCATCGTGCGTGCGATGCGGCCCGAAACCCATCAACGTTTGCTGGCCGCATCGCCCGAAAACCCTTAACCGCCCTCCCCCGCATCGCCAGGCCCGTGAAGGCGTGGTCCGTCGCCGTCCCGCGAGAGCGCGGGGAGGAAATTCGACGACGGCTCTTGGACGAAGGGGTCCTGTTGAACCACCTCCGAATCGTCGAAGCGGGCGGTCGGTTGTTCCTTCCGACCCGGGAGCGCCTCGAGATCGGCTTCCCCGTCGAGGAACGGGAATTCAGCGAAGGCTTCGTGCCCATCCGGAGTTACAAGGACGTCGTCGTGGTGCCAGAGGCCCTTCGACGTTCGTTGCCCACCGCGTTCGACGTAATCGGCGACATCGCCGTCATCAAGATTCCGGAAGAATTGCGACCGTACCGCGACGAAATCGGCCGTGCAATCCTTCGGTGGAACACGAAGATCCGCGTGGCGGTCGAGGACCGGGGCGTGAGGGGGGACCGCCGAATCCGCTCCATCGAGATCATCGCGGGAGAGCGAAGGACCGCGACCATACACACGGAGCATGGGCTGCGGTATCGTGTGGATCTCGCCAACGCGTACTTCAGCCCTCGGCTTGCCTCGGAGCGGAAGCGAATCGCAGACCTCGTCCAGGCCGGAGAGGTCGTCGCGGACCCCTTCGCGGGCGTCGGGCCGTACGCGATCCTGATCGCCACGCGACGTCGGCCCGAGGTCGTCCACGCGTCGGATGCGAATCCCGCGGCGGTCGCCCTCCTTCAGGCGAACGTCGCGGCGAACCACGCCACCCTCGTCGCGACGCATGAGGGGGACGCCCGCCAAGTCCTGCGGCAAGTCGCTCCGGTCGACCGCGTCATCCTGGACCTCCCGCACACGGCGTTCGACTTCTTGGAGGACGCCTTTCGGGCAATTCACGACCGAGGCGTGGTCCACGTTTACCGGATCCTGGAGCGGGCGGAGGAGGGGGAGGCCGTCGAGCGGATCCGCGGGATCGCACGCCGGAGCGGCCACCGCGCCAAGAACGTGCGGGTTCACCGGGTCCGAGCGTATTCGCCGACGCAACACCATGTCGGCTTCGACGTCACGGTCGATCGAGGGTGACGCCCCGTTGTCCCTGATACGTCCCTGACCGCTTCTCGTACGTTTCCGAGGACGGGGACTCGAGCGTCACGAACACGATCTGAGCGAACCGGTCTCCGATGGACAACTCGAGCGGGTCGGAGCTCCCGTTCCAAGCGCCGAACGTCAGGGTGCCGGAAAACCCCGCATCGATCATCCCGAACGAGGCGATGACCCCGCGACGCGCCCATGTCGTCCGGAGCCAGATTTGGCCGGCCACATGGCGACCGAGTCGGACGGATTCCCGCGTGCTGACCGCGAATCGGGTCGTCGGCGGGATCTTGGCGACGCCAGCGGTCGTCCGCGCGTTCACCGTGGGGATGAGGATCTCCTCGATCGTGACGTCGTACCCGTTCGGCGTGAGGTGCCCCTCGTCGTAGGGCGCGATTCGGATCTCGCCCTTGCCAAGGTACTGGCGGATGTCCGCGTCCGAGAGAATGGTCACCGGGCCGAGTATTCGAGCGACCGGCATTAAGCGTTACGAGAATCAGCACTGAGAGGAATGTCGGAGGGTATTTACCCCGCGCGCCGGTCGAGCACGTGTCAGTAGGACACGGAGGACTCAACCATGTGCGCCATGACCTTGGAACGCGAAGCCACCCGACCAAGCTGCCCCCATACGGAAGCCGTCGCTATCGGTTCCGCACGGAACGCGGAGCTGATGCGGTGCCGGGTGTGCGACCAGATTTTCGTCCGGCAAGCGAACCGGGTTTCGGCGATTCGCTCGATGTGGACGCGGTTCCTCTCAATCCGCTGACGCACTCCGCCGTCGTCGCGCCGCGCCCTCCGAAAGTTTATGGGAATAGCGCAGCTTAGGCCGCGAGAGGCCGCCCGATGGACTTTCAGTTGACGGAAGAACAGCGGCTCGTTCAAGAGACCGCACGGGACTTCGTCGACCGCGAACTGATTCCACACGTGCGGGAGTGGGAGGCGAAGGGTGAGGTCCCGAAGGCCTTCTACCGCAAGATGGCGGACCTCGGATTCCTCGGGGCTCCCGTGCCGGAGAAGTACGGCGGGGCGGGCATGGACTACGTCTCGTTCATGCTCCTCGTGGAAGAGCTGGGCCGGGGGTCCTCGTCGGTTCGGACGACGGTCTCCGTTCAAACCTCCCTCAGCGAGACCTCGCTCATGTGGTTCGGATCGGAGGCGCAGAAAGCGGCGTGGCTCGTGCCCCTCGCGAAAGGTCAAAGGTTCGGTGCCTGGGCGCTCACAGAACCGGAGGCGGGAAGCGACGCGGGGAACCTCCAAACTAGCGCACGCCTCGACAAAGACGAATGGGTCCTCAATGGCCAGAAGCGGTTCATTTCGAACGGGAGTGTCGCGGACTTGATCCAAGTGTACGCGAGAGAGCCCGGCACGAAAGGCCACGACGGGATTTCGCTGTTCATGGTTCCGAAGGAGGCACCAGGGTTCAAAGTCACCCACGTCGAGACGACGACGAAGCTCGGGCTACGGGCAAGCCCCACCGCAGACCTCGCCTTCGAGAATTGCCGCATCCCGAAGGACCACCTGATCGGAAAGAAAGGGGACGGGTGGAACCAGGCCATGCGGACGCTCAATAGCGGTCGGATCGGCATCGCGGCCGGCGCCGTCGGGGTGGCCCGAGCCGCCCTGGAGGCCGCGTCGAAGTACGTCAAAGAGCGCAAGGCGTTCGGCCGGCCGATCGGCGACTTCCAGCTCGTCCGCGAGATGATCGCGCAGTCTGCGATGGAAATCGACGCGGCTCGCCTCCTCACGCTCCGCGCCGCCTACCTGCGGGATCTCGGACAAGACAATACGCTCGAAGTCTCGATGGCCAAGCTCTTCGGGGCGCAGATGGCTCAGCGGGTCACGGACTGGGCTATCCAGGTCCACGGCGGGTACGGGTTCAGCGGCGAATTCGACGTCGAGCGGTACTACCGCGATGCGCGGATCCTCGGCCTCTACGAAGGCACGAACGAAATCCAGAAGCTCATCATCGCCGAGCGAATCCTTGGGCCATCGGCGAAGAAATGAGAGCCTCGGCATGGCGGCCTCGTCGAGAGACTGTATTTTCTGCAAGATCGTCCGCCGCGAGGCCCCCGCGAGCATCGTTCGCGAGGACGAGTCCACGCTCGCGTTCATGGACATCCAGCCGATGAACGAAGGACACGTGCTCGTGATTCCGAAGGTCCATGCGGCCTACGTCGAGGACCTTTCGCCCGGAGCCGCGGGGCCGATCCTCGAGGCCGCGAAAGAAATCTCCCGGGCCCTCCGTGCGAGCGGCATCCGCTGCGAAGCCGTGAGCTTCTATCTAGCGAACGGGAGGGAAGCGGGCCAAGAAGTGTTCCATGTCCACCTTCATCTCATCCCACGGTGGAGAGGCGACGGATTCGGACTCCGCGTCCGCCCGGGTTACGGGCGCATCGCGGACCGAAAGGAACTGGATGACCTCGCGGGGAAGATTCGGGCCGCGATGGGGCGCTCAACGCGTTGAAAGCTGCGCCTTCATTCCTCGGACTTCTTCCGCGGAGAGGACGTTCCGACCCGTGGGGAACAGACTCCCGTTCTCCTTGCGAAAGTGGTCCCAGAGGAACTGGACCAGGAAGATCCCGTGTCGGTTCAGCTCCTGAATCCGAGGCCACACATCCGGGCCGCGTCGAAGCTCGTCCCGGGCTTCCCTGAACTTGTCGATTCCGCGGCGGATTTCCTCGTGTTCGTACGCCACGACGTTGACGAGGGTTCCGTATCGGCCGATCGCCTTCTCGACCCGCGGGAGGACGGCCTCGTCCTCGAGGCTCAGGTGGGGCAACAGTTCGTCTTCGAAGAACCGCAACGCCTCGTCGAGGATGATCCGATTCTCCTCCCGAGCTTCCCGCGTCGCCATCATCTCGTCGAGGGTGGCCTCGAGCTCCGTCAGCTTGTCGACGAAGTCCGCATGGGCTGCAATCAGGGGGGCGAACGGGTCGTCGTCCGGTACCTCGCCCATCGCCGAGCGCCTAGGGGCTGTTGGCCTAAAAGGGTGCGCCTCACGGCGCGAACCGCGCGGGCGTCCGCGGAAACGGGACGGCGTCGCGGATGTGCTCGAGCTTGCAAATCCACTGAATCAACCGCTCCATCCCCATCCCGAAGCCCGCGTGCTGCACGCTCCCGAAACGACGGGAGTCGAGGTACCAATCGTACGCCTTCGGGTCTTCTCCCTGTTCTCGGAGCGCCTTTTGGATCGAGTCGAGGTCCGTCTCGCGTTCGCTCCCTCCGACGACCTCGCCGACCCCGTCGCCCGCGATCACGTCGAACGCGAGGACGAGATCCGGATGCTTCGGGTCCCGCGCCTTGTAGAAGGCTTGCGTGATCCGCGGGTAATGCGTCACGATGATCGGCTTCGACTTCCCTTCCGTCAGCGCCCGCTCCTCGAGGGTCCGCAGGTCCTTTCCCCACTCGACGTCCATCCCCTTCTTCTTCAGGATCCCCAAGGCCTCGTCGTACGTCATCCGCTCGAACGGCGGCTTCACGGCTTTCAGGAACTCGGGCGTGCGACCCATGGCCAGCACGTCCTCCGGACGTTCCTCCGCGACCCGCTGGCACGCATGGGAGATGACGCCTTCCGCGTGTTTGATCACATCATCCATGCCCGCCCACGCCTGCTCCATCTCCGCGTGCCAATACTCCGTGAGATGCCGGGTCGTGCGGGATTTCTCGGCCCGGAACGACGGGCCGATGTAGTAGATTTTCTCCATCGCGAGGACGAGCGCTTCGGCGTAGAGCTGCCAGGACTGTGTCAGGTACGCCTTGCGGCCGAAGTATTCCATTTCGAAGAGGGTCGCGCCGCCCTCGCTGCCCGCGGGCGTGATCATCGGCGGCGAGGTCTCCCAGAAGCCCTGATCCCGGAAGTATTCGTGGACCGCGCCGAAGACCGTGTGACGAATCCGGAAGATGGTCGTCATCCGCTGGGAGCGGACCCAGAGGTGCCGCACATCGAGCAGGAACTCCTCGCTCAGATCCTCTTGGATCGGGAATTTTTCCGCGAAGTGGACGACCTGGAAGTCGTCCGCGCGGATCTCGAACCCGCCGGGCGCTCGCTTGTCCTCGACGACCTTGCCGCGGACGATGACGGCGGACTCGATCAGAGCTTTCGCGCCGGCGGCGAATGCCTCGGCGGAAACGGCGTCCCGAGAGATCGCCACCTGGACGATGCCCATCGCGTCCCGCACCACGACGAACGCTTTCCCCCCGATGGTCCGCGTTCGGTAGATCCAGCCTCGCAGCTGGACCGCCTTGCCGGTGTGGCGTCCCTTCAGGATTTCCGCGATGGAGACCATGAACCCGGCTCCCATTCCGCTGGGTCTAGATTACCCTTTCGCGGTCGAAAGAGACAATAACCT
>Ga0209283_10000499_pt1 | contig 19944 bp, 20 predicted proteins | sample CZO8metaG_2_FD_188354 | JGI IMG/M metagenome (GOLD analysis project Ga0209283, IMG submission 188354) | Vadose zone soil microbial communities from the Eel River Critical Zone Observatory, Northern California, USA - CZOApr15con2H1.8 metaG... | ecosystem: Environmental > Terrestrial > Soil >...
GGACGTCACTTCAGAAGCCTTCATGAAGACTTCTGAAGTGACGTCCTCTGCCGCGGTTTGCTCCCTCACTCTTGAATACACGAACCGATATATCTGCTGAAAGTGCCGGTCGTAGAGCGCCCCGAACTGGCGAGGGTCCCGCTTGGCCCGCTCGACAAGCTCGCGCTCGTCGTCGCGCGACGGGTCGCTCACTGGCCGTTCAGCCTGCGCCGGTTCAAACGGGGAGCCTTCGAGAGTGGTTACGTGCTTGGAGCAAAGGCAGGCATCGATTATCAAGCCACTCGCTTAAAGTCGGGCTCGGGACGGGTATGGCCACGACATCTTGTGCCTCGCCGATTGTGGATAACAAAATCTTGATCAGCCCGGTGGCCGATATAATTCGACCGTCCCCTTGATCGAGCGGTACTCGCCGCCCGCGGTGCGCGCGGTCTGGTCTGACCAGCACAAGTTCGAGCTCTGGCTGCGGATCGAGGTCCTGGCCTGCGAGGCCTGGGCGTCGCTGGGCCGCATCCCCGAGGTCGCGCTTCCAAAGATCCGCAAGGGCACATTCGACGCAACGAAGATCGCCGAGGTCGAGGCACGCGTCGGGCATGACGTGGTCGCGTTCCTCACCGTGCTCAACGATTCGATCGGGCAGCCGGAGGCGCGCTATGTGCACCTCGGCATGACGAGCCAGGACCTCAACGACACTGCGATGGCGGTCCAGATGGTGGAGTCGGCCGGGATCATCGGCCGAGACCTCGCCGCGGTTCGCGAGGCCGCGGCGGAGCTCGCCATCCGGCACCGCCGGACGTTGATGGCCGGGCGCACTCACGGCATCGTCGCCGAGCCGATCACCTTCGGCTTCAAGGTCGCGGGCTGGGTGGCCGAGCTGGACCGCACAATCGCTCGACTGGAGCGTGCGGCCGATGAGGCGGCGGTGGGCAGGGTCAGCGGCGCTGTGGGCACGCACGCGACGATCGATCCACGAGTCGAGGAGCACGTGTCTCGCGAGCTCGGCCTCAAGGTGGATGTGGTCTCGACGCAGGTCGTGGCCCGCGATCGCCACTCCGGTTTCATGGCGGCGCTCGCCATCTCAGCCGGAACGCTGGAGCGCATCGCGACTGAGATACGACACCTCCAGCGCAGCGAGATAAGCGAGGCTTTCGAGCCGTTCGGCAAGGAGCAGAAGGGAAGCTCGGCAATGCCGCACAAGCGCAACCCGGTCCTGACCGAGCGCGTGTGCGGGCTGGCGCGCGTTGTGCGCGGCAACCTGGTGACGGCACTCGAGAACACCGCCTTATGGCACGAGCGCGACATCAGCCACTCGTCGGCGGAGCGAGTCATCTTCCCCGACGCGTGCGCGACGGTCGATTACATGGCGATCGAGATGACCAAGGTCTTGCGGGGGCTCGAGGTGCGGCCCGAGCGCATGCTCGCCAACCTGCAGTTCGCGGGTGGGGTCGTCTTCTCGCAGCGGGTGCTGCTCGCCCTCGTCGAGAGCGGGATGTCGCGCGAGGACGCCTACCTCGTGGTGCAGAAGGCAGCGATGCAGGCAATGGAGGGTGGGACTGGCTTTCGGGCGCTGCTGCAACAGAATGATGAGGTCATGAAGCGCATCGGCCCGAAGCTGGAGGGCGTCTTTGATCCCTGGGCCGGCCTCGAGCACACCGACCTCGCCTATGAGCGCCTCGGACTTGGAGTTTCGGCCACGTGATTGCCGGGCCGCCGCTGAACGAGACAACCCTCCCGCTCAAGGTCTTTTCGCGCGGCAAGGTCCGCGACACCTACGAGCTCGACACCGACAAGCTGCTCATGGTCGCCACGGACCGCATCTCGGCATTCGACCACGTCCTGCCCAACGGCATCCCCGACCGAGGCAAGGTGCTGACCCAGTTGGCGATCTTCTGGTTCTCCCAGACTGACACTTTCCAGGCGAACCACCTGATCTCGGGCATGGTCCCGGACCTCCCCGTCGTGCTGAAGGACTTTCGCGACAAGCTCCAGGGTCGTTTCATGATCGTGCGCAAGGCAAAGCGCATCGACTACGAATGCGTCGTCCGCGGGTACCTCGCCGGCAGCGCGTGGAAGGAGTACCAGGAATCGCGCACGCTCGCCGGCGAGTCGATGCCTCCAGGTTTGCTGCAGAGCCAGAAGCTCGCGACGCCCATCTTCTCGCCCGCGACCAAAGCTGAGTCTGGCCACGACGAGAACATCACGTTCGACCAGATGAAGAAGGACGTGGGTGACGACCTCGCGACGAAGCTGCGCAACGCGAGCATGGAGCTGTACAGGTACGCGGCCGAGTTTTCCGCCCGTCGCGGCCTCATACTCGCCGACACCAAGTTCGAGTTCGGCATGGTCGGCGATGACCTCATACTCATCGACGAAGTCCTTACGCCCGACAGCTCGCGTTACTGGGAGGCCGTCACCTACCAGGCGGGCGCTTCGCCCGACTCCTACGACAAGCAGTTCGTCCGCGACTGGCTTTCCCGGTCGGGTTGGGACAAAGAGTCCGACCCGCCTCGCCTTCCCGACGATGTCGTGGCGCAGACGCGGTTCCGCTACCTGACCGCGTACCAGCGCCTTGTCGGCAAGCCTCTGTTCCCGCCCAAGCCGAGGAATGAACGATGATTTCGCAATCCTGGCCGGAGCCCCTCGACGGATCTTCGGCGCCCATGCGGCCGACCTGCGTCGTTGCGACCTGCGCTCCTCGCTTACGCATCAACGGATGCGCTCGCTCCGGTGCTCGCTCGCGCCTAGCATCTCGGCCACCTGTGCACCGAATCTCTCGCCGAGGTCTCCTGCCATGATTGCGATAGTCATCGTCACCCCAAAGCCTGTAGTCAACGATCCACAAGGCGTCACGGTCAAGCAGGGTCTTGCTTCGCTCGGCTTCCGCGAGGTCGCCGACGTGCGCGTCGGCAAGTACATCGAGCTCAAGCTCGAGGGGTCGAGCGAGCACGAGGCGCGTTTGCGGGTCGAGGAGATGTGCCGCCAGCTGCTCGCGAACCATGTCATCGAGGATTTCCGTTTTGACATCGTGAGAGACGGGCACCGGTGAAATTCGGAGTCGTTGTGTTCCCCGGCACGTGGTCGGACCGAGACTGCGGCTGGGTCGTCGACCAGGTGCTCGGCGCCGAGCTTACCTACCTGTGGCACAAGGACACCGACCTCAAGGGCTGCGACTGCGTCATTCTCCCCGGAGGTTTTGCCTACGGCGACTATCTCCGCACAGGCGCGATCGCGAGGTTTGCGCCGGTGATGGAGCAGATCGGCGAGTTTGCGGATCGCGGCGGCCTGGTGTGGGGAATCTGCAACGGCTTTCAGGTCCTGTGCGAAGCCGGGCTCTTGCCCGGCGCGCTCATCCGGAACTCATCGCTCGAGTTCCGCTGCGAATGGGCGAATCTACTGGTCGAGCGCAACGACCTGCCGTTTACGGCGCAGTGCGCCGAGCGCGAGGTGATCCGAGTGCCGATCGCACACGGTGAGGGCAGCTACTTTGCGGATCCTGCAACCCTGTCACGCCTGGAGCAGCGCGGCCAGGTCGTGTTTCGGTACTCGGATCCCAACGGCCGTGTCGTGACCGGCGCCAACCCCAACGGGTCGCTGCACAACATCGCGGGCATCGTCAACGCGCGAGGCAACGTGCTGGGGATGATGCCGCACCCGGAGCGCTGCTCGGAGACCGAGCTCGGCGGAACCGATGGATTGAAGCTGTTCCGGTCGGTGGCGGACAACGCGTTGAAGGTGCTGGTGTCTTGAGCATCAAGTCTGTGGACGAACGTCGCCTTCGCGAGGTGGCGCTCACCCCAGATGAGTACAGAGTCATCGTCGAGCAGCTGAAGCGAGCCCCCAACGAGGTCGAGCTGGGGATGCTCGGCGTGCTGTGGTCCGAGCACTGCTCGTACAAGAGCTCGAAGGCGCTGCTGCGCCGTCTTCCGTCAACCGGCCCCGCGGTCCTGCAGGGACCTGGCGAGAACGCCGGCGCGGTGAGCATCGGAGAAGGCTGGGCCGCAGTGTTCAAGATCGAGTCCCACAACCATCCCTCGGCGATCGAGCCCTACCAGGGCGCAGCCACCGGAGTGGGCGGCATCATCCGAGACGTCATCGCGATGGGGGCCAGGCCTATCGCCTTGCTCGACTCCCTTCGGTTTGGCCCGCTGCCCGATTCGAGCAGGCACTTCGAGGGGGTGGTGGCCGGCATCGGCGGCTACGGCAACTGCATCGGCATTCCCACGGTCGGCGGCGAGATCTACTTCGAGGACTGCTACGCGAACAACCCGCTGGTGAACGCGATGTGCGTCGGCCTCGTCCGGACGGACCAGCTCATGCGAGCCCGCGCCGAGGGCGTCGGCAACAGCATCCTTCTCGTTGGCGCCGACACCGGACGCGACGGCATCCACGGTGCGTCGTTCGCCTCCGCGGAGCTGGATGAAAACAGCTCCGAGCGCCGGCCCGCGGTCCAGGTTGGCAACCCGTTCCTGGAGAAATGCCTTCTCGAAGCCTGCATGGACCTCTCGCACACCGACGCCGTGGTGGCGATCCAGGACCTCGGCGCCGCCGGTCTCACCTCCGCGGTCGCGGAATGCGCGGGCCGGGTGGACGGCGCTGGCGCGTGGCTCGACGTTGCGCGCGTGCCTCGTCGCGAGCGCGGCATGACGCCCTACGACGTGATGCTCTCGGAATCGCAGGAGCGCATGCTGGTCGTCGTCCAGCGGGGCCGCGAGCGCGAGGTGGAGAGCATCTTCCACGCGTGGGAACTGACCTCTGCGATCATCGGTGAGGTCACCGACGACGGCCAGCTGACGGTGCTCGACGGCCGCGACCAGGTGGCCCGTCTGCCGGTGAGGCTGTTGACGGACGGAGCTCCGATGCGCCGCCTCGTGGGTGTCGCTCCGGAGCCGCCGCTGGACCTCGTTGTCGACGCCCTTCCGCCTCTCGGCGACGCGGGCACGACGCTGCTGCGTTTGCTCGCCAGCCCCAACCTGGCCAGCCGGCGAGGGGTCTTCCGCCGCTACGACCACATGGTCGGCGATGCGACGGTGGTGCCGCCCGGCGGCGACGCCGCAATGCTCCGCGTGAAGGGCACCCGGCTCGGTCTGGCGATGACCGCGGACTGCAACGCGAAGTACTGCCATCTCGACCCGCATCTCGGCGCGCAGCTCGCGGTGGCTGAGGCCGCGCGCAACATCATCGCGACGGGGGCGCGACCCCTCGCCGTCACCGACTGCCTCAACCTCGCGAACCCGGACCGGCCGGAGGTGTACTGGGAGCTCGAGGAGACGGTGGCCGGCCTCGCCTACGCCTGCCGTGCCATGGAGCTGCCGATCGTGAGCGGCAACGTGAGCCTCTACAACGACTCGAACGGTGAATCGGCCATCTATCCGACTCCCGTCGTGGGGATGATCGGCGTGATCGACGACTACGGGAAGCGCGTCGGCGCCGGCTTTCGCGCCGACGGCGATTTCGTCCTGCTCATCGGCTCGAGCCACAACGACCTCGGCGGCAGTGAGTACCTGAAGGTCGAGCACGGATATATCGCGGGCCGCCCGCCCGCGCTCGACCTCACCCGCGAGCAGGCGGTGAACCGCGTGATCCTGACCGCGGCGCAGAGCGGCTACTTGCATTCGGCCCACGATTGCGCGGAGGGCGGGATGCTCGTCGCGCTCGCCGAATGCAGCCTGCTCGGTGGCATCGGCGTCCGTTGCCCCACGATCCGGCCGGAACCGCCGCTCCGGCTCGACGGCGCTTTCTTCGGCGAGTCGCCGAGCCGCTACGTCGTCAGCGTTCCGTCAAGAGCCATGCCAGAGATGCAGTCGCTCGCGCGCCGGCACCACGTCGAGCTCTCGCTACTGGGCCTCACCGGCGGCGAAACGCTGGAGTTCGAGGGTCAGCTCAAGGTTTCGCTCGCCGAGCTGCGCCAGGCCTGGGAGGTGATGATCTCCTAGCGATGTGTGGCGTTTTCGGTATCTGCGCCAGCCAGGGTGTCGACGTTGCCAACGTCACCTATTTCGGACTCTTTGCCCTGCAGCACCGCGGCCAGGAGTCGGCGGGAATCGCGGTGTCCGACGGAGTGTCCGTGCGCGTGCATCGCGACATGGGACTGGTCGCCCAGGTGTTCTCCCCGAGCCGGCTCAAGGAGCTCGGTGAGGGCTCGATCATCGCCCTCGGCCACACGCGGTACTCGACGACGGGTGCCAGCCGCGCCGAGAACGCGCACCCGCTGCCATTCCATCACCCGACGCTCGGACCGGGCGCCATCGCGCACAACGGCAACCTGCTGAACGCCGAGGCGCTCCGCGCGCAGCTCTCCGAACAAGGCGTCACGTTCGAGACCGCCCTCGACACGGAAGTGATGGCGCGACTGATCGAGAATACGCACGGCCGCTCCTGGGAAGACGTGATCCGCCGCACGTTCGCGCGAGTTGTCGGCGCCTACTCGTGTGGAGTGATCACGCCCAACCAGCTCATCGCGCTGCGCGATCCATTTGGGTTCCGGCCACTGTGCATCGGCTACATCCCGCTGCCCGGGCAGCCCGCCCACGTCGTCGCATCAGAGACGTGCGCGCTCGACACTGTGCACGCCACGTTCGTGCGCGAGGTGCAGCCAGGCGAGATGGTGGTGATGGACGAGCACGGAGTCCACGGCGTCGGCTTCCAGGCCGCGAGCAAGCACGCGATGTGCGTGTTCGAGTTCATCTACTTCGCGCGTCCGGACTCCATCCTCAAGAACTGCGAGCTGGAGGACGCGCGCATCCGGATGGGCCACGAGCTTGCGAAGGAGGCGCCTGTCGAGGCCGACATGGTCATACCGTTCCCCGACTCGGGCACGCCGGCCGCGATCGGCTACGCGGAGGCCTCGGGGATCCCGTTCCGCGAGGCGATGATGAAGAGCCGCTACATCAACCGGACCTTCATTCAGCCCGACCAGACGCTGCGCGAATCCGGCGTGATGCTCAAGCTCAACCCGCTGCCGCGCTCGATCAAGGGCAAGCGGCTGATCGCGGTCGACGACTCGATCGTGCGCGGCACGACCTCGCGGCGGATCATCGAACGCCTGCGCGCGGCCGGGGCGAGCGAGATCCACATGCGCATCTCGAGCCCGCCCATGCGCTTTCCCTGCTTCATGGGCGTCGACATCGGATCGACCAAGGAGCTGATCGCGGCGGGGCGCTCCGTCGATGAGGTCCGACAGCAGATCGGCGCTGACTCGCTCCATTACCTGTCCATTCCCGGGCTCATCGGCGCCATCGGCCGAGGCACTGCGCAGGAGTTCTGCCGCGCCTGCTTCGACGGTTCCTATCCGGTGCCGGTGCCGCAACAGCTGACGATGGACAAGATGCAGTTCGAGGGTCAGGCGCCACAGCTCGCCAAGGTTTAGAGGTGTGGCCAGAGATGCCAGCCGGATCCTCGGCGTCAATGCGGCCCATCTGCGTTGTTGCGGACCTCCGCTCCTCGCTCACCCATCAACGGATGCGCTCGCTGCGGTGCTCGGCCGCGCCTAGCATCTGGGCCACCTGTCCACCGAATCTCTCGGCCGGCCCTCCGGCCCCACCTCTCTGATGGCTGGGGAAGGCCTGTCGTACGCCGCGGCCGGCGTCGACATCGAGGCTTACGAGCGCGCGCTGGAGAAGGTCAAGCCTCTCATCGCGGCGACGCACGGCCGGGCCGTGGCGGCCGGCGTTGGTCCCTTCGCGGGCCTGTACGCCCTGCCCGGCGGCGGCCACCTTGCGGCCAGCGCCGACGGTGTCGGGACCAAGATCAAGGTCGCGATTGCTGTCGGCCGGCATCGCGGCATCGGGATCGACATCGTCAACCACTGCGTCAATGACGTCGCGACAGCGGGAGCGAAGCCACTGTTCTTCCTTGATTACTTCGCGACCGGCAAGCTCGAACCGAGCGTCTTCACGCAGCTGATCGAAGGCATGACCGAGGCATGCCGTGAAGCCGGGTGCGCCCTGCTTGGAGGCGAGACCGCGGAGATGCCGGGCGTCTATGCGCTGGGTGATTACGACCTTGCCGGGTTCATTGTCGGGTTGGTCGATGCCGGCGACCATCGCGAGCCGATCAAAGAAGGAGACGTGCTTGTAGGCCTGCCATCGAACGGGCTGCACACGAACGGCTACTCGCTTGCACGCAAGGTGTTCGAGGGTGTGTCGCTGGACGCCCGGCTCGCGGATGAGCTTCTCGCGCCGCACACGTCGTATCTGGCCGATCTGCGGCGCATCCGTTGGAAAGGCGCGGCGCACGTCACCGGTGGCGGAATCCTGGGCAACCTGCCGCGCTGCCTCCCGGACGGACTCGCGGCGCGCCTCGACAAGCGCAGGTGGGAGGTTCCTGCGATCTTCGAGAAGATTCGCAGGCGGGGACGGGTCTCCGATGATGAGATGTGGGGAACGTTCAACATGGGGCTGGGCATGATCCTGGTGGTCGATCCTTCCGATGCTCCCAAGGGCGAGCTGGTCGTGGGTGAGGTCGCCAGGCAGTCAGGGCCCGACCGGGTGAAGCTCCACTGAGACTGGGAATCTGCGTCTCTGGTCACGGCACCAACCTCCGCAACCTTGTCGAACATGGATTTCCGGTCGTGGCCGTGGCGACCAACCGCCCGTCTTGCGGCGGGGCGGCGTTTGCGTGCGAGCGGGGCATCCCCCTCGCGGAGCTGTCACAGAAGTTGTTCGCCTCAGCCGAGCAGCGCGATGCTGCGATGCGCGACTTCTTCCTGCGCCACCGGGTCGAGCTTGTCGTCGACGCTGGTTACGACCGCATCCACACCGCGCCTTTCCTCGAGGCGTTCCAGGACCGGATCATCAACGTGCATCCGTCGCTGCTACCGCAATTCGCCGGCGGCATGAATGCCGTAGAGCACGCGCTCGAGAGCGGCGCCAGGCAAACCGGCGCAACGGTGCACGTCGTGACTGCCGAGCTCGATGCCGGCCCGATCCTTCTCCAGGAGGCGGTCCCCATCCTCGACGGCGATACGGTGGAGACTCTTCGCCATCGGGTGCACGAGGCCGAGTACAGGATCCTGCCCCAGGGGATCCGGCTGATGGAGGCACGACTTGCCGGCAGCCCTTCTGTCCGTTAGCGACAAGAGCGGACTCGCGGCTTTTGCGCGCGGGCTCACGCGCCTGGGGTACGACCTGTTCGCAACCGGGAGCACCTTGCAGGCGATCCAGGACGCATCGCTCGACGTCCAGCCCGTGAGCGACCTGACCGGATTTCCCGAGATGATGGACGGGCGGGTCAAGACACTTCACCCTGGCGTCCACGCGGGAATCCTCGCCAGGCGCGACAGGCCCGACCACCTGGCGGCGCTGGCGGAACACGGCCTGCGCGAGATCGACCTCGTGTGCTGCAACCTGTACCCGTTCGTCGACACCGTGGTGCGAGGCCAGGTCAGCTTTGAAGAGGCGGTCGAGCAGATCGACATCGGCGGTCCGGCGATGATTCGCGCGGCGGCCAAAAACCACCAGTCGGTGGTCGTGGTCGTCCGGCCCGAGCGGTACTCGGAGGTCCTCGGCGCTCTCAACGAGGGCACCCTCGACGAAAGCGCTCGGCGGCGGCTGGCGGCCGAGGCCTTCGCCCATACCTCGGCCTACGACGCCTGGATCGCCGGTTACATGAGACGGGGTGCCTCCAACGGCTTTCCGGCCGAGATCACGATCCCCGGCCAGCTCGCCGAGCCGCTCAAATACGGCGAGAACGAGCACCAGAAGGCCGCGTTCTACCGCCTTGGCCCGGATCCGGGCGGGCTTGGAGGCGCGGTACAGGTGCACGGCGCGGCGCCCGGTTTCAACAACCTCCAGGACGCATCGGCCGCCTATCAGCTTGTCATGGACTACGCCGAGCCGGCGGCCGCGATCGTCAAGCACATGAACCCGTGCGGACTGGCGGTCGCTCGTGACGCCGCCACCGCATACCGGATGGCCTACGAGTGCGACCGGGTATCCGCGTTTGGGGGCATCGTCGCGCTCAACCGGCCGCTCGATCGCACGACTGCCGAGCAGATCGTGCAGATCGTCACGCATGTCGTGGTCGCGCCCGAGGTCCTGGACGAGGCAAGGGACGTGCTGGCGCGGCGCAAGAACATGATCGTCCTCGCCGCGCAGCCGGCGCGTGAAGGATTGTTCGACTATGACGTCCGCTCAGTGCCCGGTGGGCTTCTCATTCAGGAATGGGACCGGGCGGGCTTCGACCGCTCGGCCTGCACGACCGTGACCCGCCGTGCGCCGACCGAAGCCGAGTGGCCGCAGCTCGGACTTGCCTGGATCGCGGTCAAGCACGTCAAGTCGAACGCGATCGTCCTTTTCAAAGAGAGTGCGGCGGTCGGTGTCGGCGCGGGTCAGATGTCACGCGTCGAGGCTGTTCAGCTGGCGGTGCAGCGCGCGGGGGAAAGGGCACGAGGCGCGGTCATGGCCTCGGACGCGTTCTTTCCGTTTCCCGACGGCCTCGAGCTGGGCATCCGCGCTGGAGTCACGGCGGTGATCCAGCCCGGCGGTTCGATGAAGGACGCCGACGTGATCGCGGCTGCCGACTCTGCAGGCATCGCCATGGTGGTCACGGGCCGCCGGCACTTCAAGCATTGAGCCGGCGTTTCGGGGAAGAGGGCCGGCAGCTTTCGTACGGCACGTACCTCAAGGTGCCAGAGCTTCTGTCGCTGCAGGAGCGACTCAGCGCGGAGCACGACGAGCTGCTGTTCATCGTCGCGCACCAGGTCTACGAGCTGTGGTTCAAGGTCGTCCTGTTCGAGCTCGAAGCCGCACGTGAGCGGATCGATGCCGACGACATCTTCTTTGCCCGCCATCACCTGCATCGCGTCCACGTCATCGAACAGCTCCTGGTCGAGCAGATCGACGTCCTCGAGACGATGTCGCCGCAGGATTTCCTGGCCTTCCGCTCCGAGCTCGCCCCCGCGAGCGGTTTTCAGTCGGTGCAGTTCCGCGAGATCGAATTTCTCTCCGGTCTGAAGGAGCCGCGGTACGTCGCGCGGCTGGAGGCGACGCCGGAGGAGATGAGCCGCCTGCGGCGGCGCCTCGAAGAGCCTTCGGTCGACGACGCGTTTCGCGCTCTGCTCGAGCGGCGCGGCTCCCCCACCCTGCTCGAGATCTTTCGCGACCGCGAACGGCACGGCGACCTGTTCGACCTGTGCGAGGCGCTGCTCAACCATGACGAGACGTTTGCCCACTGGCGGGCGCGCCATGTGTTGATGGTCGAGCGCCAGATCGGGAGCAAGACCGGGACCGGCGGCAGCAGCGGCGCCGAGTACCTGCGCTCGACGCTCGGCAAGCGCTTCTATCCAGAGCTGTGGGACGTCCGCTCGCAGCTTTGAAAGAGCCGTTCCCCGGTGAGCGGGCGGAACATCACATGAAGAAGACGCATGTGGAGAGCCCTCGCGTCACGTGTGGTAGCTGCCGGAAGTTCGACGGGTCGGCGTGGTGCGGGCACTGGAACTTCCACACCACGGCGGAGTCCCCGCCCTGCCGTTTCTATCAGCGGAAGGCAGTGTGAACCGTCAAGCGTCGATCGCCGCGCAGGCCAGAGTCCAGAAGTCGCGGAAGACGTTCGGCGGGCTGGGCCAGCTCCAGTTGACCTGCGTCATCAGGATCGTGACCATCTCCTCCGCGGGGTCCGAGTACCACGAAGCTGTCGATCCTAGGCCGCCTCCTCAACATCGATGCGCACGCCCTGGGGCTGTTCGGCGCGACGCGCCGGTGCACGCAACGCCGCCAGGACCACGACCAGGGCCGCGGCGACGCTTATCGCGGCCAGCACGTAGGCAAGCTGGAAGCCCCCGGTAACCGCCAGCGACACAGGGTTGCCCTGAGCGATGAGCGTGTTGGCGTATGAGGTCGAGATCGTGCCCATCGCGGCCAGGCCGAGCGCACCTCCGATCTGCATCGTCACGTTGCTGAATCCCGACGCCAGGCCGGCGTCGGAGATCGGAACCTCGGACATCGAGATCGTGAGCAGCGGCAGGAACGAAGAGCCCGCACCCGCTCCGAGCAGCACGTAGGCGATGAGCAGCTGCGGCGCATAGCCGGTGTCGGAACCGGAGTTGGACAGGATCGCGAGCGCCGCGACGATGATCGCAAGGCCGGCCAGCAGCAGGTTGCGTGGCCCTACCCGCGCCATCAGCCTCGCGGCGATGCCGCTCGACATCACACCGATCATCAGCGTGGTCGGCAGGAAAGCGAGGCCGGTCTCGAAGGCGCTGTAGCCGCGAATGTGCTGAAGGTAAAGCGCGCCCATGAAAAAGTTCGTGAACAGCCCGGTGAACAGGAGCGCGCGCGCGGCACTCGCACCCGTGAGCGACCGGATGGCGAGGATCCGGAGCGGCATCAACGGGTTCCCGAGGCGTGACTCCAGCAGGACGAAAAACGCGACGAGGCCGAGCGCCCCACCGCCAAAGCCGATGGTGTGGGCCGACGTCCAGCCGTAATCGGCCGCGGTCACGATCCCGTACACGCCGAGCATCAGCGCGGCAGTGATCAGGACCGCCCCCGCGAGGTCGACACCATGGCTCAAACCGAGCCCCTCGTTTTCCTCGATCAGCCACGCGCCAAGCACCAGGGTGACGACGCCAATGGGCAGGTTGATGAAGAAGATCCAGTGCCAGTTCACCCACTGGGTCAAAAAGCCGCCGGCAAGCAGGCCCAGCGAGCCACCGCCCGCGATGACGAGCGTGAAGACGCTCATCGCCTGCGCGCGCTCGGCCGGCTTCTGAAACTCGGTGACGATGATGGCGATGATCACGCCGGCGGACAGGGACCCGCCGAGCCCCTGCATGAAGCGCCCCACGATGAGGTGGTCAGCGCCCTGGGCGAACCCGCTCCCGACCGACGCCACGGTGAACAGGAAGACGCCAGCCAGGAAGACTTTGCGGCGCCCGATCAGGTCGCCGACCCGTCCGGCAACCAGGAGGAAGCTGCCGTAGGCGATCAGGTACCCGTTGACGACCCAGGTCAGGTTGGCCTGGCTGAATCCAAGGTCGCGCTGGATGAAAGGCAGCGCGACGTTGACGATCGTCGAGTCCAGAACGATCATGAGCTGCCCGAAGCAGACCACGACCAGGGCCATCCACCGTCGAAGATTTGAGTTCATAACGCCTCCAGAAGAACCGAACCGACGCTAGGATGATCACTATAACAGGATCATCAGGCTCCTTATTGCATGGATTATCCGGAAGGCGGGAATATTAAGAGTCGGTGATAACATTCAAATGGACGTGAAGAAGCACGAGTCGCGGTCTGACCCGGGGCTCGTGTCGTTGCTGACCCAGCTCCAGAAGGCACTTCACCGCCGGTCGACGGAGGAGCTCCTGGGCATGCGGCTCAAGCCGTACATGACCCTGGGCTACATCCGCGACCACCCCGGCACGACCCAGCAGGAGCTGGAGAGCTCCCTCTTCATGGACGCGAACACGGTGGTCTTGATCCTGAACGAGCTCGAAGCGGCCCAGTACTCCGTCCGGCGCCGGGATCCGCAGGACCGGCGGCGGCACATCGTCGAGCTGACGGCATCCGGCCGGCGGGTAGTCGAGCGGGCGGACAAGGCGCGGGAGGGGCTCGAGGAGGAGGTCCTCAGGGCCCTGTCTCAGGCAGAGCGGAAGACCCTGCGCGAGCTCCTCGAGCGCGTGCTCGAGAGCATGTACACCGAAGCCCGGGTCTGACTCTTACTTCCGGCTAGCGGCTGACGAAGAACGGCAGCAGGAAGAAGAGCAATACGACTGCGATCACGCCGATGTAGACGTAGACGCCCGGTCGCCTGAAAAGGCCTTCGCCCGGGTCTGCAGGAGGCCTGACGCTGGTGCGGGGATCAGGCGCGGGCAGCGAGGTGAGCTTGGACAGGTTCACGACGTTGATCAACGCTGTGATCGGAGCGATGAAGAAGGAAAACATGCCGAGCCATCCACGCAGCAGCGTGGCGTCGGTCATGCGGCGCCAGACGTTGAGGCCGCAGTAGCGACAGAACGGACCCTTCAGGTTCTTGAACGTCATCAGGATCAGGTACCCGTTGTGCTCGTAGATCGTCATGTTCACGGCGGGAACGGACCCGCAGAAGCGACATCGGGTGCCGCCGGTCTGGAAGTAGGTCGGCGCGGGTGCGGCGCCGGTCTGGAAGTAGGACACCTCCGGGGGCGGCGGCGGTGCGGCGCCGGCGGCGGCTCGAGCGGCGTTGGAGGCCTCGGCGACGGAGCGTCCTGATTGAAGTGCCTGGATCGCGGCCTCGAGCGCGGTCTGCTGCCGCGCCTCGTCTCCTCCGATCTCTCTGGCAACCCATTCCGCCCAGAGGCGGCGGTTGTCGTCGGCCACGAGACCTCAGCTTAACGCCCGACCGGTCAGCGCTCTAGTTCAAGCGCTCGACGATCATCGCCATGCCCTGACCGCCGCCCACGCACATGGTCTCGAGGCCGAAGGTCTTGTCCTCCTCGCGCAAGCCGTTGAGCAGCGTGCACAGGATGCGTGCCCCGGTCATCCCGAACGGGTGCCCGAGCGCGATCGCGCCCCCGTGCGGGTTCAGCTTGTCGCTGAACGGATCCACGCCGATGCCTCGCGCGGAAGGGATGACCTGCGCGGCGAACGCCTCGTTGATCTCCACGATGTCGATGTCGCCGATCGTCATCCTGGCCCGCTTGAGCGCCTGCTTCGACGCGTCGATGGGCCCGAGGCCCATGAATTCCGGCTCGAGGGCCGAGAGCCCCGTGGAGACCACTCGCGCCAGCGGCTTCAACCCCAGCTCGCCGGCCCGGCGGTCGGACATCACCACCACCGCCGCCGCGCCGTCGTTCAGCGGGCAGGAATTGCCGGCCGTGACGGTCCCGTTCTCGCGGAATACCGGCTGCAGGGTGGCCAGGACCTCCAGCGTCGTGCCGGGCCGCGGCCCGTCGTCTTTGGTGAATGTCTGCCCGTTTGGCAGCGGTATCGGGATGATCTCCCGGTCGAAGAAACCGCCATCGCGGGCCTTGACCGCGGCCGCCTGGCTCTTGACCGCGTACCTGTCCTGCTCTTCGCGGGTGATCTTCTCCCGCGCTGCCACGTTCTCCGCCGTCTGGCCCATTGCGATATAGATGTCCGGGTATTCCTCGGCGTTGCCGGGAACGAGCTTCGGGTTGTAGGTGTCCGGTGCGTCCGGGTATCCGCTTCCGTAGCGGGACACGCACTCGACGCCGACCGACAGGAACACGTCGCCCTCACCCGCTTCGATGGCGTGCGCCGCCATTCTCGTGGTCATCAACGAGGAAGAGCAGTAGCGGTTGACCGTGACGCCGGGCACGTCGAGCCGAGACAGGATGGAAACGACGCGTCCGATGTTGTGCCCCTGCTCGCCGCCGGGTAGGCCGCAGCCGCAGATGAGGTCCTCGATTTGCGTCGGGTCGAGCTCAGGGACCTTGTCGAGGACTTTGTTGACGACGTGCGACGCGAGGTCGTCGGGCCGAACGTCGACGAGGGATCCCTTGCGCGCCCTGCCGATCGGGGAGCGGCCGTAGGCCACGATCACTGCTTCGGTCATGTGACGTTTATACGCTGGTCGCAGTCAGCGGTACCGAGCGATCAGGACGTAGACGAAAAAGCCCAGGACGAGCAGCCCGACGATCGCGAACGCGACGACAGGTTTGATCCCGAGCGACGCCATCACCACGACACCGAGCACGAGCGCGGGCAGGTAGACGAAGCCGAGGAGCTCCATGAAGCGAAGGCCGAAAAACCGGTGGCGCTTGCCTTCGAGGATCAGCTCGCGCGGCAGCCGCTCGTCCGGGTCGAGCGGATGGAAGATCGAGTACATGCTTCTCCGCTCGAGGCTTCGCAGGTCCCTGAGCTCAAGTCGCCGGCGCATCTCTGCTGATAACAGTTTGCCACCGGGGACTCAGGAACGGACCAGCAATGCCTCCCGCGAGAACAGCTTGAGCGCGGCGTAGAAGCACAGCGCCCCGGTCAGGATCAGGCTCACCGAAGTCACTGCGAGCGCCTGCCAGGCGACCGAGTTGTGGGTGATCGCGTCGCGCAGGACCAGCACGGCGTTGAGGATCGGGATCAGGTAATACGCAAGATTCGGGTTGAAGTCCGGGATGAAGAGGACGATCGAGGCGGGGAAGATCGTGATGAAGTAGAGCGGCGTGGCGTAGGCCTGGCCCTGCCGAAAATTGCGGGCCAGCGTGCCGAGTGCAATCGTTACGGAGCTGAACGAGGCGGCGAGCAGGACCGCCAGCCAGACCATCACAGTGGCCGCAAGCGGGCTGAGCTGGACGTGGAATGCATCGCCGGCGTTGCCGCCGAACTGGAGCTGCGTCAAGGCGATGAGCATCGAGGCGATGGCCGCGAGCGCCGCGACCAGGCTGATTGCGCTCACCGCCAGGATCTTGCCGACGAGCACGTGGCTGCGCGGCGCAGGAGTCAAGAGCAGGCTCTCGAGAGTTTTCCGTTCCCGCTCGCCGGCGGACGTGTCGAGCGCGGCGGAGAGTCCGCCGGTGAGGCTCATCGTGATGAGGATGTAGGGCAGGAAAAAGCTCAAGAAGGAGTTGCCCACCGCCTGGGTGGGCGAGCTGAGCGGATGGACTGTGACCGGGAGGGGATTGAGGACCGAAGGGTCGACGCCCTTTTCCTGGAGGGAGGCGGCGATCTTCGCCGCGTCGTACCTGCTCAACAGGGTCTGGAATCGCACGTCGGCAAGCTGCGCGCTCTGGCGGGTGGGGTCGTAGTACTCCTCGACGCCTGACGGCGTGAAGACCAGGCCGAGGTCGACCTGGTGCTTCGCGGCTTCGGCGGGATCGTCCACGCGCTCGAGCTTCAGCGCAGTCGCGTTGAACAGGACGTCAAGCCCTGTCGGAAGAGTGCCCGAGTAGCCGACCGTGTAGGTCTTCGACGCCGTCCTCACCGATATCTGCGAGATGACGAACAGCACGATCGGCGTGGCGAGAGCAGCCAAGCCGATAGCCATCAGCGTGCGCCGGTCGCGCAGGATCTCGCGCATCTCCTTCCTGAAAACGATTGCGATCGAGCTCACCCGGCCGCCTCGACGAGGGACAGAAACGAGTCTTCGAGGTCATGGAAGGAGCCCCGAACGTCGGCAGTCGTGCCGCTCGTCACCACGCGCCCCTCGTGGATGATTGTCACCCGGTCGCAAAGACGCTCGGCGTCGTGAAGCACATGGGTCGAGAAGATCACGCACTTGCCGCGGTCTTTCGACTCGACCATGAACTCTCTGATGTCTCGAGATGCGAGCACGTCGAGGTTCGAGGTCGGCTCGTCGAACATCAGGACCGCCGGGTCGTGGACGATGGCGCGGGCGATGGCGACCTTCTGCTTCTGGCCGGAGGACAGGCTCTCCGCCCTTTGCTTTGCGAACGAGCCCATGTCGAGGCGGTCGATCACGGCGTCAACCTTGCGATCGACTTCGCCGTCGAGCACACCAGACAGCTCGGCGAAGTAAGCGATGTTCTCGCGCGCGCTGAGGCGCGGATAGATGCCGATTTCCGCGGTGACGACGCCGACCCGCCGTCTCACCTCTTGGGGCGACACGCGGGTGTCGAAGCCGAGAACCTCGACCGACCCGGCGTCGGGCGCGAGCAGGGTGCAGATCACGCGCAGGGTCGTGGTCTTGCCGGCGCCGTTCGGACCGAGCAGCCCGAAGATCTCGCCGGTACACGCCTCGAACGAGATGCCGCGCAGCACCTTGTTCGACCCGAGTGTCTTTTCGAGGCGATCGACCTTGACCGCCGATTGGGTCACTTCTTTTTGGTGACTTTCCTTTTGGCGGTCGACGTGGGCTTGCCGGTCGGTTTGGGGGCTGCCTTGGCCTTGGGCTTAGGCGTGGCGCGCTTTGCCGGTGCGCGTTTGGTCGGTGAGGGCTTAGTTGCTGAGGGTTTCGTTGGTGCGGGTTTGGCCTTCGCCGCCGCGGCCACGGCGGCAGGGGCTTCGACCGCCGCGGGCTTCTCGGTCGCGACCGGCTCGGGCTGAGCGACGCCGATCGAGCTGGAGAGCGTGCGGTGGCACGACTCGCACGTCACGATCGTCCGCACGAGAGTGCCGAGGTGATGCTCCTCGCGACGCAGGTTGCGCGTGCGGTTGCAGAAGGAGCAGTACCCGACCTCGGTCGTGACCTCGACGTGTCCTGGTCGCTTGTTCACGGCCTGACTAAGTTACGGTAAACTCTCCGTCGAGCTCGCCTTTAAGTCCTGGCCTGTGAGCCTGGGAAGGAGATTTTTTCATGGCTGTCACGTCGCGACTGCGCCATGTAGTCGAGAGTCAGCAGTTCAGCCGGCCGCTGCTCGAAGAGCTGTTTGCGCGCTCCGAAGAGATCAAGCGCGAGCCTCACCGTTTCATGGGCCGCCTCGCCGGTCAGGTCATGGCGGCTCTTTTCTACGAACCGTCGACGCGAACCCGGCTCTCCTTCGAGGCGGCGATGCTCCGCCTCGGCGGCGAGACCATGGGGACCGATAACGCCCGCGAATTCTCGTCGGCGGCCAAGGGCGAGACGCTCGAGGACACGATCCGCATCGTCAGCGGCTACGCGGACGTCATCGTGCTGCGACACAGCGAAGAGGGCGCGGCCAGACGCGCGGCCGCGGTCAGCGAAGTGCCGATCATCAACGCAGGCGACGGCCCGGGCCAGCATCCAACGCAGGCCCTGCTCGACCTGTTCACAATCCGCTCGGAGCTCGCGAGGATCGACGGCGTGCGCGTGGCCATGGTTGGTGATCTCGCCAACGGCCGGACCGTGCGCTCGCTGGCCTACCTGCTCAGCAAGTTCAAGGACATCAAGCTCTGGTTCGTCGCGCCTCCCCATGTGGCGATGCGAGAGGACCTCAAGGCCCACCTGGACGAGCACCACGTGCCCTACACCGAGACCCAGGACCTCGACGCTGTGCTGCCCGAGGTCGACGTCGTCTACATGACGAGGATCCAGAAGGAGCGCTTCGCAGACCCCGCCGCGTATGACGCGGTGAAGGGCGTCTACCGGATCGACAAGAACGCGATGGCGCGGATGCGCAAGTACGCCATCCTGATGCACCCGCTGCCTCGCGTCGACGAGATCTCGCCGGACGTCGACGATGACCCTCGGTCTGCTTACTTTCGCCAGGCGCGCAACGGGGTGCAGATCCGCATGGCGCTGCTGGACAAACTCCTAGGATGACCGCCCCGCCGAGGCCGGCCATCTCATGAGCGTCACCCAGCGCCGCCTGAAGGCCACCGTCATGGACGCGGACCAGATCCGCCGCTCGCTCTCCCGCATCGCGCACGAGATCGTGGAGCGCAATCGCGGTGTCGACGACGTCGTGATCGTCGGCATCGTCAGCAAGGGCGACGTCCTTGCCCGGCGGCTGGCGATGATGCTGACCAGGCTCGAGAAAAGCCGCGTCCCATTCGGCCGCCTCGACGTGACCCTGCACCGCGACGACCTGCACCTCAGACCCCCCGATGGTCACCGTCCGTTCAGCGAGCTGCCCGACGTGAGCGGCAAGGTGGTCGTGCTGGTCGATGACGTCATCCACCACGGACGCACCGCACGGGCGGCGATGGACGCGTTGATGGATTTCGGCCGCCCTCGCGCCATACAGCTCGCGGTCCTCGTCGACCGGGGACACCGTGAGCTGCCGATCCGTCCTGACTACATCGGCAAGAACGTTCCGACATCGGACACGGAAAGGATTGAGGTCCTCCTCGACGAGGAGGACGGCATCGACCAGGCGGTGATCGTTGCGAGCTAGGTCTGTCGCGGTGCTCGTGCTCGAGGATGGGCGGTCCTTCGTCGGTTCGGCCCTTGGAGCCGATGTGTTGGGTGAGGGCGAGGTCGTCTTCAACACCGCGATGACCGGGTACCAGGAGGTCCTGACCGATCCGTCCTACGCGGGCCAGATGGTCTGCATGACGTATCCGCTCCAGGGCAACTACGGGGTGCGGGAGGCGGACGCCGAGTCTGCCCGGCCCTGGGCGCGGGCCCTTGCGGTGCGATGGGCATGCCCGG
>Ga0209283_10000505_pt1 | contig 19878 bp, 19 predicted proteins | sample CZO8metaG_2_FD_188354 | JGI IMG/M metagenome (GOLD analysis project Ga0209283, IMG submission 188354) | Vadose zone soil microbial communities from the Eel River Critical Zone Observatory, Northern California, USA - CZOApr15con2H1.8 metaG... | ecosystem: Environmental > Terrestrial > Soil >...
TACAAAATCTTCTATGGATAAGCATACACCGGGGGTCAAGTTGTGTTTATCTTGTCTACACATCCCCCCCTTGTCGCTCCACCGCTTCTGTGATAGTATCCGTCAAGAGGATTTAACAATACTGATGTTTTGATAGAAGGATCATAGAAGAGCATACCCAGAAAGTAGCCCTCCTACCTCTGATATGATACACTACTGATAAAGGGACCAATGCTTGCAGAAACGAGGAGAACCGATGATTGAGCGATTACAGCAGGTGCTTTCGCGGATTGAACAGCTTCCCCCGGAAGTCCAAGAAGAGGCCGCAGCACAGCTTGAGGTACTCACTGAACCTTTTCAAGAGATACCGAACGAAAAGACGAGCAGAACTCGAGAGAAGGGCACAAGCCTTGCAGGTGCATGGAGTGATTTAGCGTGGGATGACGAAGCGGAGGCCTTTGACCGCATGCGTCATGCGACTCAGCCCACGCCCCTCATTGAATTATGAGGAGCTATCTGCTTGACAGTCCAATCTTGACTGACTATCTCAAGGGTCGGGAAGTCGCCACGCTTGTGGAGCCGTGGGTGGACCACAACCAGGCCGCTACCAGCCTCCTGGTCTATGGAGAAATCAGCGAATATCACCACAACTTTCCTGACTTTGCTCGCCGCCAAACAGAGTTACGTGCGCTCCTGCAACAGATTTACCCCTATGGGCTGAGCTACTTGATCCTTGAGCAGTATGCCGAGCTCCGGCGCATGCTGCGCCCACCACATGGGCCTGGCCTCATCGGCGACATTGACACGCTGATTGCGGCTACGGCTCTCGTCTATGATTTGACCCTTGTCACGACTGATAGCGACTTTACCCGTGTCCCACAGCTGCATTTGATGTTTCTCCCGCGTGATTTGCTCAAGGCGTGAACCTTTCCTAAAACACTGAGACATTGTCGTTACGAGCTGGGCTAAGCTGGCAAAGCAGTGAAGTGGTTGCTCAACCCCTGTGAGACACTTATAAGGTGAGCTTATCCTTATATCAAAATATCGGAACAAGGAGCAAAAAGCAACTCATGCAAGGACCAGATCAGACAGAGATCACAACAGAATCGGTAGAGCAGCAAGAGCAAAATATATCCGACGAATTAGAAACAGCCGACCATACGATATCAATACCCTCTTCCAGTCGAGTAGTAAATGAGAAAGAATTTGATTGGCTGGCTATCGGTGTTGTAATCTTAATTGCCGCGCTCTTCGCTCTTGCAGCACGTCTCAATCCACAACCACCTACCTCCATCGCACCGATCGCAGTGCTAAGCGCCACTGGCTGCGGGCTACTGGTGACAGCCATCCGCAAACTGCGCACTTCCCAACGTCCTGGCTTGTTTGAAGCAGGACTGGCTGGCCTCATGCTGGCACTCTTCCAGTTTATAGCCGCCATCACCTATCCCCATGTAGTTGCCACACTCAGCACTGCCAGTGATGAAAGGCTGGGTTTTCTCACCACCTGGGCATTAGTCGCCGCCTTCTCCATTATCTTTAGTCTTGTAGGCGCGACGCTTGGACACCTGGCCTTTGCACCACTGCGGCCCTTACCAGTAGACAAACAATCAAACAGTTCACAAGCCGCTGATGAAACCGAGAAGGTCGAGGCAAAAGAAGAAATCCGGGAGAGCGATTTGCCGCATCACGAGGCAAAGCAGCGTCCACTGCTCAGTTATGTTATCACAGCCTTGTTGTTCGGATTGGCTCCAACCGTGGTAGGCTACGTTTTTTCGGCGGCTTTTGACTACATGCTCAGCGCGTATCATTTTTCCCCTGGCCCCTATCCAACGCTGCGGTTACTGAGTTCTCTGCTGTCATGGCAAATTCCCATTCCAGTCAACCTCAGTGGCAGCGACCCCAATACAATGATATTTCTGTTATGGCAGTTGTGGCGTTTCCCTGTCTTCCTTGGTAATCCAACCATGTTTGATGTGCAAGCCCTGGAACCATTTGTTTTCAATGCTGCCGCACTGGCTTTGTTATTGCTGACTATGCGCGAACACAACTCAACTGCCACAAAACCCGCTTCATCTCTGCGTTGGCCGCCATACCTGCTGCTGGAAATCGTCTTAGGATTGGCACTTGTGCTCCCCGCCGATCTATGGATAGTCAGAGGGTTACAGGGGCTGTTGCAAGACCCCATCGTTGCCATCCCAATACGAACGCTGTATATCCTGGACCAGACCACATTTGTGCTAAACCTTGTCACAGGTCCACTACTGTGCCTGGTAGTAGGAATAATCTTGCGTCTGTTCAGCGACAGAAAAAACCAAATGGATAGTGCAAAGTACGCTCGGCGGGAAAATAAGCCCAAACATAAGTAGGAAAATTGATTAACAAACCTAAGTATTGGTGTTATATTCGTTACAAACACATAGTCCTTTATGAGTTCAGAGAAACACCGGAAGAGATAGTTCATGTTTTACTGTCCAATGTGCAACGCAAAAGTTTCAATCAAAGCACCTTCCTGTGAAAAATGTGGCTACATTCTGAGCGAAGAAACTCCCTCACCTACTCCTATATCGGCACCGGGTCCAGGCCTTATCCGCCCGGTTGGCATAACACCACCTCCAACTCACCCGTCCAATCCACCGCCATCCTCACAATTTATTCGACCGGCTTTTTTGCCCTCAAAAGGACAGTTACCAAACACAAAACAGGTCTCAGCACAACAGGTACTGCAAGCGCCAGCGCAGCAGATATCACCAGCACAGCAACCACCACCACAATATGCACCAGCAGCAGCATCCCAGACTGGGCAGGCACCAACCTCTCCGACTACACAAACGCCTCCAGAGCTTTTAGCCGCGACTCCTCATCCCATTGAGATCGTCAAAGGTCGCCCACAATTGATACATACTGATGAACAATTCCAGCAATTTGAGGACGGTGCTGAAAGTTATGTTGCTACAAGTGTGGCAGCCGAGCATTGGCGCACCAGTTGGCGAAATCGCCAGCGCAGCGAGGCGGGTCCGGCCACAGAGGTTTCGCGAGGCCATTCCTCTGTTCCTGAGCCGTTGCTAGCAATGCAGCACAGCTTCATGCGTATGCGCGCCGTAATTGCACCGAATAGGCAGGAAGAGTGCGCAAGTCCAGGTCTCTGGATTGCCATTGTTCTGATGCTCTTTCTCATTGTAGGAGTGGGAGTATATATCGCTTCAACGTTTGCCCCAAATAGCGACAATGCCGCACATAGCAACGCTCCCATCTCTGCTGACACACCTCAGCCAGCGTTGATGATACAAGGCACACCCATCGCCAGTATTTCCCAGGGACAGACCCTCCATCTGCACGGAACAAACTTTGACGCCGGTGCCCCGATCATCTTTTTACTCGATGGGCCCACCGCGATTGCCGGTACTGATGGCAGAGAAATCTCCCTATTTTCCTCCGATCAGGGAACATTTGATGTTGCACTTCCTATCACCTCGACATGGTCGCCGGGTCAGCATCTGATTCAAGCGCAGGATAATAAAAATAATCAGAGTGCCTACCTGTTTATCCGGGTCAACCCGGTGGGTACCACTCCTACCGCTAATGCCGATCTATCACTATCTCTCACTTAGCTGACCTGATGTGCAAGTTTCTTTGAATCCTCGTCGCTTCGCAACTCGCAAGGATTTTTGTGTGTCTGCGAGATTGGCCGCCTGCGGCGGCCAATCTCGCAGACACACCAGAAGCTGTCGCCGCCTGCTGCGACTCGTGTATTCATGTTGTAGCAAGGTGGTGCTGCCGTTGGCAGCACCACCTTGCTACAACAAAACCGTTTGCGAACTGCCGAAGGCAGTGAGGATTCACGAAGAAATGAGACCTGAAGAGTCACGATCGCCTTTAGTAATGACCATTAAAGCAATTGACATTGCCTGTAAGATTGCAGGTACAGGATACTTTACTTATTTTCAATATTTTCGTTCAGGAGAGCTTGCCACCCATGAATGACACATTTCTTACACTTTTTATCGTTGTCTTTATCTTCCTGGGAGTCTATAACGTTTTCTCAGGACTGCGGCGTCAACGAGAAGCACGCGCACGAGGACAACGCATAGTCTGGTACAAGCAGATCAACCTGCTCACCGGGCTTGAGTATCTTCTCCTCTCATTTGTATTTATGTTGAGCCTCAACATCCGCAACAAAACCCTTCCAAGTTTCTTGCAGGTCCTGGTAGTACCCATCTACCTGGTGGTGTTGCTCTCATCAGCAGTACTCGCTGGTTTCGTTATCCGTCAAGCTATTCTCAACGCCCGCCAATCCCGCCCGGTTCCTACATCTCAAGCAAGTAGGAATGGTGTGAGCAGTAGCCGCATCATTGAGGCAAATGATAACGATGAAGCACCAGCGCAACGAGCGACAAACACCCAGCACCGCCGCGAACGCCGACAAAAAGCTGCCGCAGCTCGCCGCCGCCGCTCAGGAAGAGCATAATTGTGCTCGCCCTGAAATTAGCTTACATGCCTTCCAGCACCAATCCCACGTCGTCGATGCCGTGCTGTGCATCATAATGTCCCAATGTGAAAGTTGTCCAGCTACTCCATTGCCCGGCCAGCGTGGGGTCGGTGATGCGCTGGTACTGAAAATTGGAGGTAAAGCCAAAGCCGCCGCGCGTCACCTGCACTCTGATAATACTATTGTCAGCCGCAATACAGGCATCGTTCCAGGCATCAGCCGTGCCAGGAGACTGATAAGAGCCATAGTGAACAACATGATCTTCGATAGTGAGGGTGAGAGAGGGAACGCGCGTGACCTTGTTAAGCGCAGTCGTCAACGGGCCATCAAGTGTGCTTACCATGTGAGGAAGCCTTTCCGGGGCATAAGGGTTTTTCAGGATGAGGTTATCGAGTGAAAAGAGCGAAGCGATGCGTAGGGGCCCGATTTATCGCGTCCCAAGGGTGGGGCGGGGAATACATCAAGTGGATGACGAATACAACACAACCATTAAGAACTGCGGTCGCTTGCTTATAGTATAGTAGATAAATATCAGAATTTCAAGAGGTCGTTTTAGAGCCTGCGAATGTGTGGTTTGCCGTGATACCTGATGGATTTCTGCCATAACGGGTTCTTGGACATATTAAGTGTGCCTGCTTGCTTAGGTGGTTAGAAGTAGCTGTCAACCAAGTATCTTTATCGACTTTTCTCATATTTCACCTCATTTCTGACGTATAATATGCTGGCGAAGGAGCTTCACAGATGCTTGTAATGGGAAATGGTGGAGTCTTTCTAGAAAGATAGCCACGTGTTGACACCATCAAAGAAGGAGTATATTGGCAATGGTAGATTTCAACGAATTGCTTAAAAAGCGGATTGTTTATGAGATTCCCGGGATGGAGCAGGCCAGGGTGGTTGAGAATAGTGTCTATAAGACGGTGGATGGGGTGGATCTGCTGCTGGATGTCTACTATCCGGCGGAGTTGCGAGATGGGGAACGGCGTCCGGCTGTGTTATTTGTGCATGGTCTAGGACCAGCCGAGCTTGTAAAGCATATCAAGAATAGTGGGCAATACGTATCGTGGGGGCAGTTGATCGCTACTGGCGGTCTCATTGCCGTCACTTTCAACCATCGCTCACCTGATGAGCACATCTCTTTGGGAGACGTTGCAGGCGATGTTGATGACCTGGTGAGATACGTGCGTCAGCAAGCCGAGGAGTTGCGGATTGACAAGGAGAGGCTGGCCATCTGGACGTGTTCCGCCGGTGTTCCTCTCGGTATCCGGTCAGCACTGCTTGGCACTCCAGCATTTGTGAGGTGCCTGGTTGCCTATTATGGCCCACTAGACTTGCAGGAACTTCAGGCTGATTGGGAATTGACAGCGGATGAGGTGCGCGAATTTTCAGCAACTACCTATCTGGAGGAGCACGCCGAGCAGCTGGCTCCGATGTTGATTGCCAAAGCAGGTATCGATCACCCCGCACTCAATGCTTCCATTGACCATTTCATAAAAGAGGCGAGCGTGAAGAATGCGGCGCTCGATTTTATGACACACCCACGCGGACAGCATGCTTTTGATGTGCTGGACGATGTTACACGTTCGCGCGAAATTATTAAGAGAACGGTGGAGTTCATGAAAACCTACTTGATCAGCCCATCAACCTCAATCGTCTAAATTAGTGGAACCTGTGAGTCGGATGGAGTAAAATACGCCGTTGGAGAAGCGGAAATCCTGCCTGTCCATTCGTCTTCTACAGTTGCCCTGATTGTTGATGACCCGAATCTTGGGAATGATTGCTTCGGTCTCTTTTGAGAGCTGAAGGCGCCCACACCAGGCGTGAAACTCCTCTGTCGTCAACATCCATAGATCCTTCAACTGCTATCTTCTGTGGCTTGTATCCGATGCTCAATCAAGCATAACGGCACTGTCTCAGTCAGTTGTGTGTCGTCAAGATACTTCCCTGTTGTGGAGGGTGAGGTTTGATGGTACCTGTGCTGCTGCTGCAAATGCTGCATCGACCTCGCCGCCTTCCACAAAGATGTCCTCAAACACCTTGACAGCATCAGCCTTCGTTTCTTCTTCCAAATCATCCCTGCAAAACACTTGTTGAGCGCACTCGATCAGATCTTGAACGACTCGTTCACATCGGTAGTATGTGAGCGTGATCCAATCAATCTCCGTCTCTCCGTACCCCTGAAAAAAAGGAGGTGTTTCTTGAAGTGCTGAGCCACCTGCTTTTGCCTCCCTGACAAAGAGGAAATCTCGCTCTTTGGGGGCCAGCATCACATCATCCCAATCGATCACAAACACCTGGTCGCTTTGATCACGTAAGATATTGCCTGGATGCAGATCTGCGTGACAGATGACCTTGGGTCCTGATTGCTCTCGGAGCAGACGTGCCAGTTCCTCCATGGCGGTCACCACGGTGTGAATCGTGGGCCGGTGCGCCACCCAATAGGAGCTAAGAGCACGCTCTGTCACACCTCCACCCTCAGCATATGCTCGTTGTGTCTCAAATGCATGCACCCAACGAGAGTACTCCGTCGGGTCAAAGGTTTCTTTTCGCAGTGACCCAAAACCTTCAGAAGGCAGAATGACCCGGTGAATCTGCTTGAGGATCATTCCCACTTCTTGCCAATTTCCATCAGTCATGCCCAGGTTCCAGCCGGTATCCCCGTCGATAAAGGGATACACGATAACTGCCCATGCTCCTACCTGGGTCCATAACGCATTCCTCTTCGTGGGAAAGGGAGCTACTACTGATGCTATCCCCTGATCCCTGAGATAGCGAGGAACGAGACAACTTGGTTGGTAAAGTGTTCCATACTTTGCTTTGAGAACATAGGGAGTTCCATGCTCGCTCACCACACGATACACCCCGGCGTGAGTATCAAGTCCCAGAGGAAGAAAATCAAGCGTGACGGCTGAGAGATCATACTGTTCCTGTTAAACAGACTCGAAGGTGTTCATCTGCAATGCCTGGTTTTTCACGCATAGATCCGTCGTCCCATTCTGCCTTTCCGTACATCGGTTTGTCTATAGCGTTCATATGCTATGATGCATATCCTCACATAACTGGCAAATTTATCTGACAAATTACAATAAGCACGAAATCCTAATGAGATGTAGTGGTACCCGCAAGGGATGCCAGACTCATTCAAGGGTTCAGCCAGCTCATTTCACATTCCAAACCACCAGATTCCCAATCTGTGGATCAAACAAGAACAGGCGCAAGCCATTTGGGGACCAGTGCAACACAGTAGTAGTGCCCAAAAAGGTGGCACTGGTCGGTAACAGCAACGAAGCCGTCTGGTATCCCGTCGTACTATCAAACAGATCCAGGTCTCCTGTTCCAGCATCATACTCGGCCAGGCTGTGGCCACCAGGATGCCAAGAGATAGCCTCTCCACTGAGAACCCCAGGTGTCCCTGTAAGCGTCGCTAAGACATGTTGCAGCCCTCTATCTCTTACAGGAAATGACGGTAACTGATCCATCTGTAAGTCGGTCAACGTTCGTGTACCGGGTGTCGCTTGTCCCGGCATATCCAACCTGCCATCAACATAAACATTGTCTATAAGATATCGGCCATCGGGAGACCAGGCGGCAAAGACCGTGATCCAGGTGTAAACTCCAGGAAGATGAACCAGTCCCTGCCCAGCCTGTGTTATCAGCGCGACCCATCCAGGTTGCCAGATGGTGAAGGCGGCGCCTCCATCAGGATTACCAACCGCATCAATTGGTGCCGCCGCGGAGGTAGGTCTATCCTGCAGTCGCTTGTCTACTATATTGCCAATGAGCGAGCCATTGGCAGCCCAATGATACACCTGAGAAGATGAAGAGGTTCCGTTAGCAGTTGAAGTATCCACCGCCCTACCACGTTCCAGGTCCCACTCGGTATGCGTTGCGTTAGCAGGCAGGATTTGCAGCAATACCTTTTCATCCCCACTATCCAACTCCTTGAGCAAGACTCCGTCCAGGTTGGCTACCTGCGCTGACAAAGGCTGGAACAAAAAATCGATGCTAAAGGTTAGAGCCAGGTCTTTTCCAACGGGAGACCAGAGGATGTGATTATAATAGATAACAGGTCTGCCCTGTATCTTAGAGAACTGCGTATGTAAAGCGGACAAGATAGCTCTGTCAGGTTGAAATCTTCCCGTCACCTTACCCGTCAGAGCATCATCTATATCCACCTGCCCCAACTCATACACATTGTTCTCCAGCGTGCAACTTTTTTGATAGCCAACAATTGCAACCAACTTGCTATCCAGCGACCACGAGGTGTCCGCCAGGCAGGCATAGCCATCGTGCTGTGGGAAAATTACTAGCGAGGGTTTGATATTGATGGGAAGGGACTGTTTCACAGTACTCGGTGTTATGTTATTGCGCAGCGCAACAAAAAACGGCATGATCGTATGTAAACTAAGTTGCACAACTAATAAGAGCAGCAGCAGTATACCCAGAGCAGTCACAAAGCGTATGCGTTTCCGGCTGAGAGAGCGTTGCCATACCAGAAAACGATGAGCCGATAGCATCGTGGAACTTCCCCCATCAGCATGGGGCAATCCCAGGTCGGTCATCTCAACCGGCGAGCTATTTTCATATTGCGGCTGGTCAAGTTGCTCCTGATTAAAGTCTTTCACAGTTATCTCCCGGAATATGCTGGTATCCACCCGCACCCAACCCCCTCTCAAGTGTAGATTTTTTGGAACGCCATTGAGGGTCGCGTAGGGGCGGGCGTGGAGTGGGGTTGGGAGGGGGCCCTTGTGGCCGCCCGCCGTGCCCGTTGTGTCCTTCACCACTGCCATTCCCGCGCGCTCCCCACCCGCGGGCGGCCACAAGGGCCCCCACTCCACCTCATCTCTGCTCCCGCCCCTACGCGGTCACGCCCATCCCCAGGCGGTTTCACCAAATACCTACCACTGAAAGCACCCAACCCCTGGGCGCGATAAATCGGGCCCCTACTGTATGGAAATTATATCACCATGCGCCTCGAACAAATCATCGACCAGCGCATGTATCTCATCCAGGGTCAATTCAGCCGAGGTATGCGGGTCGAACATGGCTGCATGATAGACATGCTCTTTCTTGCCCGTCAATACCGCCTCGACCACCAGGCCCTGTACATTGATATTGGTCATCTGCAGAGCCGCTAGCTGGGGCGGTATCGTCCCAATCACTGTCGGCTGTATGCCATTACTATCTACCAGGCACGGCACCTCGACACAACAGCCCTGCGGGAGATTGCTAATCAGGCCAGTATTCTGCACATTGCCATAGATCACACGCGGAGTATCTGTCTCCTGCGAGTGGATAATCAGCGCGGCGTATTCACTGCTGCGCTCAGGGGTAAATTCCGCCGTTCCATCGAGCAACTGCTGGCGTACCAGCTCCCACCATGCAGATTGGACTGAGTAGCGTCGCAGGAGTTCATCAATGGGAATGGAAAAATGCGTAATCAGGTCGGGGCGGTCGCGGCGAATAAAATAGGGATTGTACTCAGCACTGTGCTCGCTTGACTCTGTCACGAAATAGCCCAATCGTTTGAATAGCTCAAAACGCACCGGGTCTTTTTCCCAGATCTCCTCTCGCCGCGACGCTTCACGCAGCAAAGGGTAGACATCTTTTCCTTTATGCTGTAGCTCCAGGTAGAAAGCCATATGGTTGATACCCGCGCAACGGTAGGTCAGTTCGGTTCGTGGAAGCCCCATGTAATCGGCCAATTGGAAGGCTGTCCCCTGCACGCTGTGGCACAACCCCACCGTCTTGATACTCGTTGCTTGCAATACCGCCCAGGTGTTCATAGCCATGGGGTTGACGTAATTCAAGAAGGTCACATCGGGGCAGACCTCCTCCATCTCATGGCACATATCAAGCATCACGGGAATAGTGCGCAGGGCACGAAAGATGCCACCAATGCCCAGCGTATCTCCAATCGTCTGTTGGAGACCATAGCGTTTCGGGACTTCAAAGTCGATCAGCGTGGAAGGTACGCCTCCAACCTGAATGGTATTGATGGCATAGTCCGCTCCATCCAACGCAGCTCTGCGTTCGGCATAGGCAGTGATCTTTGGTTGCGTGACAAGCGTATGCGCCACCTTGCGGGCCATGATCTCAGCGATACGCAATCGCTCAGGATCGATGTCCATCAAGGCAATTTCCGACCCGGCAAGTTCTGGAAACGAGAGTATATCTCCAAGTAAGTTCAGGGTAAAAACCACACTCCCTGCACCGATCATAGCAATTTTGGGCGGTGGCATACAGTTTCTCCATAATTTGAGGTTCTCTTGATAGTGTTCGAGTTTTGCATTGTTTATATGCCTGCAGCTACAGGGAGCAATACAGAACCCGAACCTACTTAGAAATGACGTTGTCTACTCCGGTTTAATCTCTACCATAAAATACTTTCTTCTAGCCCAGAACTCCAGATGGAAAGCGTGCTTGTATCACTCTACCCTGTACGAACCGCTCAAAGGCGAAAGGCTGCATATCAACCGCCTTAGTGCCGGTCAGAATAAGCTGAGCCATCCACTGACCGACCAGGGGCGAAAGCTTGAAACCATGACCACTGAACCCCACCGCACAGTACAAACCTTCATATGGCGCAAGGCGATCCAGGATGGGATGGTAGTCGGGCGTATCGTCATAGATACCTGCCCACCCTCCGCGAGGCACGGCCCGCGCAAGAGCTGGAATACTGCCAGCTGCCCTTTCCCGTAAATGCGCGAGCTCAGGCTCCGAGAGACCCTGTGCATAATTGTCGGGGTCGCTCGCCGTAAACACGTCCTCAGTTGAGCCGATCAATGTCATTCCCCCAAGGTCTGGGCGCAAATAAATCTGGCGCGCGATGTCAAGTCCCACCGCGTGAATTCCCTGGCGACCGCCAAAATCGTTGGGGCGGCGCAGGGCAAGCATGGGATGACGTGTTGGTATGACCGGCAATGAAATACCCACCGCCTGCGCCAACCGACCGCTCCAGACATTCGCGGCCAACACTACCACCGGCGCGGATATATCGCCTTCAATGGTCCTCACCCCTGTCACACGATCATGCTCTTTCAAGATATGGGTAACGGCCACTCCTTCGCGAATAGTTGCTCCATGATGGCGGGCACGTTTGGCAAAGCAGGATGTTGTCGCCATGGGGTCAGCAACACCAGCATCAGGTTCGTAACACGCCAGGGTTACACCCTCGCCGCTATAGCCAGGAGCAACCTCTTCGACCTCGCTCGCCTCGATAAGCCGCGTATTGACCCCTTGCTCCTGTTGCAATTGCACGTTAACACGCAAAGCATCTGCTCCTTGCTCATTCGTCAACACAACCATGCCCGTCGTCATAAATCCACAATCTCCACCAACCAGGTCATCAAAGTGTTGAAAGACGACGAGGCAATCTCTCGCCATGCGAATAGTGAAGTCGTTGGAGTAGTGCTGCCTGACAATCGCTCCTGAGCGGCCCGTTGTACCGCTACAGATAGCCTGCCGCTCCAACAAGACGACACGCCCACCGCTCTGCCTGGCAAGTTGGTAGGCAATGCTGCTGCCCATCACTCCCCCACCTACAATAATGATATCGGCTTTCTCGCTCATGGCTATGGCCTCCCGAAGAGATGTGTGGCATCTATCTCGCGATTACTCTATCAGAGTAGCAACAACCCATTAACAATTTCCTTCCTGGAATATCTTAAGGCTTACTCATGTTATCATCTACAAATATCCTAACAAAAGGTTAGCCATAAAACAAAGTATAGCTGACTTTCCCTTGACAAACAAAAATAGCCCATGGTAATCTTTTGTTAGTTACTACAGAAATTAAATTGATTAACATTATCAACAAACTCCTTTGTGAAAGGGAAGCGATCAATGGGTGAAGCCTCTCGTCAAATTATGCGTCAAGCACGCCAGCAAGTGCCGGAATGGACTCCACCGCAAGTGCGTGAAGCCCTGGCAGATCAGCACGAGGCCGATCGTACACACCAGGATATTGTGCTCGTAGATGTACGTGAGAAACACGAATGGAACGAAGGACATATTCCTGGAGCTATCCATGTCCCTCGCGGCTATCTCGAATTACAGATAGAAGAAGCTGTTCCCGATAAATCGAAAACCGTCGTACTTTACTGCGCCGGAGGAGTACGCTCCTTGATGGCCGGAGCCACCTTGCAGCAAATGGGCTATAAGGATGTTGTATCCATGGCGGGCGGTTTCGGAACGTGGAAGGGCAACGGCTATGCCTTTGTGCAGCCGCGCACCTTGAGCGAGGCTCAGTCCAAACGCTATAGTCGCCATCTCCTCGTACCGGAAGTGGGCGAGCAGGGGCAGTTCAAGCTCCTCGATTCGCGTGTCCTGTTGATTGGTGCAGGCGGCCTTGGCTCTCCTGCTGCCTACTACCTGGCAGCCGCCGGGGTAGGCACGATGGGCATCATCGATGCCGATGTGGTAGATGACAGCAATCTCCAGCGACAGATTTTGCACAATACTAAGCGTATTGGTCAACTCAAGGCCGAGTCAGCGCGTGAAACAATCGAGGCCCTGAACCCCGACGTGAAAGTTATCACCTATATCGAGCGGCTGGACGAGACCAACGTCGCTCGCATCATCGCCGACTACGATGTGATTGTGGACGGCACCGACAATTTCCCCACGCGCTACCTGCTCAATGACGCCGCGCTGATCGCCAACAAGCCCGTCGTGCATGGCAGTGTCTTTCGTTTTGAGGGACAGCTAACCGTCTTCAAGCCATATGATGGGCCGTGTTATCGCTGTCTCTATCCAGAGCCGCCGCCCGCCGCACTGGCCCCCAGCTGTGCCGAAGCCGGTGTGCTGGGTGTGCTTCCAGGCATCATCGGCCTGTTGCAGGCAACCGAAACAATCAAGCTGCTGCTGGGTATCGGCGATCCATTGGTTGGTCGATTGATGACCTACGACGCCCTGGCAGGAGAGTTCAGCGAGCTGCGCCTCTACCGCGACCCGAAGTGTCCGGCCTGTGGTGAGAACGCGCACCCAGAGAACCTGCCAACCTACGCGGAATTCTGCGCAATGCCGGCCAATTAAAATTGACATGTGGGCACGACATATCATCTCGCGCCCAATAAGGAGATAGATCATGGCAACCGTTCGACTTGCACCTGTTTTACGGGCCTCGGTAGGAGGCTCAAAGCAGGTAACTGCTCAGGGAAGTAATCTTACTGAAGTATTGTCTGACCTCTACGGGCGATATCCCGCCCTCAAAGAGCAGATTCAGCCGGAAGAGAGCCTGAGCCGCTTTATCAACGTCTACATCAATGACCAGGATGTACGCTATTTGCAGGGATTGGAAACCAGCGTCGGCCCTAACGACCTGGTCATCCTCTTACCTGCCATGGCGGGTGGCCTCTAAGCGGGCCAGGAGAAAACCCATGCTCTATAGCAGCATATTGGAGACCATTGGAAATACCCCGTTGGTAGAGCTAAAGAGCTTCAGCCCGCGTCCAGGCGTGCAGATTTACGCCAAGCTGGAGGGTGCCAATCCCTCTGGCAGCATCAAAGATCGCATCGCCAAAAAGATGATTGAAGAGGCCGAGGCCAGTGGAAAACTTACCCACGACTCTATTCTTTTGGAGCCAACCAGTGGTAATACAGGCATTGCCCTGGCCATGATTGCCCGCGTGAAGGGCTATCAGTTCACAGCCGTCATGCCCGACAATGTGACGCGAGAGCGCCGCCAGATGCTTGAACTGTATGGCGCAAACATCATCTACTCCGATGGAACTCAGGGCAGCAATGGAGCGGTGAGGCTGGCAAAACAACTGGCCCAGAGCGACGAACGCTACTTCATGCTCTACCAGTACGGCAATGAAGCCAATCCACGCGCCCACTACGAAGGAACCGCCCAGGAGATCATCAATGACCTGCCCGACGTGAACGTGTTCGTGGCTGGCCTCGGTACCGGCGGTACCCTCACCGGCAATGCTCGACGTTTGAAAGAATACAATCCAGCCATCAAAATAATTGCCGCCGAACCGTTACAGGGTGACAGCGTGCAGGGACTGCGCAGCCTGGAAGATGGCTTCGTGCCGCCTGTGCTGGATCAGTCCTTAATTGATGCGAAGATACTGGTGATGAGTGGAGATGCGGTACGCCGCACACGACAACTCAAAGACCAGGAGGGCATCTTTGCCGGCCCATCCTGTGGTGCCGCCCTCCACGCGGCCTTGCGTGTAGCCGCGAGCATGGAGCAGGGGAAAATTGTGGTCATTCTCGCCGACGGGGGTTGGAAGTACCTGAGCGAAGATTTGTGGACACGCGCATTGGATGAACTCGAAGAAGATTTAGAGGCAAAAATTTTATGGTAGGCGGCGAACAGTTTGTCGTGCGTATTCCCCGTGGCATGTACGAAGAGATGGTGGCACATGTGGTGGCGGGCTACCCCAATGAAACCTGCGGCCTGCTGGCAAGCAAAGACGGTCAAGTCGTGTACAACTACCCAACCGCCAACGCCGCCGAGCATCCCGACGATTTCTCAGAGATCAGCTCTCAAGATCTGTTGCGCATCTCCTACGACATCGATGAGTACGACGGCGAGATGTACTCCTACTATCACTCCCACCCCCAAAGTGAAGCCTATCCCTCCCAACGCGACATCGAATGGGCCAAGCGCAATAAACTCTACTACATCATCTTCTCACACCGCTTTTACCCCGAACCGCCCTATGCCAGGGTATTCTACATCAATGACTACGAAACAGTCATCGAGGGGAAGATAGAGGTACTTTAGTAAAAAGGGTTTGACAGTGCAGGGTGCTGATGCCAGGCATCAGCACCCTGCACTGTCAAACCCTTTTTAAAGTACCTCTGTTAGCCAATACAGTAATAGGTATACGAGACTGTCACAACCTGTGGGGAGCCATACGAGGGCGTGATAGTCACGGTAGCTGTATACTTCGTTCCATATTGTATCTGTGACCCTGACCCATCGGCATTGAAGGTAATCGTCGCGTCACCACTGCCATTTCCCACTGGCGAAACCGTCAACCAGCCGGTAGGTTGCCCGGTACCATAGACAGGCTTATCCACCGTCCATCCCAACGTGCCCCCGCCAGTGTTCGTGATCGTGACTGAATCGCTAGCAGTATAGACACAATTTGGCTGGAACGTCACCGTCTGCTTGCTCAGTTGCAGCACCGGGTGTGCCGTTATCGTAATCGTGACTGTTACAATTTTTGGACTTCCCTTGACGGCATTTCCCGTGATGGGGTCAATTGCAGTAACGGTAACGGTATCCGTAAACGTTGTCGGCTGTTGATTAGAAGGATCGACATTGACGTTGATAGTCGTATTTGCTCCGGCTGCCAGCGTCGAACCGGCACCGTTTGGCAGCGTGACCCACGATGGATGATTTGCATCCAGCGCAGCACTCCACTGCAATGGCGCACCACCTGTATTCTTGATATTGAACCCCTGAGCTGTTGATCCATCCCCATTTGAGAGGTTAAAGGTAAGCGTCCCTGGACTCTCCGTCAGTACTGGCGGGATTTCCGTCACATTCAGAGTGACACCCACCATCTGAGGGCTGCCACCAATCGCAACTCCCCCACTCACCGCTCCAAGCGAGATCGAGCCGCTATATGTCCCAGGCGTGAGAGCCTGGGAAGATACCTTCACCACAAAGGTCGTACTTCCGCTCGTAATAGTTGCCGAGGGAGGTGTAACTGTCAGCCAACTCGTCTTTGACGAGTTCGTCACTGTCGGAGTGATGGTAACACCACTCGCACACGAGCCGCTGACACCAACAGTCAGATTTTGTGTCGCGGGATTGGGATCTGACCCCATATTGGCATTGAATGTCTCGCTTGTCGACGAGGGTGCTTGCAACGTACACGGCTGATAGGTTTGTGGAACATTGACCACCACGGTAATCGCCACCTGCACATTCCCACCATTTGATGTGAAATTCAGTTTGGCATTCTGGGTACCTGCGGCAAGATTGGTCGTGTCAACCGTCACATTCACGGTATCCGGCAGGCCAGCAGCCTGAATAGTTTGCGCGGAACTATCCAGCGTTACCCAATTCGCGCCGCCTATATCGGCCTTCCAATTGAGAGCTAGAGTACCGGTATTGCTAATGGTCACAGTCTTCGTAAGCTGATTACCGGCATCCAGAGTACCAAAATCAAGCGTTTTGGGCGACACGTTGATTTTTGCATACGGCTTCGGGCTCGCCGGAACGACTTCCAGGTTTACCGCGACCTGTGCATTGCCACCATTAGAAGTGATTTGTAGCGTGGCCGTGTAAACCCCCACCTTCAAGTGGCCAGTGTCAGCCGTCACGTAGATGAATTGCGGCGCATCTTTGGGCTGAATAGCACCCGAAGCAGGTTGTAAGCCAAGCCACGTCGCATTTCCGCTCGTTGCCTGCCAGTTGAGTGCATGTCCTCCACTATTGCTGACTACCACCGACATGACGGATTTCCCACCCAGCTCTATTTTGCCAAAATCCACGATGGATGGTTTCGCCACCAACTGCGAGGCGGCTGCGACAATGCTAAAATTGCGGGTCGTAGAACGTGCAGTGATCGCTTCCCTGGCCCGAATTGTGTGCGAACCCAGGCTCCAACTGGTACTCACCGGAATAGCGATGTCAAATGTGCCGCCGCTGCTCGCCGAAATGGCGGAATTCTGTGAGGCCAACTGCCCGGCAAGTGTCATCGGCAGGGCCACTGAAGGTGTGCTACCAGCACCGTTGCTTGCCTCTTCCTGCAAAGCGGCAGCAGAAGCGAAAAGCGGCAAACCAGCATCTAAGGTGAGCGTTATACCACTCCCCGGTACAAAGTTATTGCCGTGTAGATGGAGTATCCCCCCTGAAGCAACATCAGGGCTACCAACAACCGAAATGCTGGGTAGTAATCCGAAATACAACCCACCAAGACTGCCAATGATAACCAGAAAGATCACCACCAGGATCAACGCTATAGGTCCACAGCCACTGCCGGGATTGCCGCTACTCCCAGTACCTCCGCTGGGCTTGTGCGATCCTGATGGGCTAGTTGTTGGATTGTTAGGATGAGTGGAATGCCATCCCCCTGTATTTGGTAGAGGAGTCTGAGGAACGGCAGCCGGGGCGTAGGGTGATGTACCAGAAGAGGCGGCACTCTGAAAGCTCTGCGCAAAGGAAGATCCGCCCGACATAGGCACCGTTGGATTCCCTTGTACCATCGGCACTCCTCCAAATTGCGGAGTACCATGCACCATAGGAACCCCACCCGCAGAAGGTTGGCTATCTGCCAGTCCTCCTAACAATGGCAGGCCCAGTAAGAGAGCACGTCGTCGACGCTCCTCCTCTTCATCTTTGTCGGATGGGTGAGTATGTTGAATCGCTTCATTTGTGAGCCATGCAGGTCTGCCAGTGACAACCCCTTGTCCCCCGCTCCACAGAGCAGGATGAGCTGGATCGCTGATCGCCGTCGGACTTTCATCGTCAAACGTATTTACCACAGGATAACCAATCACCCTGGTAGGAATCTCCCTAACAGTGATAATCGCACGCCCACAGCCTCCACAATATTGTGCATTGTGGGGCAATTCTGATCCACAAAATGTGCAACGTTCCATTGTCTCCAGCCTCCATGCAAAGAATTGTTTGCCCGGTTACTTTCCCGCTGCTTCCTTGCACTTAACCAGTGTCGCTACCAAAAAATGACGCCGACGCCGCCATTGATGTTTCCCTACCTGTAGTAGCATACAGAATATGCTTTGACTTTACAGCCGACCTCATCACAATAGTAGTGTGATCTGGCACACAGGTATAGACATCTCCTGGATTCACTTTGATGCATGATATACGCTGGCACAAAGCATATTTTGTATATCGCTTACTTGTTTGGGCTGGTTGTACTTTGACACCGAAAGCGGCACTTTGGGAGTGATATATGAATGTCCTCAGGTGCTTTGTGCAAGCTCATTGGATAGATCGAGGCCTGGCAACCCTTGGGGTTGCCAGGCCTCGATCTATCCAATGAGCTTGCACATCATGCTAGCCACGCCGACGACGGTCCTCCACCCTCCGAGCCTTTAACTCAAAACGAGGCAGGCTCCCAGCTTCTACAGCCTCGATGGGGATGCGCAAATTGAGAGCAATGTGCAATTCTTCCTGGATGCTGGCAATGATTGCTCGCGGGCATTCCACCTGCAAGGCAATTTCATCCATCGCACCCTCTTGCGTCACAATCACCTTATACTCAACGACTTCCGGGAAACGATGCAGCACATCAGCCAGCGCCGAGGGATAGACATTGACGCCGCGCACAATCAGCATATCGTCTACTCGTCCCAACACTCCACCACTCAGGGTAAGAAAAGTGCGGCCACAAGGACAGGTGTAGCCGCCATGCCGTACCAGATCCCCGGTACGATAGCGAATCGTCGGATTACCCCAGCGTCCCAGGTTCGTCAGTACCAGTTCGCCCGTCTGACCCTCTTGAACGGGTTGACCATCCAGCGGATCCAGAATCTCGGCGATAAACTCCCCCTCATTGACGTGCAATCCCCGCTGTTCTGCACAGGTAAAGCCGAATGCACCCATCTCTGTCATTCCGGCATGGTCGTAAGCCTTTGCCCCCCACGCACGCTCGATACGTTCGCGGGTCGCAGGAATCGAGGCACCCGGTTCGCCAGCATGGATGGTCACTCGTACCATCGATGTTTGTATGTCCATACCATGCTCCTGTGCCACCTCCGCCAAACGTAGCGCATAGCTGGGAGTGCAAACAAGCACCGTTGCTCCAATCTCCTGTATAGCGCGCAGGCGTTGTAAGGAATCCATGCCGCCCCCAGGAACGGTCAGCGCGCCAACCCGCCTGGCACCCTCATAAGCCGACCAGAAACCAATGAAAGGGCCAAACCCAAAAGCGAGAAAGACTATATCGTTGGCCCCGACACCAGCCGCCCGGTAAATACTTCCCCAGCAATCCCCCCACCAATCCCAACTCTCCTGCGTATCAAGTATCTTCAAAGGACGACCAGTAGTACCAGAAGTCTGATGCAAGCGGATATACTCGCTCATCGGATAGGTTAGATTACTGCCAAATAACGGGTTGGCCTGCTGATCGGCAACAAGTTCCCTCTTCGTTGTGAAAGGCAAAGAGGAAAGCAGCGTGGGGAGCCGATGTATCGCGTCCAACTGAGAAGGTGTGCCACCTTGATGTATCGCTTCCTGTACATCAACCGATTGCAACTTTTCCCGATAAAAACGGTTTGATGGCAAAATACGAGCCAACCCCAGTTGCAGTCGAGTCAGCTGGTGCGCTTCGATCAGAGAGCGTGATGCGGTTTCCAGGTCGATCATTGAAATATTGCTGCCTTTCTGATGGTTTTTGTAAGTATTCAGATCTCATCGCCGCCTGTGGCGGCTCGTTTATTTTTGTTGTGGACAGATTTGCAGCCGTTGGCTGCAAATC
>Ga0209283_10000508_pt1 | contig 19807 bp, 13 predicted proteins | sample CZO8metaG_2_FD_188354 | JGI IMG/M metagenome (GOLD analysis project Ga0209283, IMG submission 188354) | Vadose zone soil microbial communities from the Eel River Critical Zone Observatory, Northern California, USA - CZOApr15con2H1.8 metaG... | ecosystem: Environmental > Terrestrial > Soil >...
ATCGAGATTCGCCGATAGCCTAATTCAGAAGCTGGAGCTGGACCGAGCTATCTCCTTTCTCTGCCCAGAGATATATGAAAAACTGTGCGGGATTCCGCGAAGATATATGACTTTTTGTAGACCAAGCTGAATATTTCGGCCCACGTTGAAAGAAGCCGACAACACAGATAGGCTTGCGCGGCGTAGGTCAGGGCTGAGCGCATTGACTTCAGTTTCTGAACTAAGCAGCACAAATTCAGCTAGTTAGACGAGCGCGGCTATGGACCGGCTGACCCGTGCTAAGGAGCTTCAAATTAAGGACCTGAAGGAAAACAGATAAGGGCATGTACATTTGGCAAAGACCGTGCAAGAAGACGTGCAGCGTCGTCGTGTCCATTGCGGCTGTAGGCAGGGACAGCGACTTATTGGGGTCCTGAATCTTTACTCTCGAAGGGGGAAAACGAAATGCACGGATCAAGAAAGAGCAGCTCATGGCTGTATTGGGGTCTGACTCTCACACTGCTCCTCGCCGGATCGGCGGGAATTGCGTACGCGCAGAGCGCGTCAACCGCAACGATCGTGGGAGTCGTGGTAGATGCAGCACAAGGCGCATCTATTCCCAATGCGACGGTGACCGCAACAAACACCGCCACGCGCATTGCATTCCCGACAAAGACTACCTCCACCGGCGACTATACGATTTCGCTCCTACCACCCGGAACGTACGACGTCAGGGTCGAGGCTCAAGGGTTTGCAGTGGGCGCGTCCAAGGGACTCACACTGAACGTGGGCGACCAGAGAGACCTCAACTTCAAGCTAGCGGTGGCAGGCACAACGACGACCGTTGAAGTGACCGGCGAAACGCCGCTGATTGAAACCACCAAGACTGAGGTTTCGAGCACCGTTGACGACACGGCGCTGAAAAACCTGCCCACATTTGCCGGAGGTGGCGGTGTGGCAAATGATTATGCATCGCTCGCCCTCACCGCACCCGGAGTCAAGCTTGACACCAGCACACTGACCGGGGACTTGATCGGCCCCGGCAATATCAATAACCGCGCCAACCAATACAACGTGGACGGAGCGAACATTACGGACCAGCTTGTCTCCGGACGCGACGGCCTGGGCGCCTCGGTAGATGAAATCCAGGAATTCCAGGTGCTGACCAACAACTACAATGCCGAATATGGTCAGGCCGGGGGTCTGATCCTCAACGCCGTGACCAAGTCCGGCACCAACGCTGTTCACGGGGATGGCCACATGTATTTCCGTGGGCGGAACTTCAGGGCTTCAGATCCTTTCTATAACATTTCGTTGCTTCAGAGTGCTGTGCCTGCGGGGACGGTAGCGCCTGCGGGCACCCCTCACTGCCCGGCAAACGATTTTTCCGCAGGGGCATTGGTGAAATTGGATGGCTGTGATCGGGCCGCCTTCCACCGCCAGGAGGGCGGTTTTACGATCGGTGGGCCCTTCGCGAAGGACAAGCTATTCTGGTTCGGCAGCTATGAGCAGAGCCGTCAGTCCTTCCCGGAAATCCTGACTCCTCCTACAGGTGCTCTAGCCGTTCAGACACCCACAAACAATCAGCTTTATTCCGCCAAGCTGGACTGGAAGGCGTCGAACAAGCACACCTTAAGCGGCCGTTTCTGGGTTGACCGGCAGCTCTTCGACAATTTGATAGTGCAGACTGGCAACAATATTACCCCTAACTCGCTAACCAATTTCAACGTCCATGTGTTGGGGTTCAATGTGGGTTTCGTTTCCTCGCTGACCTCAAACCTGGTAAACGAGGCCCGGTTTGCTTACCTGCGTACGATCAACGCGTTGCCGGATAAAACCACTCTGCCCGGGCAGCAGGGCAACGGATTCTATACGGGCGCCGCGTTCTGCTGCCCGCAGGGCGGGTTGAACAAGCGTTACCAGTATATTGACAACCTCACCTGGACGCATGGCAAGCACACGGTTAAGACCGGTTTCAATATCAGCTACTATCCGTGGTTCTCCTTATTCCAGCAATTCCACTTCGGGCAATACAATGTTACTGGCAGTCTGGGCAGTCAGACGCCAACAGCTTTCACCTTCGGGTCTGGCCCCGGCGCGGTGACATCCAAGGACAACATCTACGGCTTCTATGGTCAGGATACGTGGAAGTTGACGCGCAAGCTGACGATGAACGCGGGCCTGCGGTATGACTACGAGGCTGGCGCCTTCAAGGGTGGCACAGTCAAGGGTCCGAACGGCACTTGCTTCCAAGGCAACGGCATCATCCCCGCCTGCTCTTCGGACAAGAACAATTTCCAGCCGCGTTTAGGCTTCACCTATGCTCCGTGGGCGAAAACCCTTTTCAAGGCTTCTTTCGCGGAGAGTACAGTGCTGGCCTTCAACAACGTCGTTTTGGACTCTCTGAACTTTGACGGTAAAAACCTGCGTACGGTTCAAACCAGTGACCCAGCGGTCCTGGCGGCATTCCCTAACTTCCCCAATCCTGCATTGTTAACGGGGATAGCCTGCCCTCCAAACTGCGGCCGTGTTCGTCCCATTGCAAACAACCTGCACAATCCTGAAGTCCGCAGCGTCAACTTTGGGATTGAGCATCAGTTTACCAACACGTTGTCGGGGCAAATCCAATACATCGGGCAGTTTGGGTTTGGTCTGTTCGGTGAGCGGGACAGGAACGCGCCTCCAGTCATCGCGGATCCGGCACACGCCGGCTTCTTCTATTTCGGACCCCGGCCGGATTCGCGGTTCTTGGCGATACGGACAAATGAGAACTCCCGCACTTCGCACTATAACGGCCTGCTGGTCAGCGCAACCAAGCGTTTCTCCAACCACATAAGTTTTGTGGGCAGCTATACCTGGTCGCATGCGCTTACCTCGGGCGAGGACTTCTTCGGGCTTTCCGAGCCGGGTGATCCCAGGAACATCCGCGCTGAGTTGGGGCCGGCGTTCAACGATATCCGCCATGCCGCTAACATGGGCGTGCAATTGGATTCCGGGAAAGTCACCAACACCAACGGCCTCCGCTGGTTTACGAATGATGTTGGTCTGAGCTGGATTGGGCAGCTACAGTCGGGCCGTCCCTATCCCATCTCTACCGGCAGCGCCGGGTTTAATTCTAGTGCCCGTTTCTTTGGCGCAGGCAATGAGACTCAACAGCGTCCCAATGTGTTGCCGGATGGCACGCTGTCAACCGCCGGCATCGCTTCTTTTGACGCGTCGAACGCGCTGTTCGGTCCAAGTGCAGTAGCACAGTGCAACGCGAGCGGTTTCTTCACGGCCACACAATGCGCTTCGATCCAGAACACGTTTGCGCCCCCCGCCGGTGTTACCTTCACTGGCGCGGTTGACGCCGTTACGAAAGCTCCGGTTGAGTTTCAGTTCGTCAACGGCAATTTGCAAAGAGACGCCGGAAGAGGGTCACCCTTCTACGGGTTCGATGTTTCTTTGAAGAAAACCTTCAAGATTCCACGCACTGAACATGTTAGCTTCGAGTTACGCGCGGATGCCCTGAACATATTCAACCATAGCAACTTTCAGGGATTTAACAGCAACGACGATTTAAATAACGTGTTTCTATCAACCACCGGGGCACCAGGCCCAACAAACAAGCCGGCTGCGGACTTCTTCACTTGCACAAACTGTGCGCGGCCTAACGGGACGCTGGTGGGAAGCAATGGCAGTGTCCTCCACCTTGCAGATGTGCAACGCGGGAAGTTGAGTAAGGACCTGCTCAATCCGTTGTTCGGAGCCTTCGGTGCGAGCATTGGCGACCCAGCATTGGACGCCAGCCCGCGCCAGTTCCAATTCTCGTTCCACGTGCGGTTCTAGCGGCGGACGAGGTCTAACCAAGAGAACGAAAGAGAGGGGGCCGAAAGGCCCCCTTTCTTTTTGCGTCAATCGTTCCTCCGTGTTTGTTATTCTGAGTGGAGGATGCCGTTCGGCTACGCTCAGGATAAACCCTACGTCCGCAGCGAAGAATGAATGCACGCTCGAATTGTTCTGCTCGCCGTGGATTGGCAGGGGCGGCGATTCTTCGCTCGCAAAAACCGCTCGCTCAGAATGACACCGTGCGTGGCGCTGCTCGTGAAAACCGCGGCTTATTTTGCCTGATACACCGTGCGGCCGCCGACGATGGTTTGCAGGACTTTTGTCTTGAGGATTTCTGCAGGAGGAATCTTCGTCAAGTCCGCCGAGAGGACAATCATGTCCGCGAACATTCCCGGGGCGATCTGCCCTTTCCGCGTTTCCTGGAATTCCCCGTAGGCGGAGCCGACGGTGTAATCGTGGATGCATTCATCGAGCGAAATTTTTTCCTGAGGCTCCCAGCCGCCTACGGGACCGCCCTCAGGCAGTTCGCGAGTGACGCAAGCGTGGAGACCGCGCATGGGATTGATGGTTTCGACCGGATAATCAGTTCCGAAGGCGAGGCGGACGCCATGCTTGAGCATCGTGGCCCAGGCGTAGGCGCCTTTGGCGCGCTCCGGCCCGATGCGCTGCTCGGCCCAGCGCATGTCTGTCGTCTCATGGGAAGGCTGCATGGAAGCAATCACGCCGAGTTCGGCGAAGCGTGCGAAATCCTCCGGGGCGACAACCTGGGCGTGCTCGATGCGGTCGCGGCGGTCGCGCGGGCCGTTGGCGGCGCGCGCTGCGGCAAAGGCGTCGAGCGAAATGCGGTTGGCGCGGTCGCCGATGGCGTGGAAGTTCAGTTGAAATCCGGCGCGGTCCCGCTCGATGGCCATTTGTTTCAGCTTTTCCGGGTCGATGGTAAGAATTCCGCTGGTCGAGGGATCGTCGGAATAGGGCGCGTGCATCGCAGCGGTGCGCGAGCCCAGAGCGCCGTCGGTTACCATTTTCAGGGCGCCGGTCCTGAGCCAGGAATCGATGGTGCCGCCTTCCTTGCGCATCTGTTCGAGCTTAGGCAACGGCTCAAGAAACGGAAGCCACTCGGTAATGCGCGCCGTCAACTTGCCTTCCTGTTTCAGCTCCCGGTAAACGAGAAAGTCTTCCCACGGCGAATTGTCCTGAATCGAAGTGACGCCGAAGCGCGCCGCTTCCGCGAGAGCCAGCTCGATGCCGCGGCGGCGCTGCGCGAGCGTGAGCGGCGGCACTTTGGAATGCACCAGCCCCATCGCCGCGCCTTCCTTCAACATTCCGGTGGGCTCGCCGGAAGCGTCATGCTCGATCTCTCCGCCAGAAGGATTCGGTGTTTGCTTGGTGATCCCGGCCAGCTCCAAAGCTTTTGAATTCGCCACCGCCACGTGTCCCGATATGTGAGTGAAGATCATCGGGTGATCTTTCGACACGGCGTCGAGCTGGCGGCGATTGGGGAATTTCTTGTCGGGCCAGAGGGTGTGGTCCCAGCCGCGGCCGACGATCCATTCGCCGGGTTTAACTTCGGCAAGCCGCGCGCGGATGCGCTGCTGAACTTCTTCGATGGTGCGCGCGCCTTCGAGATCCACTTCCAGTTGTGCCTGGCCCCCGCTCGCCAGGTGCACGTGGGCGTCATTGAAGCCGGGCATAACGAACCGCCCGGCCAAATCAATAACTTGCGTCCCGGATTCCTTGAGCGTTTCGATTTCGGCGTTGGACCCGACCGCAAAGATCGCCTCGCCGCTGACAGCCACGGCTTCGGCGCGGGGCCTCGCGGGGTCACCGGTATAAATGTTTCCGTGCAAGAGGATAAGCGTGGCGTGGTAGCGGACCGGGGGTGTAGCTTCCGGCTCCTTTTGTCCGGCGAAACATGGCGCCGAAAGAAGCGCGCAGAGAATCGCAGCCGAGGAGAGCTTGCTCAGGCGCACGCAAACGTCTTTCATCGAGAATCCCCCGGTGCAATCCCGGCCACGCCTATCAATGTGAGCAAGGCTCTCTTCAAACCCAGCTCGCGCCCGGTGGAGTCGTACCACTCGCTCAAGGTATGAGCGCCTCCGGAAGTGCCTCCCGCGCCGATGGAGATGGCCTCAATGCCCATGGAGAGCGGAATATTGGCGTCGGTCGAGGAGCGCTCGAGCCGTGACTGGTTCCCCAGAAAAGTGTCGGCGTCGCGCAAGGCAGCCAGCAGCGCGGAGTTGGACGGCAATTCCCCTCCCGGCCGGACACCGAGAACGCGGACATCCATTTCGAGCGCGCCGCTCTGGCCGATTCCGCCGGGGGACCTTGCGGCGGACGCCTCCTCATCCACACCGGATTGCATGGCCCTGCGGAGTTCGCCCTCGAGCCGCTCCAGTTCGCTTTCCTGCTCGGAGCGCAGGTCCACCTTAACGCTGGCGCGGAATGGAATCGAATTCACCGAAGTGCCGCCTTCGATCTGTCCCACATTGAAGGTGGTGCGGGGCGATTCCTGCACCTTCACCCGGATGAACCGCGTAATGCCGCGCGCCAGCGCGTCAATGGGATTGGGCAGTCCGAAGTCAGACCAGCTATGGCCCCCCGGACCGGTCACGGTGATTTCGATTCGACGGGATGCCAGGGCTTTCGTGGTTACGTAGTCGGTGCCCGCGCCGTCGAGGGCGATCACGAATTTCAGGCGCGGCTTGAGATTCTCCACCAGCATCCTCATGCCGCGAAGATTGCCTTCGCCCTCTTCTCCCACGTCGGCCACAAACAGGATAGTGCGTTCCGGCTTCAGTTTGGCTTCGCGCAGGGCGCGAGCCAGCGCGACCAATGCCGCAAGTCCCGTGCCGTTGTCGGAGATACCGGGGCCGGTGAACCGCCTGCCTTCGCGCTTCACTTTCACCGGGGTGCCGGGCGGGAAGACGGTATCGAGATGCGCCGTCAGCATCACCACCTCTTTTTCGTTCGATCCGGGAAGTTCGCCGATGATGTTTCCCGATTTGTCCGCGCTGACGCGCAGACCTGCGGACGCGAGGAGTTTCCTCAAATATGCGCCGCGCTCGGCTTCCTGGAAGGGAGGCGCCGGAATGCTGGTGATGCGCGCCTGCTCGTCGTTGATGGCGGTGACATTTTTCTCCAGCCAGGCGAGCGCGCGGGCCGCTTGCGGGTCATGGGAGATCTGGGAAGCGGTCCGCAGTTGCCCGAGGGGCGCCGTGCGTGCGGTCAGGCCGGCCATGATCAACAGAATATAGCAGAGCGCAGAAAGATTCACGGGTCAGGAAGGCCGGCACTTGTCCAAGCTGCAAGCCGGCGCGCCAGTCTCCAACAAAGTCCCTGTGGCGTCAATGAGAAAACGAACGGGCAAGCAGCGGGCCGCTTACTTCGCAGCCGCATTGCCGCAGAGCGCGAGGACCTCATTTTCCGTGAGGACCCGAGGGGAGTCTTTGGCGGCGCCGTAGATGCGGTTGACCAGCTCTTCGCTGACGGCAATCTTGCGTTTCTCGAGCCAGTAGATGACGTTGGATTTCCCGCTCATGGGGCCAATTTCAATCACCTGCTCAAGGCCAAACAAATGCGAGGGAACGCCGCTGTAGACCGCGTCAGCCAGATTCCGATCGTTCTTCTTATACGCCTTGATGATTGCGGCAGCGTGTACGCCCGTGGCGGTGCGGAAGGCGTCGCGGCCCACGACCGGATAATTCGGAGGAATCACCGTGTGCGTGGCCGAGGCCACCTTCTCGCAATACTCCTTGAGGCGCGAAAGGTCGCGGTCAATCACGCCGAGCAGCCGGAGGTTCACCAGCATCAGCTCCATGGGCGTGTTTCCCACACGCTCGCCGAGCGAGTTGGCGGCGGCGTGCACCTGGTCGGCGCCCGCGGCAATTGCCGCCAGCGAATTGGCGACGGCCAGTCCGCGATCGCAATGCCCGTGCCAGTCCACGCGAATCTTTTCGCCCGACGGCTGGACAACCTCTTCGCGCGCAAACTTCACCAGGTTGTGGGCGCCCTGCGGCGTGGCGTGGCCGACCGTGTCGCACAACACAATCGCTTTCGCTCCCGCCTGAATAGCCGTGGAATAGAGTTTCTTGACGGTGTCTGCGTCGGTGCGGATGGTATCTTCTGTGACATACATCACCGGCAGCCCCTGCGCCACGGCAAAGCGAACGGCCTTCTCCGTGGTGCGCTGGAGGTGATCCACACTCCAATCCTCCACCAGGCGGCGGATGGGGCTCGTGCCCAGAAACGTGGCGGCCTCGATGGCAATCCCCGTGCGTTGGGAGATTTCCGCGATTGGGCGAATATCGCTTTCAAGAGTTCGGGCGGCGCAGTTCGGCCGGATGCTCATTTTCGCGCGAACGATTTCACGCGCCAGGGCTTCCGCGTCGGCGGCGGCGCGCGCACCCGCGCCGGGAAGGCCGATATTCACGGAATCGATTCCCAGGGACTCCATCAAATGGAGGATTTCGATTTTTTCCCCGATGGTGGGATCGTGTACGGAAGGGTTCTGCAAGCCGTCGCGGAGCGTCTCGTCATCGAGCATCACGCGGGTGTCTGGGCGAAGCTGGGGGCCGCCCGCTTTGTTCCAATCGTAAATCAGTTCGCCGTCCTGCATCTTTCGGTGGTAACTCTCCTTCTCGCGACTGGGAAGCACTTGGCGCACGCTTTCTTCCCGCCGCTAATATCGGAGCGTGTAGCTCCGCGGCATCTGGGCAGGGTCCGGCTTGTAAAGGGTCCTGCAGAATTCACAACGGTAGATTTCCGCCTTCGGGCCGATAAGAGCTTCTACTTCCTTGGGATAGTCGTACCAGCGCTTCAGGTGGCCGCCGCAGAGCTTGCCTTTCTCGTCTTTTTCGTCGCAGGCGCGCTGCTTGGGTTTAGTCGTCTTGATCTTGGGCGCGGTCTGCTGCGCCGCAGGAACGGTTGCTGCTTCGTCTGCCATTCTGGCTCCTTGGGCTTCCCGGTAGATTGGCCGGACTAGATTCTGTGTCCGCGAAATACCGCACGCATGGCCCCGCGCGCGCTGCGCCAGCGGTGGCGCCATTGCGGCGCAAACAGGAATTGCAGAAAACGGTCAGCCGCCTGGCCAAGTTCTTCGTCGTAGCCGTACCACCAGGATTTCGGCCAGCGCGGCAACCGGTCCACGTCGATGTATTTTACTTGAACCATTTCCAGGAGACCAAACTTCGAGTGCGTGCGGCCCCAGCCGCTCGACCCGCGCCCCCCGTGGGGCGCTTCGGCAATCCCGAAATAGCTGGCGACATCGTTGACCATGATGGCCCCGGCGCGAATTCCCGCAGCCAACTGGCGGCCGCGGCGCCCGTTGGCCGTCCAGATACTTGCCGCGAGGCCGTACGGGGAATCGTTGGCCATGGAAACAGCCTGGTCGGCATCGGCCACGCTGCGAATCGCCAGGACGGGCCCAAACGTCTCTTCCTGCATCAGCTTCATCGAATGATCCACATCGGCGACAACGGTGGGCTCAAAGAAACACGGGCCCAGGTCCGGGCGGCGGCGCCCCCCGGCCAGAATTCGCGCGCCGCGCGAAACAGCCTCCTGCAGATCCGCCTCGACACGGTCAACGGCTGACGCGCGAATCAGCGGTCCAACTTCCGTGTTGGGATCCATGCCCGGACCAAGCTTGAGCAATCTCGTCTTCGCAGCGCAACGTTCTCCAAAAGCCTCGGCGATTCCGTGTTCCACGTAAATGCGCTCCACGGAAAGGCAGGCCTGGCCGCAATTCGTAAAGCTGCCCCAAACTGCGGCGCTTGAGGTTACCTCCAGGTCGGCGTCGGCGAGAACGATCATGGCGTCTTTGCCGCCCAATTCGAGCACGCATGGGATGAGCCGCCTGGCGCAAGTCTCCGCAACGCGCTTGCCGGTCGCCACGCTTCCCGTGAAGATGACTTTGTCCGGTCCGCCATTGATCAGAGCTTCCCCAAGCTCCCCGGCTCCTTGCACCACCTGAACCAAATCGCGGGGGAACCCTGCTTGCTCAAACAGCTCCCCCACCAATGCGCCGCACCAGGGAGTCAGCTCCGAAGGTTTCAAAACGGCGGCATTGCCGGCGACCACGGCGGGAATAATCTGCCCAAAGGGAACCGCGAGCGGATAGTTCCACGCTCCGATCACGGCAATGACGCCGAACGGCTCGAAGGAAATCCAGCCCGCTTTGGCCTTGACTGCGGGGTTGTGGTGCGGCACGCGCTCGGGTTTCAGCAACTGCGGCGCTTCCGTGGAATAGTAATCGGCGGCATCGAGGGAAACGAACAAATCGGAGAAGAAGGACTCGACGCGCGGCTTCCCTGACTCACGCGTGATGATTTCAGCCAGTTCTTGCCGGCGGACGTAAATCTTTTCGCGCAGAACACGCAGCAGTCCGCAGCGCGCCCGCAAGGGCTCGCGCGCCCATTCGGCCTGGGCACGACGCGCGCGCGCCAAAATACCCGGAATGCCGGCAATGGGTGTGGTCTCGAACCGGCCCAGAATATCTCCGGTTGCCGGGTTGATGGAGGCAATCGAAGAAGAAAGAGCGGCATGGGAGCTCATCGGTCTAATCTTACCTGATTTGAGTTTCCTTTCGGTTGTGTTTCTCTGAGGGCCCTTTCTGAGCTCAATTCTCTCGCTGTCGGTGGGCCGCGACTCAGTCGGGCATTCGCCGCCTGGGTGCGTCGAGAACCACTTTCGGGGAACATTCCAAGAAAGAATATGTCGCTCGGGGCGTTTGGACGTTAGCTGGAATTCTTGTATGCGACGTCGGGAGCTTTAGTTTCTTGATTGAGATTCACGGCTTCCGGCGCCGCTGCATAGAAGGCCAAGCCACTGCGGCTGGGAGCACCTGTTTTCTGCATCAGATGTGACACATAAACTTTGACGGACTGTTGGGAAAGGCCGAGGTGTTGGGCAATTTCTTTGTTGCTCTCCCCTCGACAGGCCAGCGCCAGCACTTGCTCCTCGCGCTTGGTGAGAGTCAAGGAATGTGGAGCGCGAAGAGCCGGAAGAAGCCGCATGATTTTCTGAAAGGTGCGAGCATCGCAGAAAATTCTTCCGCTGGCGACTGCAAGGATAGCGCCCTGCAAATCCTTTTCGGAAGCAGGGTGTTCGAGGATACCAGTGGCGCCGGCTTTTAGACCGGCAGCAATCAGTTCGAAGTCTTCCCTGCCAGCGAGCAATAGCACCGGAGCGACATGAGAGTGTTGCTGGACAAGCTCTTCCAAGTGTTGCGGATTCCGAGCAATTGTTGCGATATCGAGCAGAACTACCTCGGCGAAGGCCGCCTTTTGGCTGCGGCGAGAGGTGAGCCCAGGAACCGTCACAGCAAAGCCCATCCGGTGAAGGCGGGGAGCCAGCGCTTCTCGCAGGAGAGGAGAATCCTCGGCGAGCAACACTTTGATAGGATGCACCGGTTACCCCAGTCCGGGCGGACTGGTTAATAATAGAGGATAGGACCCCGTTTAGCAAGAAGTATGCTAACCCGGGCGTTAATGCCGGCAGACCAATCTGGCCAATAGACTCGGCGAAACACCCGACCTATTCTTTCCCTGCCAGCCGATTACTCCCGAACTGGAGGTTTTCTATGCAAGAACAAAAGGCGTCTTCCAAGGACAATCCGTCATCAGATGTTGAGCTGACGAAGAAACGCAACGGAAACGCCAAGATGGGACCCACAAGGCGGCAGTTGTTGGGCGGAATGGGCGCAGTCACTGCCGCAGCCTGGGCCGCCGGGGCGGTTGGAGTTTCGCCGCTGCTCGGGTCGAAGGCAACGACAGCAGAGGCGAAGGAGTGCGCGCCATTTGCCAGCAGCCCGAGCACCCGCGTCAACGCATTTCAAAACATTCGTGACATTGCGACAAACACGGCCGCGGCACACGAAGGGACCGTCTTCCCACATCCCACCAATGGAGACGAGGAGCTGTACGCGAGCCAAAACTTTCTGGGCAACTTCTCAAAGTCAATGCCGCACGACCCAACGAGCGGCCTTGTCACTCCCAGTGCCTATCAAGCGCTTCTGAGCGCTTGCGCAGCGGGCACTAAAGAGGCCTTCGACGCCGTTCCGGTCGGGGCCACCCCAAACGTGGCGTTCGTTGGCCCAGTGGATTGCCTGAGCTTCAATATCGAAGGGCCCGACTCGCCCGACTCAACGTCGGTCGTGCCACCGCCTATCGCTTCGGCTGGGATGGCAGCGCAAATGGTGGAACTCTATTGGGAGGCCTTCTGCCGCGACGTGCCCTTCATCGATTTCGCCAGCAACCCGCTGATCGCGCAGGCCGTTACCGATATTTCGAACCTCTCTGCGTTCGCGGGACCCACACCAGTCACTCCGCAGACGATTTTCCGCTACAACTTCGCTGACGCTCTCAATGGCCCCTATATCTCGCAGATCCTCTTCCGGACGCATCGCCTTGACGGGGTTGACTTCGTCCCCAAAATCAATACCCGGGCGCAAGTATCCGACCCGTTGACCGGGAATGTGCTTCCGAACGGTGGCTTTGATTTCCTGACAAACGTGGGCGAGTACATATTCATTGAGAACGGCCATCCGACTACCTCAGCGAGCACGTTCGACCCCACGCCACGGTTCGTCCGCAGCGTCCGCGACCTGGGCCAGCTCGCCGCCTCGGATTCCATCTACTCACTTTACTTCCGAGCGGCGCTGGTCTTGCTCGCCCTGGGCGTGCCGCTCAATCCCGGCAACCCGTTCAACGGCGACACCAGGCAAGTACCTTTCGGAGCGCTTGGCTTTGCTCACCTCCTGAACTTGATCGGGTCGACTGACAAAGGGGAACGGCACACGTTCTATCACAAGTGGTATGTCCATCGCTACCTGCGGCCGGAAGCAATGGGGAACCTGGTGGACGCCGTGATGACCAAGCGTCTTCCTTTCAAGCTGACACTGGACAGGGACCTGTTGCGTTCCTCAGTGCTGCCCCTGATCTTCACCTACAACCAACAGTTGAATAACCGCCGGGGTTTCGCCAATGTGGGCAGCTTCCTGTTGCCGCAGGAGTCCCCAGGCGGCAGCCCGACGCATCCGTCTGCGCCGGCGGGCCACGCCATCAGCGCGGGGGCCGGTGTGACCATGCTCAAGGTGTGGTTCGACACGAGCAAACCCTGGCCCGTTGCCCCAGTGGTAGCCTCCCAGGACGGGCTCTCGTTGGTTTCGACGGGCGACACGGGCCTGACGGTCCTCGGCGAACTCAATAAGCTGGCGGCCAACATCTCCGAGGGCCGGAACATGTCCAGCATCCATTGGCGCGTGGCGGATAACGTGGCCGGGATGCTTCAGGGCGAAGAGCTGGTCATCCGCATCCTCAACGAAGCGGGGCCAACTTACCCAGTGAAGTTTGCCGGCTTCACTCTGACGAAGTTCGACGGAACCACAGTCACAGTGGGCGGTAACCCATAGCTCACTAAACGACCGCTTCCAGTAGGAACGAGGCCGGGCGACTCGATTGCCTCGGGTCTCCCGGCCTCAAAACCTCCGTGAGCCAGCTTCATTTCAACCTCAGAGGCAAGGCGAAGCCAAAGTCCCTCAAGAACCGTTTCGGTCGGTGAACTAGGTCATTGTGCCGTAGAATGCTCCGAGAGGCAGGCTGGTAGCTCAGCGGTCAGAGCAGCGGACTCATTAATCCTTGCGACTTGCGGCGTGAAAACACTCCATGAAACCCCCGAGGATGGCATCTGGCGGATTCGATCTAAATCGGAGGCACCCGTTAACTTACTGCGTGAACTGCACGGGCTGGTATCCGCCAGCCGTCGTCCAGAGCCGGGAAGAGCTAATCAAGTTCCGGGGCGGCCATCTAGGAATTTAGGACCGCCCCGGGTCTCTGCTTTCCGAATACATTCACAAACCGTGCCTATTCTCCCGGCGTTCACGCGGGAGCGGCTGGATGGGATTTCTATTCGGCTCCAGGATTCCAGAGATCGGGGTACTCGACCGACACCATGCACAGGCCTTGCGGCGGGACGGTCGGACCGGATTTGGACCGGTCGCACAGCTCAAACAGGCGCGGGATGTCTTCCGGCGCCAGCCTTCCGCGTCCGACATCCAGGAGCGTTCCCACCATCTTGCGCACCATGAACCGCAAGAATGATTTTCCGCGAACTTCAAAATGCATCTCTTCCCCGCCACCGGCCTCGATTATCTCGGCGCGATAAATCTCTCGCACTGTAGAGCGCCCGCGGTCGTCCTCTTCCGAGCCTGTGGAAGCCGCGAACGAGGCAAAATCATGCGTCCCAACAAATAGCAGCGCGGCCTGCTGCATCGCAACGACGTTCAATGGGTACGGATAGTGCAGCACATACCGCCAGATGAACGGGGGCGCCACTCGTCCGCGGTAAATGCGGTAACGATACGTCTTTGCCAGTGAGCCCCAGCGCGCGTGGAAATCCGGGCCGACCTCCTCGGCGGCAACGACTCGAATCGCGGCCGGCAGGAGCGCGTTGCAGGCGCGCTGAAACTCCGCCGGAGACAGCTCCGAACGCGTCTTGAAATGCGCGACTTGCCCCAGCGCGTGAACTCCCGCATCGGTGCGTCCCGCGCCGTGAACCGTGAGAGCCTCCTGGGTGAGGTTTCGCAGAACCTCCACGAGCGCGCCCTGAATCGTGGGACGCCCGACCTGAATTTGCCAGCCGGAAAAATCCGTCCCGTCGTAGGCGAGCGTCAGCTTGATATTGTGCATTTTCGAGGAGGATTATCCCACGCGAGCAGCTTCAGGGCGTGGCGCGAAGGAAGCGGCTGCCAGGGCGAATGGGAGTGCTCCCAGAACGGCAGAGAGGACAGTCATCGGATTCGTAACTGTCAATCTTAAGATCCAGCAGGGCCTCGGAGGGGACCGGGAATTCAATTTTTCCGCCGCTGCGGTCAATCAGAGCGCCGACGCCAACGACGCGTCCACCCGCTTCTTCGATGACACGCATGGACTCGAACGTCGAGCCTCCTGTGGTCCAAACATCTTCGACGACGAGAACATGCTCGTCTGGCTCAATCTGAAATCCGCGCCGAAGGGAGAGAGCGCCGGTCGTGTCGCGCTCGACGAACACCGCGCGCGTTCCTCCGGCCGGCGCACCGGGCGGAGTTTTTGCCGCGCCGGGCAGCGCGCGCGCCACTTCCTGCCCCAGAATCAGGCCACCCAACGCGGGCGACGCAACACAATCCACCCGCAGGTCGTGAAATTCGGAGGCCAGAGCGCGCCCCAACATCTCGGCATAGCGCGGATATTGAAGCACAAGCGCGCACTGAACGTAAGTGGCGCTGTGCCTCCCCGAAGACAATTCAAAGTGCCCCAGGCGAATCGCCCCGACCGACTCCAGCAGTTCGCGCATCTCCTCTGGTCGCATAGCGGCAACGCCTTGCCGGGAGGCGGAAAAAATGCCCGCCTCTCGCGCGGATGGCGTAGCGTAGCGGCGCCTTGTCCGGTTGTCAAGAAAAGCCAGACTTGTTAGACTCGGAAGCCCGCTGACTTGACGCTTCCACGCAAGTCGAGAGTCCCGCGGCGGTAAGAATTTTGAAACAAAACCACGCCGCTACACGTTTTACAAGATTAGTGCACATTCGGCCGGATTCTGTGTCCATCACGCTGTTTGGGAGAGTGAACAATATGTTGCCAAGGCTCGCACGTACTTTCGCCGCATTGGTCCTGGCCTTTGCGGTCGTTGTTGGTCCGGTTGTCCCGGTTTCCGCCCAAGAGCAGCAGCCCGCACAACCGCCGGCCCAACCTGCTCAGAAGCCGCCTTCCCCGCCTGCGCCGCTGCAGGGCTCGCTCGGTTCGCTCCATCTTTCCGCCCACGATTTTTCAAAGCCTCCCCGGGCGTTTCCGATCCTTTGGAAACCTTACCGCCCGATCCATCTGGAGAAGGGAGACCTGGAAAACTCGCCGCGCATCGAGCAGATGGTTCACGATGGCAAGCTCGAGGTGAGCTTGCAGGACGCGGTTGCCCTGGCATTGGAAAATAATATGGACATCATCGTGCAGCGGTACAGCGACTGGATTTCAGAAACGGACATCCTCCGGGCCAAAGGCGGCGGCATCAGCCGCGGCATCCCCTTTTCGAACGGCCAATTCGCCGAGGGCGCCAATCCCTCCCAGAACTTCGATCCGACAATCACGACGGGGATTTCATTTGACGATCGCAATATTCCCGTTAACAACCCGTTCACAGCGGGAACCGGCGTTTCTACGCTTAACTCGCTCGTGGTGCACACGGCCACATACAACACGACGTACTCTCAAGGATTCGCTACCGGCACAGGGTTTGGCGCGTTCTTCGACAACACGCGCAGTTCGACAACCTCGCCGGCTTCCCTCTTCAACCCTTCGGTGCAATCCTCGCTGGGCGTTTTCTTCAACCAGCAACTGCTCAACGGCTGGGGCCTGCTGGTGAATACGCGGTTTATCCGCATCGCCAAGATCAACAAGAGGATTGCCGACCTGGCATTCACGCAACAGGCCATCACTACGGTGAACCAGGTGGCCAACGCCTATTGGGAACTGGTCTTCGCGCGGGAAAACGTAAAGGTGCAGCAGGAAGCCGTGGCCGTAGCCGAGAAGCTTTATTCGGATAACAAACGCCAGGTGGAAATTGGGACCATGGCTCCCATTGACGTCACCCGCGCGGAATCCGAGGTGGCCACCGATCGCCAGAATCTGATCGTCGCGCAGACGGTCCAGCAACAACAGCAAACCTTGCTGATCAGCACGATTACCAAGGACCCTCTGACCGCGGCCTTGATCAATGTGGAGGTTATCCCGACCGATTCAGCGACGCAGCCGGTGGAAATGCAGGTCGCTCCTCTTCCGGACGCGGTGAAAGAAGCATGGGGAAAAAGGCCGGATATTCTCCAGCAGGTCGAGGATCTGAAGGCGCGCGACATCAACGTGCACGCCACGAACAACGCCTTGCTCCCCACATTCACTGTTTCCGGCCAGTATTTGACTCAGGGCCTGGGAGGAAATGCCAAGCTCCTGAGCGGTACCACCGTCGTGGGCATAGTCCCCGGTGGCCTGTCGGATGCGCTCAGCAACGTATTCAACAACCGTTTCCCGGACTACACGCTGCAGTTCAACTTGACTCTGCCGATCCGCAACCGGCCAGCCCAGGCCGACAGCGCCCGCGCGCTTCTCGAGCAGCGTCAGTCCGAGGCGCGGATGCGCCAGCTTCGGAATAACGTGGTGATTGACGTCCGCAATACGCAGATCGCTCTCGAGCAGGACCGTGCCCGCGTCCAGGCGGCAGTGCAGGCGCGCATTCTGCAGGAGAAGACCCTTGACGCCGAGCAGAAGAAATACCAACTGGGCGCGTCCACCGTCTACCTGGTGATTCAAACCCAGCGGGACTTGAGCAACGCGCGAGGCGTGGAATTGCGCGCGCTGGTGGATCTGGCGAAGGCCAAGATTGACTACGAGCGCGCACTGGGCCGCACCCTGGACGTCAACCGCGTCTCGATTGCCGACGCCAGGAGCGGAACGGTTGAGCGCGACACGCTGATCCCGGGAACCTTTCACGGCGACGTGATTGGAACTCAGAAGGCGTATTAGTCCTCGTTAAAGCAACCACTGGGGCGCGAGAGTCCGCTTCAGCGGGACTTACGCCGGCCGCCGCCGACGGAGTGCTTGCGGGATTCCTTTCCTCGTGAGGATTCATCGGCGCCATGCTGCATCAATTTCTTTCCGCCGAGCCGATCCAGGTTTCCGAGGAAGGCGTTCTTTTTGGTTCTCCTGCTGTTCTTTTTCTTGGCCATAAATGCACAGTACTCAAATAGTTTGAGCACGTCAATTACGCAACGTTTCTCGCCCGGATGGCCGGCAGCCCAGGAAAGCGCCCATGCCTGCCAAACGCAACTTGCCGCGCCTGCCTCCATGTCTTAGAATGAGTCGAGAACGCAGCCGACAGACGATCCAGATGGCGATGCGCCTTCCGAGCGCCAGGAGTCCGTGGAAATGAGCGACAAAGGCAAATCCAGCGCGCCCGTTGCGAACCCGCCGGAGATTTCGCGGACCCCGCGCAAACCTTCGCCACGGGAGCTGGAATGGGAAGAAAAAACCCTCCGGCCCACGCTCGAAAAGTGTCCGGAGCGAGCGGCCGAGGTCACCACTATCTCGGGATATCCCATCCGGCGCCTCTATACGCAGGCAGACCTTGCCGGCTGGGACCCCGAGAAGGACCTGACGTATCCCGGAGAGCCTCCTTACACGCGCGGCATTCACGCCACGATGCATCGCGGGCGGCTTTGGACGATGCGCCAGTTCGCGGGGTTCGGCGCCGCCGAAGACACCAACCAGCGCTTCCGGTATCTGCTCACGCAAGGGCAAACGGGCCTTTCGGTCGCGTTCGATCTGCCGACGCTGATGGGGTATGACTCCGACCACCCGCTCTCGGAAGGCGAAGTGGGAAAGTGCGGTGTGGCGATTAGTTCCCTGGCCGACATGGAAGTGCTGTTCGACCAGATCCCCCTGGCCGATGTGACCACTTCGATGACCATCAATTCCCCCGCGGCGGTCATTTGGGCCATGTATCTGGCCGTCGCGGAAAAGCAGGGGGCCGACTGGAAGAAAATTTCGGGCACGATTCAAAACGATATCCTCAAGGAATACATCGCGCAGAAGGAATACATCTACCCGCCCGAACCTTCGATGCGGCTGGTGATTGATACATTCGAGTTCTGCACCAAGCACACGCCGAAGTTCAACGCCATCTCCATCAGCGGATATCACATCCGCGAAGCCGGTTCGACGGCGATCCAGGAACTGGCCTTCACGCTGCGCGACGGCATCGAGTACGTGGAATGGGGCATGCGTCGCGGGCTGGATGTGGATGAGTTTGGCCCGCGGCTTTCCTTCTTCTTCAACGCCCACAGCGATTTCTTCGAGGAAATTGCCAAGTATCGCGCGGCGCGGCGAATTTGGTACAAGACCATGCGCGAGCGCTTCGGCGCCAAGTCGGCCCGCTCCTGGGCGCTTCGCTTCCACTCCCAGACCGCCGGATGTTCGCTCACGGCGCAGCAGCCCTATAACAACGTGGTGCGGACGGCGCTTCAGGCGCTTGCCGCGGTGCTCGGGGGCACGCAATCGCTGCACACCAATTCCCTCGATGAAGCCTGGGCTCTTCCCACGGAGTTCGCCGCGACCATCGCCCTTCGCACGCAGCAGATCCTCGCCCACGAAAGCGGAGTGACCAACACGGTGGATCCTCTGGGCGGATCCTATTTCGTCGAAACGCTGACCAACGAGGTCGAGCGCGGCGCGTGGGATTACATCGAGAAGATTGACGCACTCGGCGGGATGGTGGCGGCGATCGAGCGTTCTTACCCGCAGCGCGAGATTGCGGAAGCCTCGTACGGCTACCAACTCGCCGTGGACCGCAAGGAAAAGATAATCGTCGGCGTGAACGATTACGTGGCCGAAGAAAGGCCGCTGGAGACTCTTCAGATTGACGAAACCGTGGCCCATCGCCAGGCGGCCCGGCTCAGGAAACTCCGGGCCGAACGCTCGCAGGAGGAAGTCACGCGCCGATTGAACGCTTTGCGCAAAGCGGCTCCCGGGACGGAGAATCTCATGCCGTTCCTCTACGAAGCCGTAAAGGCCTACGCAACCCTCGGCGAAATCTGCGACGCCATGCGCGAAGTGTTCGGCACCTACGAAGAAGTGGCCATCACTTAGGCTGCCGCCAACCAATGCCTGAAAAGAAGATTCGTGTCTTGATTGCCAAGCCCGGTCTGGACGGCCACGACCGCGGAGCCAAGATCATCGCCCGCGCTTTGCGGGACGCCGGCATGGAGGTCATCTACACGGGCTTGCGCCAGACCCCCGAAATGATTGCCTCTGCCGCCGCGCAGGAAGACGTGGACGTTATCGGCCTCTCCATCCTCTCCGGCGCGCACAATACGCTCTGCCCGCAGCTCATGGATTTGCTCCACAAGAAAGGGATGAACGATGTGGCCGTCCTCGTCGGCGGGATTATTCCGGAGGCCGACATCCCGGGATTGAAAAAGGCAGGCGTA
>Ga0209283_10000516_pt1 | contig 19629 bp, 14 predicted proteins | sample CZO8metaG_2_FD_188354 | JGI IMG/M metagenome (GOLD analysis project Ga0209283, IMG submission 188354) | Vadose zone soil microbial communities from the Eel River Critical Zone Observatory, Northern California, USA - CZOApr15con2H1.8 metaG... | ecosystem: Environmental > Terrestrial > Soil >...
CCACGAACGCGAGCGGGAGCTCGGGGCGATGTTCTTCGAAGCGGCGGGCTGGGAGCGCCCTATGTGGTACGAGTCGAACGGCGCCCTGCTGGAGGAGTTTGGCGATCGCGTCACCAGGCGGACGGCGGAGTGGGAATCGCGCTGGTGGTCGCCGATCATCAACGCCGAGCACATCGCCATGCGCGAGCGTGCGGGCCTGTTCGATCTCTCAGCCTTCACGATCTTCGACATCAAGGGCCCCGGAGCGCTGGACGCCGTGCAGCGCGTGACCCTCCGGCAGATGGACGTGCCCGAAGGCCGCAACGTCTACACGCCGGTGCTCAGCCCCAACGGAGGCTTCAAGTCAGACCTCACGGTCATGCGGCTCGCTGACGATCACTTCCGCGTCGTCACCGGTGGCGCGGCCGGGATGGCCGACAAGAAGTGGTTCGCCGATCACCTCCCCGCGGATGGGTCGGCCCAGCTCTTCGACCTGACCTCGGCGATGACGACCATCGGCCTGTGGGGCCCTCGCGCGCGCGACATTCTTGCCTCGGCGACCGGCGACGACGTCTCCAACGACGGTTTCAAGTTCGGCGCATGCCGGATGATCGACGTCGGCACGGTGCGCGTGCTGGCCTCGCGCATCTCCTACGTCGGCGACCTGGGTTGGGAGCTCTACGTCCCCATCGACCAGGGCATGCGGCTGTGGGACATGCTCTGGGAAGCGGGCAGGCCCTTCGGCCTCGCGGCGTGTGGCATCGGTGTGTACGGCACCACCGGACGACTCGAGAAGTGCTACCGCGCCCACGGCAACGAGCTCGAGACCGAGTACAACGTCGTCGAGGCCGGCATGCAAGCCCCGCGAGTGAAGGCCGAGGACTTCGTCGGCAAGGAGGCGCACCTCCGTCACCGCGAGGAGGAGCCGGCCGCGGTGCTGTGCACGCTGACCGTCGACGATCACACGTCGAAGAGCGGCGAAAAGCGTTACATGCTGGGCAGGGAGCCGATCCTCAGCCGCGACGGCGCCGCCGTCACCGACCGCCGCGGCCGGCGCTCATACGTGACCAGCGCGGGGGCGGGGCCCTCGGTCGGCAAGCACATCCTCATGTCCTACCTGCCGCCCGAACAGGCGGTCCTCGGCACCAGGCTTGCGGTGCAGTACATGGGCGAGCGCTACCCGGTCACGGTGGCGGTGGTTGGCTCGACGCCCCTTTTCGACCCTGAGAACACTCGCATCCGGTCGTGAAGATTCTCGTCTGCGTGAAGCGTGTTCCCTTCACTGGGGGAAAAATGGTGCTCGCCGAAGACGGGATGGCGCTCGAGACGCGGCACCTCGGCTTCACCATCAGCCCGCACGAAGAATGCGGGGTCGAGGAGGCGGTCCGGCTGATCGAGGCGAACGGCGGTGAGTCCGTGGTGCTCACCCTCGGCCCGAACGAGGCGGTGGAGCAGCTGCGCGACGCAATGGCGCTCGGAATCGACCGTGCCATTCATCTGCAGACGGATGGCGCCGAATGGGACGGGGAGGCGACCGCGGCCGCAATCGTCGATGCGATCCACGCCGAGGAGGCGGCGTCCGGCCCTTTTGACCTGGTCTTCTTCGGCAACGAGTCCGCCGATTCGGGCGGCTTCCAGGTCGGGCTTCGGGTGGCACGGGCGCTCGGGCGTCCATGCGTGACGGGGCTCAAAGGGTTGACCGTGGAGGGCGCCTCGGTGCGGTGCGAGCAGGACGTGGACGGCGGGCGCGATGTGTACATCGTGCCGGCGCCTGCGGTGGTCACGGTCAAGGAGGGTCTGAACCTCCCGCGGTACCCGTCAGTGCCGGGCCGGATGCGCGCGGCGCGTAAACCGGTCGCCGCCTCGGCGCCGCAGCGGACTGCCGCGCGCCTGGAGATGACGCGGCTCGTGGTGCCGCCCGGCCAGGGCAGGCGCGCCGAGGTCCTGGGCAGCGGGGCGGCCGCGGCGCCCGCGGTCGTGGAAATGATGCGGAAGATTGGCGTCGTTTAAGTGTCCAGTCCCGGAAGTTCCTTGCATCTTCGACGGCCCGGACGGCCGGGCGCCGTCTCACCCCGCGGAATCTGGCGATTCGGCGGGGGCCCCGAGGAGGGCGCTGAAGCCGGCGTCAGGGGGCCTGTCGCTTCCTCGTCACGCATCCACAGATGCGTTCCTCGTCGCGCCACCCCTTCCTGGGCTCCGGCCGCCAGTGCCGCGAATATGCGGCGGACCTCCGGTACCGGACACTAGGATGGCGCCGGTCCTTGTCCTCATGGAGCAGAGCAAGGCCTCGATGGAAACGCTCACGCTTGCCCGCAAGTTCGGTAGTCCGGTTCACTCGGTGCGGATAGACGCCATCCAGCCGTTTGCGCCCGACGCTGTGGCGGCGATCCTGGCGGTCGTCGCCGAGGACTTGAACGCATCGGCTGTGTTCGCAGCGGGCACGGATCGCAGCAACGACGTCATGGCAAGGCTCGCGGCCCGCACGGGCCTCCCCCTTGCGGCAAATTGCGTCGATGCGGCGCCAGGGGACCTGGTTTCCGTCGACCGGCAGCGATGGGGAGGCAGCCTGCTGGAGTCAGCTCTCCTGCATAGCCCACGGCCCCTGATCACGGTCGCGCCGAACACCTTCACCGTCGAGGCTGATCCGCCGCCGATCGAGGTCGACGTGGAGCCGCTCATTTCGCGGCTGGATGCAACAGACCTCATGGTTCGGGTCTCCCAGCACGTCGCGGCTGCAGGAGGCCGAGTCTCGCTGGCCGAGGCGAAGGTCGTCGTCAGCGGCGGCCGTGGCGTCGGCTCCAGGGAGGGATTCGCGATCATCGAGGAGCTGGCGGGGCTTCTCGGCGCGGCGGTGGGCTGTTCTCGGGTGGTGACCAGCGCCGGCTGGCGGCCACACACCGACCAGGTCGGCCAGACCGGCACCAAGGTCGCCCCCGAGCTCTACATCGCGTGCGGGATCTCCGGCGCCACGCAGCACATGGCCGGGTGCAAAGGCGCCAAGCGCATCCTTGCCATCAACTCCGACGCGGAGGCGCCGATCATGCTGAACGCCGACTACGCCGTGGTCGGCGATCTGAAGGAGATCGTGCCGGCAATCTCAGACGAGATTCGCAAGACCAGATGAACCCGGTCGCCGCGGCGATTTTCGGCGTCGTGCTGGTCGTCGCGATCGCGCTCTTCGCGCGTCGGGCGGCATTCCTCTATCGACTCATCCGCATGGGCAAGCCGGCGGCGCGGTTCGACGACATACCCGCCCGGGCCCGCGCCGAAGCCGTGGTCGTGATCGGGCAGAGCAAGCTCCTGCAGCGCCTGCTGCCCGGCCTCATGCATGCGGCCATCTTCTGGGGCTTCATCGTCCTTCTCCCCACCATCGCCATCGCGATGATCGGGATCGTCGACCAGCACGCGACCCTGCCCTGGCTCGGAAGCCAGGGGTGGTATGCGCTCCTTGTCGACGTATTCGCGTTCCTGGTGCTCGCGGGCGTGGTCACGGCCTTCGTGATCCGCAAAGTCCAGCGGCCGAAGCGCTTCGCCGGCAGCCACCTTCGGGAGGCAGACCTCATCCTGCTCCTGATCGCGGGCATCGTCCTTTCGCTTTTCGCATGGCACGCGAGCCGGATCGCGCTCGGCCTCAACGAGTACCCGGCGGAGTGGGCGCCGATCTCGGGCCTGCTCGCGCGAGCTCTTCACGAATCGTGGACGCCCTACCTCGAGCGGGCCGCCGTATGGGCGCACGTGCTGCTCATCCTCGGCTTCCTCGTCTACCTCCCCTACTCGAAGCACATGCACATCCTCGTCGCGGCCATCAATGTGTTCTTCGGCCGCACGCGAGCACGAGGCCGGCTCGAGAAGATCGACTTCGAGAACGCCGAGTCAGAGGTCCGTTTCGGCATATCGCGCGCGAGCGACATGACCTGGAAGCAGATGCTCGACACAGTGTCTTGCACCGAATGCGGACGATGCCAGGACGTGTGCCCTGCCTACAACACCGGCAAGGAGCTCTCGCCGAAGCTGCTGATCATGGCGATGCGCGATCAGCTGTTGAGCGGAGCGTCAACACCGATCGTGCCGAACGCCGTCACCGACAACGTCGTCTGGGACTGCGTGACCTGCGGCGCGTGCGTTCGTGAGTGCCCGGTGGGCATCGAGCACATCGATCACATCGTCGACCTCCGTCGCAACCTGGTCATGGTCGAGTCGCGCTTTCCCGATGAGGCGGCGACGATGCTGCGCGACGTCGATCGAGCGTCGAATCCCTGGGGCAAGCCGCAATCGGACCGCGCCCAGTGGGCGGACGGGCTCGGCGTGCGCGTGCTCAAGGCCGGCGAACCGGCTCCGGACGTCCTCTTCTGGGTCGGATGCGCGCCCTCCTTCGACGAGCGAGCCAAGCAGGGCGCGAGGTCGACGGCGAAGCTGCTCAAGGAGGCCGGCGTGGACTTCGCGATCCTGGGGCCGCGCGAGTCGTGCACCGGCGACCCCGCGCGGCGCATGGGTGACGAGTACACGTTTCAGAAGCTGGCCAAGCAGAACGTCGGCACGCTGAACGAGGCCAGGGTGACGAAGATCGTCACCACCTGCCCGCACTGCTTCAACACGATCGGCAACGAGTACGCGGACTTCGGCGGGCGGTACGAGGTGGTGCATCACACCGAGTTCCTGGCCGGTCTCGTCCGCGAGGGCAAGCTGAATCCGCTCGCCGGCGAACGGACGATCACCTACCACGACTCCTGCTATCTCGCGCGGCACAACGACGTTCGCGAGGCGCCGCGCGAGCTGGCGGCGGCGGCAGGCCGGGCGGTGGAGATGCCTCGCAATCGCGAGCGCACCTTCTGCTGCGGCGCCGGAGGCGCGCGCATGTTCATGGAGGAACGGCGCGGCCGGCCCATCAACGAGGAGCGCGTACGTGAGGCGGCCGGCACCGGAGCCGAAACGCTGGCGGTCGCGTGCCCCTTCTGCACCGTAATGCTCGACGACGGGGTGCGCACGACCGGCGCGAAGCTGCAGGTCATCGACCTCGCGACGCTCCTGTCGGAAGCCGTCGATCGGCGGCGCGCGCGCGATGCCGAGGCATCGAGCCCGAGTGGATAGGGTCGGGGAGGCCGGCGCGGTCGTCATCGGCGGCGGCATCACCGGCTGCAGCGTCGCCTACCATCTCGCGAAGGCCGGACTGCGCGACGTCCACCTGGTCGAGAAGGGCGAGCTGACGAGCGGCTCGACCTGCCATGCGGCCGGGCTGGTGACGCAGTTCAACCCGTCGCCGACGATGATGCGGTTCCGCCGCTACAGCATCGAGCTTTACCGCGCGCTGGGCGTGTTCGAGACGGTTGGGAGCCTGCGGTTCGCCTCGAGCAAGGAGCAGCTGATGGAGCTGCAGCGAACGGCGAGCCGCGCGCGCGGGATCGGGCTCGACGTCGAGCTCGTCTCGGGGGCCGAGGCCGCGCGGCTGATGCCGGCGATCAGCACCGTGTCGCTCTATGGGGCGGTATGGGTGCCGGGTGATGGGCATCTCGACCCGCACACGGCCACCCACGCGCTGGCGCGAGCCGCCCGGACGCTGGGAGCGCACGTCATGACCGGCATGCGGGTCACGGGCATCGAGCTGTCGGACCGCGGCGCGATCCGGGCAGTCATCACAGACCGAGGCGCGATCGAGACCGAGGTCGTCGTCGTGGCGGGAGGGATTTGGGCGCCCCAGATCGCGGCCATGGCGGGGGCGCAGGTGGTGTCGACTCCGGTCGACCACCAGCACGCCGCCCTGCGCGCGGTTCCGGGCCACGAGCTCCCCCATGACATGCCGTGCTTTCGCGATCCCGACAACCTGGTCTATGGCAAGGCGGAGGCCGAGGGGGTGATCCTCGGCGGATACGAAGCCGACCCGGTCGCGCGCTGGATCGACGGCGTGCCTTGGGACCACGCCGGGATGTCGCTCCCCCCGGACCAGGCTCGGTTCGAGCCACTACTTCGCGGGGCGGCGAGGCGGTTCCCGTTCCTGGGCGAGGCCGGTATCGTCAAGCTCGTCTGCCACCCGGACGCGATGACGCCGGACGCCAATCCGCTGCTCGGTCCCGTGCCCGGCGTCCGTGGACTTTACCTGGCCGCGGGGCTTTCGCTCAACGGGTTCGGCGGGGCGGGCGGCATCGGCCGCGCCGTCGCTGAGTGGATAACGGGTGGCGAGGCGGAGCTCGACCTCCATCCCTACCGCTGCTGGCGCTTCGGCCCGGTGCACCGCGACCATCGCTATGCGGCCGAGCTCGCGCGCGAGGCCTACCGCTACTACTACCTGTTGCGCTACCCCTACGACTCTGACGAGTGGGGCCGCCCGCGCCGGACCAGCGCGGTGCACACCCGTATGCAGGACCTCGGCGCGGTGTTCGGGGCCAAGCACGGCTGGGAGCGGGTGGACTACTACGAGCCAGGCCGCCCATGGCGGCGTGCCGGTGCGGACCAACGGCGATTCGGCTGGACGCGACCCCCGTACTTCGATGTGCTCGCCGAGGAACATGCCGCCTTCCGCGAGCGCGCCGGCATCATCGACATGAGCTCGTTTGGAAAGATCGAGGTGACCGGGAAGGGGGCGCTGGCGCTGTTGGAGCGTGCTGCCGGCAACCTGATCGACCGGCCCGCGGGCAGCGTCGTCTACACGCAGCTGCTGGAGAAAGATGGCGGCATCGCCGCCGACGTCACCATCACGCGGCTGGGCGAGGAGCACTTCCGCGTCGTGACCGGTGCAGGTTACGTCAACACCGACATGGGCTGGCTCCGCCTCCAGGTGCGGGACGGCGACCCGCCGGTTGAGCTCCGCGAGTCCACCAAGGATTTCTCGGTGATCGGGATGTGGGGACCACGTGCTCGGCAAATCCTCGAGCGGGTGACGGAAGACGACGTCTCCGACGAGGGCTTCCCCTTCATGCACGCGCGGCCGATCCGCATCGGAGGCGCGACGGCCCTGGCCCAGCGGGTCACGTACGTCGGGGAGCTCGGCTGGGAGCTCTATCTCGAGCCGGCCTGGGCGGGGCAGGTGTGGGACCGGCTGATGCAGGCGGGGCGCGCGTCCGGCATCAGGCCCGGCGGCTACCGCGCCCTCGATTCGCTTCGGATGGAGAAGGGCTACCGCTACTACGGCACGGACCTGACCCTGCTCGACAATCCGCTCGAGGCCGGCCTTGGCTTCTGCGTTCACTTCGAGAAACCCGATTTCAACGGCCGCCAGGCCCTGCTGGCCGCGCGAGAGCGCGGCCTCGAGCGGCGGCTGCGCACGCTGGAGGTGGGCGGAGAGGACTACCAGCCCATCTATGGAGGAGAGGCCGTGTACCGGGATGGCCGTGTTGTCAGCCGGCTGCGCAGCTGCGGATACGGCTTCACGGCCCGGCGCAACCTCGCCTACGCGTACCTGCCGATGGATCTCAAGCCTGGCGGCACCGTCGAAGTCGAGGTGTTCGGCCGCATGGTCCCGGCCGTGGTCACCACGGACGCGGTGGTCCGGCGGGAGCATGTCGCGAGCTGACGAGGCGGTCGCCAGGGTCTCGCTGTGGCGAGGCCGGCACGTGGCGGTGTCGCCGCTGTCGGGAGGCCTCACCAACGAGAACTACCTGGTCGAAGTTCAAGGGTCGCGCTATGTGGTCCGGGTCCCCGGCCAGTCGACCGAGCTGCTGTCGATCGACCGCGCCAACGAGCTGCACAACACGAGGGCGGCGGCCACGACCGGGATCGGGCCGCGGGTGCTCGAAGTCGTTCCCGACCTCGACGTCATGGTGCTCGAGTTCATCGACGGCACGACCATGTCGGCCAGCGCGCTGCAGTCGCCGGAGATGGCGAGACGTATGGCCGGGTCCTTCCGGCGCCTCCACAGCGCTCCGCGTTTCCTCCAGGACTTCAACATGTTCCGGCTCATCGAGACCTACCTCGAGATCGTCGACGCGCACGACGTCACGATCCCGCGCGACTACCGGGCACGCCTTCCCACCATCGCGGAGATCGAGCGTGCGGTGGCCGCCGGTTCGCTGCCTTCCGTGCCCTGCCACAACGACCTGCTCTGCGAGAACTTCATCGACGACGGCGCCGCTCTCCGCATCGTCGACTACGAGCTGAGCGGCAACAACGACCCGTGCTTCGACCTGGGCAACACGGCACAGGAGGCGGAGTTCGGCGACGAGCTCAGATCGGTTCTGTGCAAGGCGTACTTCGGAAGGCCCGACCCGCAGCAGCTGGCCCGCATGAACCTCTTCGCGTTGATGTCGGACGTGGGCTGGACGCTGTGGGGCGCGATCCAGGCGAAGATCTCCGCCATCGACTACGACTTCACGGCCTACTACGCGGCGCGCTGGGAGCGCGCCCTCGCGGTGCTCGATTCAGATCGTCTGCGCCGCTGGCTGGACGCTGCCCGCGGCTGAGGCGGTTCTAGCTCCGCTTGATGACGATCACGGAGATCTCGTCGGCGGCCCTGTCGATGCGGTCGGCCGAGTTCTTCAGGTGCCTGTATATCTCGCGAGACTTGAGGATCTGACTCATCTCGGCGTCACTGTCGAAGAGGCTGCCGACCGCCTGGTGGTACAGGCCGTCGATCCGGTTCTCGGAGCGCTTGGCCCGAACCGCATGCTCAGTGGCAACGCCGGGGTGACCGAGCAGCTCTCCCACCGCGGACCGGATGTGCGTCGCCCCCTCGACCAGTACCTTCGCCATCTCGTTGAGGCCCGCCGGCGGATCGATCCTGTAGATCGCCAGCTCCACGGCGGTCTCGTTGGCGGCGTCGAGGATGTCGTCGATTGCACGGGACAGCGCGAAGAGATCTTCGCGGTCGAACGGCGTCGCGTAGGTATGAGCCAGCTCGTCGATCAGGATCCTTCGCTTGGCATCTCCCTCGCGCTCGATCGCTTTCACCTGGTCGACGAGCTCGTCATTGCCGCTTGGTGCTCGGCCGAACCTTTCCACGACCTGAAGAGCTCGGACGGTCAGGTCAGCCTGATCGATCAGCAGCTCGATGAATCGACGATCGTTCGATCTGGAAAGGGCGCGAATCGAGCGGCCGATGCTCATGGGGCGATGGAGGTGAGACGCATCACCAGGTGCAACAGCGCGGCGACCGCCAGCGCGAGGGGCAGCGTCAGCAGCCAGCTGCCGACCATCTCCCTGACAATTCCCCAGCGGATCGACGATGCGCGCAGCGCAGCGCCCACTCCGACCAATCCGCCATCAATCGTCTGGGTCATGCTCACCGGAGCGCCGGCAATCGCCAGCACCGACACCACGCCGCCGGACGCCAGCTGCTGCGCGAGTGCCTGCATCGGACGGACTTTGAGCACCCCGAAACCGATGCGGCGGGCGACCCGCCATCCTCCAAAGACAGCGCCGGCGAAAAACAGGATGAATGCGCCAATGATAGGCGCCGGACTAGCAAAGACCACCGCTTGGCCATGATTCGGAAAAGACATGCCGACCGCGATGAGGCCGACGGTCTTCTCCATGTCATTCGCTCCATACGCGAAAGCCTGGACGCCCGCCGTGGCGAATTGCAGTCGAGCCAGGCTGAGGATCGATGCATGCGACTGACCACCGAGGAAGCGCCGAACCCCGACGTAAAGCGCCAGCGCGAGCAGCCCGCCGCCCAAGACGGAGATTGGAATCCCGAGCAGGATCCGCGCCACCCCATTCCAATGGATCAGGCCGAGCCGGCCGCTTGCCGCCACCCAACCCAGCATGGCGCCGACCAGAGCCAGAGTCATGCTGGTTGGCACCCCGAAACGCCACGAGAGCAAAACCACGCTCAACGACGACACCGTTATGAGGATGAAGTCGAGCTCTCCCTGCCCTCGAAGATCGATCACATTCGTCCCCACCGTTTGTGCCACCGCGGTTCCCAGCACAACGGGGCCGGTCACGCTGATCAGAAGCAGCAGCGCTGCCACTCGTGGGGTGATCAGGCGTCCCGAGGTGAAGGACGCCATCAGGTTTCCGCCATCGTTGAAGCCGGAAACGAGCCCAAACAAGCCCGCCGCCGCGAGTGGGGCCACAACCGTCCAGCTCACCCCTACGAGAGGCCGACGATCTCGCCGTCCTCATCGATGTCGATCCGGATGGCGTTCGGCTGCGACGGCAGGCCAGGCATCGTGCGCATCTCGCCGCAGATCGGGTAAACGAAGCCGGCGCCCACCGACGCCCGGACTTCTCGCACGGGCAGCCTCCAGCCCTTGGGGGCGCCCTTGAGCTTCGGATCCGATGAGATCGAGAGGTGCGTCTTGGCGATGCAGACGCAGAGCTTGCCGAAGCCGTTGCGCTCGAACGAGTCGAGCTGCTCCGCCGCCGGCGGGTAATAGTCGACTCCGTCGGCTCCGTAGACCCTGGTCGCGATCGTCTCGATCTTCTCGCGCAGGGTTGCCTCCAATGGGTACAGGAACCGAAAGGTACTGGGTTCGGCAGCGGCATCGGCGACCGCCTCGGCCAGGTCGGTGGCTCCCCGGCTGCCATCGGCAAAGTTTGTGCACACCGCCGAGCGGACCCCGATTTCCTCGGCGATCTCGCGAACCGCAGCCTGCTCTGATGGGTGATCGGTGGGGAATGCGTTGATTGCGACCACCGGCGTGACGCCATGAATGCGCATGTTCTCGACCTGCTTGCGGAGGTTGTCGGCGCCCGCCCACACGTCGTCGGGGTTCTCCTTCACCATCTCTGGCGGCAGCGACTTGCCGGCCACGACCCTGAACCGGCCGGAATGCACCTTCAGCGCGCGCACGGTCGCGACGATTACGGCGGCATCTGGCGACAGCCCGGAGGTCCGGCACTTGATGTTGAAGAATCGCTCGGCGCCCATGTCGGCCGCAAAGCCGGCCTCGGTGACGAGAAATTCACCGCAGCGGATGCCGATGAGATCAGCGATCACGGACGAGTTGCCGGTGGCGATGTTGCCGAACGGCCCGGCGTGCACGAGCACGGGCGTGTTATCGAGCGTCTGCAAAAGATTGGGCTTGATGGCGTCCCGAAGGATGACTGTCATGGCTCCGGCCGCGAAGATGTCCTCGGCGGTAATCGGCTTGCCATTGGTGGTATTGCCGATCACGATTCGGCCGAGACGCCGGCGCATGTCATGCAACGAGGTGGTCAGCGCAAGCACGGTCATCACCTCGGAAGCGGCGGTGATGTCGAAGCCTGTTGCGCGGATCACCCCGTCCTCGCGCGTGCCGAGGCCGACGATGACGTTGCGCAGAACCCGGTCGCTCACGTCCAGCACTCGCCGCCAGGTGACGCTGTCGCGGTCGACGAGCGCCTCGTGATGATGGATCTGGTTGTCGATCATGGCCGCCAGCAGGTTGTGGGCCGCGGTGATGGCATGTGTGTCGCCGGTCAGGTGAAGGTTCATACGCTCCATCGGTACGACCTGGCTGTAGCCTCCGCCGGCAGCGCCGCCCTTGATGCCGAAGGTCGGGCCCATGGACGGCTGGCGAATGGCCACGGTCGCCGGCTTGCCGATATACGACAGTGCCTGGCCCAACCCGACAGTGGTCGTCGTCTTGCCCTCTCCCAAGGGCGTCGGCGTGATCGCGGAGACCACGACATACTTCGCCTTCGGCCGGTCCTTGAGCTCGTCGATCGCGTCGAGCCGGATCTTCGCCACGTCATATCCGTAGGGCTCGAGGAGGTGCGGACCGATTCCCATCTTCGCCGCGACCTCTGCCATCGGCAGCAGGCGTGCCTTGCGCGCGATCTCGAGATCGGTCGGGAATGTCACCGCCACGGCTACCCTCCTTTCAGTTGCGTTCGAGTAACTGCGCCAGGGTGTGCTGGCGCCAGCGCTCGGTGGCCTCGATCTCGTTGAACGTGAAGAAGTGCAGCCCCGCGACATTGCGCTCGGGCGCGGCGAGGTCCGGCAGCAGCCCGGTGGCGAAACGCTCTGGGTCGTAGCCGCCCGGCTGGACCATGCGCATGAACCAGTTGGAATGGCCGCGCAGGAACCGGGCCGAGTCCGCTAGGCCGATGCGCGTCGACACGCGCAGCAGCTTGGCGGGCTCCGCCACACCGGCCAGCCCAACATAGATGGGCAGCTGGACGCCACGGCGGCGGACTCGCACAACCCACTTCTTCACGATCCGTGGGTCGAAGCAGAGATTGCTCACGATGTAGGTGGCGATGCGCCGCTTGTCCCACATCGCCTGGATGGTGAGGTCGTCCTCGATGAAGCTGTGGCGTTCCGGATAACCGGTGATGCCGATATCGCGCAGGCTGTGGGGCTCGGCGGCGATCGCCGCGAGCAGCGAGACCGAGTCCGGGAAATCGCCGGCCGGCTCTTTGGCGTCGCCCGCCACCACGAACACCTCGCGCCGGCCGAGGGCGGCCACCCTGGCCAAGACCTCGCTCAGATGCGCCTGGTCTCGGATCAAGCGCGCGGAGATGTGCGGCACGACCTGGTAGCCATGCTGTGCAAGGCGCTCCGCGAGCGACACGGTGGCCTCGATGCCCCTGCGCGGCGAGGCCGTGATGGTGACGGTCACCTCTTTCGGGACATGGGCGAGGACCAGTTCTTCGACGTCTTCGGTGGGGAGGACTTCGTAGCGCGGAGCCCGCAGGAAGGCGATCAAGCCCTGGCGGCTCGTTTCGTCGGTGAGGCCGATGCGTCCCAGCAGCCTCGCCGATGCTCCCGGACCTGAACGCACGCGCCCACTCACCACGTTCTCCCTCGATGTCGCACTATACGGTACTGTCGCGCTCTGCGCAACGAGATTGCTATGACCGCCTGAGGATCGGCAGGATCACGTTGCGGTCGAGCGGACCGCCGTCCCGGCCGAAATCGAAGCCCGCGATGGGGACGTTGCCCGCCAGCTCCCGATGGAGCCCGGCCAGCTCCGTTGGCTCGTCAGCGCCCGCAGGGTCGGCCGACCCGTCGTGGTCGACCATCGTGCACGCGATCGCCAGCAGGTCGTCGCCGGCCTCGAACACCTCGACCAGGCGCGCCTGGCAGGGCCAGTCGACGACCGAGCACGTGGTCACCTCCCAGAACCCGCTCCCATTGCCGCGGGGATCGACCCGCGGCCTGATCGCGTTGGCATGGATGTGGCCGTTGAGCCACAGCACCACGTTGCCCGCTCCGTGCACCACCTCGAGCAGCTCGTCCGCATCGATGTATCGCGACCCGCCGGCTCTGCGCTTGTTGCCGAGCGTGTCGAGCGTGTGATGCGAGGCGATCACCACCGGCCTGTCGCGCGCCTCGTTCAAGCGGCGCTCGAGCCACCGCACCTGGTCCTCGTCGATGCAGCCGTCGGCGCCGCCGGCCGTGCACACGGTGTCGAGGACGACGAACCGCGCCCCTGGCGTGTCGTGGACGTAGTACCCCGTGCCGTCCTGGCGGATGGCGGCGTCGAACTCCCCACGGGTGAAGGGTCGTCTATCCGCGTCTGGCGTGACGGGCAGGTCGGGCCCCGCCATGAACGCCTCCGGCCGGCGCACGAACATCTCGACCACTGCGTCGCGATCCAGGTCCCCAGGGAGGGCGATCGGCTTGTGGAACCCCACCATCGCCGCCGCGAGCGCCGGCGTCACGAGGCCGACACCCTGGCTCACCTCTTCGTGGTTGCCGTGGCACCCGAGCCAGGGCATTCGCAAGCCGGGTGACTTAAATGGACGGAGAGCGCGATCAAGCAAGCCCGGCATGTGCGGAAAGCCGTACTCCCTGCGCATGAGGTCCTCGCCTTTCATCCCGCCATCCGGCTTCCAGAAGAAATCGTCCGGCCAGCCTGGCGACTGGACGCCCTCGTAGCGATCCCCACCCGAGTCAGCGCGCACGTGTCCTCCGTCGAGCAAGGCCAAGAACACGGCCAGCTCGTTCGACTGCGCGTTGTCGACCGCGTCGCCCGACATGATGGCGAGATCGATCGCGCTTCCAGTCACCGGGGCGGCGGCGATCCCATTCAGCGTGCGGACCATCGCGGCGATCGCGTGCTCGTTCAGCGCCTCTTGCGGGCGATGCATCGGCAGCAGCTCGCGAAAGCGGGGGTCGAGGTATTCGCGATTGATGAACTCGAAGCGTGCCGGCGACTGCACGTCCGTGACGTGCAGGTCGGTCAGATGGGCGATGCAGGCCAGGACCCGGCCGGCCTGGAAATGCTCCGCGACCGACGGGTCCGTCAACTCGTAGCGAAATTGGTGCGACTCGCCCGCAGCGGCGCGCACCGCGCGATACGCGGACCTTGTGCCCGACCTCAGGACCTCACCCGCCACCAGCCGGCGCTGGTGGCTCAGCGGCGCGGGGTCCGTCAAGCCTCGGTCGAGGTTTTTTCGTCCCGCGCGATCAGAACCGGATCCCTTCGCATCGCGAGCCTCACGCGCGTGCCGGCAGTCAGCGACGTGGCGTCGGACGTCGGCAGCTGCGCCAGCACCGTGATGTCGCCGAGGTCGACGGTGACGCGGCTGGTGGCGCCGAGAAACACGGTGGATATGACGCTGCCGATCAACGGGCCCGGGCTCATGTCGCCGTCGGCAGCCACGGACACGGCCTCGGGCCGGACCAGGGCGATGGCCGGGCCGTCGTTCGAGTCCGGTTTCACCAGGGGCAAGCGCGTACCGCGCACCTCGACCTCCCCGCCCTTGACGACGCCGGCGAGGCGGTTGGTCAGGCCGACGAACTCGGCGACGAACGGCGTGGCCGGCCGCGAGTAGATCACGGTTGGCGGACCCAGCTGCTCGATATGCCCGGCATTCATCACGCCGACCCGATCTGCGATCGCCAGGGCCTCCTCCTGGTCGTGGGTGACGAAGAGGGTGGTAGTCCCGACCTCGAGCTGCACACGCCGGATCTCGTCGCGCAGGCGGGCACGCACCCTGGCGTCGAGGGCGGACAGGGGCTCGTCGAGCAGCAGCACCTTCGGCTCGATCGCGAGCGCCCGCGCCAGCGCCACCCGCTGCTGCTGGCCGCCTGACATCTGGTTCGCGTACTTGTTGACGTGGGCAGAGAGCCCGACCAGCTCGAGCATGTCAACCGCACGCTTCCGGCGCTCGGCAGCGTCGACGTCGTGCAGCTGCATGCCGAATTCCACATTCTGCATCGCCGTCATGTGCGGGAACAGCGAGTAGGCCTGGAACACCATTCCGATCTCGCGCTTGTTGGCCGGGACATTGGTGACATCCTGGCCCCCGATGACAACACGTCCGCCGTCGGCGTCCTCGAGGCCGGCCACCAGGCGCAGGGCCGTGGTCTTGCCGCAGCCCGAAGGCCCGAGCAGGGCAACCAGCTCGCCGGGCGCCATCGTGAGGTTCAGACCGTCGAGGGCGGTGACGCCGGCGTAGCGACGGCTGAGGTTCTCGAGCCGGACTTCAATGCCGGGCCGTGCAGTCGACATCAGGCTACCTCCGAGCGCATGCGGCGAGGCCGGCCGACGAAGGAGATCGCGATCAGGAGCACGAATGCGAAGAGCAGGGAAGCCACGGCGACTGCGATCGAGACGCCGGCGTTTGTGCGGCCGAGAGACACAAGGGACACCTGCAGGTTGGGGTACAAGAGGTTGTTCGCGATCGTGTACTCGCCGAGGACCAGCGCCACGGACAGCAGCGCGGCATTGAGCAGGGCGGACGAGATGTTGGGGACGATGACACGCCAGATCACCGTCGGCCAGTTCGCGCCCAGGCTGCGCGCCGCCTCCGACAGCGTCTTGACGTCGATCGCCGCGAGGCCCGCATCGAGAGCGCGATATGAATAGGGCAGCACCAGGATCGCGTATGCGAATGAAAGCGTGAGGATCGAATCGCTGACGTTGTTGCCCAGCCACTGGTACATCGGCCAGAAGCCGACCACCAGCACGATGGCCGGGATCGTCAGCGGGAGCAGCGAGATCAGCTCGATCACGCGGCGAAGCCTGGGCAAACGCAGCCGCACCCAGACCATCGTGGGAACCAGAACGACAAGGATTGCAATCGACGTGATCGCTGCCAGCTCTAGCGAGTTGACGATGCCCGCGACCATGTCCGGATACGTCCCGATCGCCTTCCAGTTGTCGAGCGTGCGCGGCGCGTTGCCGATTCCACGCGTTGAGAACTCGAACATGCTGTAGATCGGCACCACGAAGAAGGCGCCAAAAAGAATGAAGGCCACGACCCGAAAGACCTGGAGCTTCGCCCTTCGCCCCCTGATCACTGCAGCCACCTCGCCGTTCGCCGCTGGAGGACCGCGTAGAGAGCGGTGATGATCGCGACGATTGCAATGAGCACCACGGCCTGGGCCTTGGCGAACCCGGGTTCGTGCAAGCCGACCTCGCTCGTGATGGCGTTGCTGATCTGCAGCGGCAGGATCGGCCCGCCCTGGTTGACCAGCGCCGCAGCCGTCGCGTACGCGGACAGCGCGTTGGCGAACAGAAGCAGGGTCGCGCCGAGGAAGGCGGGCGCAAGCAATGGGCCCGCGACGTAACGCCAGTAGTGCCACGATCCGCCTCCGAGGCTCTCGGTCGCCTCGCGCCATTGCGGGCGGATGCCATCGACGGCAGGCAGGAAGACGAGGACCATCAGTGGGATCTGGAAGTACAGGTACACCACCTCCAGCCCCGGCAGGTCGTACAGCCAGATGCCGTTGCCGTAGATGTTGAGATGGTGCTCGGCCATCCAGAGGTAAACGATGCCGGCGGGGCCGATGGTGGCGAGGAACGCGAACGCGAGCGTCACGCCACCGAACTGTGCGAGGACGCCGGACGCTGAGACTGCGATCCGGCGAACGACCCCTTTCGGGTTGCCGGTCGCGATGGCGTACGTCAGAAGAGCTCCCAGGACCGCCCCGGCGACGGCTGTCACCGCGGACAGGATGATGCTGTTGAGGGTTGCGGTGACGATGTAGGACCGGGACAGGTTGGCGAAATTGGAAAGGGTGAATCCGTTCTCGCCGAAGAAGGCACCAGCCGCGATGATGACCGTCGGCAGAAACAAGAAGACCGCCACGTAAGCGAGGAACGGGACCGCGCCTACCCAGGTCAGGGAGAGGCGACGGCCGCCCACGATGGGGCGGCCGACGCCGGTTACAGCCGGATTGCCGGCAGCTGTCAAGAAATCGCCGCCGCCCAGTGGGTGGCCAGGTACGCCTTCGCCGCAGTGGCCTGGTCAGGGGTGAGGCGGAGAGGCGTGCCGTTCGCAGGCGGGAGCGCCGCAGCCGCGGCCGCATCGATCGTCCCAGACTTCTGCATGGCCGCCATGCGGACGGGTCGTGCGAGACCCTTGAGCCAGAGGTTCTGGCCCGCGTCGGAGTAGAGGAACTCCTCCCACAAGCGCGCCGCGGCCGGATGAGGCGCCGTCTTGCTGATCGCCTGTGCGTAAAAGTCGAGGAGGATGGCGTTCGACGGGACAAACACCTTCCAGGTCGGGACGTCGGTGCCGTGTGTCGCCGACAGGTAGTCCCAGTCGAAGACCACCGGCGTGGTCCCGTTCTTGACGGTGGCCGTCGTCGCCTGGACGGGGACGAAGTTGCCCTTCAACTTGAGGTTGTGGAAGAACTCGACACCCTTGCTGATGTCGTCCACCGAGCCGCCGTTGGCGAGCGACGCCATCATCACGCCGTTCAGCGCGGCATTGGCCTTGGTCGGGTCACCGTTGAGCGCCACCTTGCCTTTGAAGCTCGATCCAAGCAGGTCCGCCACCGAGGTGACCGTAGGCACCTTGCTCGAGTCGTATCCGATCGACATGTAGCCGCCGTAGTCCTGGAACCAGATCCCGGTCGGCTCCTTCTGGGCGTCGAGGATGTCGCCCCATGTCGCGACCTTGTACGGGGTGAACAGGGTGAGGTTGGCGAGCGCCACCGACATGCCGATGTCGAGCACGTCCGGGGCCCGGCTGCTCGTGCCGAGCTGCTGCACCGCGTTGACCTCGTCCTGGCTGCTGCCGGTCGGGTTGTCCGACGTGATCTTGATGCTGGGGTACTTCGCCGCAAATGCGTCGAGGACGGCGCCGTAGTTGGCCCAGTCCCGCGGCAGCGCGATGACGTTGAGCTTGCCTTCGGCGTTCGCGGCCGCTATCAGGGCTGCCATGCCTCCACAATCGGCGGCCGACGTCGCCGTCTTGGCGCTGGTGCATGAGGCGGTCCCGCCTCCACCCGTCGATCCACATGCCGCCACCAGCAACAGGGCTGCGACAGCCACACCGAGACCACGGATTCGATATCGCCAGTTCATTCCTCTCTCCCCAAAATGACGGTTGACCCGCGCGCTACGCGGAGCCGACGGCGGACTTTTGCGCCGTCAATGATGCTCCTGCCCAGGCCACATTGCAAAGAGGGAGCCGAACGCAGACGGGTGGTTTTGCGTTAAGTGACGGTTAAGCCGCGGGGCCTTATTTGGAAGGGCGACCGCGAAAGCCAAGGCGCCGCGACACGTCCGCCGCCGCCTCCCGGGTAAGGCCCACGAAGTCCGGGCCGCCGCCCGCCTGCAGCCTGTGTGCGGGCCCGGAAACATCCATCGCGGCGATGACCTCGCCGTCCGCCGAGTACACCGGCGCGGCGATCGCGTCCAGGCCGACCTCGAGCTCCTCGAAGGTGCGGGCATAGCCGCCCTCGCGAGCCGCCGCCAGCTGCCTGTCGAGCTCCGAAACGTCGACGATCGATCTCGGAGTCCGTGCCTCGAGGGGGCGAGCCAGCAGCCGCTGCCGGACCGGTTCCGGGGCGAACGCGAGGATGACCTTGCCGCTCGCCGTGCAGTGCGCCGGCGTCCGCCGGCCGAGCCAGTTGACGCTGACGAAGGAGGTCGACCCGGTGGACTGTTCGATGGGAACGATCTCGTCACCGTCGAGGACGTCCAGCGTCACTGTCTCACCGGTCGACGCGGCCAGGTTCTCGCAGACAGGACGCGCCACGTGGCGGAGGTCGAGCTCGCCAGTGACCACGCGCGCCAGCTGGGGCAGGCGGCGTCCAAGGCGGTACTTCGCGGTCCTGGGGTCTCGTTCGACGAGGGCGTGCCGCTCCAGCGTGCCCAGGAGGCGGAGGGCGGTGGAACGATGGACGCCCAGCTCGCGCGCCACCTCGGCGCCGGACATCCCCACGAACTCCACGATCTCGCGGGAGCCCCGGTCATCCCGCCGGCCGCTCTGGGCGAGAAGGTCGAGGATCGCGATCGCTCGATCCACCGAGCGGATCACGGCCGCCTCGCGGGAGTCGTTGCTCACTGCGCAACACTACACGATAGGGGTATTCTTGTTGGACTCTGAGCATCTGTTGGGCGATGCGCAACAGGGAGAAGGCAAGATGAGCCGAGAAGAAGAGATCCGCGCCGGCCTGTTCGACCACACGCTAAACGGCCATGCGCCGGAGGTGAAGGCTCTCACCGAAGAGGGGCTGAAGCTGGGGATGGACCCGATGGACATCCTCTTCAAGGCCCTCATACCGTCCCTCGAGGAGGTCGGGAGGCGCTTCGAGAAAGGGGACTTCTTCGTCCCCGAGATGCTCATCGCCGCCCGCGCGATGCAAGGCGCGCTGGTGATACTGCGACCGCTGATCGCCGAGACCGGCGCCCAGCCGGTGGGCCGCTATGTCATCGGCACGGTCAAGGGCGACATCCACGACATCGGCAAGAACCTCTGCGTGATCATGCTCGAGGGCGCGGGCTTCGAGGTGTTCGACCTGGGCGTCAACACGCCGCCCGAGAAGTTCGTCGCCGCGGTCGAAGAGCACAAGCCCGATGTCGTCGGCTTCTCCGCGTTTCTCAC
>Ga0209283_10000517_pt1 | contig 19623 bp, 17 predicted proteins | sample CZO8metaG_2_FD_188354 | JGI IMG/M metagenome (GOLD analysis project Ga0209283, IMG submission 188354) | Vadose zone soil microbial communities from the Eel River Critical Zone Observatory, Northern California, USA - CZOApr15con2H1.8 metaG... | ecosystem: Environmental > Terrestrial > Soil >...
ACCAGTTGTTCGTAAATCATACGGCGAAATTCAATTGACTGATCGTAAGAATAGTCTCTGAATATCTAGACGCAATCGCAATGCATTATTAAAAACCATAACAACGAACTGCCAAAGGCCTGTCTCTACTGTAGAGAAATGTATCTTCTTCCGACTAGCCTTTTAGTCCAAAGCCACCCCCAACCATTGACAAGCACTCGACCGTTTGTTAGCTTGCACATAGTGCATCAATGTAGAGTTGGATTAGAAAAGGGGTTAGTTATGGATGGTACTCCTCGAAGAATTCAAACCAGGGGGGTTCTCGTCAAAGGGCTGCTGCCTGGTAATCTCGCCAAACATTTCCCGTTCGCAACGCTCGCAATAAAGGTGTGATTTATATAATAAACGTCCTGTTCGTCAGTGAGCAAGTGGAGTGTTTCTTAGGAGTAAGAAGGTATGACATACGGGATCACTAATAATCACGAACACCTTGACGACTCTGATAGTTCACAGAAGACCAAAGAGCAATGGCTCAATGAGGGTTCCATCCATTACAAAGCGAAACGTTATATTGACATTTAGACTACATGAGAGAGCATTTCATAACTTAAAGGTCCGCCCGGATGACGTTCGGGCCACTCCCCAACTGATGCACCTCGCCCTCTCTAGTCCCAGTCTAAGTAAGAAGCGTCATGAGCAGCGTCATGAGCAGCGTCATGAAACGCTGACCCACAGATGAGCCAGAACGCGCCGACCGGGAAGAACACCGACCAGCCCGAACTCTGATTCCGCCACATCTCGGCTGAAAAGAGACCGAAGGATCGAACGAACTGGAAGGTGCGAGAACTTCTGTCAAACCGATCTCGCCCGTTTTCCCGTGTGGACAGGGGCCGCGTAAAGCGTGAGATGCACTCCGCGTCTCTGCCACCCGAATTGATACCTATCGCGCACGACCATCTGCGCGAGGCGCTCGGTTTCTCAGGCGATCAATGGTTGTGCTGCTCAACATGCACGCAAACTGCTCACCCTTCGCGCTTATTACCAGCTGTCTTCCAGGAACCATCACCATAGACGCGCTCAATCTGGATATGGGTGATATATCCTGCTGGCGCATGATCACTCGGTGGATATTTTATCCCCGGTCCAAGATACACCCGGGCGAGTTGCTGTAAAAGTTCAGGCGCTCCTCCCTCCGTGATGCGGGCACGGCCCGAGAGAACCACATAGTCAACAACTCCTCCCGTTTTTTCCCCAGTCTCCAACGACAACGCGACGCGTGCGTCCTGTTGTATATTGCTCACTTTTTTCCACGTGCCGAGATGAGCGCAGACGACTTCCTCGCCATCCAGGCCCACCCAGACCAGCGAAACCTGCGGGCTTCCATCAGGATTGAGCGTGACAAGGTGGGCAGTATGCCCGGCTGTCAAGATGTGCTGGACAGATTCACTTAAAACCATCGTGGGTATCCTTTCTCTCTTCTTCTCATGTACTGGTAAATTGGCTGAAAGATGGGAATACGTTGTTTCCGTTGGAGAATGGTGAAATGTGGCGCAAAGAGCCACCCACCTGTATTCCCTTCAGCGAGGTCCAGATTTCTGGTCTTATCGGTCGAGTTCTGGCCAGGACCGCAGTGTTCTCGGCAGAGTAGACTCCTTTATAGCCCCAAAAACGCTGCCGATAATGCAACTGTGCCGGAGTTATCTCCTTTGCGCCTATCTGCCCTTTTCCTTAACGCCGGGCCTTACCGATCGACCGAGCTACGGCCCAGATTTGTAAGGCTTCAAGTATCCCCTCCCCATTCGTCCCGTCGATACTTGGCATGACGGGTTCCTCATCCTCCGCGAGACGCGGATGCTCTTTCATCGCCGCGACTACTCGAACAGGCTTTGGGCGCCCCAAAACCAGAGCGCGCCAGGGTTCAGACGGTCGGGATAGAGCTCCATCATGGCGTTGTAGAACTCAAGCGCGGTGTGGCTGCTGCCGATGAGGCGTTCGGCATCCTGCAAGTAACGCCGGGTCTCTTCTATCGTCTTCGGATCGTCCTCCAGATCCTTGTTCTTGTGCCCCGCGACGACGCGCTGCGGCCGCAGCGCGGCGATTATGTCCAGTGCCTGCATCCATTTCTGAAGACCGCCGTTAGCCACCTCGACCAGATACTGATGCACTCCGTTGTAGACCGCGTCGCCGGCGACCACGAGGCCTATAGACGGCACAGAGAGGACGGTCGTCTTATCGGTGTCGGTGTGTCCCACTTCGACGATGCGCAGCTCGTTGCCTTCCAGCTCGAATGTGTTTCCCGGCGGCGGCGTGGCGAGCACGGGCGAATCTGGAATTTGCCCGGGGAAGGATTTGTCCCACACCTGCGCCCGAACCTCGGGAGACGCGTGGTAGCGCATCACCTCGATCGTCCCTGGCGATGCAAACGCGGAGGCGTCTGGGAAACGCCGGAGGAGCGGCGCCGTCCCAAACCAGTGATCGCCGTGTCCGTGAGTTATGTAGATGTGCTTGAGTCGCTTGTCGCTGTCTGCGATCCACTGTGCCACTCGCTCGGTCTGCTCAATCGTCATCGGCGGATCCACCAGGACCGCATCCGTGTCGCCGAGGATCAACGTGGAGGAGATGGGCGAGAACAAGCGTCGATTGCAGTTCGGATCTGTCTCGGCAGTATCGAACGGAACCGGTTCGGAAATGAATACTTGATACGATAATGTGCCCGATGCTGAACTTTTTAAGTTCTTCATATGTTTTGTAACTCCTTGTCTTTTGTCGAGAAGACCGCGTCGAACGCCATCATAACCTTCTGGTCCGGCAGAAGTACGAGGAGCTGCGTATCCGACTCCACGTCGCTCAGTTCGCGGGACTCAAAGCGTATGTCTGCAATCGTAAGCAGGGCCTCTGGCCAATGCTCACTGTGTCTGTGTAGATTGGGACAGGGGAAGCTTTTTCGTGTTGATGTATCGGGAATCAGACGCACCGGCTCGCACCAACTGCCTGGGAACGAGCAAGCCGCTCCTCCACTGCCACCACCCATCTCCCGCTCGGACTGACTTGAGTGTACCTGGTCTGACCAGCCACCTCCTACGAATTTTTTATCATACATACACAAAAAAGTCAAGAGACTGTATCATTGATTTAATGAAGTGTTTAAATATTTAAGCGTTGAGTTTTATATATGATTGAGTTAGCACGTGAAAACAAGGACACGGGAAGCATGGGAGCTCCTCCTAAGAGAGCGCCTGTCGCGGTAGCCCTTGCTCGCTTTTGAGAGGCCTTCTCGTAACATAGGAGACTTCCTCTTTTCCTGTGCTGCCAACGACGTTTCCCATCCCATTCTTGCTAGGCAAAGGGGAGCGTGGCCCGAAACCCTGTTCTCGGCCCGGACTTCAGCTACTCATCCCAACGGGAAGGGTATGGCGAAGCGCCACCCTTGTGGGGAAAAAGGTCCTTGTGCGGAGCCGACCTTCTTCGCTATGCTGTGCCGTGAGGCTGAGTTCCGACTCTGTCAATTCTCGGAACTCGCCTCAAGTACACGAAAGGAGTACGCATGAAATAGCGTCATGAAACGACAATGGGAAACTGAAGAGTTAGTGGAACACTGGACCTTAGATGTGGAGGATCGCACCCTCTTGGGAAACAAAACTGGGGCGACGCGCTTAGGTTTTGCGGTCCTGCTGAAATTTTTCCGGCGAGAAGGCCGTTTTCCTCAGCATAAAAATGAGGTGCCTGCTCTTGTGATTACTTACCTCGCGACGCAAGTGGGTGTTGACGCTTCCGCCTACATGCAGTATGCCTGGCAAGGGCGCACCATCGAATACCATCGCGCGCAAATCCGCGAAGCGCTTGGCTTCCGTGAGTCGAGCGTCGCTGACGGCGAACAGATGCAACAGTGGCTCTTGACCTCGGTCCTCCCACAAGAACATCAGGAGGGACGGCTGCGAGAACAGACCTACGCCTGGTTTCGACGGATGCACCTGGAAGCTCCTACCCCAGATCGCCTCACCCGTCTGATCCGTTCTGCCGCTCACACCTTCGAGCACCAGTTCTATGAGGCCACACTTGCCCGCCTTCCGGAAGCGTCACAAGCGGCCCTGGAATCACTGCTCTTGACCGAGATAGCCACGCCAGAGCTGCGCGGTGCGGATGGGGAAAAGGAGGATGGCATGGGAGGGCAAGAGGGGCAAGCTCCCAATGCGCCGCAAGGCAGATCACCGCAGACCGAAATCACCCTCCATCAACTGCGCATGGACCCTGGACGGGTCGGGCTGGCAACCATGCTGGAGGAGATGGCCAAGCTGCGGCACATTCGGGAACTCCACTTGCCCGACGACCTGTTTCCCGGCATTGCGCGCAAGGTCCTAGCCGTCTACCGCAACCGTGCCAGCGTCGAAGAACCCTCTCGCCTGCGGGCCCATTCCAAGGCCAAACGCCTGACGTATCTTTCCGCCCTGTGCTTCCTGCGCGCGCAGGAGATCACCGATGGCTTAGTCGATCTGCTCGTTCACATCGTCCACAAAATTGATGTGCGTGCCGAGAAGCGGGTCGAGCAAGAGTACCTCAACGAGTTCAAGCGTGTTGGGAACAAAGAGGGTATCCTCTACCGGATTGCCGAGGCTGCTGTCGGACATCCCGATGAGCCCGTGCGCGAGGTCGTCTTCCCAGTCGCCAGTGAAAAGCTCTTGCGCGACGTGATCAAAGAGTACAAGGCCAAAAGTCCTGCGTTCCGCAAGCAGGTGCATCTCATCATGCGCGCCTCCTACAGCCACCACTACCGGCGCATCGTCCCAGAACTGCTCGAGATCCTCGACTTTCGCTCCAACAACGAGCTATACCGCCCGGTGATCCGTGCGCTGCAATTGGTCAAGGACTATGTCCATAGCCCTCGCCAATACTACCCTGACCATGAAATCATCCCCATCAAAGAAGTCGTGGCCCCCAAATGGCGTGAGTTTGTGGCGGAGCAAGACGATGATGGCACCAGTCGCGTTAACCGACTCAATTATGAAGTCTGCACGTTGCAGGCCCTACGGGAGAAAGTGCGCGTGAGAGAGATCTGGATCGAGGGAGCCAATCGCTATCGCGACCCCGATGACGATCTGCCGACGGACTTTAACCAGAAGCGAGCTACCTATTATGAAGCGCTGCGCCAACCCACCGAAGCAGACGTCTTCATCGAAAAACTCAAAGATGACATGCGCAAGGCCCTGCGCTCTCTGGACGGGGCCATGCTGCGGATACGCGACAAAGTGCGCCTCCTGCCCAACCGGAAGAAGAAGCCGATTAGCATTACACCGCTGGCTCCCCAACCGGAACCGCGCAATCTGCTGAGCCTCAAAGCAGAAGATTACCGGGGCTTGACCCCTCTCTTCTATGGGCATGTCGAGCCATATGGGACGCTGCGGCTTGATATGACCCAGCGGCTTGCATTGGCCTGAGCGCGTCTTTCGACATGAGGAGACACACATGACGACCGACCGGACCCCACCCAAGAAAAAGGCCAGAGAACTGGCGAAGTACTTTCGGGCCGAACGAGTGGACTACCCGTATCTCAAAAGCGTCTTCCGAGCACTACGGGAGGAGTTGGAGATCCAGGTCCCCCAAAGTTCGACACGGCTGCCGGAAGTTCCGACCGAGGACGAAATCCGCCGTTTTTACCAGGCCGTGTGGAACAGCCGAAACTTCGCGGATATGGTGCTGATCAAAACGCTGTTCTATACTGGGGTTCGCGTGAGCCAACTGGTGGCGATTCGCCTCGACGAGGTCGATGTGGAGCGCTGCCAGATTCGCATTACACAGGGGAAGGGACATAAGGACAGACAGGTTCCCTTTCCGCTTTCGTTCCGCGAGCTGCTTGCCCTGCATATGAAGGGCATGCGTGAGAAAGGAGCCATCTATCTCTTCGAGTCGGCCCGCAAGCACAAGTACACCGATCGGGGGGTCAGGAAAATGCTGGCGCGCTATGCAAAAACGGCTGGGATTACCCGTTCCGTGTCCCCTCACAAATGGCGGCATTTCCTGTTCACCTGGCTCAAAAAGCAGGGGATCGATGATGCCCTCATCCAACCATACTCTGGCCATGAGAGTCGGCAGTCTCTTGAGATCTATTCCAAACTGTCGCTGGCCGATGCGCAACAAGAGTACGATCAAGTCATGGGACGCTTCCCTATTCAGTAAAAGAGCAAGAGTGTTATGCACTCTTGCTGTTGTTTACCTCATCAGTTACTTTGCGGCTGGTGACAGCTTACGTAGCTCTACCCCGAAATGAAGAGCGGATCAGATGCCCCTCTTCAAAGAGCTGCTCAGCAGTTACGATGGATTTTTCCGCAGTTACGATGTACAATTCCTATGATAAAGTCCCATTTGTTGCCTTTCCCTTCTGACTTTTCCGCGGTTACAATGGAAAGTGCGGTTTTTCTACAGTTACGATGGAAATCCCAAGTATCTTTTGGCTATATGAAAAGAAAGAGAGTAGTTTTTTGGATCAGGTGCTCAAAAAACAAGTTCTGCGTACCTTCACCTATGGACTCTATGCCGTTTCGTGTGCCAACGAAGATGGAGTGAATATGTTCACCGCCAACTGGCTTACCCAGGTATCCTTTGACCCGCCGCTGCTCGCCGTTTCCGTAGAGAACGCATCCAAATCATTGCCGATGATTCTCAACAGCCGTAAATTCACCGTCAATGTCCTGCGTTCAGGCGAACGAGAACTGGCTGGCAAGCTGGGTAAATCGGCCATAAAGCATCCAGATAAACTTACAGATGTCGGCTTTGATTCGGGTGCTAATGGCTGCCCAATTCTACACAATGCGCTTGCCTGGGTAGCTTGTGAAGTACACCACACGGCCGAGGCTGGCGACTCAACGCTTATCGTCGCTGAAGTGGTAGATATTGGTATGCCAGGCGAAGGACAAGCGCTTACAATGGCAGAAGCAGGTTTCCGGCACGCGGGTTAGAGGATAGATCATCTTAAGCGTAATGATAGAAAAAGATTCGGAATAGAGCGGTCTGCATAGCGCTAAGTCTTAAACGTCTGCATTGAGCCTTCGCGTCAGGTAGGCTTTCAGGTCAGGTCCCTGGAGGTTGAGCAGTACATCAAGACACGCGGCAGTCAAGAAGCCTCTCGTTTCGCCCGGCAGGGCACTGCTCACCAACTGGCACACTGTTCCAGCAATTGCTTGTCTCGCCCCCTGGCCACTCATGAATTCATACGCCCCACTTACTGCAAACAAAGATCACCTGTTTCGATGGTGACAAGTATGATATGCTAGAGCTTAGCAGTGTGTTTCTGGCGCTACTCACTAACCGTTTGCCTGTTGTTTTAGGGAGTGTACGCGTCCGCTCTCCTCGGTCTACCAGAAGCTATGAGTTCAAGCGGTCTACCAGCAAACGCCTGAAAGGAGGAACGTATGTCCATAAAAGCATCTACTACCTACAGCGACCGGCGGTTCCGTGTACTCATCGAGCACAGTACTGAGGCCATCGCGCTCCTCACACCGGAGGGCACTGTTACCTATGCCAGTCCTTCCATCGAGCGTGTCCTGGGATATACTCCCCAGGAATTCATGGCCATCAATGGCTTTGCTGTCATTCATCCCGGCGATATCGCTTCTATTGCACACACTTTTCAACAACTGCTTGCCATCCCTGGGCTGGTGGATACAAAACAGTTTCGCAGCCGTCGTAAGGATGGCACCTGGCGGTGGGTGGAAGCCACCATGACCAATTTGTTACATGACCCAGACGTGCAGGCTCTTGTGACGAACTTGCGCGATATCACCGAGCGAAAACAAGCGGAAGAAGAGGAGCTAAACGCGCTTGCCCAACAGAAGGAAGAACGGTTGGTTGAGAGTGCTGAGCGGAAACACATAGAAGAAAGCGAGCAGCGTTTTCGCCTGCTCGCAGATGGCGCACCAGTCATGATCTGGACATCAGGTATTGACAAGCTGTGTACCTACTTTAATGCTCCCTGGTTAGCGTTTACTGGCCGAACAATGGAACAGGAAGTGGGGAATGGATGGGCAGAGGGCGTCTATCCAGCTGATAAGCAGCGATGTCTAGATATCTACACCTCTTCGTTCGATGCGCGGAAACCGTTTAGCATGGATTATCGGCTGAGGAGGTTTGATGGACAGTATCGCTGGGTATTGGATAATGGGATCCCTTTCTATGCTCCTGACGGGACATTTACGGGCTATATTGGCTCGTGTATTGATATCACCGAGCGGCGCAGTTTAGAGCAGCAACTCCAGTACAGCGAACAGAAGCTGCGCTCGCTGGTGGAGGCCAACATTCTCGGGGTGATCGTGGCTGATCTCGACGGGCGTATCTATGAAAGCAATGACCGCTTCGCGCAGATACTTGGCTACAGCACAGACGAATTGGTCGCCGAGACCTTCCATTGGAGCCAGCTGATACCCCCAGAGTCTCACGAGGCACTGGGGCAGCTCATGATGGCCCTTCTCTCGACAGGAGCCCTGTCTCCTTTCGAGTGGGAGCTCCTGCGCAAAGATGGCAGTCGCGTGCCAATCCTGGCAATGGCAACGCTGCTCGATCAGGAGCGCCGTATCGCGCTGGGGGTGACTCTCGACATCTCTGAGCAGAAAGCAGCTGAGCGGCGCAAACAGGAATTTCTGCGCATGGTGAGCCATGAACTGCGAACCCCGCTCACCGCGATCCTGGGGTTGATTGAGCTGGCGCTGCTGCACATCGAACACCGTCCCACGTCCCTTGCGCCCGAGGCGGAAGGGCTGCTTGGGCTGATCAAACAGAAGCTCAGTCTGGCGTGTGGGCAGCTAGATATCGAGACGCGTTTAGTGGAGGATCTGCTTGAGGTGTCCCAGCTGGAGATGCACCAATTTACGCTGTCATTGCAACAGAAGAATCTCGTCACCATTGTACAGGAGACGATCGTCGGCCACCAGGCAGTGCGCACGCGGGACATCGAGCTGGTCTTACCGCCAGCGGAGGTGGTGCCGGTGATCGCCGATGCCGACCGCATCGGGCAAGTGCTCACCAACTACCTGACCAATGCCTTCAAGTTCGCGCCGATTGAGCAGGTGATAGCGGTGCGGCTGGAGGTGCAGGCGGGCAGTGCGCGGGTGGCGGTGCGGGACCAGGGACCAGGGTTGACGCCGGAACAGCAACAACGGGTGTGGGAGCGGTTTTATCAAGTGGCCGCGCCTGGCCACCAGGGACCAGATGGAGGACTGGGCCTGGGATTAGCCATCGCCAAAGCCATCATCGAGCAGCACCACGGGCAGGTGGGGGTCGAGAGCGCTCCTGGTCAAGGCGCGACCTTCTGGTTTACCCTGCCGCTGGCCGATGGGCCGATCCGGGCGTGACCAGGCATCGCTATCGTCTGCTCATCAAGGCGGGCAGGGCGAGAGCCCGGCACGTGACGCGGCGAAGCTGGCCTTCTCAGAGCAGAGCCGGACTTGTCCATATGACACTCCATTATTTTTAGATCTTGTGCTATACTCAAAATAACCCTTCTTTGCCGACGTAGTTACAAGAATAAGGAGCAATCCGCATGCAAATCGGGAGCAATGTCTCCTTTGATGGCGAATCAAATGGTACCGACTGTGCTTTCTGCAACCGCACCGAAGTTTCCCATATTCTCAAGGAAACGCCAAACTTTCTTCTCGCTGCCGATCATGCCCCTCTAGTCGAGGGCCATATCCTGATCATTCCTAAGCAACACTTTGCCTGCTATGGGGCCGTCCCCGCAGAATTTGATGCCGAATTATTGGCGCTGAAACACGAAGTGCAACAGTTTTTTACTCAATGCTACGCGCCCGTAGTATTCTGGGAGCATGGTATCTTCAGGCAGACCGTTTTCCACGCTCATTTACACTGCTTTCCCTTTGGGACGACCGGGTACGATCTCGATGAGCAGTTGCACAACCTGGTTGTCACCTCTCAGGAAGACATACGCAAGTGGTATGCCGCTCACGGTCCCTACTTCTACATGGAGGATGCCATTAGTGCATTGCTGTTTGCGCCCGAAATGGAGCGCTACCTGGGAATTGTGAGAAATCTGTTCTTGCGAGGAATAGCCTCTCGCGGTGGTAAAATTGAGTGGCGCTCGCCGCAGCAGCGCTATGAAGAAGGTGCATCACTGATTGAGGCAATGATCGAAAAGTGGCGCTCATTTCAACAACAAGAAGCAGAACAACACGACTCATTGAAGAATGAAATTGCTCAGTTTTGAAGGATGAGCATTAGCAGGTCTCCTGTCCCCGCAGGAGAAGTTGAAGAGAAAGACTAAAGGCCCCATCATATCCTCTTAATCATCGAGATACAACAAGGCCTTCTTCTGTTCAAACACCTACAAGTTACTTTGCGGGGTCAGAACCCCCTCCCGTGGGGTTTTCGTCTGGCATATGGTCAGGCCTGTCTTGCCAAAAGATCATCCTGGTTGCTCCTTACTCAACTATAACTTCAACTGTAGGAACAAACGCTCCCCGCCAAGACTATATCATATATTTTTTGTAAAATAAAAGTGAGCATTTACGCTAGTAAAGCGTGCCTGAACCGGTAAGTGGGGTGCAGTCTATGCCTCGCTCACGCCCTCTTCGCTTTTGGACGTGATCTGCTCCTGCAAGGATCCGTTTTAGAAGGAGAGGATGTAGGCGTCCAGATTCGAATCTTGAGCAAGCTTCCTCAGTGGCTGAAGCGGTGGAACGATACCGAGCTGTTCAATAGCCGGCAGATGCTCTAGAGCAATCCGACCTACTGCCAACCGATCAAGGATAGTTACGTCTTCTGCGACAGCACGCTGGATGAGCAGCAAGCCACGCAGGTAGACCACGTCCTTACTGTAGCAGACGCCGGGTTTCTCCAGTTCTGGCACCCCTCGAAAGGCTCGCAAGCACAGTGTGAGTGCCAGGTCATGCGCTGTCTTCTGTGCTGTCTCCTCGTCCTGATCCGGTCGCCGGATCAGACGGTAGAGGACGAGGAAAGCTCTCAGGAATACGTACAGCAACCGGAACGATTGGGGTGGAGAGACGACGCCACTTGCTAAACCCGCAGATAGCGTACCCAGCCACACTTTTGAGTCATCGAACACTTGCCCGAGTGCCGCTGTCGTCTGCATTTCATGGTAGAGGGCTCGGCCCTCACTGATCGGCATATAGCCTGCTGTCCCAATCGACAGTATCCCCAACGGCGAGCGCTCTCCCGCGATTGCGTCCCCAATGTGATGAATGACCTCGTTCTGCAGGAGGTCTAGCTTGATCTCATCAAGCGAGAAGCGGTAGTTGGGGAGAATTAAAAGACGGGAGGCAGCTTCGACGCGAGTAGCATTCGCGTTGAGGTCGATGAGAACGCGCCACCCCTCACTGCCACTCTCGCGAAGGGCCGCCTCCAGGAAGCGCTGGAGCGTTTGCGCCGAGAGGAGCTGCTGTCCCTGCGTTGGAGACAACGGCGCGCTTGCCTGCTGATCCAGATCGTCATCAGCCTCCTGTAATGGGTCAAACGGAAGGTGCAGTTGGTCATGCATGAGTCTCAGCACCTCCTGGCTGGCCTGTCTTGTGTGCATGTGCTGTAAACCCAGGCGAACCAACCGTTTAACCCGATCGAGAGCGTACTGCATTTCCTCTTGAGTGGGTTCAGGATAAATGCGGCGGTTGCACTCTCGGAACTGCTCGCGGTCCTGGTTATAAGCAGCCTCTATCAGATGCAGAAAACACATGCACTCTGCAATGGTTTCGCGGTAGAGATCGCAAACTACGCGATTGGGTTCCTCCCGAGCGACATCCGCATCCAATGCAAGCAGTCGCGCAATTCGCGCCTGCACATCCTCAATCGGTATAGCCGGATACCAAAGCCGTGGCTCTCGTTCCTCGGCAAGCGCAGCAGCAAGCTCACGCTGCCGTGCCTGGCTGATTAGCGCCTCCATCTTCTTCTGCACCTGCTCATCCGCCGGTTGCGCCGCCAGGCACTCCCACTCTCGGTGTTCGCCAGGAGTAAAAGGACCGGCGTGGGTCAACCACCAGAATGCGTCAAATGAAGTGGCTTCTCGCAGGCGTCCCGCCCAACGCCAATCACGTTGGTAGGTCGAAGACGCTGCGGCATCACGCCATGCTTCAATTTCATCCAGCGCTTTTTTTGCCAGCATAGAAAATTTTCTCCTCGTTGGTAGGATGTTCGACTTGGCAGGCTTGAGCAGAGCTTCTGCCTCGTCAATACGTTGCAATGCCAAATAGAGGCAGGCCCGATTCACCAGGTAAATCCATCGTTCTTCCTGTGAAACCGTATCCCCAGCATTAGCCAGTCGCTCTATATCCTCTAGTGCCAATGCATCGTAGCGCAAAGCTTCCTCATATCTTCCAAGGGCCGCAAGGGCCTGCGATTTCTCTCCATAAGAGGCCGCCAGCGAACCGGGTTCCGTAAATCCCTGCTCTTTGAGCAGTATACTCTGTTCTAGAAGAGGCAGAGCCTCTTCATAGCGCCCGAGAAGGTCGAGCTGGTAGCCGAGATTGGTTGAGAGTCTCGCCAGGCGTTTCTTCAACAGGCTCACCGTGAGAGGAGGGAGTTGTTGCTGGCCGGAGAGGAGCGCGCAGCCTTCTCGATACAATTGGATGGTCTGCTCTCGATAGGATGCAGCGCGATCCCAGTCGCGCTTCTCTTCGGCGAAATCACTCCAGCGCGTCAGCAGCAGGGCATGAACTTCGTGCAATGCTGCCTGCAGATCCGGGTCTGTCCGGGTACCCATGCGCGCCCGGCACTTCTGAAAGAGCGCTCGCGCTTCCTCAAAGCGATCCTCGCTCGGCTCTGGGACCCAGATGAATGCGACGAAAAGACGAGTCAGATAGACTTCTGTCAGCGGCCAGAACTGCACTACGCCCGCGAACGCGGCATCCAGGAGGCGGCGACAGTCGATCAAGCGCTGCCTGTCATTGAGAGGTACTCCCAGGAAAGGAGAAAGAAAGTAATGCAACAGGAGCTGGCCATAGACATTATCTTCAGTCGTAGGCCACTCCCCATGATCAATCGTCTCCGCCGCATGCGCTGCGAGCTGCCTGGCATATCCAAGGTTGAAAGCAAGCCAGCCATAGCGAATCGCATATTGAGCCGCGTCGAGTAGCCGGTGATGATCGAGCAACAATTTGGTTAGTTCGTAGACGATGCTCCCCGCTTCTCGCTCATAGCACTGGCCGGAGTGCAGCCAGGCCTGATAAGCCTCAATCAGCGCATCTTCCCGCATCAGCCGTTCCTGCTGGCCGATGCGCCGGATCACAGCCGCGGCCACTATCGTATTGACATGGAACCGCTGCTCATAGGAGACGAGCAGTGATGCCCGCTGGAGCTCTTTGAGCGGGCGCGTTCCGGCTGTGCGACAGATAGTAGCAAGTGCCGGTTGCCCCAGGGGAATAGACGCGACAGACAGAACTTCCAAAAGCAGGCGCGCGCCGTCGGAGAGGCGTTGATTCTCGATGATGCGATCGAGCAATGGGGCAATGTCGTCAGCAAGCGATCCTGCAAACAGATGCGGTTCTTCCAGGAGTCGTTCGACCGCGTAGGTCAAGTGGTCCACGTTGTCGCTCTCGGGAAGCTGGGGAGCGGATGCAAAAGCCTCCCTCCACTCCTCGGTTGCAAGGGGCTGTTTGACCAGTGCGACCACCCACTCCAGCCCGCGTGGAATACCCCCTACACGTTCGGCAACGGTCGAAAGCAGTGCCATGGGAATGGTAGAGAGGCCGAGCTGTCGCAGGAGCTGAACAGATTCGTCTCGTGAGAGCGAAGGAACTGTCCTCTCAGCCACAAAAATTTGCTCATCTCCGTACCACCCCGGCCACTGTCTCGTTGCCACTATGAACGTCATGCGATGACCACTGCGCAGTATGCGGGAGAAAAATCGTTCCCAGCAACTCGCGAGATAACCCGATGCTTGCAAGAGACACTCTCCATGGTCGAGCACCACCACTAAACGATAAGGAAGCCGTTCCAAATTATCAATGAGCAATGTAGTTTGTTCATCCAGCAAGAGATCGGTTTGCGGCAGGGAGCATCTCAGTTCTGTCAGGAGCGTCCCCAAAGTGAACCTCAATGCCGCTTCGGGCCCACTTACCGGTTCAATGGAACGAAAATCGCATAGAACCACCCTAACCGGGGGAGTTGATCGTCGCGAGAGATACATGACGATCCAACTGATCTCAGAAGACTTCCCGACACCTGGAGCACCTCGAATAATCAGGAGTTTTTTATGCTGCGCTTCCTCAAGCGAACCGAGTACTTCCTGGCGCCAGGCTTCCCGCTTTATCAGGTGACGAATTTCTAAGATCTGGGGAGGCGAGGGCCGCGCGAACCTTTCAGACGCCGGGGCAAACACTCCCAGTTCACTTGCCAACTGCTGGAACAGCTCAACCCACTCATCATCAGAATGCTCATCTTTATACGTTCTTTGGAGCGCAATACGGTTCCTTGCCGCGGTCAAGAACTCATGCAGTCCCTGAAGAGTGAAAGAAACTCCGGCATCGCGGAATGCCAACGCAATGGAGGGTAGGTCTTTGAAAAGAGGAGGACGTTCACCACTTTCCAGGCGACTGTACCGATCAGGAGACCATCCCAAGCGCCTATAAATTGCAGCCTGCTTGAGGTTATACTCGAAACGGAGAGCCTCGAGCGCCTTTCCAAAACCTTGTTCAGCTGTAGATGCTGTTCCCCTCGAATCTTGTTGTAGTAACATAATTCCCTCTCACAGGTGCCAAACCACAGCATTCTTGTACTAGCATGCCATAAAATCCCAACTGTTGCAAGCTTTTGGGTCGATTTTTGGGAAAGGTAACAAAATTTTGCTTCTTTTTTTGAGGAGAACTCAGCTACACTTCTACCAAGGAGCATCAGAAAGGTTCCATCACAAAGATCTCCTGAAGCAGTTGAACAAACGAATAGAGCAAGGAGGACAGAGTGTGCAAAGATCAGTTATCTTGAAGAGCCGCACCAGGTTTCTGGGAAGGCAGAATAGCATGGTCCAGCCGCCAAAGGATAAACACATCACCTATCAACTGCAATATCGTAAGTGCGGGAAGCCCAACTGCAGTACATGTCGCAATGGCCGGGGACATGGCCCGTACTGGTATGCCTACTGGTACGAAGGGACACGCCTGCGATCCAGCTACATTGGCAAGACCCGTGCGCAGGCGAGCGTCAGCGATGCGCCCTGCTGCGCCGCCTCAGGCCAGACATGATATGAGCCAACCAGCGGACATCTCTGAGCCTGATCACCAATGCTTCCGACACTCCGCTCCCAGATGACTGCTGCAAACGAGCTGGACGAAACCCCCAAAGAAAGGCGCAAGCGGCAGATACGCAACCACATGGTGTATAATGGCTGGGGGTTCTACAGCCTTGTGCAAATGCACGCAAGACATGCCGTTGTGGAAGTGGGCGTATCGCTGTACAGATGAGAACTGCGCGGTCAACCTCTACCGGCGGTTCGCTGCGGGCCCCGTCACACACTCGGCTTTGAGTGTGGTGTGCTGCATGAGCGTGCAGTAATCAGATGGGTGAACCCATCTAGAGGGGCAGCAGACTATGCTAATGAATCCAGTACACGATGAATTCATCGTTGCCGGAGACATCACACTACGTTATGTTCAATGGGGAAGGCAGGGCCCTCCGATTATTTGCGTGCATGGCATAACGGCTAACGCTTTCTGCTTTCAGGCACTTGCCGATAACCTGGCAGTAGACCATCGTGTCTTTGCCTATGACCTGCGGGGAAGAGGCGATAGCGACAAACCGGAAAGCGGCTATAGCATTCCTCACCATGCCGATGACCTGGCCGAGCTAATCGACGAGTTGGGGCTGGATCGTCCCGTAGTCGTCGGCCATTCGCTGGGAGGCTTTATTGCGCTCCATTTCGCAACGCACTACCCGCAGAAGCTCAGCAAGCTCGTCCTGGTTGATGCCGGCGCATCGCTGCCATGGAGGACGCCGGCTGAACGGCCTGCGTGGCTTACTGCATCCCTCGGTCGACTGGGAACCCCGGTAGCTTCATTCGAGGAGTATACGCGGCGTTTAAAGGCCGCTCCTTTTCTAGGGCTTTACTGGAACGAATACCTGGATCTGTATTATGATCACGATGTACGGCGGCATAGCGATGGATCGGTCGCTTCCAAGTGCTACCGCGAGGCAGCATTTGAGGACCTGATCTACGGCGAGGAACAATACGACGCCGAACACGAGTGGGCCAATGTGCAAGTCCCCACACTCTTGTTAAGGGCCGGTCAAGGGTTATTTTCTGACAATGACCAACTACTGCCTGAGGAATCGGCAGTAGCGCTTCAACATGAAATTAAAAACTCTCGTTATGTCAACTTTCCAGCGCTGAACCACTATACAATTCTTTTCGGCGTCGATGATGGTCCGGCGAAAGAAATACGGGATTTCGTAGATAAGGAGTAAGAGTCAATGGCTATAAGAAATGTTGGCGTCGCCGGTTGTGGTCTCATGGGTGGTGGTATCGCCCAAACCTGCGCGCAATCAGGTTACGAAACGGTTGTACGCGAGGTAAACCAACAACTGCTCGACAAGGGTATGGCACGCATATACGAGGCGTGGGATATGCTGGCAGGCAAAGGCAAGATCACCCGGGGTCAGGTGGACGAGTACCGGGCACGCTTGCATGGCACGCTCGACCTGGCTGATTTTGCCGATTGTGACCTCGTGATCGAGGCGGTCATTGAGAATATGGAAGAGAAGCTGCGCCTGTTCCCTGCGCTTGATCATATTATCAAGCCTGGCGCCTTGCTGCTGACAAATACCTCGTCACTCAACGTCACTCAGATGGGTGCAGTCACGAAACACCCCGATAAAGTCTGTGGCCTTCACTTCTTCAACCCTGCCCCTGTAATGAAACTGGTAGAAGTAGTGCGCACTATTTCTACCTCAGAAGAGACGATTGAAACCGTCAAGCAATTCGCTATTTCGTTGGGGAAAACGCCCGTCCTGGCAAAAGACACAGCAGGCTTTATTGTTAACTTCCTGCTCATCCCTTATATGCTGGCAGCAATACGTATGCTGGAGAACGGCATGGCTACACGCGACGACATCGATACTGCCATGAAGCTTGGATGCGGCTATCCGATGGGCCCATTTACCTTGCTCGATTACGTTGGACTTGATACGACATTGTGGGCGGCTGAAGCCATTTATGAGGAGTACAAAGACCCACTATATGCACCACCTCCACTCTTGCGCCGCATGGTACTCTCGGGAATGTACGGCAGGAAGAGTGGTAAGGGCTTTTACGAGTATCAATAAGTCTGTTTGCTATGGAAACGTTTCCCAAGTCAGCGGTAAAGTCGCGGCGCCTCCCTCTCCCGCAGAGTCTGCGCCTCCGTGTCATACGTACTTGATGGAGCCGGACCAGTGGTGTGGCGCTCTACCAATCTCGTATCGAAACGAATAAGCTCAGGCGTTTGTGCCGAATTGTCGATGAGTTCCACCAGTCTCGTGGCTCCTACCTCGCCCATCTCATGCATCGGCTGCCGTACCGTGCTGAGTTCAAGCAGTTCCGAAACCTCAATGCCATCAAATCCAATCACAGAGAGCTGTTCTGGTATAGCAATGCCCAGTTCTTTTGCCGCTTCCAGCGCACCAACGGCTTGCACATCTGAGGCTGCGAAAATAGCCGTCGGGCGCTTCTGCAGGGAGAGCAGTTGTAGAGCAGCCTGCTTTCCCCCCATCCTGTCCCACTCAGATGTGAGCACTAGCTCTGGCTCGAAAAGCAGATCGGCCTCCCCGAAAGCCCGGTGTAGACCGATTAGGCGATCGTTGGCCTGATTAAATTTGAAATTGCCTTCAATCTCTCCGTTGATGAAGGCAATGCGCCGATGCCCTTTTTCGATGAGATGCCTCACTGCCTGGTAAGCGCCTTCGACATTATTCACCACCAGCGAGGTAAACATTGGACTATAGGCATCGATTAACACGACAGGGAGTCCTGTATCCTTAAATCTACGAGCTACCGCATCGTCGGGGGTGAGTGACACGATAAGCAAACCATCCACTTTGCGGTGCATAGGAAGCTCAGAAAAATAGTGATCACGCTGGGCATCCGTCTCAACATTGTAGAGGACCAATTCACGCCCCAACCTGCCGCTCACAGCTTCGACGCCGCGCAATATCTCCATGAAGAAAGGGCGGGTGAAGAAAGGAACGATGACACCGAGGGAGTTCGTGCGTTTCGATATCATGCTGCGCGCGATAGGGTCAGGCCGGTAATGTAATTTATCAATAGCAGCCAGTACTCGCTCGCGAGTCTCGGGCTTGACGAGGGGGCTGTCGTTGACAACCCGTGAAACGGTTCCAATACCAACGCCCGCTTCGCGTGCAACATCGCGAATGGTAGCTGTCATAAGTACGTTCTCTTTCTTAATCAAGAAGATGTTTCAGTGAAAGCGTTTTCACTTTCAACACTATTCCCATGATTTAGAATAGCACAGGCAAGGGTCTCTGTAAAGGGCGGAATGCCGATATCCTCTGTAATTACTCTCTATAGTATAGTTTTTGCAAAAAAAGTGGACAAACCCCTTTACAAGTCAGAAATCTTATGGTATAGTTAGTAACGAGCAATGGAAACGTTTCCAATTATCTTCTGGCTTGTATGGTTCGTTCCTTCGTTTACCGTTCGCCAATTGTAAAGGAGCACTACTCAACATTTGAAGGATCAAACTCACGCGCGCACTCACGAAAGACGCTGTCGAACGTTTTGCGTTAGGCAGGACGATCCTACCCCTTTTAACGTCACCACCCTGTGCCAGCGGGTTGATTATTTTTGTGAGCTGGTACGGCTCGATAGAGCCGATGATCTTATTGTGATCGCGCTACCTTTGTAGGATAGTGAGTTCGACCGCTTCCACCGAATAAAACTTTTGTAGGCGCTCATTGACGGAGCGTACCTACAGGTTCCACAAATCGTCATTAACCATGCGCAAGGAGTGTACATGGCTCCGGCGCATCTCAGTCACCGGCGCATTGCATGAGTGGGCGCTCTGCAGCGCCACCTGGTCTCTCAACCGAAAGGAGAGATTTTATGATCATCATCAACCGTCGAGAGTTTTTGAAGCGAGCGACTGCTCTCGGATTGAGCGCGTCGAGCGCAGCGGCGCTCCTTGAGGCCTGCGGCGGGTCATCGACTACAGCGGGCGGCAAGGTGACCGTCAATCTGTATCACACGATCCCAACGGCGACAGAAACGTTCTGGAAGCAAACATTGCTCCCATCTTTCGAGAAGCAGTACCCGGGGATGAATCTGGTCACCTATCAACTTGGCGTAGAGAATGCACAGTTGATACGCACCAAGATCAAAGCGGGTGGGGACACCGCGCCGGACATGGCCTGGCTTGCTAGTGGGGAGACCGGGGTATACGTCCAGGCGAATCTGCTGCCCGATGTGGATGGCTGGCTCAACTCGCACTCCAGCATCAAGCAGGATATCTTCCCCTCGCTCATCACGCTCTCGTCGTACCAGGGGAAGGTATTGAGTTTGCCCTGGATGACGAACAACACGGCAATGCAGATCAACCTCGACGCATTCCAGGCGGCTGGTGTTCCCATTCCGTCGCAGGATCCAACGAAGACCTGGACGTGGGATCAGTTCGCGGAAGCGTGCAAGTTGATTTCGCAGAAAGCGGGCAT
>Ga0209283_10000522_pt1 | contig 19579 bp, 16 predicted proteins | sample CZO8metaG_2_FD_188354 | JGI IMG/M metagenome (GOLD analysis project Ga0209283, IMG submission 188354) | Vadose zone soil microbial communities from the Eel River Critical Zone Observatory, Northern California, USA - CZOApr15con2H1.8 metaG... | ecosystem: Environmental > Terrestrial > Soil >...
CAGCGCCTCGTCCACCACGGGAAGGGTGCGCTGCAGGTGGTCGCGCGAAGCGAGCTCCGGGACCACCCCGCCGTAGCGGGCGTGCAGGTCCGCCTGCGTGTGCACCACGTCCGAGAGGGCGCGGCCACGGGGGCGCTCGCCCGCCGCCCCGTCGACCTCCACCACCGCGGCGGCTGTCTCGTCGCAGCTCGTCTCCAGGCCCAGGACACGCACCCGCCCTGTGTAGTCCTAGCGCGAGAGATTCGCCACGATGGCGCGCACGTCGCCGGCGAACTCCCCGTGCGGCTCGAGCTCCAGATAGCGCTTGTAGGCGACGATCGCTTCCTTCTCGCGACCGAGCCCCTGGAAGACCGTGCCGAGCAGGAGCTGGGCACGGGCGTTCTTGGGGTCCAGCTGGGCCGCCTGCTGCAGCGGCTTGACCGCGTTGCGCAGCTGATCGCCCTCGAGGAAGGCGTCGCCCAGCGCGAGCAGCGCGGGAACCGAGTCGGGACGCAGCGCGACGGCCTTGCGGAACTCGGCCACCGCCGCGCGGTACTTGCCCCGCTTGAGCAGCGTCTCGCCGCCGGCGAGCGCGCGCGCGTATTCGCCGGGATCGGCGCTCGTGGACACCGTGCTCGTCGCCAGGGCGGGCGCCGGCTCGGCCGGGGCGGTGGGCGCCGGTAGCGGGACCGCCGGGGCTGCCGCAGCGGCCGGTGCGGAAGTGGCCTGCCACGCCTCCGCCGGTGGGGCGGGCGCGCGATGCGGCCGCCGCACGAAGACCGCGACGGAGGCGAGCGCCACCAGGGCGACGCCCGCCACCGCCAGGCGCCGGCGGGTGGTCCGCGAGCGCGCATCGGTCGCCGCGGCGCCGGGATTCATCACCGCTTGCGCCTTCGCGTCCAGGGGCGCAGCACCAGTGTCCGCTGCCGCGACGGCAACCGCATCGGCGAGCGCCGCGCTGATCTCGTCCGAGGCCGCGTCATCGCTCCCGGTCCGCGCACGGGCCACCCCCCGCGGCTCCGCCGCAGCTTCTGCAGGCGCCGGCTGCTCCGGGTCCGGGCTCGCGCCCGGCGCGATCCACGGCCGCACCACGCGGGCGACGGGCAGGTCAGGCGCGAACCGCTTGGCGGCCTCTCCGACGGCGACCGACATGCGACGCGCGCCCTGCGGCATGGCATCGGTGCCGCCCGGCGTGGGCGGCAGCTCGAGCACGTGCGTGAGGCGGACGGGCCGCCCGGCAGTCATCGCCTGGCGGGCCTCCTCCGCTTCGCGCCGCAACCGTTCGCGCCGCATGCCCCGCAGCGGAGGGTAGCGGAACAGCGCGATCCGTCCGGCCGTCTTCACCGCCGCGGCGGCGCCGGCCGTCGCGACGGCAGCCAGGCGACGCGGCGCGGCCTCCGGATCGGACGGCTCGGCCGCTCCGGGTTGGCCGGAGGGAGGGGTCTCGAGCGCCTCCGCGGCGGGTGGCGGCGCGACCTCGAAGGCCGGAGCAGCCTCCGGCGCGGCCGCCAGGTCCGCGTCCCGCGGCGGCGGCGGGTCGGAGCCGAGCCACTGCTGCAGCGAAGGTCTGGGACGGGCCGGCCCCACCGCGGCGCCGTGCACCAGCACGCCGTCGCTCATCAGCCGCTGCACTGCGGCCATGGTGGACAGATCGTCCAGGGGCGATTCGGAGAGGACCTCGCGCATGGTGCGGCTCCCGTCGAACAGGCGGAGCACGCCGTTCAGCTCGTCGGGCATCTCGGCCAGCTGCGCCGCCAATGCGGGGAAATCCACCCCCAGCACCGCGGAAACGGGCAACGCCTCCGCGAGCCGGGCCATCTCGTCGATGCGGCGCATGCCCTCCATCAAGAGCGCCTGCGTCCCCGCCTCGGTGCGCGCCTCCCGGTCCACCGGGCCGAACTCGACGCGGAACGACCCCGATTCCCAGTTCAACAGGCGGTAGAAGGCCGCCTCCCCGGCGACCGGATCGACCTCCGCGTCCACCACCTGCCCGTCCCGCACCCACACGCGAGCGCTGCGCCCGTCTCCCGCCTCGCACAGGACGGTTGCCGTCTTCTGCCAGTTCTCCAGCGAGGTGAAGAGGTCCACCAGCCCCAGGTCGCCCACGCTGCCGGTGAGCGCCGCGGCCGCCCCGCGCTGCATGTAGCGGGCCTGCTCCCGCTGCGCGAGCAGGACCCGGATGCGCGCCACCACCTCCTTGATGAGCAGGGGCTTCGCCAGGAAGTCGTCGGCGCCCGCCTGCAGGGCCGCCGCCCGCGTCGGCTGCGCGCGGTCCGCGTTCATCAGCAACACCGGCAGCCCGCCCAGGCGCGCGTCGCCGCGCAGCGCCCGGCAGAGCGCCACCCCGTCCTGCCCCGGTAGGTTCAGCTCGCACAGCACCAGGTCGGGTGGGTTGCGCTGCACCTTCCGCAGCGCCTCCGCCCCGTCCGCGGCCGTGGTGACGGCGAACCCTGCCTTGCGCAGCGCCACCTCGAGGATGCGCAGGCTCCGGGGGTCCGCGTCGACGACGAGCAGGCTCTGCTTGGGCAAGGTGCGCTCTTCTCGAACGGCGGGGCACGGCTCTCGTTCGAGAGCAGCACCCGCGCTCGGGGTGTGTCAAGGCTTCCGGCGGCCGAACAGGCCCGAGAGCACTCCGCCTTCCTTGTCCTTTCCCTTAGCCGGGCCCTTCCCCTGCCGGGTCTCCAGAAGTCGCAGCTCCAGCGACGCATCGGAATGCTTCGGATCGAGCGCGAGCGCCTTGCGAAATGCTTCCGCGGCCGACTGGGGGTCCTTGGTGCGCCAGAGCACGCCGGCGACGTAGTGCGTGCGGGCGGTGCCTCCCGCCGCGCGCACTGCCCGGTTGATGAGCGACATCGCCTCTTCCTTCCCGGCCGCGGAGACCTTGGGGTCGGAGACGATTCCCCAGGCGAGGGCCGCCAGGGTGTCGCCGTTCGGGTCGAGATCGACGGCCCTGCGCAGCTTGTGCAGCGCCGCGTCGAAGTCGCGCTTCTTGAGCAGGACCTCGCCCATCTTCAGCGAGAGGCTCGCCTCTTCCCTCCGCGAGGCAACCTTGCCGGTGCCGCCCTGCTTGAGCTGGTGGTCGTACCGGGCGCGCGCCTCGGGCGTCCCGAGATCGTCGTGCGCCTCCTTCAGCGCGCTGAACAGCGCCTGCAGGTCCGGCAGGATGCTGACCAGCCCTGGCGACGAGGACCCGCGGTCGGGGTGGAACCGCTTCGCCGCCGTGAGGTAGGCGCTCTTGATCTGGTCCGTGGTCGCGGTGTTGGGGACGCCCAGCCGCGCGTACGCGTTCTGGGTGTCGAGCGCGGCCACGCGGTGCTCCACCTCGACCACGAACGCGCGGATGGCGGGATCCTCGTACTCGACGGGCGGCGAGGGGGCCCGCGGCGGCTCGTCGACCAGCTCCGCGCCTTGCACCTGCGGGCCGATGCCCAGGTTCCGCAGGCCCTGCTGCAGCATGCGCTTGCGCAGCTCGCGGGCGCGCTCCTCGGCAGCCTCGTCGCGGTCGAGCTCGAGCGGCTCGTCGCCATGGCCGGCGGCGGCAGCGTCGAGCCGCCGCTCGACCTCCGAGAGCGGCTCGACGGGCGAGAGCGGCTCGACCGGCGTCAGGCCGATCGCTTCCGCCTCCTGCGGAACGGGATCGGCGGCCCCGCCTTTCCCGGCCGGTTCGGCGCAGCCGCAGAGCAGCAGCGAGACCAGCAGCGCCTCGGCCCGCGCGGGCGCGAGCTTCGAGGCGGAGACGAACTCGTCCACCTTGCGCGGCGTGGCGAGCAGCGCCGCCGCACGCCGGTCGGGCGCATCGAGAGCGACCCGCGTCTGCATCTCCGCCCAGTCGGCGGACAGCCGCGCCGGGCCGGCCAGCCAACGCAGCACGCGGACCCGTCGCGCCCGCAGCGCGTCCGTCTGCAGCGCATCCACCATGCACGAGACCGGGTCCACGGTGACCTCGCGCGCCCAGGCGGGCGGCGGCTCCCAGCCGCGCCATTCGTACTTGCCTTCGGTCAGGCCGAGCAGGACGTGCAGGTTCTCGCGGTGCTGCGCCGCCAGCGCGGCGCGCAGCTCGTTGGCGGTGAGGAGGCCCTGCTCGACCAGCAGCTCGCCGTGCCGCTTCTCCGCCTTGGCCGCCGCCTGCTGCGTCGATTCGATCTGCAGGGCGTCGATCCGGTCGGTGGCGAGGAGCACGTGCGCCAGGGTGCGAAACCCGGTGAAGCTCGCGGTCCCGCACATGTCGCCGGCGCGGAAGAAGGCGCGGATCTCGCCGGTGCCGGGCGCCTCGATGGCCAGGGTGCCGCTCGCCCGCGACCGGAGCACCGCCGCCACCAGCTCGGCGACGGTCGTATCGCCCAGGTCGCCCTCCGCCAGCGAGGGCAGCAGCTCGAAGGTGTCCACGCCGGCAACATCCTATCCGGACTCCTGGGACTCACCCAGGGAACTGCCCGGGTTTCCGGCACTGACGCAGCGCCTCGTACAGCACCACTCCCGCGCAGGTGGAGAGGTTCAGGCTGCGCGCCGACGGCTCCCGGATCATGGGCACGCGCACCCAGCGGTCCGGGAACCGCTCCAGGGCCTCCTCGGGAAGCCCCTGCTGCTCCTCGCCGAGGATCAGCCAGTCTCCGGGGCGGAAGCGCGCCTCCCACAGGCCGCGCGTCCCGCGGCTGGTGAAGAGGTGCACGTTGTCTCCGTTCAACCCACCTTCGCGCACCAGCTCCTCGAAGCTCGCGTGGGTCGCGGCGTGGACCTTGTCCCAGTAGTCCAGACCGGCGCGGCGGAGCTTTTTCTCGGTCAGCGCGAATCCCAGCGGCGCGACCAGGTGCAGGGGCGTGCCGGTGACGGCGCACAGCCTGGCCACGTTGCCGGTGTTGGGCGGGATCTGGGGCCGCACCAGCACCAGCTTGAGCCGCGGCTCGGGAGGATCGAGGAACACAGGCCGTCTCCTTCTTGGTATGTCGGAACGGTGTCCGGGCTGGCCATCATCGCGAATCCCAACGCGCACCGGAACCGGAACTGGCCGGTCGCCTCGCAGGCGCTGCGGAAGGCGGCGCCCGGGGCGGCGCTTTACGAGACGCGCACCGAGCGCGAGCTGCGGGACGCGGCCGAGCGGGTGGGCCGCGACCGGCCGCGGGTGGTCGCCATCGCGGGCGGCGACGGGACAGTGACCCACACGGTCACCGCGCTGGCGGAGGCGCTGCAGGACCAGCTGCCTCCCCTGGCGCTCCTGGGCGGCGGGTCGTACGACTCCTTGGCGCCGCTCGGCGGCCGGGGAGCGGCGGCGGACCGGCTGAAGAGGCTCAGCGAGGCGATCTCGACCGGCGCGCAGCTCGAGACGACCGAGCGCGACACCATCCGCGTCCAGCTGCCTTCGCGGGCCGCGGGGCGCTGCGGGTTCCGCTTCGGAGTGGGCCTGCCGGTGCGCTTCATCGAGGAGATCTACGGCACCGGCAAGGCGGGCTGGTGGGCCAGCTCGCGCGTGCTCGCGCGCGCGGCCGTGTCCTCGTTCGTGCGCGGGAAGTTCGCCCGGCGGCTCTTCGAGCGCATCGACCTGCGCGTCACCATCGACGGCGAGGAGTGGCCTCGGGTGCCCATCTACGGCGTGGTGGGCTCGAGCGTGGCCGAGGCCGGGCTGGGGCTCAAGCCGTTCCGCCGCGCCACCGAGCAGCCGGGGTCGTTCCAGGTGCTGGGGCTCACCGCCGGGCCGCGCAGCTTCGCGCTCGAGGTGCCGCGCCTCCTCTTGGGCCGGCCGGCGCGTCGCGACCGCCTGCTGGAAGCGGTGGCCGAGGAGGTGGAGCTGCGAGCGCCGCGACCGTTCGGGTACTTCCTCGACGGGGAGATCGAGGCCGCGCCGGGACGGCTGCTGGTCCGGGCGGGACCGCGAGTCGAGCTGGTGCGGGCATGAACGGCGGGATCCGCCTGGTGAACCGGACCCGCGGCGCCATCCTGGCCGACCGAGTCGAGCGCGCGGAACGGGTGCTCGACCGGATGCGGGGCTTGCTGGGGCGCACGGCCCTGGGGGACGGCGAGGCGCTCGCCATCGCTCCCTGCGGCTCGATCCACACCTTCTTCATGAAGTTCGCCATCGACGCCGTGTTCCTCGACCAGCGCGGGCGCGTGGTGCGCGCGCTGCCCGGGCTGCGCCCGTGGCGGGCGACGCGGTTCCACCCGCGGGCCGAGCAGGTGGTGGAGCTGCCCGCCGGAACGCTCGCGCGCACCGGCACGCGGGAAGGCGACGAGCTGGCGTTCGAGCCACCCGCGGTTTGACCGGCCCGGCGCCGGTTTGCTAGCCTCACGAGCAGGGGGAGGCGCGTTGCCAGCGCGCCGAAGACCCTGCGCTCATGCGAATCAACTACGCAGCGAAGACCGATGTCGGCATGAAGCGCGACAACAACGAGGACAACCTCCTCGTGTTCCCCGAGCAGAACGTCTTCGCCGTCTTCGACGGCATGGGCGGCCACGCGGCGGGCGAGGTGGCCAGCGCCATCGCGGTCAACGAGGTGAAGGAGTTCTTCAACTTCACCGGCAAGGATGAGGACGCCACCTGGCCGTTCAAGGCCGACCGCGAGAAGAGCTACGACGAGAACCGCGCCATCACGGCAATCAAGCTGGCCAACCAGCGCATCATCGAGCAGAGCGAGCAGGACGGCGCGAAGAAGAACATGGGCACCACCGCGGTGATGGTGCACTTCGTGGAACGGAACGGCGCCGGCGCCAAGGCGCTCATCGCGCACGTCGGCGACAGCCGCGTCTACCTGTTCCGCGACGGCCGCCTCCAGCGCGTCACCATCGATCACTCCCTGGTCGAGGAATACCTGCGGCTGGGCAAGATCACGGCGGAGGAGGCCAAGACCTTCCCGCAGAAGAACATCATCCTGCGCGCGCTCGGGCAGCAGAAGATCGTCGACGTGGAGGTCAACGCCTTCCAGCCGGAGGCCGGCGACATCTTCATGCTCTGCTCCGACGGCCTCTCCGGCATGGTCTCCGACGAGATGATGCAAGCCATCCTCCAGAAGACCCCCGGCCTCGACGCCGCCGCCAAGAAGCTGATCGACACCGCCAACGCCAACGGCGGGATCGACAACGTCACGGTCATCCTCGCCCAGTTCGTGCAGAGCTGAGGCAGGTTCGCGCGCACATCTGCGGCTGCGCCGGCGCATCACGCGGTTCAGCGCCTTGGCGATGCGGATGGTGAGCCCCTGCATCCCACGCGCGAGAGCTTCATTGTGAGGCGCCTCGACCATCACGTGGAGATGGTTGCCCTGCACGGAGAACTGGATGAGCCGCATGCCGAAGCGATCTCGAGCTGCCCGGAACGCCGCCTCGATGACGGAGAAGCATCGCCGGCTGCGAAGGTTCCAGACATGGTCGCGCACGCGAAGCGTGGCGTGCACTCCCCATCCCGGGCGCAGCGGTCCCCGCCTCCGATGCGAGACGAGAGCACGCTCTCCTTTCGGCTTCCGCCCCGCATGCTTGCGCCGCCCACCCCAGGTCGGCAGATGCATCTTCGTGGCCTGAAAAAAGCCGAAGCGATTTCGATCGCTTGTGCAGGGGGCTTTACGTCGGCCTTCCCGATGTTCCGACGCTCGGAATGAGATGCGAGAACGCCTGGGCCCCGGGGGAAGATACCCCCGGAGCGGACATGTACCAGCTGTACAGAGCCGCGGACCGGACCTCTCCCCCCGCGCCGGTGATTGCACAAGCTGGGTGCACGCGCGCCCTCAAACTGATCGCGCGCCCCTTCAGCCCGTTCGTAAACCACCGCGACGTCGCGTCCGCGGTGTCTTGATTGCGGAGTAATGCAGTCTCCGACGCCCGCGCAGTCTCCTCTCCGCGCGCCTGATCTCCGCGTCGCGCGGTGGCGCACCGCGCGGCTTGGTGCTAATCCCGGCGCATGGCCGAATCAGCGCTCACGCTGTCCGTCGATTCGTTTTGGATCAGCCCGTACGCGTTCTCCTGCTACGTCGCGCTCAAGGAGAAGGGCTTGCCCTTCGAGGTGCGCGCCGTCTCGCTGCCGGACAAGGACCACCACCGGCCCGAGTACCAGCGGCAGTCGCTGACGGGGCGCGTGCCGATGCTTCAGCACGGTGACTTCACGCTCTCGGAGTCGAGTGCGATCGTCGAGTACCTGGACGACGCGTTCCCCGGGACGCCCCGCGCCCTGCCTGCCTCAGTGCGCGATCGCTCCCGCGCCCGGCAGATCATGGCCTGGGTGCGCAGCGACCTGATGCCCATACGCGAGGAGCGCTCCACCACTACGATGTTCTACGAGCGCGCGACGAAGCCCCTCTCCCAGGCGGCGCAGGATGCAGCGCGCAGGCTCATGGCGTTCGCGCAAGGCGTGGTTCCGGAAGGCCGCACCTCGCTCTTCGGCGCGCCGTGGACCGCCGCCGACACCGACCTCGCCTTCATGCTGCAGCGGCTCAACCTGAACGGGTTCGAGCTGCCGCCCGCCGTCCGCCGCTTCGCCGAGACGCAGTGGCAGCGTCCGTCGGTGCAGGACTGGGTCAAGCGCGAGCGACTCCCGTACCGGCCGTACTGACCGCCCGACCGCCAAGGCTGCGCAGCCGCCAACTTGATTCGGGACCTATTCGTCCCCGACGCCCGCCGGCGACACTCGCTCGATTGCGGGTCTTCAGGTAGTCAATGTACTCTGCCTGAGCTCGTCGACGCTGGCGGCTGTATACCCGAGCGGGCTCCCTTCGTCGGCTGCGTGCGGATAACGCGAAAGGCTTAGTTAAAGTAGTTACGGGCTCAACATGACCCGATGGTCTCGATGATACCTCTGATGCGAGCTCAACATTAGAGGTATCATCGGGAGTAGTCGATTATGTGGAGCTGCGAATGTCAGCCGAGGAATCTTGTCAGTATTCGCTCCACATAAGCTCGATCTTTCTTAGAGCTGCTCGAGCCAGGTAAGGAGGCTCCAACGCGCGCTCTCACCTTGGCACTGCGCGGTGCAGTACCAGGACATCGCTGATGGTGCTCAGCGCAGTCCGTGCTCTGAAAAGAACAGCGACCACGAACCTGAAGCCGAAGTCCACGGAGTAGGTCAGCAACCGCATTGAAGCACTCAACTCTCGAAGCCCAGGGCTTCTGGCAAGCGCAACGGAGTGCCTGGCGGAAGAAACGTGCCTAGCTTTGCCGGCATGATCGCGATCGCCTTCCTACTCGTGGTTGCGGCCCCGCCCCAGGCCATCCAGGTGGTGCCTCGCTCAGTGTACCGTGTCGAAGCCGCGATCGACGCTCCCATTATCGCCGCCGGGGGGCTCGCCATCGCAATCCCGTACGCATTCGCTAAGGATCTCATCCACCCATACTGCCCCTGCGACCCCGCCAGCGTGAACGCGTTCGATCGGCACGTCATCGGCAACCACAACAAGCTACTCGACGACGCCAGCGACGCGACCGCCGGTATCGTGATGGTTGCGCCTCTACTGCTTGACGCCCTCGATCTCGGGCTATCCCCAGCGTTGCTCGAGGACGCCTCAGTCTACGTCGAGACGCTAGCAGTGAATGGGGCCCTCGTGACTGCGGCGAAGTACATCGTACGGCGACCGCTTCCGCGCACGTATGCGGGAGATCAGAGCCTGCTGAACCAGCCCGGGGGATACCGGTCCTTCTACTCCGGGCACACTTCGGTGGTGGTGGCGGCGCTATCGGTCACCGCGCTGACGCTGGAAGCGCGCCACGGCCAGCGCATCTGGCCCTGGCTCCTGGTGGCCGCAGTCGGTACCATGGTCGCGGCCGAGCGCGTTGCAGCAGGCCGCCATTTCTATACCGACGGGGCGGTGGGCGCTGTCGCCGGAGCAGCAGTCGGCACGCTGGTGCCGCTCGCGCACTGTCGCGCCGATCTGGGCGCCGGAGGGCTCACGCTGCGATTTTGATCCAGCCGCGGTGAATCGTCGGCGGCATCGGTTGGTCTCAGACTCGTGCCTCTGCCTTCTCGAGCAGGTAGGTGCCGACGAGCACGACGAACGCACCACCGGCCCAGCCTGCCAGTACGTCCGTGACCCAGTGGACGCCGAGGAAGATCCGTGACACCCCGATGAGGACCACGACGGCGGTCGCCGACGTCAGCGCGAGTCGTTCCCAGGGGGGACATGCTCTCGCCACGAGGACCGCCACTGCGCCGTAGACGGCCGCCGCGGCCATCGAGTGGCCGCTCGGGAAGCTGTAGCTGTGCAAGGTCGCGACCTCCTCGAACAGAGAGGGACGGCTGCGCTGGAACGCCTCCTTGAGCGCCAAATTGAGCAGTTCTGTGACGAGCGTTACACCGACGAGCATGATCGCTCCGAGCTTGTCCTTTCGCCGCACGCGCCAGATCGCCACGCCGACCACCACGGCGGAAAGGAAGGGGAGCGACCCAAGGAACGTGAACGCACGCATGGCCACGTCCATCACGGGTGAGTCGAGTCGGTGCAGGCCGAGACTCACCGCGCGATCGAAGCTGCTCGTCTCGTGCTCCTGGACATCCTCAGCGATCTTCGCGAAGACCCCGAGCGCGCCAAGACTCAAGGCGGGAACCAGGAGTCCGCGCACGCGATCCAGTTGCGCTGCGATCGTAGTTCGATACCGTTGGAGAACGGCAAGTAGCGCCAGGGCCACAACCAGGGCGAGCCCGAACAGCCCTGCCCGCCCGATCCATTTGTGGAGCAGCTCCCAGCTCTGGCCGAAGAAGTAACCCAGTGCGCAATACACGACGGTCCAGAGAAGAGCACCCAAGACGTTGAAGGCGAGGAAGACGGGCCAACGCATCCGGCTCATGCCGGCGAAGAGCGCCGCGACGGTCTGGAGGCCGGTCAGGAACCGTGCGAAGAGCACCGTCTTGGGTCCGTGCCTGGCGAAAAACGCATCAACCTGGGCAAGGCGCTCTGGTGTGAGATGGAACAGTTTCGCATGCCGTTCGATGAGGCGCCTGCCCCCGCGCCTGCCGATCCAATAGCCGATGTTGTCGCCCACGATGGCCGAGACGGCTGTGACTGCCAAGAGCACGGGCAGCGAGAGCACGCCGCGCGAGGCGAGGAACGCTCCTGCGAGCACGACGGTGTGGCCCGGCGCGGGAATTCCCGCGTTCTCCAGCAGCACGCCCGCAACGATGACGAAGTAGCCGTAACGGGCGAAAAGCTCGACAAGCGCATGTGGCATCCTCGCCCTCTCACTCCCTCGCGAGGCGCGACCGGACCAGCCCGTACACGGTGGGGAGCACGAGCAAGGTCAGCAAGGTCGCGGAGATGAGACCGCCTATGACCACGGTGGCGAGCGGCCGTTGCACTTCCGCGCCGGGAGCGGTCGAGACGGCCATCGGAATGAAGCCGAGAATGGCGACGAGCGCAGTCATCAACACGGGCCGCAGGCGCTCCTCCGCCGCTGCGAAGGCCGCTTGCGCTGAGGCCATGCCCTCTGCCTCGTGCTGGTGGGCGACGGAAAGAAGAACCAATCCGTTCAGCACCGCGACCCCGAACAGCGCGATGAACCCAACGCCCGCCGAGATGCTGAATGGCAACCCGCGCAGCGCGAGCGCGGCTACGCCGCCGGTGATCGCGAACGGCACGTTGAGGAAGATGAGGAGCGCCGGCGACACTTCGTGGAAGGCTAGGTAGAGGAGCAGCAGGATCAGCAACAGGGCAACCGGGACGACCACAAGCAGTCGCGCGCGCGCCGCCTGATAGTGCTGGTACTGCCCGCTCCACGTCGCGCGATAGCCTGCCGGCAGTTTGAGCCCGTAGGCGAGCCGCGCCTGCGCCTCCTCGACAAACCCGACGGTGTCGCGGCCGCGGACGTTCATCTCGACCGTGATGCGACGGGAGCCGCCCTCGCGGCTGATCTGCGCTGGTCCCTCCTCCAGCTTCACGTCCGCCACCTCGCGCAGCGGCACGCGCTGCCCGCCGCCGGACTTGAGGAGGAGGTTGGAGATGGCGTCCATGCTCGCGCCCTTCTCCAGATCCTGCGCCACGACCAGCGGATACCGCCGCTGCCCCTCGAAGACCTGGCCGACCTCGTGGCCGACCGAGAGCGTCTCGGTGAGCGCGTTGACGTCATCCACCGTGAGGCCGAAACGGGCGAGCCGCGCCCGGTCTGGAACGATCCGCAGGTACGGCTGCCCGGCGACCGGCTCCGGCTTCAAGTCCGCGACGCCGGGGACCGTTTTGAGCAGCTCTGCAGCGCGGTTGGCCAGACCGCGCAGCACGCCCAGATCGTCGCCGTAGATGCTCAACACCACGTCGGAGCGGAACCCGGCAACCAGCTCGTTCGTGCGCTCATGGATCGGCTGGCTCAGACCGAGAGCAACCTCGGGCACCGCAGTTTCGATCGTCTTCTCGATCTCCTCTGCAAGCGCTTCCTTGTCCTTGCCACGACGCCACTCCGATTGCGGTTTGAGCGAAAGGTAGAACTCGCTGGACTCGATGCCGACCGCCTCGTTGCCCAATGAGGGTTGCCCGATCCGGCTCACCGCCATGGTGATCTCGGGAATTTGCCGGAGTGCTCGTCCGATCCGGAGATCGGTGTCAATGGTCGCCGTGAGCGCTGTGCCCGGCAGCCGCCGCATCTGGATGAGGAACGAGCCTTCGTCGAGCGTGGGGACGAACTCCGCGCCGAGCAACTGGAAGCTGGCAACGGCTGCGATGATGGCGACCAAGCCGCCGCCGACCACCCAGAACGGGTGCCGCTGCGCCCCGCGGATCGCCGGAGTGAAGGCCTGGCGCGCACCGCGGAGGAGCCACGGCTCGCGTTCGGGCTCACCGCGCAGGAAGAAGCTCGCAAGCACCGGCATAAGCGTGAGCGAGAGAACGAACGCGCCGCCTAGCGCGAACAACACGGTTGCTGCCATCGGCCGGAAGAGCTTGCCCTCGATCCCGGAGAGGAGAAGCACTGGCACGTAGACGATGGCGATGATGGCTTCGCCAAACACGCTCGCGCGCCTCACTTCGGTCGTCGCGCTCGCGATTACCTCCTGGCGCTCCTCGGCCGCGAGCGCGCGGCGCAACTCCTGCCGTTTCTCGCTCAACCGCCGCGAGGCGTTCTCGATGATGATGACCGAGCCGTCCACGATGAGCCCGAAATCGATGGCTCCAAGCGACATGAGATTGCCGCTGGTTCCGCTCGCCCACATGCCGAGGATCGCCGCGAGCATCGCGAGCGGAATCGCCGCGGCTACGATGAGCCCCGCGCGCAGGCGGCCCAAGAGCAGGAAGAGCACGATGACCACGAGGACGGCGCCCAGGACGAGGTTATGAGTCGCGGTGCGGATGGTGCGGTCCACAAGGACACTCCGGTCATAGTACGGCTCGATGGAAACGCCCTCCGGCAGGGTCCTGGCGATCTCCGCGAGTCGCGCTTTCACGCGCTGGGTGACTGCGCGAGCATTCTCGCCCATGAGCATCAGCGCGACGCCCAGGACCACCTCTCCGTCACCGTCCATCGTCGCGGCACCGCGCCGAAGCTGCGGCGCCATGGATACCGTGCCGAGCGAGCCGACGGTGACGGGCGCAGCGCCCGCTCCACCGGCCACGACGACGTTGCGAATGTCGTCCAAGCTTCCCACAAGGCCCTCGGAGCGAATGAGGATGGCTTCGCGGTTCCGCTCGATGTACCCGCCGCCCGCGTTCGCGTTGTTGCGGGCGAGCGCCTCGAATACCTCGGAAAGGCCTACGCCAACGGCGGCCATGCGCGCCGAATCGAGGCGGACTTCGTACTGCTTGTCTTCGCCACCGAAGGTGTTCACCTCGACGATGCCGGGCACCATTCGCAGCGCGACCATCAGATTCCAGTCGAGCAGCGCCTTGAGCTCCATCAGCGAGTGATCCTTGCCGCGTAGGACGAACTGGTAGATTTCCCCCAGGCCCGTGGAGATGGGGCCGATCTCAGGGCGGCCATACCGCTCGGGGATCGCGTCGGTGATCTCGCGCATGCGTTCCGCGATTTGCTGGCGCGCGAAGTAGATGTTGGTCCCATCGCGGAACACCGCCGTGACGGTGGAAAGGCCATACCGCGAGGTCGAGCGCAGCTCGGTAAGCGCGGGAATGCCACCCAGCGAGCGCTCCACCGGTGCGGTCACGTACTGCTCGACTTCGAGCGGCGAGAGCGCCGCGGCGGCCGTAATGATCTGCACCTGCACGTTGGTCACGTCCGGCACCGCATCGATGGGCAAGTTCCGGGCCGCGACCACGCCGGCGACGACCAGCAACGCCGTCCCCGCGATGACGAGCAGCCGGTTGCCTAGCGCCCAGCGGACGATGGCGGAGAGCACTCACTCCTCCTCGCCCAGCGTGGACTTGAGGACGATGGACTTGAGGTTCTGGACGCCGGAGGAGACGACCTCGTCGCCTGGCTGCACGCCGGAGAGCAGCGCGACGAGCCCGGAAGCCTCCTTGCCGGTCTTGACTGGACGCATCTCGAAGTCGCCATCCGGGCGGCGCACGAAGACCGCCTTGCGTTGCTCGATGTCCGTCACTGCGGAGGCAGGCACCACGACCTGCGGCTCGTCGTCTTGGCCCTGGACCGCGATGCGCGCCGTTCCGTAGAGCCCCAGACGGATGCGGTGCCCCTCGTCCTGCAACGCCAGCCGCACCGTTAAGGCGCGCGTCTGCGGATCGACCTGCGACGCGATCCGCGCCACCCTCGCGGCGAACACCACGTCAGGGTAGCCGTTGAGCCGGACTTCGGCGGCGGCGCCTTCGCGCACACGGGCGAGGTCCTTTTCGAAGAGCTGCGCCTGGAACCAGATGCGCGAGAGATCGGCCACGGTGGCGAGCGTCGCGTCGTGCGCCACGGCCTGGCCGGGCACGGCGCTACGCTGCACGAGCTGGCCCGTGATCGGGCTCACGATCTGGAGCAACGAAGCGTCCTCGCCGCCGGCCAGCGACGCGCCCAGGCCCCGGATCGTCCGCGCTGTCGCGTCGCGAGCGGCTTCGGCGGCCGTGGCCTCGGCCTCGGCCGACACGGCGTCCTGCTCCGCGCCAAGCCGCTCTGCGACCAGTCCGCGCAGGCGATGCGCATTCTGGCGGGCGGCACCGGCCTTCGCGGTCTCGGCAGCGTAGTCGCTGCGCAGCCGCGCCAGCTCGGGGGAGCTGACGCTCACGATGACCTGGCCGGCCCGCACCTGGTCCCCCTCCCGCGCGAGGACCTTCACCACCCTGCCACTCACGCGCGGGCTGAGCAGCGCAACGGCATCGGGGTCGGGCTCGACTTGCCCGGTCAGATCGAGCGTCGCCTTGAGCCTGCGTTCCTCGGCACGAACGGTAGAGATGCGCGCCTCGCGGGCGACCTCAGCGCTCACCTTCACGACCGTGGGGAGCTGCTTGGTGGAGGCAGACTGTGGTGCCTTCGCTGCCGCGTCGGGGGCATCGTTCGGATCACGAGCGGTCGTACGACTGCAGGCACCTGCGAGCGCGACGGCGAGCAGCGTCCAGACCCGCCGCCTCACGGGGCACCTTGCTCGAGCGACGATGCCGCGTACCCGGCGACGCGCGCGAGCTGAAATGACGTGAGCACGGCCTCGATACGCGCCGAAACCAGGTCCCGTCGGGCTCCCTGCGCCTCGCGCAGCGAGGACAGGGCGGTCGGAAGCGGCACGGCGCCTCGCGCGTAGGCGTCGCTGAGCGCACGTGCGTCCTCGCGTAGCCGGTCCTCCAGGCCCGGCTCGATCTGTTTCACTGTCTCCGCCGCCCGCTGCCAGGCCGCGTACGCGGCGCGAACCTCCAGACGTGCGCGCAGCTCTGTCTGTCGCGCGGTCGCGTCAGCCTGCGACACGCGCGCTTGCTGTTCGGCGATTTCGCCCTGATTGCGACGGAAGAGCGGCAGCGGAATGCTGAGGCGTGCGGCGAGCACGTTGGAGAACTCCTCGTGGTGGACGCCAGCCGAGACAGTCACGTCCGGGATGCGCTCTCGCCGCAGCAGCTCCACGCGAGCGCGTCCGTTCTGCACTTCCGCCTTCGCGGCCAGTACATCCCGCCGCTGCTCCACGGCGTGCTTCTCGAGCGATCCGAGGCTGCCAGTGAACTGAAAGCCCGACGGCAGCGGAGCTCCCTCGAATAGCTTCACATCCTGGCCGACTGTTTCTGCGAGTCGCGCCGCCGATGCGACCACGTCTTGCGCCGCAACCGCTTCGTCGCGCCGCGCTTGCACGCCAGCCGCTTGCGCCAGGTCCACATCCAGCGCGGCCCCGAGGCCCTGGCGCTGACGGGCTCTGCTCACTTCGACCAGCTGTTCGGCAATCTGTCGCTGGTCGCGCGCGAACCCGAGTGCCGCGCGAGCGCGCCAGATCGCCAATACGGCAGTCAGCACTTCCACCGTGACCTCACGGCGAATGGCGTCCACGGCGCTCGAGGCGAGCTGTTCCTCGCGGCGTGCGATGTCGAGCCGCGAGCCGCGCTGCCCGCCGAGCTCGAACATCTGCGCCAGATCGATACTGCGGTCGTACTCCGATTCTCCCGACTCGGCGGTGCGCCGGCCCCCGCCGAGTTCAAGCGTCGGGTTGACCGGCACGATGCGAGCGGCGATCTCGGTGCGCGCGCGAGCAGCGTCCACCTCCCGCTGCGCCCTGGACACCGCCTCGCTCTGCATTAACGCGCACCGCACCAGCTGCTCTGCATGCTCCACTGCCGGGCAGTCCAGATCTTGTGCTCGCGCGCCAGACACGACGGCAGCGGCGGCGAATACGACGCGCCAGCGTGCGGACACGGGTGCCTCCAGCACGGGACGACTACCCTGCGCCGAATAGGGAGCGGACGATGGCCTCGCCTTGAATGGCTCCGGCGCACGCCGCCGTCGCGGCGCACAGAACGAACAAGATCGCGATGCGAGCAGGATGCCGCAGCTCCCCGTTGGACCCTGGCAACGGCGCGAGCAGCCGCGCGATGCGGCGCTCCAGCTCCACGCTGTGCTCGCCCAGCGGCGCCACGGCGGGGGAGGAAGGGCCTTGCAGTCGCGCTGCCTCCAGCACGGCCGCCGCCAGATCCGCCCCGTCCGCGCCGCGCTCGCGCGCCTCTTCGTCGCGAGCAAGCTCAAGCGCCTCGCGCCACCCATCGAACCGCCGCCTCGCAGCCGGCAGCGGCCACTGCAAGTCGGTCAGGAGCTGCGCGACCCAGAGGCGCAGCGGGTCGTGATGGCGGGCATGTGCTTGCTCGTGCTCACGGGCCGCGCGCACGGCATCGCCGTCGACAGCGGCACGATACGATTCCGAGAAGACGACGCGCGGCCGGAGAAGGCCAACGGTGCCGGCCGCCGGACGGGCGGACCGCAGCAGCGCCCACACCGCCCTCGCGAGCGCTCGGAGCCAGACGAGCGCGACCGTGCCGACCATCAGGAAGACGATCCGTGGCACCGGCTCGGACGGCTCAGGCTCCAGTGCCCACCAGCCCATCAACGCGGCGAAAGCGACGACGCCGAGCAGGAACGGCAGCACGACGCGCATCCAGGCGGCGCGCTCAAGTGGGCGCGCCGAGGTCGAGACGTCGGGCGTGGCCGCTCGCCGCAAGAGCGCCCCTGCCGCGAACATCGTGGGGCCGCACACCGCGAAGGCCAGCGCGGTCAGGACGTATTCACGGTCCACGGCGAGATCTCCTCCGGGCCGCGACGAGCTTGGCAAGCTCGTCGAGCAACACCGGGTCCGCGGACTCCACGGCGTCGACCAGCGCTGCCATCGCGGGACGGGGCTCGCTGCCCAGTAGCTTCTTCAGGGCTTGCCGCGCCCGCGCCCGATCCAGCGCGCCACGCTTGACCTGGGGACGGTAGATGAACGCCTTCCCCTCCAGCTCGCGCTCCACGAGCCGCTTTCCGTGGAGCCGGTCAAGCACGGTCGCGATGGTCGTGTAGGCCAGCCGCTCGGGCTCCCCGACTCTCGCGTGAACCTGCCGCGCAGAGGCGCTTCCCATCTCGAAGAGCGCCACAAGCACTGCGTACTCGAGGTCGCCGCCTGGAAGATTCTCGGGCATGCTCGCAAGCCTACTACGGCTGTCGTAGCTGCACAACCGAGACCCGACGAGGATATCCGCGCCGGCCACCTACATCCCGAGGTATCTTGCGATGGATCCGTGACAGCGCGCCCGCCCCAGAGGCCATGATCCTGCGCCGATCGTAACAGGCCGATCCGGACGGTCGCGATCTCGGCGGGCGACGGGCGCGGGAGCGCCGACGAGTAGGTCTACGCAGGCGTTCGCGCAACAGCCACGACGACGCACGCGAACCAGGGCACACCGCATTCTTCCAACGCTACCGCACTAATAGCGCCAACGACTTCATCGATTTCGGACGCGTCCGTTTGGCGGATTGTAGGCGCGGAGAGCGTCGGACACGGTGAACGCCTGAATCCAGATCAAATTCGCGTCATGAAGCCTGTTCAGTCGCGCGATCAGGCCGTGGTCGTTCGTAATCATCATCCCGCAGTGGGCACCGGTGCCCACGATGTCCGCGTCGATGAAGTCGTTCTCATGTGCTTCGAGCAGGTCTGCGAATTCGGCGAACTTCGCCTTTCGTTCCCCTTCTTCGATTGTCTGCGCGTATTGCGAGAGTCTTGCTAGGAGCGAAAAGGTCCAGATGCATGGATAGTCGAGATGTCGCGCCTTCACTTCTTCGAGGTTCAGCGGCGCAGCAGTCTTAGGAATAATGCCTGCGGCAATGTCGTCGCACTGCGTGAGCCCATCAGAGGAGAAGTAGCTTTGGATGCCCTGCGCGAATGCATCCCGAAACAGCGCCTCCCTGACGTACTTCTCAGCGTACTTGTTGATACGTTGCCCTGGTCTGGATGCTCGAGCAGTAGCTCAGTGAGGGCAACCAACCTTTTCTCAGCGACATCGTCGTTCGCGCGGAGCACGTTGCTGTCGAAGAGCACGTCTGCGCGGGTGACCTTCCGCTCGCGATCAAGCATCTCAAACTGCTGTTCGGGTCTGGTTCTGGGCGACTGCATCGCGCGCCTCAGCACTCCAGCCGCACTCCGGGGGACGCAATCGCGTCCTGCACCCGCTCCCCCGCCGCGACGTGCGTGCCCGCCCAGCAGACTGCCCGGACCACGGAGCCGCCCGCGTCCACCCGCACGCCCGTGCCGACCACCGCGTCGGGGCCGATCTGGGCGCGGGGGCCGATGACGGCGCCCGCGTGCACGAGGGCCGGGCCGGTCAAGGTGGCGCTCGGGTCGATCATCGCCTGAGGGTCCGCGTGGACGCCGGGCGCCAGCTCGCGGGCGCCGGCGAACGGGTCCGCGAGCGGCCGGAAGCGCTGCAAGGGAACGTTGCCGCCCAGCACGTCGAGGTTGGCGCGCAGCAGGGACCGCGGCGCACCCAGGTCGCCCCAGTAGCCGTTCTGCAGCCAGCCCAGCACCTTGGCGCCCTCGTGGATTAGACGCACGTACGCGGTGCGGTTGATGTCGCTCTCGCCTTCGGCCGGCAGGCGCGAGAGCACCTCGCTCTCCAGCACGTGCACGCCGGTGAAATGCATCTTGGTGAGGCCCGGCTCCACTCCGGCCCCGCGCCCCGCGATGCGGCGCACGTCGAAGGAGGCGTTCACCTCGACCGCGCCGTAGGAGGCGCCGCGCGGATACGGAGCGAGCACCATCGTGGCCATCGCACCGGCGGTGCGATGAGCCACGACTGCCGCCTCGAGATCCACGTCGAAAAGC